>Ga0224525_1000032_pt1 | contig 97807 bp, 72 predicted proteins | sample CFST100metaG_FD_179874 | JGI IMG/M metagenome (GOLD analysis project Ga0224525, IMG submission 179874) | Peat soil microbial communities from Stordalen Mire, Sweden - C.F.S.T100 | ecosystem: Environmental > Terrestrial > Soil > Wetlands > Peat | place: Sweden: Norrbotten County, Stordalen Mire...
CACCTGTGGGGTTTGCAGCTATGCTTACACTTGCAGGAAGCGCTGTGTTAATGGTAGCAGTAACAGGTGTTCTAGCACTGATGCAGTCAGGTTCTTTAATTTCCCAATTGAAAAATGATCCAAAACGGGTAGTACTGCTACAACTTGTAATACTAACCAGCCCGGATAAAGTGTACGGAAATGTACCTGCTGTATTAACTCTCCATAATCCTGCGGATGCGGGCCCTACAAGTTTAAGCCCGGTTGCAGCGGTAAGAGGCCAGTTAAGGGTTACCCTGCTGGCTCCGGCAGCTACAGTGAAAGTTCCGGTCTGAAGCACTGTTCCTGTTGAAGTTGTCAGCTGAATGGTAATGCTGCCGGCGGTCTGTTTGTCTATCGCAACAGAAACTAAAGTACATGGTGCAAGACAATCAAAATTCAAAGTATAAGCAGTATTTGAATATGCTCCTGCTGCAAAGGTTGTAAGTGGTCCAACATACTGGCTTGTCTGCAGTATATGATTTTCCACATAATAAGTTGTAGTAGTAGAAAGGTTAGGAGTAGTATATGAAGTACCCGTATTTACAAGGTTTCCGTTGGTGGAGGCATCATACCAGTTTAATGTGCCGCTGCCTGTGGCCGATAACAATACTGTTCCTGTGCCGCATCGTGAACCACCTGTGGTTACTGGGGCTGTGGGTAAATTAATTGTAATGTATGAACTTTTTGTCAGCGAATCAGAGCCGGAAGCGTTGGTAACTTTTAATTTCACATTAAATGTTCCGCTTGTTGTATAGGTATGAGAAGGGTTATGAAGTGTTGATGTGCCGCCGTCACCAAAGGTCCATGTCCACGATGTTGGTGATCCTGTTGATGCATCGGTAAACTGAATCACACCTGTACAACTTGTGGTTGGTGTTGCTGAAAAGGCTGTAACTGGAGCAATGGCATTCGGATCAAAACCGGGCAATGTAGTCGGGCTTGTACTTGCTGGATCAAGCCAGTCGCTGAGCCGTGTTGCACTTGTTGCATCTCCGGTCCATGATGTGCAGAACCTTCCGTAATAATCTTTCATATTTGCAGTGGTTGCACCGCATGCGGACGGGCCTCCGTAAAGTTGTCCTACGAGCAAATGTGTATTGTCGAAAATTGGCGAACCAGAGGAACCAGGCTCCGTACATGCTAATCCTGACCATGGAACTTCCCAGCAATCGGCTGCTCCGTTTCCTTCATCAATACTTCCGTAATTTACCATTTGTCCGGCAGGTGAAATCTTTTTAATATCACCGTTTGGATGATGAATCCCCATCCCTGAAGAAGGAGCAGTAGTAGTTCGGTTCCAGCCAGCATAGTATACATTGTAGTTTGACGGCGGAGTACTGTTCATCTGTACCAGGCAAAAATCTGATGTGGTTGTCCTAGCCTTTAGGGTAGCGCCTGAAATTGAATTGTAGGAAGGAGAAGATGACGGATTTGCACAGGTTGAACTTTGCCAGTTAAACCAGAATACCCATGATGACGGTGTACTGTAACAATGATTAGCTGTAAGAATATAAGGTGTGCCATTATTTGCAGTATTATTCACCAATGCACCTGTACAAAACCCGCTGCCACTGGTTACAAGCATACAAACTGAACGAATTTCATTTTCCCATCCAGCACTTGTTGCAGTGCATGCAACATTTATCTGGCACGAGCCTGAACTTCCGAATGATTTTGCAAATTCAAATGCATCCCTGTATCCATGCGTCACTCTCCATAAGTGAAGCGTGGCAGGGAAAGCAACATTTGCAGGTTCGTTATACTCCACTGTAATTGAGTCACCGCGAACTAATGTAGTTGCAAAAACACTGTCAGCCTGGTTATTGGAATCGGTGAACGCACCTATCAGCTCTGAATGCGTAGAATTGTAAACATATAATTTTGCTCCCGGAGGTAAAACATATTTATCAAATGTTAAGTTGATTGACAAAGCACCAGCTGACCGAATGCCAAGTCTCCATATTTTGGTACCATTGTCAAGTGTATCCCATACTCCTGAATTTTGCGGACTCAGATCAACAAAAAGGTTTTGTCCAAATCTCCATGGAATTGATTTAATGGTGTCGTTTGTAAGATCTTCATTTCGGAGTTGAGCAACATTAACATGCTCCATGGGAGTGAATGAAACTGTTTTCAGAAATCCTGATTTTAAATAACTCGCAGGGATACCTCCCTGGCTAATCTGTGCGGAAATATTCGCTGAATATGAAAAAAACAGAGCGACTGTGAGGGAAAAGAATATTTTTTTCATGGTTTGGGAATAGGTTGCTAAATCGATAAATTGGACTAACAAATATAACCAAAAAAAGCCAGAAGTCAAACCTTTGGACGAAAATATTGCATTATATATTTCATTCGAAAAATCTTTTTTATCAAATAAATGATAAATTTGAAGATGCATTGAAAAAATGTTTTTTTACTTCTGGAAAATTGTAATTTTAAAGTTTGGAATTAATTGCTGCTATGAGAAGACTTATTGTTTTAGCATTTATATTTCTTTATGCAATAAACCTGTTCGCACAGGAATGGCAGGTATTTAATAAGAACAATTCATCAGTGCCCGACAACCTGATTAAAACGGTGAATGTTGATTCGGTTGGAAATGTATGGTTTGTAACCGGTGATTGTTTCACAGGCGGAAACCTAATTACATATAATGGTACTTCTTTTTATAAATACGATTCACTGAATTCAGGCATTACCGACAGGTTTATCACATGCATAACTTTCGATTCCTACAACCAGTTATGGATAGGCAGCAGGTACAATGGTTTCTATGTGTATGGAGGTTTAAAATGGATTAACTATTCCCCGTTGAATTCGGTACTCCCGGACAAACATGTGAATGCAATTGCTATTGATAAACTTAACAACGCCTGGATTGCCACTGATAACGGACTTGTTAAATATAATGCCGATATTGAAAAATGGGATCTTTTTACAAAGAACAATTCTGGACTTACGGATAATATTGTAAGTTGTGTTGCACTTGATTCCAGCGGAACTGCATGGATTGCCACTGATAAAGGACTTTGTAAGTTTGACGGGAAAAAGTGGGTTGTATTTAATAAATCAAATTCAAAATTTACAGATGATAAAGTAAACCATGTTGTTGTTGATAAACAGAATATTGTCTGGGCTTCATTTTGGGGAGGTGTTGCTAAGATTTATGGAGATTCCTGCAAATTATTTACACCCCAGAATTCCAAATTGCCCCAGTACTGTGAATATACTGTGACCATTGATAAACAGAGCGTGAAATGGATAAGTTCCAACATGGGCCTTGTCAAATTCGATGATAAGAAATGGACAGTATATACTCCAAATAATTCTGCTATTCCTGATTTTTATATTAATAAAATTGCAATAGGAAAGAATGGAAATAAATGGATCGCTACACAAAGCGGTCTTGCAAAAATGAAATAAATACTTAAACTGATAAAATGCAAAACACTTCGGAAATTTTAAACAAGAGTCTCTTTTTTGTAAAAGAGCACATAGGCCTGTTCAAGGCAGCAAACAATTATGATATTTATGATCCGCAAACAAATCAGATCATAATGGAATGCCGTGAGCCTGACCTGGGAAGTTTTACAAAAATGTTAAGGTTTACCGGGTACAAAAAGAATACTCCATTCAACATTGTTATCAGCCCTGTGGGTGGAACTCCAATGATAAGGGTTAAGCGCGGCGTTGCAATTTTCCGTTCAACAGTAATAGTTTATGATGAGAACAATATGCAGATAGGCTGGTTCAAGCAGAAACTGGTATCGCTAAAACATAAATTTACAGTATTTGATAATATGAACCGTGCAGCTTTTGTTCTTAAAGGAAATTTTATTGGATGGGAATTTACATTTACTAAGGATGATGTAGTCCTTGGCAGCGTTTCTAAAAAATGGGCCGGATTTGGTAAAGAGATGTTTACCACTGCCGACAATTATATGCTTCAGATATCTGACACCGTTCCAAAGGATGACCCTGTAAGGAAATTGATACTGGCAGCTGTTATGTGTATTGACATGGTACTAAAAGAAAAATAGTTTTTTAATTTCTACATTTAAAAATGTGAATAAAATAAAAGAGATATTAGCCATACTGAAAAGTCATTCAAGTGAGGAATCCAGAAAGGGAATGGCTAGATACGGAATTAATACCGAAATGGCTTTTGGTACCGGCATTCCATTACTACGAGGATTGGCAAAGCAATATGGTAAAAATCATGAACTAGCTTTATTGTTGTGGAAAACAGGATATCATGAAGCGCGTATTCTTGCAACAATGATCGAGAATCCGAAAGAGGTTACAGGAAAGCAGATGGAAGAATGGGTGATGGATTTTAATTCATGGGATATTTGTGATCAGTGTATTATGAATCTTTTTGAAGATATACCCCTTGCATGGAAAAAAATAGATGAATGGTGCAACAGGGAAGAAGAATTTGTGAAAAGGGCAGGATTCGTGCTGATTGCAAGATTTGGTGTGAGTGATAAAAAAGCGAAAGATGAATCCTTTGTCCAATTTTTTCCATTACTTTTTAAGCATGCAAACGATAAGCGCCCAATGGTGAAAAAGGCTGTCAACTGGGCTTTGCGACAGGTTGGAAAAAGAAATAAAAAATTAAACAGGGAAGCAATCACACTCGCAGAAAAAATTTATTTACAGGAATCCATCTCAGCAAAATGGATTGCCACCGATGCAATCAGGGAACTTAAAAGTGAAGCAGTTCAGAAAAGACTGAAATAAAAACTCAATTATTCTTTTTTTCTTTTGAGTTGTTGTAAAGTTCAATTGCATGTTTTAATCCAGTGGAGTCATATCTGTTCCAGAGTTTCAGGTCTGCCGGATTATTTATTACATCGAATTTCTGCTTTCCTTTTATATATTTTTTCGAAGAGCTTACAATTGAATCATCGAATGATCTAAGCTTTACAATGCATCCATTTGGAACCCCATAGCCACAGTCATATTCTGTCATAAAGATAAGTACTTTGTCTTTAATTTTAAAATTGTCAAAGCCATCTGATGAAAAATATTTTGAATTTTTAAAATCAGAAGTTTTAACTTTTTTTGACATTAAAATATCGTTTATAGTGACCTTCCCATAAATATACTTATGATCGGCTATATTTTCGTTGTCCTTTGGATTGTTAAGAATATCTGAAATGGTACCTGTAAAAACCACGTACCATTGGTTATTCAGAATTCCCGGAAGTGTCCAATACATAAAGCCAGCATGAAATATTTCATTTTTTCTAGACAGATCCACTGAAGAATCAAATTTTGGCTTATGTGTGGTTTGACAGGCAATGACTGAGCAAGAGGCAATCAAAATAGTAAACAAAAATTTAAAATGTGTACTCATAAATATGGTCTATTAATGTGCTATGATCATTTTCTGGAATGTACTGGAACCTTCGCATTCAAGCGAATAGTAATATTCTCCTGATGACAATTTCTTTGCATTAAATTCAACTTCATGTTTTCCGGCAAGCATTTTTTCGTTGAGTACCACTGCCACTTCTTTCCCAAACATATCGTAAACAGCAATCTTAACGGTATTTTCATTAGGTATATAAAAACTTATTTGAGTTGTTCCTGAAAATGGATTTGGGTTATTCTGATAAAGAATTGCAGAAGAAGTAATATTGGAAACGTCCTTAATTCCTAACGATGTTGTTCCTTCTTTCAATACAATATCATTGTCAGGGTCGAATGCAAGTGCAATGGGTTGTTTGCTGAGGATGAACTGGAATAATTGATTGTTCTGGTCGTTCATCACTTTCACTGTTGTGTCCGTGGCATCGTTGAATGTAATCTTTAACGCAATCGGCATCTTGAAAAACCCGGCATTGGTCTGAACCTGCTTTGCAAGAAAGTTTGTTGTCCAGGTTCCGTTTCCATTGTCTGTAAAACTATATTTGTTATCATACACAGGGTGATTTGGCTGATACAACCACTCATCAAAAAACCAGTCCATGTTCTGTCCGCTCACCTGGTTCATTTTTGTTTTGAAATCAGCTATTACAGCATTTTTATATTTGAAGTTCAATGTATCGCTGGCGTATGCCTTGAGAGATGCAAAGAAAAGCGTGTCGCCTGCGACATATCTGTACATGTGAAGCACACTTGCTCCCTTGCAATAGGTTATGGCATAATTAAAAAGATCATTCATGTTTGGAGTCGTCACTGCCCAGGCTGGCACCGAGATGGCCCATCCGGGATTATTGCCAAGGTAATAATTTGCATCACCATCGATATCATTTTTATAGGCTGTGTATCCGCTTGTATGCTCATACCATAATGCTTCAATATATGTTGCAAATCCTTCGTTCAGCCATACATCAGCCCATGTTCCGCAGGTGATCATATCACCGAACCACTGGTGTCCAAATTCATGCGAGGTAAGATTTGCATCCCAGCAACCCGCGCAATAGCTTGTCAGTGTCTGGTTTTCCATGCCTCCCCAGAGGAACTGATTGTCAAGACTGCAGAAACCATTTTTTTCAAACGGATGTTCACAGAAAATGGTTGAATAAAAAGTTGTCATATCAAGGATCACATTTTCTGAACCTGAAGGATCTTCACCGGAATTGTAATAATATCGGATAGGAATTTTTGTGCTGGGACTTGAAATCATAGGCCAGTAAAGCACATCAAGGTTGTAGCCTGCTTTTGAGGTCATCACCATCAAATAAGTTGCCATCGGATCACGACTTGTCCAGTGGTAAAATATGGAATTATTCACATGTGTTGAATCAGCAAGACTTCCATTCGACGCAAATAATACATTATCAGGAACTTTTGCTGTAACATCGAACAAGGCTTTGTCTGCGGGCTTGTCCCAGCATGGAAACCAGTAACGGGCACGGTCAGGCTCCGCATCGGTATATGCAAATCCGTTTCCGGTATAGAATGCATTATCATCTATATCCAGGTGATGATAATAAATCTTTACTTCAGTAATCTCACCTGCGTTGTATGTCCTGTCAAGATTGATAATAAGGATATCATTTGTGTGCGAAAAGGTTGTGCCTGACAAACGCACAGAATCAATTACGATAGATGTATTGATTGCATTTAATTTTATATTGTTCAAAGCAGTGTCAACTTCAAAGCGCAGAATTTCCGAACCATGAAATGAATTCGGGTATGGACTTGTGTAACATGCGAACAGGTCAAGGTTTAAGCTATATTTCAACGCATTAAAAGCATGCAGTGGAGTGCTTACGGACTTATCTTCTGTAATATATTTGTGATGAATCCTGTTCTGCTGACAGCGCCAGGAGGCTTTCGATTCTATGGAATACTGAGCGTTAGCAATGAAAGCTGTTCCAAAAATAAAAATGAAAACGAATGCAACTTTCAGTGTAGTTTTTATATTTTTCATAGCAATAATTTTATATATACAAACATACACGAATTTTTGAAAATACACAAATGTATAATGTGTGACATTTGCTTGTCACATTTCGATCCCTTCGTCAAGCTCAGGACTCAATGTGACAAAAGTATTGGCGGTATTAGTAATGTCTGTCTGAGTTAATCGAAGACTGACCAGTTTGTTTCATTGTCCACATCCCCGTAATACCTGCAAAAGCAAGTCAATTTTGAGATTCCTTCAAATCGATTATCTTTGCCGCAAATTACAGAAGTTAGATATACATTCAGAAGATGAAAAGTAAAAAGAGAAATTATTTCAGGATTGCATTGCAGTGGTTGGTAGTTGTGCTGTTAGGCTATATGGTTATTCGTCCGTTGGTTGATCCCCAGTACGCAGCAAATTTTGAATCATATTGTCCGTTTGGCGGACTGCAGGCTATTTCCAGTTACCTTGTGTCGAATACACTTGCATGTTCAATGACTTCAATGCAAATGGCAATAGGTCTTGCACTAATTCTATGCATTATTTTTTTTAGTAAATTATTCTGTTCCTATATCTGCCCGATTGGAACATTTACCGAATGGCTTGGAAAATTTGGTGAAAAACTGAAAGTACGGTTTACTGTTAAAGGCTTTGCCGACAGGGTACTCAGGATTTTTAAATATGCGTTACTCTTTCTAACTTTCTATATCACAATAGGTGCAAGTGAACTTTTTTGCAGGAAATACGATCCTTATTTTGCCGTATTTAATGGTTTTGGCGGTGATACGGTATTGCTGTATGCACTGCTAGCCCTTGCTGTTGTGATACTTGGATCATTCTTCATCAGGCAGGCATGGTGTAAATATTTATGTCCTTTAGGCGCAGCTACAAATATTTTTGCAAATTTTATTTTGTTTGCTGTCCTTATTGGCATATACCTTTTGCTTACACTTGTGTTTAAAATTTACATCAGTTGGGTTTGGCTATTGGCAGCTATTGTAGGTCTTTCATATCTTAAAGAAGCTTTCATGTTGCGTGCTGAGATATTTCCCCTGCTGAAAGTTACACGCAACCCTGATACATGCACCCTTTGCAGGAAATGTGATAAGGTTTGCCCGATGGCTATTAAAGTTTCAGAATCAGGATGGGTGAATCATATTGACTGTCATCTTTGCGGTGATTGTGTTGTGGAATGCCCGGAGAAAGATGTATTGCGGATCAACAGGCGCAACATTCGCTGGGTACCACCAGTTGCTGTAATACTTTTAACAGTTGCTGCATTCTGGTTTGCATCTGTTACTGAAATTCCTACTATCAATGAACGTTGGGGAACGCCGCAGCAACTTGAGAATGCAAAAGTTTATGAGCAAAGCGGAATTAAAAATGTAAAATGTTATGGAAGTTCCATGGCGTTTGCCGAACAGATGAAAGAAGTAAAAGGTGTGTTAGGCGTTGAAACATTCATTGGTTCGCATACAGTTAAAGTTTACTACGATCCTTCACAGATTACTGAAGAAGCGGTAAAGAAAGCTATCTTCACGCCATCTTCAGTGTTGCTGAATATGCCTGCAGCAAAGCAAATGAGTGTAATGGATGTGAAAATTGAAAATTATTTTGATACGTTTGATGAATATTACCTCGAACAATTACTGTCAGCAAACCCATCTGTCTACGGCTTCTCCACATCTTACGGCGAACCTGTTTCTGCAAAAATATATTTTGATCAAGCAAAACTTACAACCTCTAAGATAATCGAAATCATTCAAACTCCTGAGATCACGATTAAAAAGAAAAAGGGCGATGTTGTGCAGGAGCTAAATTTTAAGGCTGATTACAGCGGAAACAAAGCAGCAACCATCAGCACTAAAGAATTCTATGAAAGCATGATTAAACCTATGGATGATAAGTTCAATAAATTTGAAAATTATAAAGCTGCTGAATTTTCTGTTTATGAAATTCCGGTAAGTCCCCTGAACCAGGAAACCATCGATCAGCTTTCATACCTTGAAAGCCATTTATCGAATGATGCCGGAGTGGTTGCATTCAAAACAGTTTTTACTGATGATAATGTTTTTGCTGACATCACTTTCGTTACTACGAAAACAAAACCTTCAGCTATTTATAAATTACTGAATTCACCCAAATTTACTATATATTACAACGACGGCACTTCCGAAGAAGTCGACAATGCATTTAAGTTTGATAAGGAAGGGAAGGTACTTGAGAAATAGAAATAAAAAAGGGAGAAATTATTCTCCCTTTTTTATTTAAAATATTGCTTTACAGTGCTACTAATCTCTTCACTACTGTTTCTCCATTTAATTTCATTCTTACAAAATAAATTCCCTTTGTAATCCCAAGTTTCTTGCTGTCGAGATTTATTGTATTGGTCGATGGAAGTTGTGTTTCATCAAGCAAAGTACTCACATGTTTACCTAGATTATCAATCAGTTCAATTGTTAATTTTGAAGATTCTGTGAGTGTGTATTGAATGGAAGTATTTTCAGTGAATGGATTTGGTATCAGTTTGAAATCAAATACTTTTTCGGAAGAAAAATCCTGCTGTCCTAAAATTGTACTTACATAAAGACAATACGAATGAATTTCGAGACCAAAATATGGCGTGGCATTATCTTCAATTTTTACTGTGAAACAATGTGGAAAATTGCGGACATCAGCGGTTGTCGGAGTCCATGTGAAATGGCCTGTTGGCCTTGATCCTTTTGATGCAACACTGAAGATTGCTCCAGGTATTCCACTATTCCATGACATTGTTAAAACATTACCACCATCAGAATCATAGCTGAAAATGTCGAAGTCTATTGGGATTCCGGGTGCGGTAGTTGTGATATAATTTGCAGTACTATCAATTCCTGAAAGTCGTGGAACTACATTTGTGCAACTTATAATATTCATCTGCAGATCGCGCATTACACTACCTATTAGTATTCCATTCCTGTATTCTTTTACAAGCACAGCCATTATTGTAATTAAATCTTGAGTCGGAGTCATATTGATATCACCGGTAATGCTGTCAATAGTAAGTGCCGGAGCAGAAGTCAGTGGTTGTGAATATGTCCACGGTGATGAATATACAACATTGGTTCCGCCGCCACCTGAGCAACTTGAGGAGTATTGCGCAGGACCTTGATCATATGGTGTTATAAATTCATATGCTAATGAATCACCATCAGTTTCAATAGCGCCATGATTATAAGTTACCTGTTGATTATCACAGAAAATAGTAATGGGAATATTTGAAAATGTTGGTGAACTGTTTGGGTTACCACCTTGTGTTCCTGACACTGAATTATCCAAAGTTGCCATTATAAAAGTACCATCCATATCTGGTGAACTTACAGTCGTTATAGCAGCATTCCTGCAGCAGCTGCACCATGAAATTACCCAATCGTTGGCTGGTGGCAGTGTTACTGTATCCATATAAATGTATTGCTGAATGCCGTAATAAGTGCCTCCTGCACAGGTTGTAAGCTGGCTTGTGGGTGTAATTTCCTGACCTGTACCGGGTATAAGATTGATACTGGTTGTAAAATCAAGGCCCGAGGAAGCAGAGATGAAATGAATTGTTTCCGGATTTGCCACGCTAATGCCAAAGCAATCGCGGTAAAGCGTCATAGTGATTTCATATTCATTTCCGCTAATCCATTTATATGTCAGGTCAGCGCCTGCAATATGCGATGCTCTTGAACTTTCGCATGCAAAAGTAAGAACAATTAGTACGATGAAGCAGTGTAAGAATTTTTTCATGGGGAAAATATTTGAGAATAATTAGTTGTTTCAATTGTTAAAAATATAACAATTAAAAAGAGAAAGCAAGCAATAATTGGCATTACTTGTTTTTCTTCGATTTATCTTTTGCTTTCTCCAAATTTTCCTTAACCCTGAATTTTATAATTTTAGTTATTAGCACCAGTGGCAGTGGCCTGTTTAAAGGAAATTGTACAGAACCTTTGGCGCTTTTATAAACCGATAATTCATTTTTAAATGTTGCAATGCCTGAAGCCATTGGATAAAAGCCAATATGATTTTTATGGCCTGCAAACCAAACCAGAATGCCATTAAGTTTATAGGCTGGCATATTGTAACTTATCACTTCCTCGGCCTGTGGTGCAGCTTTCTTTATTGCAGTTCTCATCTTCTCCAAATAGGATTTAGTAGTTTCAGGAAAGCCAGCGATGTATTGATCAATGGGGTTTTGACTTGTTGTTGCCATGATGATAAATATTTTTATAGTCTTGTAAATTTAAAAAAAATAAACAACTACAAAACAATTAAATTAAAGCTTACAACTTATGGCATCTGCAATATTTTCAATTACTTCTTTTGACTTGTGGCTTATGACTTGTCATCTTATCCCATATCATCTTATCAACTTTAGCCATAAATTTATGTTAATAGTAAAAAAAGTGCTCCCGAAAGGCAACTTTTCATCGAAAATTCTATCTTTGTATATAGAAACCTTTTGTTTTGAAAACTGTTTTCAGCCGATTATTAATTCCACTCGTTTTTGTGCAGTATCTTTTCTGCATGAATGTTTCTGTTTTTGCCCAGGCAGTGCAGGAAAGCAAAGGCTCTCTTGAATTTGTTGAGAATAAAAATCAGTGGGATGAAAAGGTCCTATATAAAGCTGATATTGGTGGTGGTGCATTGTTCCTGGAAAAGAACTGTTTTACATTTGCCTTTAAGGATGTTGCAGCCATTGATAAAATTTTAGAGTACAAGCATCTCCCACCGGAACAGCGCGAAATTCTTGCACCTTCCGACTACAATATAAAATGCCATGCTTACAGACTAAATTTTCTGAATTCAAACCAGGATAAAAAAGTCAGTGCAACCTCGCAAAGCACAGGGTATTTCAATTATTATATAGGTGATGATAAAAGCAAATGGTCCTCAAAAGCAAGGGCATTTCACACTGTGAGTTACAAAGAACTTTATAATAAAACCGATTTGAATATTTACGAAAAGGACCAGCATTTGGAATACGACATCCTTGTGCATCCAGGTGGTGATGCATCTCTTATAAAATTTCAATACGAAGGCGCTGATAAGGTTTATCTGAAAAACGGAAGTCTTGTAGTGAAAACATCTGTAAATGAGGTGAACGAACTTCAGCCGGTAGCATACCAGACAGATGGATCAAACAGGACAGAAGTGAAATGTAAATTTATTTTAAAAGATAACGTTCTTACCTTTGATTTTCCTGACGGATACGATAAAACAAAAGAACTTGTAATTGATCCGGTACTAATATTTTCTACTTATTCTGGAAGTACTGTTGATAACTGGGGCTTTACAGCCACCTATGATTCGCGCGGCCGTGTATATTCAGGCGGTATTGCATTTGGAAATGGTTATCCTGTTACCGTTGGCGCTTACCAGATTGCATTCGGAGGCGGAGAGACAGGCGCTTATATGAGCGGTTGCGATGTTGCAATTATTAAATATGATTCTACAGGATCGCAGCGTCTGTGGGCAACCTACCTTGGCGGTTCAAGGAACGATCTGCCGCATAGCATGATTGTGAACAAGCTTGATCAACTGGTAATCTATGGAACTACCGGATCGTCTAATTTTCCCGTGACGGCCGGATCATTTGATCAATCCTTCAATGGAGGAGATTCCATTTCCTATGATTTTAATTCAATAAAATTCAGTCATGGGATAGATATTTTTGTTTCAAAACTTAGTTCTGATGGCGCTAACCTGCTTGCATCAACATATGTGGGCGGAACAAAAAATGATGGGATGAATTATCCTTCTGTTCTTTCGAAGAACTACGCTGATGGTGCCAGGGGAGAGATACAGACGGATGCAAATAATAATGTATATGTTGTATCCACAACTTTTTCTACTGATTTTCCTGTAACACCAAGTGCATTTCAAACAGCCAATGCAGGCGGGCAGGATGGCGTTGTTTTTAAACTTGATGCGAATTTGTCGAGCATGATCTGGTGTTCATATCTTGGTGGAAGCGGCAGTGATGCGGCTTATGCCATAGTACTTGATTCGACTGATAATGTTTATGTAACTGGTGGAACCACTTCGGCTAATTTTCCTGTAACACCCGGAGTTCTTCATACTTCATATATGGGAGGGCCATCAGATGGATTTATAACCAAGGTAAATACAAATGGCAACAGTATTTTGAAGTCCACATATTATGGTTCTTCTGCCTATGATCAATCATACCTGATGGAGAAAGACAAGGATGGAAATATTTATGTTTTTGGACAAACAGCTGCAACAGGAAATACATTTATTTACAATGCTCTGTGGAATACACCTGGTGGCGGGCAGTTCATCAGCAAGATAAATCCTGACCTGAATACAGTTATCTGGTCCACCGCTTTTGGTACTGGCAATGGAGGTCCGGATATTTCGCCAACGGCTTTCCTTGTTGACCTTTGTAAGAAAATTTATCTGTCGGGATGGGGAGGCCCATACTTAAACGGTTTTGGTGGAACATCCGGTTTGCCTATAACAGGAAATGCTTTTCAGTTTACGACTGATAATAATGATTATTATTTCATGGTGATCAGCGACGATGCGTCTTCGCTTATTTATGGCAGTTTCTTTGGGAGCCCTAATGCTTCGGAACATGTTGATGGAGGAACAAGTCGTTTCGATAATACAGGCAAAATTTACCAGTCGGTTTGCGCCGGCTGTGGCGGGTGGGACAATTTTCCTACAACAGTAGGAGCATGGTCAAATACCAACAACAGTACGAATTGCAACAATGCTGTAATTAAGTTTGATTTTATGTTACCGCTGGTGGTTGCCGATTTTATTATTCCTCCGGTGGGCTGTGTTCCTTACAATGCCTTTTTTGACAATATTTCGCATACAACGGGAAATCCAACAGGAATAACCTATTCATGGAATTTTGGCGACGGGACTACATCATCCCAGATGGATCCCTACCATTTGTATACAGCATCCGGCGTTTATAATGTAACACTTATTGTTGCCGATACCGGAAGCTGCAACTCCAGTGATACCATATCACATCAGGTAGTTGTGATTGACAATAATCTGGATACACTTCCGACAAAATATATATGCAATGGTGATTTTGTTCAGATAGGGCTATTGCCTTTGCCTGATACAACAGTTACGTATCACTGGATTCCTGCAACAAACCTGAACAATGATACTATCCCAAATCCAATTGCTGATCCGATGAACAGTACGGATTATTATCTTTTGATATCGAATGGGATTTGTACTGATACGATATTCCAGCATGTGGAGGTGCGTGTGCTCACTGTGAATGTAAGTCCTGATACTACTGTGTGTTCAGGAAACATAACATTGCATGCAGCGGCAACAGGAGGGGCCACATCGTTCATCTGGTCCACCACTGCAACACTTGCCGATACACTGAATCATCCTATTACCAGCAGCAGTGTGGTTGTACATCCATCTGTTACAACTATGTATTATGTGCAGGTCTCAAATTCATACTGTACAAAACTCGACAGTGTAAAAGTGAATATTTCGGAAGTAAAATTATTGGCAAGTAATAACCAGATTATTTGCATTGGTGATACCGCTACTATTGGCGTGATGAACTTAAACCCGGTAAATCCGCTTACTTATCAGTGGTCCCCGCTTGGTTCAATAATTAGTGGCGCAAGCTCTTCAACTGCCGTGGTGAACCCGGATACAACTACTTCTTTTATTGTTGTTGGCACTGATACAATGGGTTGCCAGAAAATGGATACTGTACTAATTTTTGTGTCGAATATCATTTCTAATCTTGTCACAGACAGTGTCCAGTGTTTTGTTATGTGCAACGGGTCTGCTACTGTCACTCCATCGGGTGGATTATTTCCATATACATTTCTTTGGAGTACAGGTGGTTCATCACCTGGTATCAGCAGTGTTTGCGCGAATACATATACAGTAACCATTACAGATGTTTTCGGCTGCAAGCTGGTACAGCCTGTGCAGGTGTTTTCGCCACAACCATTGGTAGCATTTGTTTCCGACACCAATATGGTAGACTGTGATTCCATTTGCGATGGCTATGCAACCTTGTTTGTTTCCGGAGGAACACCATCATATCATTATATCTGGATTGATGGTCAAACTACTCCTACTGCCGACAGTTTGTGCGCAGGAAATTATTCAGTAACAATTACTGATCATTATGCATGCCCCACTACTGTTTACATTGATATTGTCGATACCTCAAATTTCGCCGCTCACATCGACAGCATAGTACAACCATTGTGTTACCTTGACTGCAACGGACTTGCCTTTGCTTCCGCAAGCGGCGGACTTGCGCCTTATTTCTATAACTGGGATAACAGTGAACACGGACCAACAACTGACAGCCTTTGCGCTGGTAACCATCATGTGATGGTATTTGAAAGTGCAGGATGTATAAGGAATTTATTTTATTCCATTGGCCAGCCAACTGCAGTTGCAATTGCTCCAACAGCCATTGTGAATCCAAGTTGTACGAATTATTGTGATGGGCAGATCATTGTGATTGCATCGGGCGGAACGCCTGGTTATACATATTTGTGGAGTACTTTGCAAACAGGGCCTTCTATAACTGGTTTGTGCGATGGCACTTATTATGTTACCGCTTATGATTCACATAACTGTCCTGCACCAGACACAATTACCCTTACTGATCCAACACCTTTGATTGTAAGTGTTACATCAACAAATGTTCCATGTATAGAAATTTGCAATGGCGTTGCAACTGCATCTGCTGCGGGAAGTACGCCTCCTTATACTTATATTTGGAGCAATGGCGATAATGGAAATCCCACATCGAACCTGTGCCCTGGTACATATTATGTCACTGTGACCGATGATCACACATGTGTTTCTGTTGATACAATAACAGTGCATGATTCCACCACATTCCCGCCAAATATTTACACTTATGCTGATGATACATTGATTTATGCAACTCAGAGTACTGGCCTGCATACGACTGTTATTCCTGGATTTACCTATTCATGGTCACCGACAACTGGCCTGAATAATCCAACGTCACCTGAACCTATTGCTACACCTGCTTCTACAACAACGTATATTGTGACTATTGAAGATATGTTCGGATGCACTTACGTTGATACAGTTACAATTTATGTTACTGATGTTTTGTGTGATGAATCGCAGATTTTTGTACCAAATGCATTCACGCCGAATGGCGATAATAACAATGATGTGGTATACGTAAGAAGCAATGTGATGAAGAGCATTTACTTTGTGATTTATGACCGCTGGGGTGAAAAGGTTTTTGAAACCAGCGACATGACTATAGGCTGGGACGGCACTTTCAAAGGAAGGCAATGTGATCCGGCTGTATATGATTATTATATGAAAGCGATTTGCATCAACGATAAGGAATTTATTAAAAAAGGAAATATTACTTTGATAAGGTGAAATGATTCTTAATATAATAGTAAAATCAACTATTTAAATAATCAATAATGAACACCCAATTTTCAATAATCAAGTATTACTTTTCAATTGGGTATTGAGTATTGGTTATTGGAAATTATTTTTTGATTTATTTACATTTAAAATTAGCAAGTTCTGTTTTGGAATTAAATTAGATAATGGGCAGGTTGATGATAAAGAAAAATATTTTCTTACTGTTTTTTTTATTGTTAGGTTTTGTAATCAAAGCCCAGGACATCCATTTCACGCAATATTACACAAGCCCTGAAAACCTGAATCCTGCCATGACGGGCTTTTTTAACGGCACTCAGCGTTTTACACTGCAGAATAAAACACAATGGAGATCTGTGACAGCACCTTTTAAAACACTGTCAGCATCATTTGATATGCCTGTGCTAAAGCGCTACCTGAAACATGATTTGTTCGGAGGTGGAATTGTTGTAAATCGTGACCAGGCTGGTGATTCGAAGTTTGGTACTACGCAGGTTAATATATCCATGTCGTACATTCGGTCAATCAGCAGAATCAATAACCAGTTTGTTTCTGTAGGACTTCAGCTTGGTGCTGCACAACGCACAATCGATTATTCTGCGCTGGTTTTCGACAGCCAGTACGATGGAACATCTTTCAATCCTGATTTGCCGAACAATGAACAATTCTCAAAAGAGAATTTTGTATTTTTTGATGTTTCTGCAGGTGCCTATTATCATTACATCAGGCATCGTTCGCAGGGATTTAATGGCGGAATTGCACTATATCATATCAATATGCCGAAGCAGTCGTTGTTTGATAATAACAGCATACGGTTGGACAGAAAGCTTGTGATGCACGGCACTTTGCAGGTTGAAGCCACACGAAAGTTCCAGGTATATCCCAGTGTTTTATTAATGCACCAGGGAAAATATTCAGAGTTTGATTTAGGTGCGCTGGGCAAGTTTATAAAAGTGCCAAATGAAGCTAATTACCTGGCTTTGTCATTTGGTTTGTATTACAGGATAGGCGATGCATTTAATTTTATTGCCGGGCTGGATTATAAAGATATTTCTGCAGGAATAAGTTATGATATAAATAATTCGAACCTTGTGCCTGCCAGCAATAACAGGGGAGGGCTGGAACTTTCGATAGTATACATAATGAACAGGAATAAGAAAACCTATGTGAAAAAAATTCCGTGTCCGATATTTTAGACAGGTGTGATGAGAAGAATTCTAATTTTAATAATATTGTTGAGTAGCTTTTCGGTGCTGGCACAAACACGGGATGAAAACCTGAAGTTTGGTGATGAAGCTTTTGCCGATGGAGATTTTTACAGCGCTTCAACATATTATTTCGGAATATTGCAGCAGGATTCATCAGATATTTCCATAGCCTTTAAATACGCCGAATCATGCCGTCTTTTTAATGATTACAGGAGTTCGGAAAAATGGTATTCTTATGTAAATGCATCTGCAAAAAGTAAAGATTATCCTCTGGCATTATTTTATCTTGCATTAATGAACAAGAGCAATGGCAGGTATTCCGAAGCGCGTAATAATTTTTATTCGTACTATGATCTTCATAAAGCAGATGATAATTATTTTTCTAAAAAAGCATTGCATGAAGTGGAAGCCTGTGAATATGCAAGGAAACTGGTAAAAGATACTATTCCTGTCCACATTGAACATCTTTCGGAAAATGTGAACACACCCTATTCTGAATTTGGGGCAGTACAACTGGGTGATACGGCTTTGTATTATTCCGCTTTAAGGCCAAACTCTACTGAGGAATTCGAATATTTGCTTCCAAACTTTTACCTGGCGAAGATTTACAAATCAAAAACAACAATTGCAGGATGGTCTGCAGGCAAGGAGATTCAGACAAAAATTAACGACAGGGAATCGAACAATGTGAATGCCTCATTCAGCCCTGACCATAAGCGTATGTATTTTTCAAGATGCAGTCCCGAGAAATTCTCCGACATGAAATGCGCTATTTATGTAAGTGAAAATAAAAACGGAAAATGGCAGGAGCCGGTAAAGCTTAACGATAAAATAAATCTTGATGGATATACTTCTACACAGCCGTCAATTGGCACTCTTACCGAAAATGAAGGAGAAGTATTGTATTTTGTTTCCAACAGGCCGGGAGGGTATGGCAAAGATGATATTTGGTATTCTGTGCTTAAAGACGGCAACTATAACGATCCTGCAAACCTTGGCAGTATTATAAATACACCGGGTGATGATATTTCACCTTTTTATTACGACAACACCAAAACATTGTACTTCAGCAGCGACTGGCAGAGCGGGCTTGGCGGATTTGATATTTTCAAATCGAAAGGTTCGCTGAGCGAATGGTCCACCCCTGAGAATCTTGGATACCCCGTGAATACCAGTTATAACGACATGTATTATACAATCAATGAAAATGATTCCGACGGATATTTTACTTCCAACCGCCCGGGATCCTTTTATATCAAAGGCGAAACATGCTGTAATGATATCTGGTCATACGAATGGATGGAACCAAAAAAAGTGAAAAGAGATTCAATTGTTTTTTATAAAGACACAGTAAATTATGAACAGAATATAAGAGATCTTCTGCCGCTTACATTGTATTTTCATAATGATATTCCTGATCCTGCATCGAAGGATACAGTCACAAAAATGAATTATAAGACAACGCTTGCCGATTATATCCAGATGAGAGAAACCTATGAACAGGAGTATTCAAAAGGATTAAAGGGAAATGACAAGGTAAAAGCAATAAAAGATATTGATGAGTTTTTTGACGATTATGTAGCAACAGGTTTCAGCAAGCTTGAGCAGATGTCGCAGTGGCTTTTGAAGGATTTGCAAAAGGGAAAAAATATCAAGATAACTGTAAAAGGCTTTTGCAGTCCGCTGCAGACAACAGAGTATAATATCAAGCTGGCGAAAAGAAGAATTTCAAGTCTTAAAAATTATTTCCGGATTTACGATTACGGAGTCTTCATTAAATATCTTGATGGCACTTCTCCTGATGGCGGTAAACTTGAAATACATGAAGATCCTGTAGGTAAATCACAGGCAAATCCTTTGGTAAGTGATAATCCCAACGACCAGCGGAATTCGATCTACAGCCGGGCTGCTGCGCTGGAAAGAAAAATACAGATTATCATGTACCAGTCGGGCGATAGTTCAAAATTAGTGAAGAAAAATCCTGAAATCACATTTGCTGAAGAATTTCATAATTTTGGAAAAGTAACACAAGGCGATAAAAAAGTTTATTCCTTTGCTTTTCAGAATACTGGTGATGCTGATTTAATGATTACAGGAGTGGAAACATCATGCGGATGCACTGTGTCTGATTTTTCAAAGGATCCTATACTTCCCGGTGCTAAAGGCCAGATCAATATTTTATTTGACAGTAAAGATGAAATTGGACAAAATACTGAAACAATTACAGTGTATTCTAATACTCTGAAACCAAAGAAAGAACTTACAATTGTTTCAGAAGTTGTTGCCAAGCCGGTTGAGCAGAAGCAAACACCAAAACAAACACCAAAGCAAAATATGAACCAGCCGAAACAACAGCCGAAAAAGAAATGACGAAGTTAGGATATGTTGCTGTAGCCTTTTTATTCTTTGCCTCTTGCTCTGGTAATAAAGACAAATCAGTTTCAGAAAAAAATGGAACGCGCGAACAGCGGAAGTCCGAGGTTGTAAAACCAATATCTTATATTGAGAGGAACTGCATTGCTGCAGGCCTTGTGGATGTTCACAGAATGGATACTTCGATTAAAGTTGAACTGAAATATTCCACCAGGGATAATTTCACTGGTTGTGATATGTATGGCAATTTTGACAAAGCCTATCTTCAGAAAGATGTTGCTGAAAAACTGGTAAATGCTGAGAAATTCTTAACAAAAACGAAACCCGGTTACCGGCTTATCATCTACGATGCAGCTCGTCCCCGCAGTATACAACAGAAAATGTGGGACACACTAAAAATGCCTTTCAGTGAAAAAATCAAGTATGTTGCAAATCCTAAAACCGGTGGTTTGCATAATTATGGAGCTGCTGTTGACCTTAGCATAGCTGATGAAAAAGGTAATCCGATTGATATGGGGACTCCCTATGATTTTATGGGCGATCTTGCTTCAACAACCGGCGAACAAAAAATGCTGAATGAAAAAAAGCTCACTCAGCAACAGGTTTATAACAGGAAGTTGCTTCGCAGTGCAATGTTGAATGCCGGATTTTATCCAATTGAATCAGAGTGGTGGCATTTTAATTCCTGTAATCTTGAAAAGGCTTCTGTTAACTATAAAATCATAGAATAAAAATATTTGCAGAATGAAAAAAATATCTTTCATTTTATTTTTTAGTTTGATAGTTTTTGCTTCCAATGCGCAGCTTATAAGCGATACGGCCACGATTGCGCATATGAAGAAAATGTTTCTTGAAACAAAAATCCTTGCAAAAAAAAGAGCTGATAAACTGTTTGATGTTTACAAACAAAAGCTCAGCAGCGATGAGAAGCAGGCGCTGACATTTCTTTTTGCATATATGCCCCTGAGCGACCTTGCCGATTACAATGGCCAGTTCTTTCTCGACAATGTTAAAATGGCATTGCTTGCACGCAATGAAATGTGGTGGGGAAAAAATATACCAGAAGATGTATTCCTCCATTTTGTATTGCCTGTTAGAGTGAACAATGAAAACCTCGATTCCTTAAGAATTAAAATGTACGATGAGCTGAAGAAGCGCGTGGAAGGTTTATCGATGAAGAAAGCTGCCTTGGAAGTAAATCACTGGTGCCATGAAAAGGTTACCTATAAAGCTTCTGATGAGCGAACAAGTTCACCATTGAGTTCAATAAAATATTCTTTTGGTCGTTGCGGTGAGGAATCCACATTCACAGTTGCTGCATTGCGAACAATCGGTATTCCTGCACGTCAGGTGTATACGCCGAGGTGGGCGCATACTGATGATAATCATGCATGGGTGGAAGTGTGGGTGGATGGAAAATGGTATTTCTTGGGTGCCTGTGAACCCGAACCTGACCTGAACATGGGATGGTTTGCAAACCCTGCAGCACGTGCCATGCTGGTGCATACACGTGCATATGGCTGGTACCATGGCAAAGAAGAAGTGCTCACCCAAAATTCCCGATTCTCGGAATTAAACCTTATATCGAATTATGCACCTGTAAAATATTTCGCGGTAAAAGTTCTTGATGAGAACGGAAAGCCTGTGAATAAAGCCCAGGTTGAATACCAGGTTTATAATTATGCTGAATTTTATCCATTGGCAAAAACGTATACCGATTCGTCAGGCATCACAGGAATTACCACAGGCCTTGGTGATTTATTAGTATGGGCGAGCCATGGAGATGCATGCGGGTATAAAAAAATTACAGTTGAAAATACGGATACGGTTAAAATAAAAATTAAAATTTTAAAGACAGGGGATCTCCTCGATGAGTTTGATTTTGTTCCGCCGGTGGAGCGATCTGTTGCTGTTGCTTCTGAAACTGGTGTGAAGGAAAACACCAAACGATTGCAGAGTGAAGATTCCCTGCGATCATTGTATATGGCAACTTTCAGAGATTCTTCATGGATAAAGGATTTCGCTGTAAAAAATAATTTGAATCAGGATACTACTCTTTCAGTTGTGACGAAATCCTCCGGGAACTGGGAAGAAATAACGTCATTCTTAAAAAATGCGCCTGCTGAAAAACGTCACTGGGCGCTGAAGTTACTAACTGCTCTGAGCGATAAAGATCTCCGCGATGCGAATGCTGTTGTTCTTAGCGATCATCTTTTGAATGCTTTCAAATATGATAATGGCCTTTCAGTTTCAGACCCGGAATTGTTTACGAAATATATTTTATCAGGCCGTGTGGGATATGAGTGGATGAAAGGTTGGAGGTCATATCTTCAGAAAGAGTTCGGCAAATCTTTTGCACTAAGTGCTCAGAAAGATATTACTATAATCACCGACTGGATAAAAAACAACATTACACTTGATCAGACAACCAATCTTCATTCTCGTGCACCACTTACTCCTATTGGTGTTTATGAATTAGGTGTTGCGGATAATAAATCGAGAGATATATTTTTTGTCGCATTGTGTCGTAGCCTTGGAATTCCAGCACGTCTGAATCCTGAAACACTTTATCCTGAATACTGGAAAAAATCAGAATGGATAAAAATTCCATTTAATTACACTGAGGCTGCAAACAATACCAACGGATATATACATCTTGTAAATGCTAACCAGGATATTGAACCCAAGTACATGCAGAATTTTACTATTGAGTCGTTCAGTAATGGAGTTTATCAGACTTTGCAATATGATGAAAGCAAATCGCTATATGATTTTCCTAAAAAAATGGAAGTGGGAACAGGGAAATATTTGTTGGTTACAGGCAACAGGCAAACTGATGGAAGTGTTTTGAGTTCAATGTTTTTCTTTAATGTCTATTTGAATAAAACTGTAGAATTGAAAGTGAATGTAAGAGAGAAGCCGGTCGATGAAAAACCTCTAGGAAAGATTGATACTTCCGGAATAATTCTGAACGGTTATTCCGATAGTAAAAAATATTTGTTGTCAGAGATGCTGAAGGATACCGGTGCAGTTATTGCATTTATAGATCCGGATAAAGAACCTTCAAAGCATATATTGGTTGATATCTCTGCAGTGAAGCAATCGTTTGAAAAGTTGGGTGTGAACATTATTTTTGTTGTTCCGGGTAAAAGTAAGTCAGGTGCTTTCAATCCATTGGTGTATAAGGATATTCCGAAGAAAAGTATTTTTGTTGCTGATTCAAAAACCGATGATTTCTTTTTTAAAATTGAACAGCAAAAAGGATGTTCTTTAATTAATAAATATCCGGTTGTGTTTTATGTAAATCACAAAGGCGAAATTTATTATTATTCAGAAGGCTACACAATCGGCATTGGCGAGCAGCTGCTGAAAGTTATTTCAAAGAAAGGAAACTGACATGATAAAAATTGAAGTAGTTGCTTACAATCTTGAGGGCGCTGTTTCTGCTGCTGATGCTGGCGCTGACAGGATTGAACTGTGCGCATCACCTGATGAAGGTGGCGTTACTCCTTCGTTTGGGACAATCGCAGCTGCAAAGGAGATTCTTCTAATTCCAATTCATATTATGATTCGGCCCAGGGGTGGTGACTTTGTTTATTCCGATGCTGAATTTGAATCCATGAAAATTGATATCGAAATTTGCAAAAAGTTAAATGTTAACGGAATTGTTTTTGGAATTTTAAATGAAGATAATACACTCGATAAAAACCGTTGCAAAGAATTAGCTGAACTTGCAAAACCCCTGTCTTCTAATTTTCATCGTGCATTCGACAGATGTGCTGACCCTTTTATAACTATGGAAGATATTATTGAATGCGGGTTTCAGCGTATTCTTACTTCCGGAAAATCAGATAAAGCAATTGAGGGTTGTGGTTTATTGTCAGAACTTGTAAATAAAGCAGGCAATCGCATAATTATTATGCCTGGAGGCGGAGTGCGCAAAGAAAACTTTGTAGGACTGGTGAATATGACAAAAGCAAAAGAGTTTCATACTTCTGCAATTAGTGATCTGAGTAATATTTTAAATTCTGTAAAAACGCTAGGTAAGCCCCAGGAAAGGCCATCTTCCTCGTTAGAATTATTTTAGAAATTGCAGTTTTGCTTATCGGGAAAATATTCTGCTATTTACTGTTAATATTTAGTTAATAGTGTATACTATTTACAATTTTAACTATATTTGTAAAAAATATTTTGTGAGTAAACCAAAAACAATATCTGTTGAGCAGCCTGTTGGAAGGATACTTTCCCATCTGGGCAGGAGTTTCCTATGCAACCTGAATAAAAAACTCAATCATCTTGATATTGAAAGGAACTATTACGCATTACTTCTTATTGAGCAGGCAGAAGGGGATATTACACAGCAGGAATTAGCTGATCTTCTTGATACCGATAAAGTAAGCATCGTAAGAATTATTGATTACCTTTCTGATAATGGCTATGTAAATAGAATTAAAAATGCCAATGACCGAAGAAAATACAGCCTCAAGCTGACAGCAAAAGCAAAAAAGGAAACCTCAAAAATACAAACTGCAATAAACGAAGTCACTGCATCGGCTTTTAAAGGTATTTCCAATTCACAGAAACAATTTTTTTATCAAACACTTATATCAATTAAAAAGAATCTGAACGCATATAATAAAAGCATATGAACTATTTTAAAATCCTGACAGTTGTTCTGGCTTCAGCATTTTTATTTTCCTGTAAAGGTGGTAGCAAGGATCAGAATGCGAAAAAGGAAACTCCTCCTGTTTCTGTTGATGTTATTGTTGCTGGTGATGAAGATGTACCCAGCAGTGTGGAAGCAAACGGAACTGTACTCTCAGATGATAGGATCGAGCTTCATGCTGAAATAAGCGGAAGAATCATATATCTGAATATCCCTGACGGAGCAACGGTTTCAGCGGGAACCATTCTGGCAAAAATAAACGATGCCGACCTGCAAGCTGAACTTGAGCAATTAAATGTTGAACTTGATTTAGCAACTAAAACAGAACAGCGTTACAGTAAACTCCTTGCAGTGAGCGGTATTGACCAGGCAACTTACGATGCTGCCCTTAGTGCGGTTGACAACCTGAAAGCAAGTATTAAGGTAAAAAATGCTGAAATAGATAAAACCATCATCAAAGCTCCATTTTCTGGAAAACTGGGATTAAGACAGGTAAGCCTTGGATCCTATGTAACACCTGCAACAATGATTGGTACACTTCAAACGGATAAAATAAAAATCGATTTTACTGTCCCTGAAATTTATCAGGACATGGTTGCGATCGGCAATAAGGTAAGTATTCAAACCACTGCATCTGATGTTTCGTATGATGCAACTATCAGTGCTGTGGAACCGCAAATAAATACTACAACCAGGAATATAAAAGTGCGTGCAAAGCTTGATAATGGCAACATTAGTCCAGGTGCATTTGTGAAAGTTACATTGGAAGAAAAAGGCAAAGGTATTGTTGTGCCTACAAATGCTCTTATCCCAGATGCATTGGCCAATCAGGTAATTGTTGTGAAGAATGGAAAGGGAGTATTTAAAAATGTTGAAACAGGAACCAGGACTGCTGATATCGTTGAAATCACAAAAGGTCTAAACGCAGGTGACAGCATAGTGGTGAGTGGTGTGCTTTTCGTGCGCCCCAATGCAAAAGTAAAAATTTCAAAAGTGAGAAAAATCAGTGATACTTTGAAATAATAGATTATTGAATTAAAAAATGAAATTAGTAAAATTGAAAAGCGAATAGAATTGACAACTTGTCATCTTATCTCTTGTTAACTTGTCAACTTAAAAAATGAATATTTCCGAATTATCGATCAAGCGTCCAATATTAGCAACAGTGATGAATTTATTCATCATTTTGTTCGGAGTGATTGGGTATACATATCTGGGGGTTCGCGATTATCCCGCCATTGATCCACCTATGATTACTGTGAATACTTCATATACTGGTGCAAACTCCGACATTATTGAAAGCCAGATTACAGAACCTTTGGAAAAATCAATTAACGGCATTCCTGGTATTCGAACAATTTCATCAACCAGTTCTGTTGGAAGAAGCAGCATAAGTGTAGAATTCAATATCAGTGCTGATCTTGAAGCAGCGGCAAATGATGTTCGCGACAAAGTAAGTCAGGCTGTTCGAAACCTGCCACAGGATATTGATGCACCTCCGGTTGTAACGAAATCAGATGCGAACAGCGATTTTATTATTCTGTTAGCCGTTCAGAGTCCAAGCAAAGGATTGCTTGAACTCAGCGATTATGCTGAAAATGTTTTGCTGAATAAATTTCAGACCATACCTGAAGTAAGTGCTGTAAATATTGTGGGACAAAAACGTCCTTCCATGCGTCTGTGGGTTGACCCGGATAAATTGAATTCATACAATGTAACCTTCAATGATATTTCAGCAGTATTGAATAAAGAGAATGTGGATATTCCCTCTGGAAAGATATATGGCAATAAAACCGAATTAACCATTAGGGCCATGGGACGACTTACTACTGAAAAGGATTTCAGGGACCTGATCATAAGGGAAGATTCTGCTGGTATTGTCAGGTTAAGCGATGTGGCAAAAGTTGAGTTGGGCCCCGAACAATACGAACAAAGCTGGAAACTGAATGGAGTTAGCGCAGTTGGATTGGCAATAGTTCCGCAGCCGGGAGCAAACTATATTAATATTTCGGATGAGTTTACAAAGCGATTGGATGAAATTAAAAAATCACAAAAAGGCGACATTAGTTTTACGACATTAATTGATAATACATTAAATGTTCGGAAATCATTAAAAGAAGTTGGCGAAACTTTATTAATCGCGATCTGTCTTGTGATTCTTGTGATATTCTTCTTTTTCAGGAACTGGCTTATTGCAATTCGCCCGCTCATTGATATTCCAATCTCGCTGATATCAACATTCTTCATAATGTATGTTGCGGGATTTAGTATAAATATCCTTACACTTCTTGCCATTATCCTCGCCACAGGGCTTGTGGTGGACGATGGAATTGTTGTGACCGAAAATATCTTTCGGAAAATCGAGCGTGGAATTCCTATACGTCTTGCTGCTATTGAAGGAAGTAAAGAAATTTTCTTTGTGGTAATTTCAACATCCATCACACTTGCTATTGTATTTCTGCCTGTTCTTTTTCTGCAGGGCTTTGTTGGAAGTTTATTCAGGGAATTCGGTGTGGTGCTTGCCTGTGCAGTTTTGGTATCAGCATTTGTGTCGCTAACCATTACTCCAGTGCTGAATGTTTATCTGAATAGGAAAAGCGCACAGCATGGTTGGTTGTATAATAAAACAGAACCGTTTTTCAGTGGTATGGAAAGTGGTTATAAAAAATTGGTGGAGCGTTTTGTAAAAAAACGTGGGATTGCATGGGTAATTGTTGGTATATGTTTGGTAATTGTTTTCGCAATTGGAAAAAATCTGCAAAGTGAAATTGCACCGCTTGAAGACAAAGGCAATATTCGTCTCAACATTACAGGCCCCGAAGGTGCAAGCTATCCTTATATGACTAGCGTAAGCGAGCAGATTGGAACATTTTTAATTGATTCACTTCCTGAACGGGCGTTTTCGTTTATTGCTGTTCCGGGATACAGTAGTACCGGGGTAAACAGTGGAAATGGAAGAATTGGTCTGATACCGGCATCAGAAAGAAAGAAAAGCCAGAGTGATATTGTAAAATTGTTGAATGCTAAATTCGCCCGTTTTAAAAATGTACGTATTTTCCCGATTGAAGAACAGACTATTTCAGTAGGCTTAGGTTCCAAGGGATCATTGCCTGTGCAATTTGTTATTCAAAATTTAGATTTTTCAAAACTTAAATCTGTAATACCAAAATTTCTTGAAGCTGCAAAAAGTGATAAAACATTTCAAAATGTTGATGTAAATCTAAAATTCAATAAACCGGAATTAGATCTTTCTATTGATAGGATTAAGGCTCGGAATTTTGGTCTTACTGTCACCGATATTGCCGAAGTTTTGCAAAGTGCTTTTAGCGGAGGTAGACTTGCATATTTTATCATGAATGGTAAGCAATACCAGGTTATAAGCCAGGTTGCCCTTAAAGACCGGCAGAAACCAATTGATATTTCAAACCTCTATGTACGCAACAATAAGGGAATTGTAGTTCCTCTTACAGCAGTTACAAATATTATTACTAATGCAAATCCACCATCCCTGTTTCATTACAATCGATATAAGGCAGCTACTATTTCTGCTTCTCTGGCCGATGGTAAAACAATTGGTGATGGTGTGAAAGCCATGCAGACTATTGCCGACAAATTATTGGATGAAAGTTTTCAGACATCTTTAAGCGGACCTTCGCGCGATTATGCTGAAAGCTCATCAAATACTGCATTTGCATTTTTACTGGCTCTTGTACTTATTTACCTTGTACTTGCAGCGCAGTTTGAAAGTTTTAGAGATCCCCTCACTATTATGATTACTGTTCCTCTTGCTATTGCCGGTGCTGTGCTTAGCCTCTGGATTTTCGGGCAAACACTTAACATCTTTTCGGAAATCGGAATGATCATGCTGATAGGACTTGTCACAAAAAATGGAATTCTTATTGTTGAATTTGCGAATAAAAAACGATTGCAGGGCATGGATAAAAAGCAGGCAGTAGTGGAAGCAGCTACGCAGCGCTTGAGGCCAATTCTTATGACCAGCCTTGCCACATCACTTGGTGCATTGCCCATAGCACTCAGTCTTGGTGCTGCAGCCACCAGCCGTATTCCACTGGGTATTGTTGTAGTTGGTGGAATATTGTTTTCCCTGGTACTTACATTATTCGTTATTCCTGCAGTATATACTTTCATTTCAGGAAAACACAAAGTGGAAAAAATAGAGAAAGAAGAAATTGAAGAAATTGTAACATAAACAATGTGGTCTTTGCGTGAACCAAAAAATATTTCTCGCAAAGAGCGCAAAGAATGAAGCACGCAAAGAGCACAAACTGGATATGACAGAAAACGAAATATCATATAAGATAATTGGAGCAGCAATCGAGTTGCACAAAACAATTGGACCTGGGCTACTTGAATCTGCGTATGAGAATGCATTGGCCTTTGAACTCAGAGAACTTGGTTTAAAGGTAGAACAACAATATCCTATGCCTTTTATTTATAAAGAAGTGAAGCAAGATATAGGTTATCGGTTGGATTTGATTGTCGAAAATAAAGTGATAATTGAAGTGAAATCCGTTGAAATGCTTGCGCCTGTGCACTATGCTCAACTTCTGACGTATCTGAAACTTTCCGATATAAAGCTTGGATTACTTATGAATTTTAATTCTAAAATATTAAAAGAAAATATTCATCGTATAGTAAATAGTTTATAACCTCTGCGAGCTTAGTGAATATCTTCGCGGACTTTGCGTGAAACAAAAAAGCAGTTTTAAAAATGAAAAGATTATTAATATTATTAGTTTTATTTTTTCCATTGTTCCTGAATGCCCAGCAGCAGCTGACATTGCGCAATGCTATCGATACAACTCTGAAAAACAGTTTTGATATTCAGATTGCTGAAAACAATTTGCTGATTGCAAAAAACAACAACAGTTTTGGTGTTGCGGGCGGTTTGCCTGTTGTCAGTGCTTCTGCGAATGACAATGGATCTATAAATAATATTTACCAGAAAAATTCTTCAGGCTCAATTACCGATTTAAATAATGTCAATGGAAATTCACTGAATACAGGGATCACAGCCAGCATGACCTTGTTTAATGGATTTAAAATTACTGCAACCAAAGAACGACTTTCCTTGTTACAGAAGCAAAATGAATTTATACTAAATCAGCAGATACAAACTGCCATTGGTTCTGTTATGATAAAATATTATGATATTATCAGGCAGCAATCCTATTTGAAAATTCTTCAGCAACTGCTGGATGTTTCAAATAAAAAGCTTGATATCGTTTCTGCAAAAAATGATGTGGGAATGGCCAATGGCGCCATTATCCTGCAGGCTAAGATGGATGTGAACACTGCTCAAGAAAATCTGAAAGTGCAGCAACTCGTCATTGATCAGGCCAAGGCCGATTTGTTATTATATATGAGCTCAAAATCATATAGTTCTTATGCAGTTGCAGATAGCATAACTGTCGACAGCACGATTGTGCTTGATTCTGTTTTGAACAGTTTAAATCGCAACCCTCAATATATGTCGGCATTGCAGCAGGAACAAATAAGTCAGCAGGTGGTGAAGGAAGTTTCTGCGCAGCGCTATCCATCTGTGAAAATCAATACATCTTACAATTTTGCACAAGCTGACAACAGTGCAGGTGTTACACTTATGAACCAACTGTACGGTCCGTCAGCCGGGCTTTCACTGCAGATTCCGATTTATTATGGTGGTGCGTATAAAGCACAGCGCGAAGCTGCAATACTTGGTGTCAACAATTCAAAACTTCAAAAGGAAAGCCTTCTGAATACATTGAAAACAACTGCGTTTAAAACATATCAATCATACTTTACAAATCTTGATCAGTTGAATGAGCAACAGAAAAATTATGTAATGGCGAAAAAATTATTGGATCTTGTCGTTCAGAATTTCCAGTTAAACCAAGCTACAATCCTTGATGTGAAGGCCGCGCAGACAAGTTACGAAACAGCTGGCTATTTGCTTACCAACCTTCAGTATGCAGCAAAAGTTTCTGAAATACAATTGCTGTCATTAATGTATAAATTGAAATAATATTTTTATTAAAGCCTGTTATAAACCTTATCAGGAAAGTCTTTGAACTTTTCGAGATATAATTTTTCCAGTGTTTTAATTTCTTTTGAATAATCAAGAGGCTTGTCCTCTGATTCTTTTATTTCTTCAAGAATTTCATAAACAAAATTTTCAGAGCCAAATTCTTTCCAGTCCTTCTGTAATGCTTCATTGGGATGCATTCCTGCATTCAGCTGAAATTTCTGGGAGTTCCATTCAGCCACCACATGAAGGTTGCTGCCAATAAATACTTTGTTATTTGTAATGTTCCTTATCTGAAAAACACCCATCGGGAATTTCATCTGCTTGTATTCTGCCTTGATCTCTTTGTGTGTTTTCATAAACTGACTATCGTTTTTTTATTCTTTTACAAACTTTTTTATAGTTACGCCTTTTTCTGTATTTATTTTAATAACGTACAACCCAGCCGGATAAGCAGAAATATCAATATTGGTAATATTGTTTTCAGTGGTATAAGTTTTTATTTGTTGTCCCCGGATGTCAGAAATATCAATTATTGCATGCTGTGGGCTTTCTATTGAGATATTTTTCGTTGCCGGATTTGGATATATATTGATGTTATCTGAAAAATCATTTTGATCATTGATCCCGGCAGTTACATAAGTATGTTGGCGGAAGAAAAGCCATAATTCAATGGGCTCTGTAATATCGTTCGATGGTTTATATAAAACAGTATGGCTGGCACCATACATTTTGAAAAACCAAACGTCCGACTGTGGATCACCATTTGAATATTCAAAACGTTCAACTGTTATGCTGTCATTTGCTAAATCGGGATAGCTGTAAGTGGTTGGTGTAAGATTGCAACCATTATTATCCACCCAAAAATGTATCAGGGAATCGGGATCAATTCCATAAAGATCACCAGTATAATAAACTGTTGAATCGGATGTTCCGTGAAAGTGAGCAATAGGTACGTGACGTCCTGGATTATGAGCCGTTACACCATTTCCAAATGTACCTGACATGGAACCAAATGCAGCAATTTTGTTGTTCGACTGCAAAGCCATTTTTTCAGTCATAAATCCCCCCATTGAAAATCCGCATAAATATACACGGCTGGCATCAATAGAATAATGTGCTTTGGATGTATCAATCAGTGCATTGATGAAGCCAATATCATCTACAGATGAGTTTGGGTAATATCCATACTCGCCGGCGCCAGAATTCCAGGCTGTACCTGCATAGGGATCAGAAACAGCCTGAGGGAAAATGCATATAATATTTGCAGTATCGGCAATGTAATTAAATCCGATGCCTGAGAAATTAGTCATATTATCACCCAACCCGTGCAATGCTATAAGTAGCGATGCAGGAACAGATGCATTGTAGTTGGGCGACTGGTAAACTCTGTAACTCCTTGTAAGTCCACCGAACACCATTGTTTTGTTTGTCCATAGGGCATTAGCCTGGCTGCAAAAAATAAAGCTTATCAAAGCAAAAAGTAAAATTTTTCTTTTCATAATCTTAATTTTGGTACACCCAAATATAGCTTTTTTTTTAATGCAATAGTTTTTGAACATTATTTTGATTTATTTGCATGGTAAAGCTAATTTGGTTATTTGTTTTGAAAGGGGTTTGAATTCAAAAAAATCCATCAGCCTTATGGGAAATCATTCATCAAAATTAATATTCAAAGTTAATAGCCATTTTATTTATCTGATATGTGGATTGATGCTCTAGTCTCTTCCGATTTTAGCAAACACTGACCAACTCTAAACTTCACATTTTCAATCTATAACTTCATTAAGGATTAATTGTGTATTTTTGCAGTATGTTTAAATTTCTTAACAAGCCTTATCCTTTTAATGATGATTTAAAATATAATTCAATAGTTGTATTTTTTATCAGTGTTGGGGTTTTTGTTTTTTTACTTCTCTTCCAGCCATTTGATATAAGTTCACTTCAGACACGGGATAAATATTACCTCATGCTGGGTCTGGGACTTATCACCTTTCTTGCATTAAGTATTAATCTGCTTTTTATAACTAGTATATTCAACAGGGTATTTTTTAAAACCACATGGACCATCAAGAAGGAAATCGTTTGGAACATCTGGATATTATTTAGTATTACTTTTGGCTATTATCTGTTTTGTCAAAAATTGGGAATTCTCGAATTCGAATTTAATATTTTCATCACCTTACTGTTAGCTGCTATTTTTCCAATTTCCGCTCTTATAATAATCAACTACAGCAGAATTTTGCGCCTGCATTTAAAATTTGCTACTGAATTAAATAAGAAACTGAAAGAAAATAAACATATTCAGGAAAAGATTGTTTTGTTTGAATCGGACTATCAGAAGGATAGTCTTTCAGTAAAGGTGAGCCAGATTTTATTTATCCGTTCAGCGAATAATTATATAGAAGTTTTCTGGAAAGAAAATGAAGTAGTTAAAAGCCAGCTAGTAAGGTGTAGTCTGGCAAAGGCTGAACAGACAGTAAAGGACGAAAAGTTCATTTTTAAATGTCATCGTTCTTACCTTGTGAACATTAACTTTATTGAAAATGTTGAAGCCTCACCACAGGGTTATAAATTATCTTTTGATAAAGTTGATTTTTCAGTTCCCGTTTCTAAGAATTTTTCAAATAGATTAAACGAATTGATATAATTCTCCGGATATTTCGCCCCTAAAATCGAACTACTCACCCCTAATTATACCTTTTATACCTTAAACGGTTTTCTGGTCCCTGTTTTATTTTTAATGCATTTTCTCTCTGTAATTTTGCATTGTTTTAAATAAAATGAGTCATGAATAATTTTAAAATTGGCGACCTCACTGCAAAATATCCGATTATCCAGGGAGGTATGGGCGTGGCAATTTCATTGTCCGGATTAGCCGCTGCAGTAGCAAATGAAGGTGGGATAGGCGTGATTTCTGCAGTAGGTATTGGAATGACTGAACCTGACTACATTAAAAATTTCCGAGCTGCAAATATCAGGGCTTTAAGAAAAGAAATCCGCAAAGCAAGAACTTTAACTGATGGCGTTGTTGGTGTAAATATCATGATGGCCCTTTCAGATTATGAAGATCTGACAATCACTGCCATTGAAGAAAAGATTGATGTGATTTTTATGGGAGCAGGTCTGCCACTGAAAATACCCGCACTTATTGCAAATGCAGGCATTAAAAATTATAATACCAAGATAGTTCCAAAAGTTTCTTCTGCTAAAGCTGCAAAAGTTATTTTCCAGTACTGGGCAAACAAGTATAATTTTGTTCCTGATGCTGTTGTGGTGGAAGGTCCTCTTGCCGGTGGTCACCTTGGTTTTTCGAAAAAGGATCTGGCTGACAATACTATTACCCTTGCTACTATCATTGAAGAAACTGTTAATGTTTTGCTTCCTTTTGAAAAACAATTTAATAAAAATATACCGGTAATTGCAGGAGGAGGGATTACTTCAGGAAAAGATATTTACGATATTATGCAAGCTGGTGCGCAAGCTGTGAAGCTCGGTACAGCATTCGTCCCGACTTATGAGTGTGATGCTTCCCCTGAGTTTAAAGAAAGCTATATAAACAGTAAAAAGGAAGATATTGTAATTATCGATAGCCCTGTTGGATTACCAGGTCGTGTTATTCGAAATAATTTTGTAGATCAGATTATGGCTGGAAAAACAAAACCTTTTAAATGTCCATGGCAATGCCTTAGTACCTGCAATTTCAAAGAAGCTCCATTCTGCATTGCACAGGCATTATTTAACTCAGCACAGGGCAAGCTGAACGAAGGCTTTGTATTTGCCGGTGCCAATGTTTATAAAGCTGACAGGATGCGTCACGTATCTGAAGTGATGGATACGCTTATAGCCGAATATGAAATTGAATTGCAAAAAAATCAGATTATTTCTTTAAATATAAACCTGGCTCAAACAGTTTGCAATCAGCCTGTTTTGAGTATTGCAGTTTAATAAAACCACAACTGTTATTTCTTTAGCACTGAGTAGAAACGAGGATGTATACTACAGTGCAGCTGTTTACAATATTTTAACGCACCCTTATTTTTCGACATTCATTCTTCATTATTTTAAGCTGAAGTTCTATTCTTGTGGTTAAATAAATAGCATTTATTTCCTCTAATATTTGTTTCTCAGAGCAATTAGCCATATTTTTGAATATATAATATATCATTGCTGAAAGTATATCCTTTATAAATTTTTATATATGGCAAAAATATTTCTTTCCAATTTAAATTATCGGAGGTTTTTAATCTCGATAGTTTTCTTTAACATGGTATTTCTTATAAACTCTTCAGCTCAGAATGCCTGCTTCAATGCAGATTTTTCAACCGGCAATTTTTCAAACTGGACCGGCTCTACAGGAATGAATAGTGCCGGCGATTATAGTAGCATAGTCACAGGTATTGTTCAGGGAGTAACCAATTCGGGTCCAACCGATCCGGGCAGGCAGACAATAATGAATTTGCCAGGCACTGATCCGAACACTGGTGGCCTTCTTAGCGTATTGCCTCCGGGAGGTGGACCATGTGCCAGGCTGGGAAATGAGAACACAAATTACGAAGCTGAGAGGCTGGACTATACTTTAGGTGTAAGTGCTTTTAACTGTGGTTTCACTTACCAATATGCAGTTGTTCTGCAGGACCCTGGACACCCTGCAGTTGAGCAGCCTAAATTTACAATCCATGTTTTAGATGGAAATGGAAATATAGTTGATTCTACTTTGGGAATGTATGAAATATCTGCTTCGAATTCGATACCTGGGTTCAACAATTATAATGATATTCGATGGAAAGACTGGACTTCCGTTGATTTGGATTTATCGTCATTTATTGGTCAGAATATTACTATAGAATTTACAACTTACGATTGCGCTCAAGGCGGGCATTTTGGTTATGCTTATATCTCTTGTTATTGCGGAGTGCCTCAACTGACTCAACAATGTTTTAGTGATTCTGTAATTGTTACAGCCCCGTTAGGGTTTTCTTCATATTCCTGGGATACAGGGGACACAACGCAATCAATTATTGTTCACAACCCAGTTGCTGGCGATTCAGTTTCATGTATTTGTGCAGATCTAAGTGATACAATAACACTCTATGCAGCTGTTTCAACAATACCGGTAACAGGCTTGACTGCTACATCAGCTGCAATCTGCCGTGGCGATACCGCTTTAATTACGGCTTCGGGCACATACTCATACTTGTGGAGCAATGGTCAAACAACTGCATCAATATCTGTTGCTCCAACTACGACAACTTTGTATACTGTGACTGCGACATCCTCTGGTGGCTGTACAAGTAGTGCTGTGGCCATTGTTACAGTAAATCCATTGCCAACAGGAACTTTCAGTTCCACACCCTCGTATTGCAGCCATCCTGATGGTTCGCTGACATTCAATCCGACTGTTGGAACTGCTCCCTTCTTATATACATGGAATACAGCGCCACAGCAGAATACTCAAACTGCAACAGGACTTCTTCCAGGAACTTATTCAGTTACAATTACAGATTCAGCAGGATGTTCATCAATACTATCAGGTAGTATTGCTGCAGCCGATATCAGTCTAACCGTAACAACTTCTGTTGAACATTGTGGGTCAGCTGATGGAACCGCTACAGTGACAGCAACAGGTGGAATACCACCTTATTCCTATTTATGGAATACATCACCCATGCAGCAGACTGGCCAATCAGCTACCGGGCTTACTGAAGGCATTTATTATGTAACAGTTACAGATGGAAATTGTTCAGCAACTGCCACTGCCAATGTTATTAATAGTCCTGGGCCAACAGCACAAATAACAAATATTGTAAATGAAAAATGTGGTATGAATGATGGATCTGCTGAAGTAACAGTATCTGGAGGAACACCACCGTACAATTATTATTGGAATTCAATTCCGACGCAAAATACCCCGGCTGTTTCAAATGTTCCATCAGGTATTTATTGCGTTACGGTGACAGATTTGCATAATTGTAATGCTACTATATGCGATACTATTGCGAATACTCAATATCCGGCTCCTGAAATCTGCATGGTAACAGTCGATACAGCTACCAATCACAATATGGTTGTTTGGGAAAAGCCTGTTACTAATGGTATTGATAAGTATTATGTTTTCAGAGAATCATTTGTGGCAGGGGTTTATAATATAATTGGCACACAGAATTATAGTGATAACAGTATATTTATTGATACTACTTCAAATTCATTACAGCAATCATACAGATATACTCTGGCAATAAATGATAGCTGCGGTTTAACATCACAGCAAAGCAATTATCATCAAACAATACATCTTTCCATTAATGCTGGAATGAGCGGTGAATGGAACCTGATATGGAACAACTATGAAGGATTTACATTTGGAACATATAATATTTATCGTGGGACAAATGCTGGGAATTTCGCATTATTATCAGCTGTTTCAAGTAATAATACATCCTATACGGACTTAACTCCACCTGCTGGAATTGTTTACTATTTAATTGAAGCTGTTCGGCCAATTGCCTGCAATCCTTCAAAAACAACCAACAGCATTACTGCTGCTATATCAAATATAGCAGATAATCAGGAATTGGGAATTTCAGATTTTGATTCAAATAATTTTGTTCAGGTTTCACCGAATCCCGGGAATGGCATTTTTACTCTTGCCCTGAATCAGCTTCCCACTAAAGGATTGGAGATAACAATTTACAATTCAATTGGTCAGTTGGTTAAGAACGATTTTCAGAATTCTCTGATGAAAACTATTGATATTTCTGACTATCCTAAGGGAATTTATTACCTGAAAATTTCTTCATTTGAGAACTATTTCTTCAGAAAAATTATAATTGAATAAATAGTCTTTCATTATTTTTCTTTTAACAATTTTAACATGACAGCCTGTATGTCAGGGTACGATTGTTGTTGATGTTATCCGGAATAAATCTAAATAGTTATGAGAACAGTTTCATGGATCATGGGCTTGTTCCTTTTTTATACAGGTTGTTATCAAAATCAAATGGCACAGACAAATAGTAAATACAACAAACTGACTCCCGAAGAACAGAGAGTTATTATAAACAAAGGAACGGAAACGCCTTATACAGGCGAGTATTACAAATTCAGTGGAAAGGGAACTTATATCTGCAAACAGTGTTATGCACCGCTGTATAAGTCGGAGAGCAAATTTGATGCAGGCTGCGGATGGCCTAGTTTTGATGAGGAAATAAAAGGCGCTGTGAAAACAACACTTGATGCTGACGGACAGCGGATCGAGATAACCTGTGCCAGTTGCGGGGCTCATCTTGGACATGTTTTTTATGGAGAAGGATTTACAAGCAAAAATACCCGCGAATGTGTAAATTCAATTTCACTGATTTTTATTCCTGACAAATCAGGTAGTGCGCAGGATACTGCCATATTTTCATCAGGATGCTTTTGGGGAACACAGTATTATTTTGATAAACTGGACGGTGTGATTTCTACAACCGTAGGCTACACCGGAGGTACTACAAGCAATCCGACTTATAAAGAAGTATGTTCAGGCACAACAGGTCATCTGGAAGCGCTGCGAGTGGTTTACGATACTTCAAAAGTTAATTACGAGCAGGTGTGCAAGTATTTTTTTGAAACGCATGATTTCACTCAAACTGACGGGCAGGGTCCTGATATCGGTGAACAATACTTGTCAGCGATTTTTTACAGAACTATGGAGCAGAAGGCGATTGCAGAAAAGGTTGTAAAAATGTTACAAGATAAAGGTTACAAGGTTGCAACTGTTCTAAGACCTGCAAAAACTTTCTGGAAAGCTGAAGACTACCATCAGGATTATTATGAAAACAAAGGAACTACGCCTTATTGCCATATTTACAGGAAAATATTTTAAAAATGCTTTAGCGTTTTTGTGGTCAGTTAACAACCTTTTTTTTCTTTAAAGAATTGATTAAAATTTCTTGATCTCCGACCATTTCAAGCCCGGAGATTGAGGAACTATCACAAAAAATAATTTTTTCTTTACGATTCAAAACTGTCAATTTTATTATGGCATCAATGCTTTCTGGTATTCTCCTGTCCATTGATCCTTTAACAGGTGCTTTTAATAACCCTGATTTGTTACGACTGGCTTCAATTAAGTAAGTATTTTTTTTATCCTTAATGATGATTTTGGTCATATTCAACCCTGATTTTTCAATTGACAATTTTGCATGTGTATAAGTTGCAAATCGAAATAGGGTACTATCATGAAGAAAGAATCCCAGAAATCCCGTAAATGATTTCCTTAGCCATGGAACATTTGCAACAGAAAGCATAAAGGAGCTATTACTGTTTTTAAATTGATTAGACTGCATCCAAATCCAAGCTGAGGGCATCGAGCTTCCCCAGTCTTTTTCAATATAACCTAAGCCATTGTTAAACTGATATTCCTTGCCATCTTTTAAAATAGCACCGTCCAGCCTGTGTGTAAGGCTTACTACGCCATGATAACATTCCATAAATGGAACAAATCTATACCAACCCATTATTCCTGAATTTAATATTTTATGTGAAGGTATTTTTACCTGATTGGTCATTTTTACTTCTCCGGAAACACTCGAACTGTCTGTATTTATCTTAATAATGATGGAATCTTCAGAGAAATAATTTTGTCCAATAATAATTCCAAATTTATTTTTTGAAAATGAAAATTCAGTAATCGGAAATGCGTAATAATTTGTTTTTGCAGTTTTACCATCTATTATCTGGATAAAGGCATGTTGTTCTTTTCCATCGTGTGACAGGGAAATTCCCGGAATTATGCTGAGTATTGAAGAATCTTCAGTTGAAACCATTTTAAAATACCAGCCTTCAAAATATTTTTTTTTCTTTTTATTACCCTGGAATATTTCTGGATGCCCCATTTTTCTTAACCCATATCCCGGTAGATATTTGTGTTTGGAAAAATTTATATCATTAGACAGATTCTGTGATATAACCACATTTAAACCTAAGAAAGAAATTAGAATAAAAATTAATACGCTGTTTTTATATTGATGTATATAATTTGGATGCAAATTTTAATTGTTTAAAATGTGAAAAGAAAATATGAATAAATGCAAAAAACCTTTTACTAATAAACAAATTTAATAATTTAATTTCAATTTTACAATTAAGAAGCCTTATATACGTTTGTATTACATACAACCGATCTATTTATTAATTTTGATTAACTGTTAACTTTAATCTAATGTTCTGGTATCATATTCTCGATTATTTTTTTCTGATTTTTCACACTATCCTGACGTTATTTAATTTACTTGGATGGATATGGAAGAAAACCAGGCTTGCAAATTTCATCACTCTTATGCTCACTGGCTTTGCCTGGTTTGGGCTTGGTTTGTTTTATGGGATTGGCTACTGTCCTCTCACCGACTGGCATTGGGATGTGTTGGAAAAATTAGGACATCACGATTTGCCTTATTCTTATATCACTTATATTATTCAGCGCCTCACTGGATTTGAAGCAAATCCTCAAATAGTCGAAATTGGAACTGTTGCAGGATTTGTATTCGCAGTAATAATGTCAGTTTACCTGAACTTCTTCAGGAAGAAAAAATAGCCTCATTTATTGTTTTCCTTCTCTTTCAATAATCTTCAATATCTTTGCTGATCAAAATTTTTAGATATGTCACTTAATTGCGGAATTATAGGACTTGCAAATGTTGGGAAAACAACATTGTTCAATTGCATGTCGAATACAAAAGCACAGACCACAGCTTTTGCTTTCAGTACAAACAAATCAAATGTCGGAATAATTAATGTTCCTGATGAAAGGCTTTATGTGCTTGAAAAAATGGTGAAGGCTGCAAAGGTAGTTCACACAACTGTTGAAATTGTTGATATTCCCGGACTCGTAAAAGGATCAAGTAAAGGCGAAGGTGTTGGCAATAGTTTTCTTGCTGATATTCGCCTGACAGATGCCCTCATTCACGTGTTGCGTTGTTTCGATGATCCAAATCTTCCGCATATTGAAGGTTCCATAAATCCTGTAAGAGATAAAGAAATTATTGATCTTGAACTTCAGATAATTGATTTGGAATTGGTGGAACGAAAAATGCAACGGGTGGAAAAGCTTATCAGAGCCGGAGAAAAGGATGCAAAGAAAAATTATGAATTGTTGACAGTATATAAAAATCATTTTGAATCTTTCCAGTCAGCACGCACTGTTCCTCTGAATGAAGAAGAACGGAAAGTAGTAAAAGAACTTTGCCTGATTACTGAGAAGCCAGTATTGTATGTCTGTAATATTGATGATTCATCAGCATTAAGTGGAAATAAATATGTGGAAATGTTTAAAGAATCTGTAAAGGCCGAGAACGCAGAAGTGCTTGTTGTTGCAGCAAAGCTGGAATCGGAAATTGCTGAACTTGAAAGCATAGACGACCGTATGGCTTTTCTGAGTGATCTAGGGCTTACGGAACCCAGCGTAAACAAACTGATAAAGGCAGCATTTAAACTGTTACAATTAAAGACTTTTTTAACAGCGGGGCCAAAAGAAGTTCGCGCCTGGACTATAAAAGAAGGCTATACAGCACCTCAGGCGGCTGGAGTAATACACAGTGATCTCGAAAGAGGTTTTATTCGTGCAGAAGTAATGAAATACGCAGATTTTGTTGCCTTGGGATCAGAAAATGCCTGTAAAGAAAAAGGGAAACTTGCTGTTGAAGGCAAAAATTATATTGTGCAGGATGGTGATATTTTAAATATCAGATTCAATGTGTAAAGCCACAAGCTGCAAGTTTCAAGCTTCAAGTCCCATGAGGTCCTTATTTTCTATTTGCTTTTTTTAATTTTCAATTTTTACGTAAAATTTTAATTCCTTGTTGAGCATTGATGATTGAATATTGGATATTCATTGTATGCTTCTGGTTGCCGATTGCCTCCATCAGCTTATTCTCTCATGCCAAGCTCCAATATCCAAATCTCAAACCTCAATCCACAAGTATTCTTGGGATTTGGAGTTTGAAATTTGGGACTTAAAAGAAATAGTTTGTTTATTTTGTCTGGCGTAAAAGCTATCTCTCGTAACTTCCTTTTTTCAAAATCTTGTGATCCTTCATCAAGAATTCTCCCATAGCAACAACATGATAAATTTCATCACCGTTTAGGAAAACGAGATCAGCATCTTTACCTTCAGCAATGCGCCCTTTACCCTTTAATTTCAATATATCTGCGGGATTTGAAGTAAGAACTTTCAACGCTTTATCAAGTGACATTCCTTCTTTTACCATATCAAGAAGTTCGCGGAAGTTCGCGCTGGGCAGGCCCATTTCAAGTTTTACTAGGTTTCCGGCTTCATCAAATCCCGGAAGCGATCCGCATGCATCACTTGTGAATGTTATGTTTTCAAGAGGTACACCTGCATTCACCAGGTCAACAACGGCTTTGGAAGGTTTCACTTCATACTCAGGAAAATAAGGATAGGAACTGGTTGTAATATCCACATAGCCGCCTTTTTTTCCGTATTCTTTTGCATCTTCAAGCGTGTAATCATTGCGGTTGCAATGTGTAGGATAAAACTGTGTTAGCTTCAGCATGCTTTTTTCAGTGGCATCATACAAAGGTTGAAACGGATTGTGGGCATCACCAAGATGAATGTTTACAATTCCAGCTTTCCCGCCGAGCATTCCTCCAACACGTGCGTGTTCCGTGAGTTTCATCAACTCATCGGTATTCGGGCATGATGACCTGTGATCGGAAATTGCAATTTCGCCAACACCAATAATTTCTTCAATAGTAGCAATGTCCTTTCCCACTTCACCTGTAATTGTTGGTGTCGGAACCTGGTATGCTCCTGTATAAATCCAGCATGAGATACCTTCGGCTCTGAGTCCTTTGGCTTTCATCAGCACCGATTCAACTGATCTTGTCATACCGTCAGTGCCAAGACAACCTATAACTGTAGTGACTCCTGCTGCTATGAGCATGCTCAACTGAAGTTCGGGTGTGCGTGTGGAAGGGCCGCCTTCGCCGCCTGCACCTGCAATGTGCACATGACCGTCGATAAGGCCGGGAATTAATTTCAATCCATCGCACTGAACAATTTTTAGAAAATTACTTTCTGCAATATTGATTTCATCTTCAATTGCTATAATCTTTGATCCTGCAACTAGCACGTCTTTTCTGCCCAATTGCTCTGGTGCATAGACATCACATTTTTTAAATAAAATCATCATAGAATTTTGGTGTTAAGTTATGTGTAAATTGTATGTCATGCTGAGCTTGTCGAAGTATGACAATCTCGGTTTTATATGGTCCCACTTCGATAAACTCAGTGTGACAATTGTGTTAATTGATTCTGGACACAACATCGGTTTAAATTATTCGTATTTAGTTACAAGATCTTTTAGCAATGGCTCAAGTGCTGTAATGATAAGGTTTTCCTTGTCTTCCTCATTATAAAATGAAATGTTTGAAAGTACTTCTCCACTACTTGATACTTCAATCTGGTGATCAGTAATCTCAATAAGAACACCATCTGCAGGTAACAGGTTTTTCATTGATTCTTCAGCAAAGTTGGCATTGTCAAGAATTACAATGTCAGCTCCTTCATGGAAAAATCCAAAATCATAAATGTCAATTTTATTGTGACAGAAAACTGCAAAATCGGTTTCAGGATGCCGTAGAATTATTTTTACATTCTGGTCGTGGCTTTCATTTTTGAAAAAATAATTTCCGTTAAAGAAAATGCCTTCCTCTATCAGACAAGCATATCCTATGTCCTGCTTGATTGCTTTTATTTTTTTATGAATTATATCCGCCATTTTCTGAGTGATATTGTTTCCTGCAATAATTGGTATTCTTGACCATGCAGGAGTTTTAAAATGCGATTCCATGATTAGTCCGGGAACATCAATAGAACCGCCAATGGCAGGTGCAAGATGCATAAATACACCAGGTCCGGCATTGATCTCAATTATTCCGAAATTGCCCTCAGTCCATGGTTTTGCAATGTCCTGTGCTAGTACATCAATTCCCATGCATTTTACTTTGAAAAATTTTGCAATGGATTCAACCATTTCAATATTCTTCGGATGAATTTTATCGGTAACATTAATAGAAACTCCACCTGCAGAAATATTGGCAACTCTTCTTAAGTATATGGTTTGTCCTGCTTCAGGCACATTGTCAAGTGCCAGTCCCTGAAGAGAGAGGTAATCCTTCATATCATCATCGATCTTGATTTTGCAAAGCGGTGAGCGTGCATTGTCAAGACGAACAACTTTTTCATTATCAATTTTGATAAGCGTTTCAATTGTATCTTTTCCGTTTCCTTCAACATAAGCAGGAACACGTTGCAGTGCTGCAGCGAATTTTCCATTTACCGTAAGTAAGCGATGATCGGTACCGTATATCTGCTGTTGCACAATGATACCATCGAATTTCGCGCCAGCCTGTTCGGTTGACTGAATAATGAGGTTATATGCTTTTCTTACCGCTTCTTCATTTTCGATACCGGTCGTAACTCCTTGTCCTTTGTGGCCTGCAACAGGTTTCACAACAACAGGAAATCCAAGTTTCACCGCTTCTTTCACTGCTTCATCTTCCGAAAAACAATTTTTACCAATAGGAGTGGGGAAGCCACACATGATCAGGAAATCCCCGACCATGTCTTTATACATTGTGAATTCAGTATCTTTTATTCCATCAGTATGGAAAGTGGTAGAACGGCCACGTAATTGTTTTTTACCATATCCCCACTGGAATTCGTTTTCTTCAAAAATATAGAATACAGGAATATTTCTTTTCAATCCTGCTTCAACCAGTGAATACAGGGTTGGCCCACCCAGCAAGGTTTTGTCAAAATCAGCCTGTAAAGCAGCCCATTTTGTTTTGAAGTCAAAATCAATACCTGCATTAATGGCCTTGAACCATTCACAAACAAGGTAAACGCATTCTTCAGCATTAACTTCATCAAGGAATTCAACAGCCACCACGTAGTCCTCAGCATCTTCGCTTATGGAATAATCATTCAGAAAAAGATCAATATCCATTTTCAGCACTTGTACCAGTGTTGATGAGAAAAGATCGATTACAGTGGACGGCTTCCTTCCTGATAATGCCGGGAATTCCTTATATACAGCTTCCTTATAGAAATCTACTTCAGGTCCATCGGGTTCAAGGAAAATATTAAAGACCAGCGCTTTTTTATTCAGATAAAAATTCGGGCCGTTGTAAACATAAAATTTGCGTACATCAAAATCATTTAAATTTTCCATTGTATGTGTATTAATTCGGTTTTTAGCGTATTTTTTTTTGAATCCTGTACTGAAAAAGGATGTCAAAGATATAAAATAATTTATTCGCAATTAACTATAAACTGCAGCTTTTGATAAAATAAATAATTTCAGGAATGTTAAGATCGAAAGATACACTATTAGTTGTAGATCCTTACCTTTTCAGTGTTTGAGGGACTGTTTACTCTGCTGCTGACAACCTTCCAGTCTTTTAAATCGAATATGCTTCCCGACTGAAGGAATCCAATACGGATATCATTAATTACAATCGGGTCGTTTTCGTTGAGTTGTTTGTAATTAGAATAACTAATTTCACCTGTATTTACAACAGTAACCATTTCGGATCCTATTACTTCGCCTATGTCGTTGCTGTCTATTATCAGTGCTGTATCTTCACCAATACCGATACCTTTTGTGCTTAGGCCAGAACTCAGGAATTGTGTGAGCCTGCCCAGTCTGCCACGGTTGACAAAATGTGTATCAATGGTTATGTTTTTTATAAATCCAAATCCATCACTAAAATGAATAGTACCTTTTCTCAGGCCCCCGCTGTCGCCATCAAAAATTATTGGATCGCATGCAGCAGCAGCACCTGCGCTGGTACCTGCAATCGTAGCGCCATTCATGTAACGTTCTTTAATTTTTTCAAGCATGAATGTGCCAAGAAAAGTATTTACAAGTTTGTATTGGTCGCCACCTGTAAAGAAAATAAGATCGGCGTTTTGAATTTTTTCAAGAAAATCAGTATTGCCTGTATCACTCTTTTCACGGACATCGAGTATGTAGGAATTTGCCACACCTAAATCGCTGAATGCGTAAAAATAATCTTCAGCAAGTCCTTTAGGATAATTGGAGGCGGAAGGTATAATTACAATATTCTTTGCATTGTTAAGACTGACAACTTTTTTCAGGATGGTCTTTTCATTTTTTCTGTCTTCGGCTCCACCAATCAGGACAAGGTATCCTCTCTTTACAGTATTGTTCACAGCATAATCGAATACGGGCATGCTTTTCTGTTTTTTAAATTTTATAAAACTCTTTGAGTTGCCGAACAACCTAAATTTATTGCTATCCTGAAAAACAGATAGCATACAAAAATAGTATAAGAATGACGGGTTGAGCAGTTTTTTGTAATTAAATATTAACATATTTTCGTTGATAAACTATATTTATAGATGCATGTATAATTAGAGATAGCTAAACTGTTTTATTGTTTCGACAGGAAAATTCAGTTGCAGTCATTTTTTGCATTCATTTCACGAACTGAATTTTCCAGTTTTTCAATAATCTTTTTTTTCAGGTATCTGTCGTCAGTATATTTGAGAATTTCTTTAAGTATTTCTGAGTTTTTAATTTTGTGTAACGCAGTTTTCTTTACATGAAGGTCTTCTTCATTCTGCAGCAGTTTTGCAAGTGTTCTCTGGTTGTCTAGTTTCAGTACGGCTTCCTTTCTTACATAATAATCTTCATCGTTGAAAGCAATGTACTCAAGTGCTGGCTGGCTGTGGATCTGCTTTACGGCCATTGCCCGCACAAAATAATCCTTATCAGATGTAGCAATATCCTGAAGAATTTTATCATCTGTAATTTTTTTCAATGCATCGGAACGTACGAAAAAATCGTGTGCATTTTTTGCAATTTCTGTGAGTACGAGTTGATCTGAAATATAACATATTGCTGCGCATTTTATTTCTTTTGTTTCTGCTTCTTTCACAATATCTGCAAGCATATTTTGATCGCTAATATTTGAAAGCGCTTCTTTGCAGATATAATAATCTTCATTAAAATTTAGAGCAATGGCAGATAAAATTTCATTGTTGGTAATTTTTTTTACTGCGTGCATGCGCACATAATAGTCGGTATCATTGCGTGCCAGATAGTCCAGGGCCTTTTGTTCGCAAAGGTTTTCAACGATGCGTTGCCGGACATATGGATGTGGTTCTTTCTTTGCTATGTCAAGCAACAATTCCTGATCATTAATCTGTTTCACAGCATCGGCCCGCTTAAGATAATCATTATCGTTTAAAATTTCATTAGTAGTTTCTTTGGTGAAGTGCTTATCTTTAGTGATCATAGAGGGAAATATTAAAAAACAAAGGACGAGATTTATGAATCTCATCCTTTATTTTATAAGTTAACTAAATTCATTATTTAACAAGTTTATAAGAAACTTTTTTATTGCCATAAATCACATTCAGAAAATAGATGCCATCTGAATATTTACTCAGGTCAATGTTCCCGGTATATTGTCCGGATGTTGTATTTTCTTTGTTGTAGATTAATTGCCCGTTGCAGTTAAGAATCTGCAATGAAAAATCGGTTGTATTATCAAATTTCAATTTGATATTAAATAATCCAGCATCAATTGTAGATATTGTCAATACTGGTGATTCCTGATTGTTTTCCTGAACACCTACCGTATAAAAATTCACTTCCTGTGTTATTGATTTTGAAGTGCAGGTATTTATAGCAGTCAGCTTTACATTATATACTCCAGGATTCTGATATGTATGCAATGGATGAATATCATATGAAGTTGTGCCATCACCAAAATCCCATTCATACCGGTCAGCATGCTGCGAAAAGTTATGAAAGGTTACAACATTTGTATGCGTATTAATAGCAAACACATATTTTGCAACAGGCAATGGCGTGTTGCCAAGGAAACTGCCGCCTTTCAGGAAAACACCGCTGTCATATATATGATCACCAGCATCCGCAATAGCAATTTTAAAATGATAAACAGAGTCGGGGTAAACGCCGGACATTATTGTAAATGGCACAGTATAACCATCGTAACACCAGTTCGTGCCACCTAATGCTTCATTGTCGACATAATTTGAAGAATTGTTTAATGAAATACAATTAGCACTGTCACCAGCGCTGCCAGAAGTTCCATTGTTAACTGTATTAATTGCAACAGGTAAATTGGTTCCGGGAATCATTGCAAGATTTGTATTGTTAAAATATCCACCTGCAGGGTTGGGGCCGCTGATAAAGAATCCAAATACATCATTAAACTGTGAACAAACGTATTCAGGATATTCTTCAGAAGCAAAAATATATTTCAATCCTATAATTGTATCTGCATAAGGAATAAAATCAAATTCAATTATTGAAGCATCATTAGTTGTATAGCCTGGTATTTGAGATTCTAATAATGCATCACCCGGTGTACCATTATCAGTACTTGCAAAATATGAAACTGTGCTGTCAATGTTATTTATTGTGCCGGTTGTCATTACTATGCCGGAGTCAATGCCTAAGGTACCTGATTGATCAACAAAGTATCCGATGGATAACTGAGGCCCGGTATAAGTGAGATTGGAAATATCAACGCAACCACCAAAAAGGACATTGGTTATTGATTGCTCGATGTTATTCAACGAATCAACCTTCATGGAACTTGTAAACCCTTTACTGATCTTTTGATTCGCATATTTTTCAGCCTGGGCCTTCCTGAATTCTTTTTGTGTTGCAGACTGTGCGCGTGAATTCAGGTTTAAGAAAAAGATCATAGCAATTGCAATTGCTACCGATCTCAAAAAAAGAGGAGATATTGATTTCATAGGAAGGATTTTAATTATGTCAACATCAAAGATAAAACTTTAATACTCAGAATGCAAGAAATATGTTAACAAATTCACATACACTGTAATTTGGCAATACATGAAAGAGTTTTTTTATTATTACTAGTCAGTATTGTTATCATTAAATCTTTGTTCCCGCGCTTTAATGCTTCTTCCAATGCTTCCACAAAATCTGAAAAGATTGAGATACCCTGCTCACTGAAGCCTGTGCTTATTGCACCTTTTTTCAGCAAGGCAGTAACTTCACCTTTAGCTCTTTCATGCTTATTATTATCCTCGTAAATAAAAATTTCATCATAAGTTTGCGCTGCAATAGAACCAAGAATAATAATTTCATCATCGCTGCGATCGCCTGCAGCATGAATTACTCCCAGTTTTTTCCCGGGGAATGCGGTAAGAAAATTTTTCAGTCCTACGAAATTTGCAGTATTATGAGCATTATCAATGAGTACTTTAAAATTTTTTACATCCATCATGTTCATACGACCGGGAAGCATTTCCTGATTTGGCAAAAATGATTGTAAATGCAGACTTATTTTTTCGGAAGCAATACCTGATGCAGCGAGTGCCGCTGCTACTGCAAGGATTTCATCGTAAAGGAATTTCGCTTTATTCCCAAATGTAAGTGGAATTTTTGCGAGTTCAATTATTTTTTCAGACTTGGTTTTATTGTGTACATAAATTGCATCATCATCGCAAGTGACCGCCATTCCTCCTTTTACGATGTGTGCTGCTACATTCTTATTTTGCGGATCTTTTGAAAACAGGCACAGTTTGCTGTACAGTCGGCTTTTAATTTCAAGCACATGATCAATGTCGGCATTGAGTATTGAGTATCCTTCATCATACACTTCTTCGGCAACAACGGATTTGGTGTATGCAACATCCTCAATATATTCCATATCGTCAATTCCTAAAAGATCCTCATGCAAATTCAGTACAATACCAAAATCGGCAAACTTATATCCAAGGCCACTTCTGAGGATTCCTTCTCTTGATGTTTCCAGCACTGCACAATCAATTGTCGGATCTTTCAGTACAAGAGAAGCACTTTCTGAATATGTCATATTACCTGCCATCAGGCATTTCCCGTCAATGTAAAGCCCGTCGGAATTTGCCATTCCAGTGGTATATCCTTCCTGTTGCAGGCAATAATTCAACAATGTTACAGCAATTGTTTTACCTGCGGTTCCTGTAACAGAAAAGACAGGCACACGTGATAATGTGTTTTTTGGAAAAAGCATTTCAACAAGGTTTGCTGCGACATTGCGGCTTTCACCAATAGTGGGATTCATGTGCATCCTGAAATCCGGCGCAGCATTCACTTCTATGATAACTCCGCCATTCTCATTAATTGGTAGGGCAATGTCAGGTGCAATGAAATCAACTCCGGCAACATTTAGTCCTATAACTTTTGCAGCACGTTCGGCAAGCAAAATATTGAAAGGATGCACAAGTTTTGAAACATCTTTAGCTGAGCCTCCAAGCTTCATATTTCCGGAATTCTTCAGAAACAGAATTTCATCTTTAGGAAGTATTGAATCAAAATTATATTCTCTGTCGCTGATTAGTTTTGCGGTGATTTCGTCAATTTCAATTTTGCTGAGTTTGCCTTTGTCGCCCTTTTGCCGGGTGGGTTCTGCATTTAATTTATCTATTAATTTTTGAATGGATAATGCTCCGTCGCCCTTGATAAATGGAGGTAATAACTCAGTTGCTGCAACGAATTTGAAATTGATTACCAGCAATCTGTAAGAACAGCCCTGAATATGCGGCTGAACTAAAATTTTCTCGTCAAATTCTTTTGCAAGTGCGAAGGCTTTGGTAATTTCTTCTTCAGTATTCAGGTTTATTGCAAGTCGTTTCCCGAGATATCCTTCACTTGGCTTGATAACTATCGGTTTCTGAATATGATTGTAAAATGCGAAAACCTCTTTAATATTATCAGTTCGAATTGTTTCAGCTACAGGTATTCCTGCATCCTTAAGCATAAGCGAAGTGAGATATTTATTGTCTGCAGTTTCAACAGCAATAAGGTTTGTATCGGAAGTGATTGTCGCTCTTATATGTTTGCGGTACTTTCCTGTTCCTAACTGAACAAGGTTGTAAGTATCAAGTCGCAGCCATGGAATTTTTCTTTTTTCTGCTTCATCAACAATAGCCTGTGTGCTGGGGCCCAGTAATCTTTTTTCCCTGATATCAATAAGATCATCGACAATTTCCTGGCAATTGAACTCCTTGTTTGTAAGAATAGCATTGATCAGGTTTACTGCTGCTTTTCCGGCATACGTGCCAGCGATTTCATCAAAAAAACGGAAAATGATATTGTAGATTCCTTCTTCAAGTGTGCTCCTGGTCTTGCCGTAGCCCACATCCATTCCTGCTAGTGTCTGAAATTCTATTGCCACATGTTCTATCACATGGCCAAGAAGTGTACCTTCATTTACCCTTAGCAAAAAACCACCTTCGTGGCCTAAAGAGCAATGATGGTGAATGAGTGATGGAAGAGCATTCTTGAGTTTCTCGGGAAATCCCGATATGGTATTTGTGAAAACTTCGTTGTACTGGTCAAGATTAAGCCTGATCAATACAATGGGGCCTGCACTAAAAAAATTAGCACCATGCATCACCTGCGTTTTTACAACTTTTAAAGGCCCTTCAGCAAATGCATAATTTTTATAATCCTGTAATGATTTCTCCATAGTTTATTTTAATAAGAAATCGAGATTATCTGATGATGAAAATTCCTGTGGCTCTTTTCCATACCTGAAATATCGCATGGATTTATCACCAATCAACTTCAATTTACTGCCTTCTATATTCAGTATGCTGGCTTCCCTGAGACCAACAACATTCATTTCCTGGTTCACTTTCAAATATTCCTGTAAACGCTGTTCTCTTGTTTCTCCTGCGTGATTCGGTTGTATAAAATCAGTGTAATGCGGATTTATCTGAAAAGGTATTAATCCAATGCAACTAAAACTTTCAGGTTGTATCACAGGCATGTCATTGGTAGTGCAGAGTGTAGGACATGCAACATTTGATCCAGCACTCCAACCAATATAGGGTGTGCCTGAATTTACCTTTTCTCTTATGACATTTATGATTCCTGTTTTATGAAGCATATGCACAAGATGAAAAGTGTTTCCACCTCCTATAACAATCACTTCAGCGTTCTTCACGGCCTCGGCCGGATTATTCTGTTTATGAATTGAATCTATTTTATATCCTGATTCATTAAATACTGCAGATACTTTTGTGGTATAATCATCCCAGTTAACTGTCACGCCTGCATAAGGAATAAATAAGGCGGTTCTATAATTTGTTCCCAAGAAATTATCGATATGTGGTTTGGCATAACCAAGATATGTTTCACCGAAGTTTGTGGAATTACTTATTAATAAAAGTTTTTTCATTACCTGTTTTTAATTTCCGTGCAGGTAAATTTAAATGATTTTACTGAATTGTGAAAAAAAATCTGAAAGGATAGGAATTGTCGGTAAAAAACAAGAATCTTATTTCTTTTTTTTCAATTCCTTCCAGGTGAGCAAATATGTCTTCCTGAAATTCCTGTACCAGTTGTTATTTCCGGAATAGCTATTAATAAGCGATACAGGTTTGTTTTTTGGATTTGCAGAATAATCAATATTTGCCAGCTTTACAGCAATTCTGTTTTGCAGATCGGTTGTGTTGTCTTCTGGGTAATATTTTTTCCGGAGAATTTCCAGGTAATAAAATGTTTCAGTGATATCAGTCTTATCAAAGTAATAGCAGGCGGTTTTATAAATATAATTGTCGTCTTTGTTCGATGAAAGATAATCTTTTACCGAGAGGTGTGTAAGTCCAAAAGCTGACATATCATTACTATTGTAATAACTGTCACATTCAATATATTTATTGATTGCATCATAATATTTTGAATTGGAAGCTAAACTATCGGATTCCTTTAGTTTCCGCTGGTATTCTGCTGCAGCATTATACTTGGCTTTGTTCAGTAATGCAAGCGAATCTTTTATATTGCAATCACTGTATTTGTGAGTTATTGCTATGAATTGTGAAAAGTAGGCATCAGCTTCTGCATATAATTTTTTTGCAATACTTTTAAATGCCATTCTGTAAAATTCATTACAGCTTTCCTGCGCGTTTTTGCATTGCTGGTTCTTTATCTTTGTATCAAGGTCTTTCAGTGCATTTTGAACCAGGGTGTCATTATTTAATGCATATTTATTTTGCAATATTCTGGCTGAATCACTTATTGTTCTTGCTTTTTCAAGTTCATTGCCCCAGGTTCTCACGCATCCCACTTCAATATAATCAAGAATATAAGGTCGGGTAGAGGCTATCATCAGGGAATCCAGAAGTGAATCTTTTTTTACAGCGTATTCTTTTTCCAACGAACGGGCCGATGAAAAACTTGAAAGAGCCTTCATACCTTCGTTCATGTTAAGATTTTTTATTCCATCGGAAATATATTTTTCGTACCAGAGTTTTTTGATAAGTACTGTAAGAGAATCGGCAGCATTGTTATTTGGAATTTCAGTTGAATTCGAACTTTGATATATTTTTGCATCAGCAATTTTTTTCTCTGCCTGTTCAGGATCGCCTGCCAGCAGGTATTCTGCAGCTTTCTTAAGCATCAGGCGATACGTCCCATTTTTAGCAAGTGATATCGCTGCACCAAGTTTATAACTGCATTTTATTTCAGGATAAGTTTTGCACAGGTCCTGCGCTTTCTCAAGCAGCGCAAGGGCAGTGTCGAAGCGCAACTGAATATTGAATGCTAGTCCTTTGGCAGTATATCCTTTTACAAGCTGCCCCAGCAGGTTATCAGCTTCTTCTGATGAAATGATATCAGTAGAATTTTCTTTCTGATATTCCTTGGCTTTAGAAGTGTAGATTTCAGCAATATAGTAGATCTCTTTGTCAATGGCTTTTTGCGATACAATGATGAATGAATTATAAATTCCGTATTTAGCTGTGGCAATGTCTTTTTGTAAAATTTCGTTGCAGCTGACAGCAGGTGTATTGGAACAAAAAGTTTTTGCATTGCCAAGTACTTCAATGGCATCGTGATATTGCTCAGCTTTATTCAATGCCTCACCTTTAGAAAGATATGCTGCATAAATATTATTTCCGAGTTGTATTGCTTGCTTTAACAGCGTCTGATCAGGACTAAGTGTTGTAGTAATTGTTGTAATATTTGGATAAGCATTATCAAGCTTTTTCTGATCAAAATATATTTTAGCTATCTGGTAAAAGGCAGGGGAGTAGTAAGGATTAGCAACTGTCGATTTTTCAAAAAACTTTAATGCCATGGTTGTATCAGCATTTGCAATATATTCAAGGCCTTTCTGATAATAGACTTTGTCGAGAGTATAAAGCATCTGGTTCAGCATCAGTCGCTGGTTCTGGACTTTTTGTGTGAGTTCTTTATATTTCCCGATGTAATCAATAGGGTCGTTGCCAGTTAGTCCTAGCTTTTTTACATAATCTTTGCTATCAAGTTGGGTTACTATAGATTCAACTTCTTTCAGGGTGATGTCGTAAACTTTTATCATTTCGACATTTTCAAGGTTGATGTTTTTCAGCTTCTCCAAGGCTTTATCGATTACGAATTCTGAATAGTAGTAATCATTAATCAGCTGAAAGTTTCGTTTAATCTTCGCTGTAGCGCTGTCACTGAAGTAAAAAGAAATTGTTGTTAATGCAACTTCAAATTTTGTTTCGGGCAATGAATCCTGAAATGAAATCTTTTCCGTTGTCCCGGCGCCATTGATCAACTTCATTGATGAAAACGGCAATATGTATGAAGTGTTTCCTGCACTATTCTTTATTGTTAATAAGAATTCGGCAAGATCAGGTATTAAAAAATCGGCAAGGCTAAATGTTTTGTATAAAACATCTCCTGTGGTTTTTCCATTTGAAATACTTACAGAAACAAAATAATTCTTCTTAATCCCCTTCGATTGCTTACTTGATTTAATAATACTAAAATTTGTTTTACAGGAGAATGAGCACTGAGTGTATTCAAGGATTTTCGGAATACTTTTCGAAATTTCTTCAATGATGTAATTTGAATTTTTATCAGAGGGTATCGGATTAGAATTGTATTTGATAACGAATGAAGATTCTTTTTTCCCGGTGTACAGTGTATCACTTTGGCTGTAGCAGGCATTTGCAAATGAAAATAGAATGAAAATGTAAATCAGGTGCTTCATATGATTTCACGAAGGCAAGCAATGCTAACCAATCACAAAAATAATTAAATTTTGTTGTTAAATTTTAATTAATGAAGGTGGTACCGAATAAAGTTATTGGAAGATTTTATTTGCTTCTTGCCTTTTTGAAAAGGATATTGTAAAATGCAGAAAAGAAATATTTGATATCCGTTCTAATTGGATGAATCTCAAATTGTCTGATATATTCCTTTTCCGAAGCAATTATTTCTTCAAATGTTTTAGGAAGATCCTTGTAGAATGGTGGTATTAAGCCGGGCTTATATTTAATACGGATTTTTTTAAAATCATCCGGATACAATGAGAAATATTGTTTACTCAGCGGTCTTACTCCTACAAGTTTAATATCACCTTTCAGAAGATTATAAATCATGGGCAGTTCATCAAGCCAGAACTTTCTGAGGAACCTGCCAAGAGTTGTAACACGGAAGTCATTTCTGAATTTGCCGCCTGATGCAAGTTTATTCTCCCTATACATATATTCCTGAAGGTATTCTGAATAAGGATGCATAGTGCGAAACTTATATACTTTAATAATCTTTCCATCTTTTCCGTTCCGCCGAATCTTAATAACCGGGCCATATGTAGGATTGGGGTCGAAAACCGGGTTCTTAACTTTTTTTACAACAAAATAAAACATGTTGTCAATAAGTTGTTCTTTCATTACCTCAAAACCGCATGAATAAAGGCGCCCAAGAATTTCCGGTTTTGATAGTACCCTGTTGTGACCCTGGGTGAGAAGAAAATATATTGATTTAGTAACAGGTAGCTTTGGGAATACTCGTTTGAGAATAAAATCAAGACTGTAATAAATATAGTTAAAAACCGGTGGATATTTTTTCAAGATCCTTTTTTTTCTCAGACCTTTAGTCTCTGCACAGCCAATGAAAATACCATTCACAGGTAAAAGCTCATTTGCAGTTTCAAAGAATTTATTCAGGTACCGAATATCATTTATTCTTTTAAGATTCACCAATGAATCAAATTCCCGGTCATAAAATATTTTTAAATTAAAGCGTGAAGTTGTATTGATGATAAGACTTTTTGGACTTAATATTTCTAAGTAATTACGAATAAAATAGTAAGGCTTTAACCCACATTCATTAATTACATTCTCTATTTGTGCATTCTTAAAGGTCTTGTCGGTATTGTTGTCAGTATTCCTATCTAGGATACTTAAGAGGTCTTCTTTTTCAAACGGAGTATACAGATGGTCGGTAAATTTTTTAAATTCATTACCATTTGAAGAATTTCCATTCTTTTCAATAATTATAACAGGAATATCAAGTTTTGCACGCATGTTCAGGAAAGAACATTCGCAATTTTCGTAATCAGAAAGGTTTTTATTCAGAAGGATTAGATCGGGTTTTTTTTCAATAATTTTTTTTACAGCTTCTTCAAGCGAAGATACTGCATGCACTACTGAATAATTTGTTTCCTGAAGATATTCAAGGATAAGATCGCGTGTTGAAAAATCATTATCCGTTACTAATATTTCTTTCATCTAAAATTAGCTTACTAAGCGGTTGCTAAGATAGCTAATTACTAGCCAGTTATCAAGAAAATAAGAATTTTTTTTTAATCCGAAGAAGAAGTCAACTTATCTGTTGGAAATAGTAATTTGTGTGCGTTTAATCTTCATAGTATCCTTCACTGTATGTATAAGCATAACCGTATTTATCAGAATATCGGCCATATTTCCCATACCTGGTTTTCTTAAAAAGAACATCATTTAATAGGAAACAAACATTTTTTACCCCAGTGGTTTTAACAAGATCATTAACATCTTTGATTACTTTTTTGCTTGTAAAGTTGAAGCGTGTAACATAAATGTTAATGTCGGCATACTTCATCAGGAACAGGGCATCTGTAACCACACCCAGTGGAGGGGTGTCGATAATTATATAATCGTATTTCAAACGCAGTTCATTAAGCAGGGCTTTCATTTTTTCACTGCTGAGCAATTCAGCGGGGTTGGGTGGAACAGGGCCTGCAGTTATAATATGAAGGTTTTTAACTGATGTTTCGTTTATAATATCAGTTAAACTGCATTTCCCAATTAAATAGGAAGTAAGACCACGATCGTTGGTGAGGTTAAAATCCTTAATAATTTTAGGTCTGCGCAAGTCAGCGCCAATAAGCAATGTCCTCATTTCCGAAATTGCAAATGCACTGGCAAGGTTAATTGCACAAAACGTTTTACCTTCACCGCTGACTGTAGAAGTCAAAGTTATTATTTTACTATTCGCTGCGCTTAAAAAATCCATATTTGCTTTCACCGACCTAATTGTTTCGGAAACCATGGACCGGGGGTTGTCAATTACTATAAGTGAAGTGGCATATTTGCTGTGTGCTATGGTTCCGATGATAGGAAGACTTGAATGAGATTCAATTTCTTCTTTGCTGTGAATGGAATCATTTAAGTATTCACGAAATTTTATTACAAGAAAAGGTATAATTAATCCGATTAATAATGCAATCAGATAAATTGTCATTTTTTTTGGATATACCTTCAATCCAATTTCTGCTGGATCAACAATTAAATTATCCGAAAGATTGGAAGCTTTTGCAATAGAAGCATCTGCTTTTTTCTCAAGGAGAAAACTATATGTTGCATCATTTACATCATACTTCCGCTTTATTGTAAGTAAATCTCTTTCAGTTTTTGGCAGTTTGTCAATAGCAACTTCCGATTCTGAAATTCTTTTGTTGATGTCTTTAAGAGTGATTTGGGCAAGTCCAAGAGAATTTTTTACCTGGTCGAGCAATGCTTTTTTTGTAGATGCAATATTTGTTTCGAGGGTAGTATAATAAGGATTTTTTTCGGTTGAACTTATGGATAATTTATTTTTTTCAGTTGCCAAGGTCATTAACTCGGTTACAAGGGTATTCAGGCTAGCATCAGTTACACCCACAAATGAAGGACTGACAATATCGTTATATTCAGAGTTGGTTTTAAGATAATCAAGGATATACTCGTAATATTTTATTTCAATATTTGTTGTGACCTTTTCATTATCCTGAGCTTCAAGTTTAGTAAGTATTGCCTGGTATTCGGCTGATAAATCCATTGTCTGATTCTTGGTTCTGAAATTCTGCAGGATATCTTCTACATTGTGCAATGAATCGTTAATTTCGTTTAGCTGGCTGTCAATAAAACTGATAGTTTTTATTGCAGTCAGGTTTTTGTTTTCAAGGCTCAGGTTGATATAATTTTTTGATAACGCATTCAGAAAATCTACTGATTTCTCCGGAAGTGTTGATTTTAGTGAAATTTCAACGATAGAGGCATCTTTGTCGATTTTATTTGTTTCAATAGATGCTGCCAGGTTTTCACCAACCAGAAGCGGATCGCTCATTATAAAATAATAATCTCTGTCTTCTTCAATACCTGAAACATAGTTGGGATTGGATTCAATTTTAAATGAAAAATTTTCATTTGTAAACTGGTCACCAATTTTCAGATCAGTGTCAATAAGAATATTTTTACTGTTTGGCACTGTTATATTTTTCTCCTTCGAATAACTGTAAGCAGTTGCACCTGCAAAATTGCTGATTGTAATATGAAAAGTGCTGGCTGTATAAAATTTCATATTTACTTTTACATTCAAAAGCTGAACATGCGAAGTGTCAATTACAACCTTGAACGGGCACTGATTATATATTTCAATATTTCGTCCAAGTTTCGAACTTATGGTATAGTACGAAATGTAAAATCCTAATTCTTTTACCGTTTTTCGTGAAAGTGTTTTTGAACTGATGATACCGATTTCATTTTGAAGATTGCTTGATTGCGCAAAAAGATCAAGTTCGCTGATGAAAGCATTTTTTCCCATCCTTGATTTTGAATCATCTTTAATCAATACTTTGCAACTGACATTAAATACCGGATTTGTATACCTAAGGTAAATAAAAGCGCAGCATAGACATACAATGACTGTTATTGCAAAGAATTTCCAATGCAGCAGCAACTTAAAAAATTCAGCTTTGAAGTCAATACCTTTTTCAAGTTCGTTTTCAGCAGATGTGATATTATCGAAATGGGTGTCCTTCATTTACAGGATATATGGGGTAAGGCTTATTTTTTTAAATAATTTAAAACAAGGAAGAATGTTGTGACTGCCGATAATGCAGTTGCAAAAGGAAATGGATTTGTGCCGTAAATTTTTGATCTTGTAGGTTTAATGTACAAAACATCGTTAGGCTGCAGATAAAAATAATCCGAATATAGCAACTTTTTATCTGTAAGATCAATATTGATGATGTTCCCGTTATTATTCTGCCTTACAAGCATTATTTGTTTCCTGTTGCCGTTTATAGTCAGGTCGCCTGCAAGCCCGAGTGCTTCCAGAATAGTTACCTGGTTATTGTACACTCTGTATGTTCCGGGTTTATTTACTTCACCTAACACAGTAACATTAAAATTTAAAAGTTTTACAACAACAAGGGTATTCTTTAAATATAGATTTACTTTCTCCTGTATTATCTTCTGGCATCCGGCAATAGTGAGGTCGTTAACTAATATGCTGCCGATTAAAGGTAAATTAACAAATCCGGAATCGCTTACATCAAAACTGTTCAGGTATGCACTTAAATCAGATGACATAGCATTTGATTGCACACTTGAATTTAATGAAGTGATTGATGGCTCATCAATAGGGACGGTCTTAATGTAAAGAACATCCTTGGGTTTAATCTTATATTCGAATGTGTTTGCTTTTACAGTTGAAGTTCCGCTGTTATTTCCCTTGTCCTGTAAATAGATATAATTCTTTTGAGGAGTGCATGAAAACAATCCTAAAAGAACAATTAAAATAACAAATGAAACTTTAATTTTCATGAGAATGAGTAAAGAAAATCAAAATGGTGTTAGTAGAAATCTGCTTTAATTATTTTCTTTATTTGATTTCTGACTTCTGACCTCTGCATTCTGACTTCAACCATATGGTGCCCGGAACAGGACTCGAACCTGCACATCCTTGCGAATACTAGTCCCTGAAACTAGCGCGTCTACCAATTCCGCCATCCGGGCAATACTTCAAAAAACAATAATTTATTTTTAATAAATTATTTTAGCGCGTCTACCTCCCGATAGCAATCGGGACGCCATCCGGGCATTTTATAAAATAATAAAGTTAAAATAGTAAAAATCAAACAGAAAATATTCTGTAAGTACTCATATTTGCTATCTTCTATTTGCTTTTTGCAATTTTAACTTTTTTGGTATGGTGCCCAGGACAAGACTCGAACTTGCACAGCCTTGCGACCGCCAGCCCCTCAAGCTGGTGTGTCTACCAATTCCACCACCTGGGCAAAATATTATGTAAAGAACATTTTTAATAAAAAACTCAGGTGTGTCTGCCTCTCGATAGCTATCGTCCCGATAATTATCGGGAACCACCTGGGCAAAAAGTTGTGCAAATTTATAATAATTCTTTTTACATTTACCAAAACATCTAAAAAAAACCAATTTTATTCATATGTTCACTGAAAGCAACATCCGTCAGATTGAGGAAAAAGGTATTGCTGTTGACAAAATTGAATTGCAGCTGGAATGCTTCAGACAAGGATTTCCAAGCATTCACCTGTCTGCTCCATCAACCATTGAAAACAATGGGATACTAAAGATTGACGAAAATAGAATCGCTTCTCTTTGTAAATCATTTGAAGAGTCTTTGATAACAAGAAATGTTATGAAGTTTGTCCCTGCATCGGGCGCTGCAAGCAGGATGTTTAAATCCTTATTTTCTTTCAGGGAAAAATATGATGGTTCTGAAAAATCACATCAATTATTTTTAAATGATAAGAGTTTTAATTCGGTACATAAATTCATTTCAGACCTTGATAAATTTGCTTTTTACGATGATTTAAAAGAGGCGATGAGCAAGGCTGGGGTTGATATAGAGAATTGCATTGCTACTCATGATTACAATACAATTATTGATTTTCTGCTATTAGAAAAAGGATTGAATTACGCTGCACTGCCAAAAGGATTGCTGAAATTCCACAGTTATGAAAATAATTCAAGAACTGCATTTGAAGAGCATTTTGTGGAAGCGGCGAATTATTCAAGTGATGTGCATGGAGAAGCCTCCATTCATTTTACTTTATCGCCCGAACATATTTATAAATTTAGAAATCTAATTCTGGAGAAGATTGAAAGCTATGAGAAAAATTTAAATGTACGATTCAGTATTGAATATTCTATTCAGAAGCCCTGCACTGATACGATTGCTGTGGATTTAAATAACCAGCCTTTCTGTGAAGCCGACGGAAGCTTGCTTTTCAGGCCAGGTGGCCATGGTGCATTGCTTGAAAATTTAAATGAACTGAAGGGCGATATTATTTTTATTAAGAATATTGACAATATTGTTCCTGACCGATTAAAGCCAGAAACATATAAATACAAAAAAGTGCTTGGTGGACTTTTAGTTGAGTTGCAGGAAAAGCTCTGTGAATACCTATATGTATTAGAGGATGTAGAAGTTTCAGAGAAGGTGTTAAATGAAATAATTCAATTCGCTAGAGAGCAATTATGTATTCCTCTAACCCATATTGATTCATTAGACAAAGAGGAAAAGGTGAAAATTCTTTTTTCGAAACTTAACCGACCGGTTCGGGTTTGTGGCATGGTAAAAAATGAAGGAGAACCTGGTGGCGGACCTTTCTGGACGCTGAATAATAAAGGTGAGCGTTCATTACAGATAGTTGAATCATCACAAATTGATATGAATATTGCTGACCAAAAAAATATTTTTGAAAGTTCAACACATTTCAATCCTGTTGATCTGGTATGCGGTGTGAAGGATTACAAAGGATTTAATTTTGATCTTTTAAATTATACTGATCCTGCCACAGGTTTTATTTCCATAAAATCAAAAGATGGAAGAGAGCTGAAAGCGCTTGAATTGCCGGGCCTCTGGAATGGAGCCATGTCCGATTGGATTACAATTTTTGTTGAAGTTCCTGTCATAACTTTTAATCCTGTGAAGACTGTTAATGATTTGTTGAGAGAAGAGCATCAATAAATTTCCTTCTTAGTATACTTTGTCATTTCGACTCCAGATAGCTATCAAGGAGGAGAAATCTAAAGCCCTCTAGTCTATTTTCGTATTTAGATCTCTCACTTCGATCGAGCTGACACATTGATTTTGTCACATTGAGGAGGTTTAGTTCTTCCTAATCCGTCTCGAAATGCGACATACGTATGCCCGGTCTTCGAGACGCTGCGCTCCTCAGACGGACATTGATATTGTCACATTGAGGAGGTTTGCCTCTTTGCAAAACGTATCGAAATGCGACTAAAGTTATTATTTTTAAAAAAATCAATTTGTTGGACCCATCTCCTTCGGCTTGCTCAGGACAGGCACTGAAGGGTGCAAATTGATTTGTCAGCCTGAGTTTATCGAAGGCTAAACAAAGCCTTATCTTAGGGTGATCGATGCCAGACCAACAGAAGAACATAATTTTCTATCTTTGCAATATTCTTCTATTATAATTATATGAAAATCAGATTTTATTTTATAAGTATATTACTACTGATATTCCATGCTTCATTCTCACAGGAAGTTTATCAAAACCTCAGCAATACCAATATTTACGATTTCATTGATGAACTTGCAAACAATGGAGTGATCTCCGTAAATTCAGTAATAAAGCCTTACTCCAGGATTTTTATTGCAGAAAAATTAAATGAAGCTTCCCAAAAAAAAGAGCAATTAAGTAAAAGGCAACAACACGAACTTGACTTTTATTTACTCGATTATGGCAAAGAACTCAATGGTTTTGAAACTACCGATTTCATTGGCAAAAACCTGGTAACAAAAAATAAAGTTCCATTCAAAAAAAGAATAGATTTATTTTATTATAAAGATTCATTATTCACTTTTACTGTGAATCCTGTGATGGGACTTTCATATTTCTCAAATAAAAATGGGACGAATTATCATCGCTGGAATGGGGCAGAAGCTATAGCAACCATTGGAAAGCACTGGGGCTTCTATGCTAGTTTGAGAGATAACCATGAATCTACATTGTTTGCTCTGCCTTCTTACCTTACACAGCAGACAGGTGGCTCGATAAAGCTTGATGGCAAGGGAGGGGGAGATTATGAAGAAATGAAAGGAGGAATTACCTATTCATGGAAGTGGGGAAGCATAGGATTTGTGAAGGATAATATTTCTTGGGGCAATAATTACAATGGGGCAAATATTATTTCAGCCAAGGCACCATCGTTTCCGTTTTTAAAATTTCATATAAATCCCGTGAAATGGTTCGACTTTAATTATATGCACGGATGGCTTGTTTCGCGCGTGATTGACAGTTTAAGGACATACAGCTATTCATATGGGAACCGGGTTGTTTATCACGAAAAATATATGGCAGCAAATATGTTCACTTTTACTCCTTTTAAAAGGTTGAATATTTCAATAGGAAATTCTATAGTGTATAGCGATATTGGCATAAATCCGGCATACCTGATTCCTGTCATGTTCTTCAAAGCACTCGATCACAGCCAGAACGGAATGAACAATTATGCCGGACAAAATTCTCAAATGTTTTTTGATATTTCTTCAAGGCAGATAAATCACTTGCATTTATTTACGTCTGTTTTTATTGATGAAATTAATATTGGAAACATGTGGAATGCGCAGAAGCAATCAAATTTTTTCAGCGTAAAAGGAGGTATTGCAGTCTCTGATCTTTTTTTGAAGAATATTACCTTTATTGGTGAATACACCCGAATCAATCCTATTGCTTATAAGCATTTCATTCCAACAACAACATTTGCTTCAAACCTGTATACGATGGGAAATTATTTAAAAGACAATGCGGAAGAATATTTTTTCTCTTTACGGTATAAACCCATTCGTGGATTGCATTTAGAACTTTCTTATTTGTATGCAAAGAAAGGTCCCGATTACCCATACACTGGTGTAGGCGGCAGCGGACTTGGTGATCCTTTTATGAGCGAAGTGGACTGGAGTGAAAAAAATATTTCCTTCAAAGCAAGTTACGAAGCCTTTAATGATATTTTTATTTTTGCCGGATATTCCAATTCATTTATAAAAGATGATCTGAAAATATATTCACCTGAATATTTTCGAGGAAACACCAATACCCTGAATGTGGGGATGAACTGGGGATTTTAGAAAATCAGTCTTTGCCCTTGTCCACGAGGGGGTGTCAGGTCGAGTGAAAACAAGATGCGTAGCAGATTGTTTTTTGCCTACTGTTGACAGTCTTCTTAACCCTTTTTGTCATTTCGAACGAAGTGAGAAATCTAGCATTCTAACAAACCTATCCTTAAATTTGCCTATAATATTTTGTCGTGCTAGGGAGAACTTTTTTTTAAAAGTTAATTATTTTAACTTTGTCTCTGCGAGTCTAATCTATTAGGGGGCTAGAACACTTAACTTAACATTGGCAACTATTTTGTCATTTCGAACGAAGCGAGAAATCTAGCATTCAAGCAAACAATGGCCAATATAGTTCACAGGTTGCATTACGTGACGGTTTACAAAAAAGTAAACCTCCTCAATTTTACTAAAAAAGCCCGGGAAATTTCTCCGGGCTTTTAGCATAAAAAAAAGGAAACAATTCTACGGAGCAATAAATACCGATCCCAGAACTGACCAGGGTTCTTTCTGGCCTTTGGTCAATATCATGCGGTGACGAAACCACATTTTAATACCTGCCTGTAAATTTTTTATTGTGACTTTTGAAGTTGTTGTAATATCTGCTGCTATCCATGGGTTTAACAGTGCTGCCTGGGCATCGGGAGGAATGGGGTCTTTGCAGTATTGCCATTCATGTGTAGCATTGATACCTTTCGCAATGGCTTCAGCAGTGCATATTACTTCTCCCGGATTTTTTCCTGCCACTGCTGATGCAATTCGCTTTGAGTGGAGAGTACCGGTTTTTACACCCAGGCCTGATGACAGAATTTTTTGTTCATCGCCGGCACTGGCATTGGCAATGTATTCACCAAGTTGTGACATGAGATCATCGAGTATTTTTTCTTTAGCATGCATAGTGGATTTAAGGCTTTTGCCACCATCGGCAGCTGCTTCGTGAGCCGTTTCAAGAGCAGTAATAGCAGCCGAAAGCACTGTTAATGCTGGGTTTGGACTTGGGTAATTGGTATTACCAGTTAAACGGATAACCACTTCGCGTGATTTCTGGATTTTTTCCGGAATAGGTAAATTCCTTAAATTTAATTTAGGCTTCTTCATAGCTTAAAATAGTTAAAATGAAATAAACGTACCGGATTTTCCGGTTACTGGGTATCATTTTACCATATTGTAAGTATGTTTTTGCGAAGTGTAAAAAAATCTTTTTTATTTAAATTATCCATCGGTATCGATGCATAAGGGAGCAGGAACCATGTATATAGTTTCTTTATGTAAGAATCCTGGCTGTTCAACAATGAATAAGGTTTCTTTATTGATTGAAAAAGAACTTTTTTATGTTGATTCCATTGCTTTAGCAAAGCTTCTTGCAGCGGAATTGAAGGGTTCAGTTCCTTTATGCAAACATAAAGGCTGTTCATGCTTACATATAATTTCTTTAGCATTGAATAAAGAACTTTTAGCATTGGAAAAAAAACTTTTTTGATTTTGAAATAATAACGCTGTCATAAATATCTTTATTGTAAAATTTATTTTATACAAATAAAAAATCCTTGCAGATTTAAATTTCAAATTTAAATCTGCAAGGATAAAAATGGTGTTTGTTTAAATGCTTTTTCTTTTGCTATTGGCTTGTTTAATTGCCTAATTTGCTAACTGCCTAAGTTACTAAAATCCTACTTAAACCTCATTTGATATTCCGGATTTTCTTTTACTGTAGCAACACTAGCTGGATAATTATTAATAAACCAAATAATAAATGATGTCAGATCGATTTTATCTTTTAAGAATTCTGCGGTCCTGATTTTCCAGATATCTTTTAAATCAGGAATATTTAGCAACTCTTCTAATTTTTGATAAAGTTTTATTGGTTCGCTTGTTTTAATTCCAAATCCAAGATGATAGTTGTTTTCCATATTATTTAGGACCTCTATTTTCCCTACATAGTCGTTAAACCTAATGAATGGAGTTCCTATTATACCAGCTTCAACACACATAGATTGGCTATCTCCAATAAATATTTGCGCGAAGGCCATCAAGTCGTGAATTTTATTCAGAGGCAATTTAATGGTATACTTTTGATATTGCTCGTCAAGACCAACTTCAGAAGTAATAAATATTTTTCCATGAAGTTTTAAACGATTAATCACTTGATCTAAAATATTTCGATCAATTCCTTTATGTTTTCCTTCGATATCGTGGCCTGCTGTCAAACTTACTAATCTGATGACGAAAAAAGAATCAGTTGGCGATAACCCGAGTTCTGTTAATACATTGTGATCTGGTTTAAAATATTTTGGGTGCAGGTAAGCAAGTTTTTGAATACCATCATATGGAATTTTTTTATGGCCATATTTTCCAACACTAGTGCATTCTGGCGAAATGATCAATGATGCAAAGGGATATGAAGCTTTGCAGAATAATTTATTAATTTTATAATCGTCTTCATTGAATACAATAGAAGGTATTTTCTTTAAAGAACCAACATGAGTAATAGCTATATCGGTACCAAGCATTATATCAGGTTTGAACTTTCTTACATAGTTTAATAATTTATAATCTTGAATTATGAATTCTTTTATACCCTTAATTATAACAGATAGTTTGGAATTTGTCCTTCTTCCTTTTTTAGTAAGTTTATGAAAAGTAACGTTCTCACTTTGAAGCAAGTTCTCCAGAATGTCCTTTTCTCTAATTACAAAATGAACTTCATTTCCTAAGTTTATTAATCCTTTGGAAATATATTTGAATAAATAGTAATGAGCGGGGTGATTCAGAGCAATAAGAATTCTCATTTCTTAATTATATTTTAGCATACTTCAAATAAAGAATATGAGGCAACAAGTGAAATTTACATGCAATTTTAATAGGCATTTTAAAAAAACGTATAATTGGCAGAAGAGTTTTGTAATCGTCATGTGATTTCACTGGTAAACGCAAAATATCGCCAAACTCTTTCTTGCTAAGATTAAATTTCTTAAGCGTATATTCTACAACATCTTCCTCGTATTCATAAGGATTCGAATTAATCTCATGCATTGCCTCATCTCGTGATATCTGTCCAGAACGGATAAGAGCTGATAATTCGGTTTTCCTTTTATCAATATTAAATTTTACTGGAAGAAGGTATGATTGAAAGAATTTTGTATAGGTGTTTTCATGATGGTGACCCCCATAGTATTCCCAATTCACTTCTGTTTGCAATACATGATCAACTTCTTTTTTACGATAATCCATAAATTCCATTAAGCGGACTTCTTTAATTTTCTTTACAAAAATGTACCACAACAACTTTGAAATTGTCATATGAGGAAAACTTCTAATCTGTTTTAATTTTCCAAATCGTTTATGAACATTATTAACATAAAGAGGATCCATATATGACCATGAAATTGGACTGGTGCCTTCAGTACGGAAAGAATGGCCGTTTAAAATATATTTAATTCCTTCTTTATTTGCTGTATCATATAATACTGAATAAATAGCGTAATCAGTGGGTATATCAGCATCAGGAGTGGATGCCTTTAGAAATGAAATTTGTAAATCTTTGAATTCTTCCCAGTCCGCTACAACAGTATATAAATCTACTTTAAGTTTATCACAGGCTTTTTTAATATTTGAAACCGAAATATTTGAATTCCATCCATTATCAAAATGAACAGCTAATGGTCGAAGCCCCAAATTTACTGCAGTTAGAAGTGTATATGTACTATCACGTCCACCACTTATTCCACAAATGCAATCGTATTTTCTGTTTTTACCGGCAATTTTAATTTTTGAAACTAATGCTGCAAGTTCAATTTCGAGCGCGGGGCCTAAAGGATGCTTTTTTTCTAATTCATCATGAATATAACAGTATTTACATTTACCATTATCATCAAACCAAATATCCTGTACTGTCGAGTCCAAAACACAATGAGAGCAAATTTTTGTCATTTTAATTTTTACTTTAATACTGCTTTGTAAACAGACACTATTTTTTTTGCAACCGTCTGTGTATCTAATTTAAGTTCTTCAATCCTTTGTCTTCCTTTTGTATTAGACTTAGATTTTGAAAATTCTATTGCGAGCCGAATTTTATTCGCCACATCATCTGCATTAAAAGAGGTTAGATAACATCCTTCTGTATTTCCCAACAACCATTCAATGTCCCCAACATTTGTTGAAACTATTGGTCGATTGCATGCCATGGCTTCTTTAATAATTTGTGGCGAACCTTCAGAGAATGATGTTAGCAATAAAAAATCGGCAGAGTTGATTAATAAATTTATTTCATTTCTGGTATAACCTTTTCCGAGTTCAACTAGCTTAATATTACCAACTATATTTATTGCTTTTTGCGCTAATGGGAAATTTTTTACTGAATTTATTTTTGAAGATGAAAATAAACATATTGTATCAGTAGTATTAAAATTCATTAATCTTCTAGCTTCTATCTTATTAAGTGGATAAATTTCATCGAGATTAGTGCCGTAGGGAATCACAGTTGAATTTTTACTGTAAGCGGCGATTCTTAATAATTCATTACTGACAAATATATTAGCTTTTGCAAAACGCATTGCAATTTTCGAAAGTGGCCTGTTTTTTTTTACATTAATATCACTACCAGGATAAGTTATAACCACTGGATATTTTCTTTGAAAAATTGAAAATAAACCAGAAAGACCATAATGCGCATGAACTATATCAGGTCTGAATATTTTTAGAATTTTGTAATATCCAAGAATGTTTCTTAAATAACCTGAAAATCCTTTGCCTTTTATTTGATATAGTTCAACATTGTGATTAAGTTTTAAAAGTGAATCTATTTGTTCTTTAATAAAAGGACCAATATCTTTACCATTACCACTACAAACAATTAGAATTTTCATTATAGGTTAAATAATTTGTCACTACCGATTAGTAAACATATGTTCATTTCAATTAATAATTTAAATAAATGCAATCTTATTTTTGTTTCAATTCATTATAAACATTAACAAAAGCCTCACCCATTTTATCAATTGTAAAGGAGTTTTCAATGATTTGTCTTCCTATTGAACCCATTTTTATTCTTTTATCTTTATCTTCAAGGAGGTTGTTAATTAGTTCCGCAATTTCTTTTGGTCCCTCAGTTTTGACTAAATAGCCACTTTCTTGATGTCTAACAATCTCTTTTGTTCCACCAGTATTATCTGCAATAACTGGTTTTCTTAAAGCCATGTATTCTGTAATCACACATGAAATTCCTTCTCCATTTGGTGAAAAAAGAGTACCAACATCGCATGCGGATATCAATGACTCAATATCATCAATTCTACCAGTAAATATAAAATTTGGTATTTTCTCATTTCCTACTCTATTTTTAATTCTATTAAAATGGTAGCCGTTTCCAACTGAAACAAAGGTTACATCATTTCTTTGCGAATTTAAAACCTTTGCTATATTAATATACTTATCATAATCTTTATTATCTGAAAAACTGCCTACCATTATTACAGAAAAAGGTGTTATTATTCCATATCTTTCTTTTACTTCTTCTTTATTCTTGAGATTCTTAAACCTTTCTAAATTTATTCCATTGTATATCACCTTGCTTTTTTCATTTTTCATCTGGTAGCTTTTAAGACCGGCCTGAGAATTTGATAATATTATGTTTGAAAACCTGAAATTGAATCTTGACATGATATATGACAACGATAGTTTATTAAGTTTAGGAGGTGCATCTGAAATTTGGTTGTTCAACATAGGAATTTTTGAAAGAATAACCGTGGGCAACGAATAAAATGCCACCATATTTCCAAAAACATGAATTAAATCGGGCTTGAATTTCTTACAAATTCTATAAAACATAAAAAAAATACGAGGGTCTTTTTTTAACCATTTTCTTTCAATTACTTCATATGGAATATTAAGCTTTAAAAAATTTGCGTATTGTATATCCTTTTTTGTCAATACTATCATTAATTCATGATCAGTATTCTCTTTAAGATAAGTAAGGAGCTCAACAGTTAATCTTTCTTTACCCCCATAGTGAAGCGATTCAATAAAAAACAAAATTTTCATTTTATGTATTATATTAATGAAATAATGGAAGATAAAACAAATTTTATATTAATAATTATTAATACAAATACTAATATAATGTTTACGCATAATATTATGAATTTTCATAACTAGTGAATATGTACATTGTATAAATGAATATATTTTCCTAGTATTTCCTTAAATTGAAAATTGATAAGATAATCTTCATATGCCTGCTTGGCGAGCTCACTTGCTAATCCGGGATTATTAACAATACGATTTATTTGTTCAGCTAATTGTTTTTTATTATCAAGTTTAAATAATAATCCATTCCGCTCATTAAAAATAATATCATTTATTCCTGGTGCATCACTAGCGATAATAGGTAGTCTGTTAAACATGGCTTCAATTAATGACATACTTTTGCCTTCATGAATAGAAGGTATTATATAAAATGAAGACAACTTGTAATATTCATTAATAATTTCTTGTGGAACCCTTCCAATCAATTTTATAAAATGGCTTAAATTGTAGGAATTTATTTTACTTAATGATTCTTCTTTTTGCCCCCCATCTCCTACAAATAAAAACAGAATATGGTTATCCGACAACCATTTCCTGTCAATTTCATTAATGGCTTCAATTAATAGTAATGGTCGTTTAGAATCTTTTATACTACCTGCAAATAAGAAAACATTATCATCTATGTTAAATCCCATTTTTTTTAGTAATAATTCTTTTGTGAAACCACTTTGTTTCAGTGGGATTAAAGGAGGTAGGTAAATAATTTCTCTTCCACATCTTTTTTCATATCCATCCTTTAGTCTCTCGGAAACTGCGGCAATAAAGCTTGCTTCGCGAAATACTTTTTTAAATATTTTTTTATTTTTCCATTCAAAAAGTGATGGATCGTGAATTGTTATACAATATTTAATTCTAATTGTTTTTTTTAATAATGGGTAAAAAAACCAATATAACCAGCTACCTTGACTATAATTCAAATGAATGATATCAAATTTTTTACTAAGTACAATTAGTTTTATAATTATTTGCAATGGAGTAAATATCCTCCATGGTTTTATTTTTTTTATTGGATAGCAGTTGATGCTTGATTCATTAATATTATCAAATCCAATATATGCAACTTCATTTTCCTGAGACAATTCTTTAAGTAAATGATAATGGAATATTTCAGCTCCACCGGTATAGAATGGATATATCTGTGGCAAAACAAATAAAATTTTCATATAGTTTTTGAAATTTGACTTGAAAAAGTACCTAAAAGAGTTATAAATAAAACGAAATACAGAAAATAACCCCAATCGCTTACATAAAAAGAAATCGCTATTATTGGTAAAGATATCAATATAAATGTGTTGTATCTAATGGAAATATTTATCACTTTATACCATATGTAGAAGAAAAAAATCAATAATGGAATTCCAGAATGAAACCATATGGTGATATAGAAATTGTGAGGAACTCGAGTCTCCCAATATTCTTTTCCTAATTGTACCCAGAGTTCTTCTCTGGTTCCAAGTAACCATGACTCAGGTGTTTTGATCAAGTAAGTGAGATAGAATAACCATTTATATAATCTTGAACCAGCAAATGTTGCATCCAACTCAGAATTGGATTCTGAAAATCTAAATAAAACTGCTGAAACATCTGTTTGGAAAAAAAACGCAACAAACAAGAACGCTGATGTAACAATTAAAATAATTTTCCATTTATTTATCTGGTTGAATTTTCTATTTGGTATTCTTATAAAAAAATAAATTAATGTAATGAATGCTAAACTTATAATCGCAGTTCTGGATCCCGTGTACAATATCCCAATAATTGTGAAAATTAATAAGATAAAAAAGAGCCAAAATCTTTTTGTCCAGGAGAACCAAACAAGTAAAAATCCAAAATAGCAAGTTAAGAATCCACCTAAACTATTAACATCCCCGAAAGCAAAAAAACCCGATTTTCTTTCAATAGTCAATAAACTTGATAATTCCTCTGATGCATCGGTAGTTTGAAATCCCATTTGTGCCAATTGATTGCTAAAAATAGAAGATAGAATTAATAATATTACTCCTGTATGTACTGCAGAAAAAGTGATATTCAAAAACAATTTTCTGTCAAGCGATTTTACAAGTAAAAATAAAGTTCCAAATCTGAAGAAGTGCTTAAATAATCGTTTTATTGCCAAATCAAAATTAAGATCATAAATCCCGAAGTAAGCATTTCTAAAATCATAAATCAAATTAAAAGTAAATAATGCAATAATAAAAAGTAAAGAAATTTTGGTAAATTTTGATAAAGGGACTTTTACATAATTATTTAATAAAACAATAAATGCAAAAACCTCTGAAATAGTTACTGGGCCGAAAAACCCTAAAAGATTATTCTCGGTTGAAAAGAAACCATTAGTAGGCAAAATCACTATAAACAAAAATATCAGTAAGGAGGGATTTGAAATATAAAAAAGTAAACAACCTATAAAAAATAGGATATTAGCTATTACATATAATTTTCCTGCTCCCAATACCAAAACTGCAGTTAATAAAAGAATAGCAGGTAAAAACGTATAATTATTTTTTTTTGAATGAATCAATTTAATTATCCTTTAGTCTTTGTTTTAGTTTTGTTTTAATAAAATAAAGTGCAGAGTATCGGATTACCTTATGAATAATGTCATTTACTCTTAAAAGAGAATTGTTTAAATTATCAATGACCTTTGGCATAATTAAGTCAATATTATGAAAAGTTGATACGTATGAATAACATTTTATGCTTTTATTTATTAAATAGTCATTGTTAGAAAAACTTTTCTCTATAACTTCAGATAAGAGACAACCAGCATATTTTTGTTGAGTGTTATAGAAGCGACCTAAATTAAAGTTGTGTGTATTGTACAACCATATATATTTAAAATTTTCACCTATTAAACTATTAGATGGATTTATTAATAATGTAGGAATACCAACTTTTGCACCCTCAAGGCAAGCAGTTCCCATTCCAATATTAATATCGCTGTTATTTATTAAAAATTCATGTATTTTATCATTAGGGATATTTTCATAAAAATTTAAAATAATGTTAGACTTCATTTTGAATTTAGCATTTATTTTAAAAAACAACTTAACTTTTAATATATTATCGCTAATAATATTTATTGTAACCTTATACTTTTCATTTATTTGGCAAATGTCATTAATGATTTTAATTAGTGGATAAAGTTTCCAATTTTCACTTCTGGAGATATATGTAATTCTTATCGGTTCATTTGCCAAATTATCAAAGTGGTATTGATTAAAATAAATCTTAATTGGAATAGGCAAATACAAATCGTTATGGAACTCTTTCAATTTATAATTTCTCATCCAATCCAGAGGAGCATCATCCATGAAAAACAACCCTTTTTTTAAAAGCATTTTTTTTAAAAGTTTTATATTTTTCCTATGAAAAACTAAATTTCCTCTAATACGATTTGAATTAAAAAGCGTGTCTGGGTATACATTCCAAAAAAATAGTTTAGGATTTATAGTTTTGAATAATAGGAGCTTTGGCTCCCACCAGGTTATAATTATTATATCATTTTGTGAGAATTTATTGTTAATAATTTTTTTTGAAATATTATCATAATCAATAAATTCAAATTTAATTCCCAAATTAGAGAACAGCCTATAAACCTCGCTGTCTCTTTTACTTATTAATCTAAATGGTATATCAGCATTTTTAAGTGAGGAAGCAATATTATAAAATAATGAAGGAACACCTCCAGGTTGTGAAAATGAAAACAAAAAATTAATCATGTTTTACTATACTAGTGAAATGGCATTAAAAGATAAAATAAGGATCTGTATCAGTATTTGACTACCCTTATTATTGATTATTTTTCTTAAATATATTTTGAAAAATATTTTTAATTCCCAATCGTTTATCCAACTGCTTATATGAATGCATACCAGAAGCAACAATAATCAACGAACCAAAAATATATGAAAAAGGACCACCAACAAGTTTCACAACAATGAAACACAATACTGCTAAAAACAATTGAAAACTAAAAATCTTGTAAAATTCATTATTGAATGAAAAATTATATTTGATATTGGTAATAAAATACACTTGGAGTAAAACTAAAATATAACCTATCATAAAGGAAATGCCTAATCCTTCTAAACCATAATATTTATACCCAAGTATATTCAGAAGCAATATATAAGCATTTGCAGTCAATTCACTCCAAAAGAAAACTTTTGAAGCACCCCTTGCTAAGAAAAGAAATCCAATGGGCCAGCTGGCAGCTTTGAAAAGCATACCTAATGCAGCCCACAAAATCATATTGTTAATTGCAATAAATTTTGCTGAGTACAAAAAAATTACCACCCAATTTATAAAAACTAGGAAAATTATAATTACTGGTGCAAGAATCAGTAATGCGATTTCGGCTTGGTGATTAATTGCTTGATTACTTTGTTCATTATTATTGGAAACAGCAGCAAGTCGAGGATAATAATCAGTAGCCATCGCTGTAAAAATCATGCCTACGTAAGTAGTGATGATAGCAAAACCTGCATTATATAAACCAACATCTGTCACTCCACCATTTCGGCTTATAAAAATTCGCATAATATATGAAGTACCTATAGTTATCAATCCGCTTAGACTTATCATAAAACCCATTGTCAACATTTCTTTACCTTCTGCAATAGTTCTAACTTTAGATACCTTAACTTTCTCAATTTTAATTTTCCTAGCAAAATACCAGGATCGAAGCATGGAAACAAAAGAACTTATAATAATCGCAGGGACTATTCCTTTAATGCCGAGTAAATAATAAAGAGGCACTGTAATAATAAGACCAAGCGCGCTTCCAGTAAGATTAGCCTTTGCTAAATACTGTAATTTGCGTAAACCCTGTAGAATCACCATTTGTCCATTACTCAATTGCATAAACAATAGCGAAATGGAAATCCAGATAAAAGGAAATGTATATTCACTGTTACCGAAAGTAAGTCGGCTTAAAATGGGAGCGATAACAATAGTAACAAGCATTCCAAGCAAACCTGTTATCCATACCCAGCGACGTAATACGGTAATAACAATGGCTATACGGGTTTGGCTTCCTGTACTATTAGCTGCAGCTACATTTTTTACAGCACTTGCTCCCAAACCAAATTCTGTCAAAGCTCCGATTAATCCTATTGTGGAATTAAGTAAGCCAGCAATCCCCATCCCTGCTGGGCCAAGCAATAGTGCAATAAATTTGGAACGTATGATTTGAATTATGATTTGAAATACCTGTACTCCACCGAAAAGCGAGGTAGCTTTCATTATTTGTCTATACGAACTTCGATTTTCGGTCATATATAAATATAGGGCTTATTATTTTGCATTAGGATTTATATCCCTGCTCCATGTTATTTCTGACTTTGCAACCTTAGCTGGTATACCGGCTAATAGTGAATCATGTGGATATTTATTATTAATTACTTTTGAATGGCTTGCAACAATACTATTATTACCAATTAGACTACCCTTTAAAATGCTACAACTATTTGCAATCCATACATGATCGCCAATTATAACATCGCTCTGATGCGGCTGATCCCCAATCTGATGCCAATCCGAATCGCTAATAAATACGTTCCAAGCACAAATAAAATCTTTACCTATCATAATCTTTCTATTCACCATGATCAATGTATCTGCTGTAATTCCAGAATCAGACTCATTTTTTTTTCCTCCAATAAACAAATATGAATTATTGTTCAAGAATATTCTAACTCCATGTCCAATGACAAAATCACCATCAACCTTTAATATTGAATCCTGACCAAGGATAATTCTTACAGCCGCTACCCCTCCAATATGTGAAGTTACTCTAAAATTACCACTGATAATTAATTTAGAACCCTTTGATTTCTGAATTTTTATACTCAGAAAAGGATCTGTGATAGTGATTTTACCATCACCACTATCAATCAATTGCGAAAAAAAGTATGATCGTGTTTTACATATTAAAATTCTTAAAATCAATATTGGAAATTTAATTGTCTTAATAAATAAATTTCTAAGTTTACTAATCATATAATCTTTTAGCAATTAAAGTTTAAAAAATATTATTTATGGTATTTAATTATAATTTAGATTTTAAATTAAATAAACTAATGAATGATATATGAATTTAATGATTCAACCACAGATTCAACATCTTTTTTATTCATCACTGGACTTATGGGTAAACTCAATACTTCCTTGTGGATTTGCTCTGAAAGCGGGAAGTTTAGGACGTTCCATTCTTTGTATGCATGTTGCTTATGGGGAGGTATCGGATAATGAATCAAAGTTTGAATGTCTTTTTTGCTTAAATAGTTTTGCAGTTTATCGCGTTGCTTGCAGCGGATAACGAAAAGGTGCCAAACATGCGATAATGAAGAATGAAGTGTGAAAAATGTAGAATTGGCAGGCAATACTATTTCCTGATGTTTGATGTTTTTGCAATAATAATTGGCAATTTCTCTACGGATTTGGTTTTCAGAATCAATACATTTAAGCTTGATGTTCAGGAATGCTGCTTGCATTTCATCCATTCGGCTATTGAATCCTTGGAATTCGTTTATGTATTTTCTATTGCTCCCATAATTTCCCAAGGCACGAACAATTTCTGCTAATTGGTCATCATTTGTTGTTACTGCACCTGCATCTCCTAATGCACCAAGGTTCTTCCCAGGATAAAAACTGAAACCAGCAGCGTGACCTAACGAGCCAGTTCTTTTTCCATTTGAAATAGCACCAATTGCCTGAGCATTATCTTCAATGATTTTGAGTTTGTTTTTTTTTGCGATTTGTTCAAGTTGTTCGCTCCAACATTGACGTCCATATAAATGAACTATCAATATGGCGCGGGTCTTTTCTGAGATATGTTGTTCTATTAATGATATATTGATGTTATATGTATTAATATCTGGCTCTATCAGAACAGGCTTAAGTCGGTTATCTGTAATGGCAAGAATGGTGGCTATATATGTATTGGCAGGAACAATAACTTCATCCCCTTCTTGCATAACTCCTATTTCAATATATGCTTTAAGTATGAGACGAAGAGCATCCAAACCATTACCCACTGCAATGGCATGCTTTACGCCAATATATTGCGCAAGGCTTTGCTCAAATAAATTAACCCGTTCACCTAGCAAATACCAGCCTGAGTCAATGACTTCTAAAGCTGCTTGTTTGAGCTCTTTAGAATATTGTTTGTTAATTTTTTTGAGATCTAAAAATTTTATCACGATGCTTCAATTTTTCGGATAAATCGAGCAGGATTTCCAAACCAAAGTTCATTATCAGGAATATCTTTGGTGACGACACTACCCGCGCCAATCATAGCATTTTCTCCGATTGTAATTCCTCCAAGAATTGTTGATCCTGCACCTATAGAAGCATTCGTTTTAATTAAAATTCGTTGCATAGAATATGGTTGTTTTGCCCTTGGGTATTTATCATTTGTAAATGTAACATTGGGTCCAATTTGAACATTGTTTTCGATAGAAATACCATCCCAAATATATACTCCATTCTTTATTGTTACATCATTACCTATTTTTACTTCGTTTTCAATAAAACAATGTGAACAGATATTACAATTATTACCAATTATTGCATTTTTTAAAATAACACAATATTGCCAAATGTGTGTCTCTTCGCCGATCTTATCGGTTTGGACATCAGCAAGCTTATGAATGAATATCATGGTTTCTGTATTTAATAAAATCCTCGTATACTCTTAAATAGTCATTTTCATAATATACTTCAGAAGCTAAGACCAGACAAATTGCTCCAGAAGAAAAATTCAATAATTCCCTCCAAATTCCAGGCACAATATATAGTGCATTATAAGGTCGGTCAAGATGCACATTTTTTTTATTAGTACCATCATCCAGCAATACATCAAAAGCACCGCTTACCGCAATTATAAATTGTTTTAGGTCTTTGTGTGCATGTCCACCTCTTTCAGAACCACCTGGTACATCGTAAAGATAATAAACTCGCTTTACTTCAAAAGGAGCCTGAATTTGGTTCTCAATAACTGTAATATTTCCAGCACGATTATGCACCTTCGGAAGTTTTATTAGGCTACAATTGTAAACTGTATTCTTCATTACTTTTTATAATCAACAAATGCAGAATAATCACGAATATAATCTTCTTCATTAAAACCAGTTGATGAAAGAATAAGCGCAACAGCATTTGTACTAAAATTATCCATATGTCTCCAAAACCCAGCAGGAACGTACAAACCAAAATACGAGCGATTCAGATGGAATGTTTGCACTTTCTCTCCATTATTAATCACCATATCAAAACTTCCGGATAACGCCACAATAAATTCGCACTGCTCTTTAAATGCATGCCCACCGCGAACTTCACCACCTGGTACATCATAAATCCAGTAAACTCTTTTTATTTCAAAAGGTATATGTTGTATTTGCTCAATAATGGTAAGGTTCCCGCGTGGATCTTCTATTTTAGGAAGATGAATTAATTCGGGCTTCATATATTTGATAAAAATCTTTTGTGTATTTTAATAATTTAATTTTCACAGCTTCGCCCTTTCACTCACAGTTTTTTGATAAACTATGCGCTAGAGTTTTTTCGCAATCAGGTTATGTAATATGGGTTTTAAATTGTGCAACTGTTGGATAATATTGCAGTCTGGTAATTGCAGAAACTTACAACTGGGTAATTCGGCAGGCAACCATCAACCATATCTTCATGCCCCAACAGGTCGCCAAAATAAAACACAGAACCTGATTTCCTAAAATAAGGTGTGCAAAGTTATAAAATTATACGGATTATCTGCCAGTTTCAGCTACTTTTTCTATCCTTGTATTTCCTGATTCTAATAGTATTGTTTTACCTATTATATCGATGGAAATCATAATTTTCTTTCGGCTCTTGTATTGAATTATCTTTCCAAAAAGTCCTCTGAATGGCCCTGATATTATCTGGATATCTTCACCTTCCGAAAATTGAATTTCAGTTACATCCATGTCAATTGATTCGTCAATAGCCATGCGTATTGCATTAATCTGTGATTCGGGAATCGTGGCATCATTGTCCACATAGCGCACAAAACGCACAACGCCCGGTATACTCAATACTTCCGGTCGTCTGGATTCATCGTAGCGTATAAAAAGATATCCGGGAAATAAAGGAACATCAACTAATTTCTTTCGGTCGCTCCACTGACGAATAACTTTTTGCAAAGGCAGAAAAACTTCAAATCCTTTTTTCTGCAGCATCAGTTCGCATTTCTTTTCATGGCGCGACCTAGTAACCAATACGTACCAGTTAATATTATAGTTTGCTGTCATTATTGTGATAAAAAGATCCAAGCCCCAAAATTCAAGTCCCAATCACCAGGAAAACAAAAAATAGGAATTAAAGTTTATTCAAAATCGCAGCGAGTATTATTTTAAGTTCAGTCGACTCATTTACCAAATCAAAATTTTTTTCAATATCGCCAAGTTTTAAATGACTGTAAATTCTTAGAAAATAGTTTGCTTCACGCATTTCTTTCAATGATATGCCTATTTTTGTTTTAATATCAGGTCTTGTTGGAGAACCTTGTGATTCTTCATAATTTGCCCCACTTGAAGTTGAAGCTTTAATTAGTTGACGTTTTGTATCCACTGTTTCTATAGTGTTATTAACCGTACGCAGATACAAAATGACATTTACAGAAAACTGCAATAATCTTTCACAAAGATCATTCTTCTTTTCCATTTATATTTTATTAATCCTTTGAATTTGGAGTTTGAAATTTGAGAATTGGAAATTATTTCCCTTTTTCGTCTTTCTTGTAAAGCTTGTCTAAAAATTCCTTAAGTTGCTCAACACTTAATCGTTTTGCAAGGATCTTTTTATTTTCATCTAGAAGGTAAACAACGGGAGTACTGTAAATATCATACGTTGTATGATAGCCCGTCACATTTTGAACATCCATTACATTAATCCAACTCAGTTTGTTTTCCTTGATGTATTTTTTCCAGGCTTTTTCGTCGGGGTCGGTGCATAGAGCAAAGACTTTAAAATCTTTCTTTAATGTAAGCAGACTGTCGTATAAATTCCTGAGCTTAGGAGTTTCTTTCTGGCAATGACCGCAGGTAGGATCCCAGAAATACAGTACTGTGTATTTTGCTGGAACATTATACAATGTTTGGAAAACACCACTCGTGTCCTGTGCAGTAATGTTTGGTATATAAGCCCCAAGAAGCAAGCCTTTAAGTATTTTAGCTCTGCTTTCTATTTTTTCAAGGTTGGCAGGACTTACCCAATACGCCTGGTTGGTCATATAATATTTCTCAACAAGGTGCACAAAGATTGCGTCAAAGCCCATGATATTAGACGTCTCAGACCAGTTGGTCAGATACCATACTACATACTTGAAAACTTCTTTGTTGCCCTTTGCTTTTGCAATCAATGAATCGCCTTCTTTAATAATAGAATCAGGATGCTGAACTACAAGTGTTGTTATGTATTGTTTAAGTTTGTTATGAAATACAGGAGTACGTAATAGCCTGTCATCGGTAAAATCAATATTGTCTAAAAAATGTTTTTTATAATAGTTAAAAACATACACTGAATCTTTTTTTCCGTTCGGAAGGATGGGGGCTTCTGGTATATCAGGATCAATGGATGCTTTAAAAACTTTTGCCAGAAAAGTTGAGGAATGATTAGTCATGTAATCAGACTTATATTTCTGAACTTCTTTTTCAATAACAGAAAGCTGGTCCTGCAGGGTTTTTACAGAATCTTTGTCCTTTGTATTTTTCAACAAATCGCGCAATGGTGAGGCTTTCTTTTGTTCGGCATTTATGTAATTGAGATAGTCGTAAAATAGCTGATTATCCTCAGATCCCTTGATCTTCATTTTTCCAACAAAATCTGTGGTGTCAGTTTCTAATGAAAAAAACTGTTCTTTATCAAGAATAATTTCAAAATATTTTTTCGATGGTGTTATGACAAGATAAATGCCGCCCGGTTTAGCTTCATCACCAGTAAATTCAGCGCAGCCTTTGGAATCGACTTTTGCTGTATCTTTAATGTATTGCTTGTCGCCGTAATAATTTCCAAGATAGCAGATTGTGTCTTTCAATCCGACAATTTTAACTTTTATACTATACTTTGGCTTCCCTGCTATTAAAACAGTTGGAAGGATAAGTGCAATAAGCAGAATGATTTTCTTAAGTGAATTGGTAGTCATAGAATCTTAGTTTAGCCTTACAAAAATATGAAAAGCTTCCAATAAAAACTATACTGTAATATTAAAATTTGTTAATAGCTTCTCAGACACCTTGATGTATTTTCAATGAATATTTTGCTGGTTCTCACTTTTTTCATATTTTTGGTACAACTCAATCCAAATCCATCAGCATGAAAAGATTTATTTTATTAAGCATCTTCGCAATTGTCTTTTCCTCTTCTTTTTCAGAATCAATCGATAGCCTGAAGGCAACGCGTGAAAAGCTTTATCAGAAATACAGTAATATTAATATTCCAGGGAAGGAGTTGAACAAATCGGACAATGAAAAATCAGTTTTAATTCTGAAAGATTTGGTAATTGTTGATACAAAAATTATAAAGGAATTCGCAGAGTTTAATCAAAAAACAAAGGAATACGATGCAAAAATCACTTCATTAAATAATGAAAATAATTCCTTATCGAAGGAAATTACTGCAAATACGGATATGCTTTTTATAATTTATATTGCAAGCGGAACTTTAGTTTTGCTTCTTGTTTTCGCGATCATCATGCTTTTTATTTATATGTCAAAGTTCAGCAACCTGAAAAAGAAAGTGAAGGATTACAGCGATCTTGCAAAAGATGCTGATAATAACAGGCTAAAGCTGCAACAGCTTGAAGCAAGCATAAAGTCGAATGAAAATCTTTTAATGGAAAAGGAAGCAGTGTTAAAAACTTTGCAAAATGATAAAAGTAATCTGGAAAAAAAAATTCTTGATTATGAGTCTAAGCTCTCGGAAGGATTGAAGAATCCGGTTGTTATTGCACCTGAAATCAATATGCAAAATGAAAAATTAAATGCCAACATGCAGAAAATTGAAAAGCTTGGAAGAATGAAAGAGCTTGGAATTGTTACCGAAGAAGAGTTTAATACATTTAAACAAAAATTTCTGAGCGAATTGTAAAACGTTTTTTTACTTTTGCAATAATAAGCGGAAGTAGCTCAGTTGGTAGAGCATCAGCTTCCCAAGCTGAGGGTCGCGGGTTCGAATCCCGTTTTCCGCTCAATAAAAAAAGAGGAGAAACTCCTCTTTTTTTATTTTATTCATTTAATAAATTTCCTAAAAATCGAAATAGAAATTATTCAAACTTGTACGTATACCAAAGTATACAAATGTGCTATGTGTAGTTTGAAAAACTGAATTCTCATTCCTGTCCGAAATGCCCAATGAAATATTCAAATTAGTTGAAGGGTTTATCAAATAGCTAATCCGGAAATCCTTATAGGTCAATGTGGTTTTAATACCTTGTCCAGTAAAGTTCCCGTATTCATTAGGGTGCGAGTCGTACGACATAAAAATATCTTTACCATAATTGCTGTTTGCAGTATCGGCGCCATATACAGCATAGTTGAATTTAAATTCAGCAAAAAATCGTTTATAATTATACCTTAAAAACGATACTGATTCCTTAAAATTAGCACCTAAGGGATGTGCCAGCGCTTGGTTGTAATGGGCGTAATTCTGCAATGTAGACCGGCTAGTGTAAGTGTAAGGCCTAACGTAATTGTATTCTGTCTGTATATAAAGATTCTTTATTCCGAAAATATCAAATGATTTTAAACCTAACTGAAATGCCTGTTTGTTGGCCCACCATCCGTTTCCGGATAAAACTTCATGAATTTTAAACTCATCAAGTAATAGCTGACCATACAGCACATTTCTTTTTCTGACTTTAAAGGAAATGTTTGCTCCCATCAATGCATTATCAGGCGATCCCATTGAATATTCAACAGGCCTGAAAAAAATTACTGGATTCAGGTAATTTATATCAAATCCTCTGTATCCTGTGCTGTCGGCGGCCTTCCATATAATAGCTTCAAAGAAGCCGATAGATAATCGTTTGCTTGCGGAATAGCTTAAGTAATGAAAAGTACCGAATTTCTTGCGATATCCAAGGTCGTATGTGTGTGGACTTTTAGGGTCAAGAAACTCAGCCCATAAGTTTATATACTTAAAACGCCATATATCAGTAGTGATTTTGAAGTAGGGATAATTAAAGGCATTATCAGATAAAAGAAGAGAGCGGTATCCATCACCTATAAAATTTTTTCCATGTCCGAATTGAAAGTTAACATGTTTTGACGGAGTGTAGGAAACATAACCACTTGCCCATGCATAATCGAAGCCGGAGCCTTTAAAGTCTTTTGTTTCGCCCTGGCCCGGAACCACTTTCATTAACCGGATATTACTGTCAATATAATTAATATAAGTAGCCTGGTTCTCATAGAAAGTAGTGAAAAAAGAAAATTTATTGCTGATGGAACCTTCTGCCTGTATCCCGCGTGTATTCACATAGTTTGAGCCACCTTTGGCATTGAAATCTTTACCAGTTTCAAAATTAAATACCGGATCAATATATAATTGGAAATCTTCTTTATTCAGCGTAATAAGATGGCGGTTAAAAAGAAGATCATTGGATTTCTTACAAAGTTTTCTTACCGATTTTGTATTTATATTGAATAGGTTTTGAATTGAATCGACATTCGCTACTTTGTTGATGTCTGAAACAAGCCAGGGGCGGGCAGAGGTGTGAAAATAATTTGTGGGAGCATAAAGTGCTTTATCCAGTTCATTGAGATATGGATTTGAAAGCGGGAAATTTAATTGTTGCGAAAAGCCTGTAAAAGCAAATAAGATTATTAAGATAAAAAAAAACAGTTTTTGCCTCATGTGTTGCATTCTAAATTATGGTTATAATGCTGCTAAGTTAATGAAAGCATGGTACGCTAGCGAAAATTATTTTTACTTTTTAGGCAGAATTATTTTTTTTAGTTTTCGTAAAATCAGGGTAATCGGAATTAAATATGCGAGCGTGGCAATGGTAATTAATAAGCCCGTAAGGTTTATAATTCCTATATCCTGAAAGTAATAAGCGATAAGAATAAAAATTATATTTGCAATTACAAGAATCATGGTTGCCCGGAAATGGCTGTATCCAAGATCAATCAGCTTATGATGGATATGCCCCCTGTCGGCCTTAAACGGCGACTGTCTTCTTGAAATTCGTACCAGCATCACTCTGGCAGTGTCATATAACGGAAGCATCAGTACGCCGATTGATACAGCAGGTGCAGAATTTATTTTATAAATTCCATTTATTACTGCATTCATTTCGTTGAAGCGTATTGCAAGAATTGCAATAACGAAACCTATTAAAAGAGAACCTGTATCACCCATAAATATTTTGTATGGTCCATTTGATAAGTTGTAGCGTAGAAACCCTATAATGGCTCCAATTAAAGCTGCACAGATTATTGCAAATGCATAATCTTCCACAAGAAAAAACCAAAAACCAAAAGCTCCGGCAGTTACAATTCCAATTGCACCAGCAAGCCCGTTTATGCCGTCGATTAAGTTAACAGAATTAATAACCACAATGAATACAAACATAGTTAGCGAGAAGCTTATATAATATGGAATATGAGCATACCCTAAAAATCCATGAAGGTTAGTGAATTTTATATTTGTGAATATGATTATTATAGCTGCTGCTATGATTTGTGTTGCGATTTTACTGTAAGGAGATATAATAAAAATATCATCTTTCAGTCCACTAAAAAATATAAGTAAACTGCCGGCAGCAATATATGGCATTGAATAAGAAAGTGAGTAGTATGAGGAGAATAGCAGTGCAGATATTTTAAATCCTGCAAATATGGCAATCCCACCAAGAGTTGGGACTTCACCTGAATGCGAGGCCCTTCCGTTTGGTGATACACATAAGCCCTTGGCTTTTGAAACCTTCACTATTGGCGGAACAGAAACAAAACTGATTATTAATGCAGTTAAAAAACTTATCGCAATAATAACCCAGGGTTCTAAATTGAATATTGGAGACAAACTGAATATCAGCATGGATATCTTAAAAATTTTACAAAAATTAGTAAAAAACTCGATTATTAATCATAATTCTTATTAAAGCCAAATTAAGTATTGTAGTGATTTTTTTTGATAATTTACAAATATAACCAAATCATAGTTATTATTTCAGGTTAGGATTCCATTCTTTAATTAAATTCTAAAAATAATTTTACTTGCATTATAATAAATTAACTTAAATTAAATTAAATAGGTCTTACTTACCAGATATATTAGGTTTTTTAAATAAAAGTTGAGGGATTTTAGAAACACTTTTTACAAACAATATCCAAAAAGGAAATGGCATTTTATTATTTTTAAGTATCAAATAATCTTCTTTCTTTTTATTTATTATATTTCTAAATCCATGCGTACTGACTCCTCCAATCGTCATTTTAGTTATAACTTCAGGTAAATAACCTATAACTTGTGTTTGATCACTAAAGACCCTAAGTATATAATCATAATCAGCAGCACATTTAAATGAAGTGTTAAACCAACCGTGTTTATTGTATACTTCACGGCGCATAAAGATAGTAGGGTGGGCGGGCATCCAACCATGTTTAAGTAATTTCGTTTTAAAAGGCTGACTTTTCCAATAGCGTAAAACTTTATTAATATCTTGTTTGTCAATATAAACCAAATCACCATAAATCACATCTATTGGTTTTGGTTCGTTTCCCATAATTGAATTGAAGGACGAAGTAGTGGGTGAGATGAAAGCATCTGCAATTTTTTGCAAGGTTTGCGGGGAAGCAAACATATCATCCGAATGCAGAAATCCAATGATATCACCGGTAGCTAATTGGATTCCTTTATTTAGGGCATCATAAATTCCCTTATCTGATTCTGTAATAATCTTTATGCCCCGGGTGGATATTGCTTTTATTATCTCAATTGTACTGTCATTTGATTTTCCATCAATAATTATGTGCTCAATATCTGGAAATGTCTGCTCATTTACCGATCTAATGCAATCGCCAATAGTGGCTGAGCTATTATATGTGGCTGTTATGATCGATATTTTCATTTGTTGATATCGGCTTCGTAAACTTCTTTATAAACTTGCCTGGTTTCTTGATAACATTTATCCCATGAAAATTTTTGAGATTGTTCAAACCCTTTCGAAATAATAATTTCTCTTTGCTTCTTATTGGTTAAAAGAAGAACTTTTTTTACAAAATTCTCGGCTTTTATCACATCAACAAATAATGCTGCATCTCCAGCTACTTCAGGGATAGATGATTTATTGGTTGTTACAACTGGGCATCCGGCGCACATTGCTTCCAAAATCGGAATGCCAAATCCTTCATGGGATGATGGATATAACAAACAAAATGCGTAATTATAGAGTAAATTCAACTCTTCTTCATTTAGCTCGGAATAATATAGAAATTTGTCGGGGATAAGAGTGTTTAAGTGTACATTTTCTTGCTTCGTTAATTTCCCACCTCCTATGATAACTAGTTCAAACTCCTGCAATAGTTGAATAACTTCAATAGCTGTTTTAAAGTTTTTATATTTTGCTCTACTCCCTAAAAAAAGTAAATATCTTTTGTTATTGAGTATTCCAAATTTCCCTGTTAAATCGTTTTCTTTAATCAGAGGTTTATATTTATCGCTTACACCATTATAAATGACTCGTATTTTTTTAAGGTCGGTTTTTGGAAAAAAATGTAATAAATCTTTTTTTGTATTTTCCGAAACACAAATTATACCATGAGAATTATTAATTGCATTAGCCTTTTGTATATGATGGGTATAACGAGGTATTCCTTTAACAAAGTATTCATAAGTAAAATCATGAATAGTGGTAATATTTAATGCATTTTTTGATTTTGAAGTCCTGTAGTATGAAGAGTGGAAAATAAACTTTTCATTTCCAAGACAAACTGGATTCAAATATCGTCGTATATTATAAAAAAATGATTTTTTTAATAATATAGATTCCTTCTTTATTGGGAGTCTATTTCTGAATATATTCCTATTTGCATTGCTGTATTCAATAAATCGAATATCATCTAGTTTTTCTTTTAAAAATCGAGAAACCAATTCACTCCAAACTACTGAAATACCTCCCGCTGTTTGAAGCGAGAAAATTGCATTATCAAGAATAATCCTTAATTTATTATCAAATATATATTGTATAGCCTCGACATGTTTATTGTGATTGAAGTACTTGTCGTACCGCGCCTTTAATTGTTGTGAAATTATTTTCGAATCGTGAGAATTAATAAAATTGATAATATTTAATTTCAAAGATTTTTTGTTTTTTGGTACAGAAAGGTATGGGTAATATTTTCCAACTAGGTCGGGAACAAGGCCAACGTTTGTTGATATTACAGGTGTGCCAACAAACATTGCTTCAAGAAGAACTATAGGTTGACCTTCATTCCAAGAGGGAAGTATTAAACAATCCGATTGGTATATCTGTTGAAATTTTTCAATTCCGCTGATAGACCCATTAATACTTATGTTTTGTGAATTAAATGAGGACAACTTTTTCTTTAATTTTTTATCAAGAAAAGTTCCATAAGTTTGAAGTTTTATATTTGGATATAGTTTCGTAAGATCTGAAAAAACTTCAAGTAAATCGAGAATGCCCTTACTGACAATATAGTTTGATATAAATATAAAATTACTATTTCCTCTCTCTCTTTCTTCAAATACTGGCTCATAACCAATAGTATTGCTTAACACGTAACATTTTTTATGAAATTTAGATTCTATTTCCTCTTTTTGACTATCAGATAATACAATAAGTTTGTGGCAAGCGTGAAAGATCAGTTTTGTGATAATCTTGTTTAATTTGGATTTATAGAAATTTGTAAAGAAATCACCTCTGTGGATGTGTAATACGACATTGCCTCGATTAAATAATCGAAAACTCATTATTGCAAATAATGTTTTTAAGCTACCAAATGTCGAAAGAGAAAAAACAAGATAAAAATAATTATAATGACGATAACATGCTTTTGAAATAATAGCTGCTGTATATCTAAATATTCCAATAACCTTACTAACAAATATTTTACCGTGCTCTTCAAAAAGGTTTTTTTCCTCAATGATATCAATAGTAAATGATGATTTTAGGATTGCAAGATTAATTTCATTTGCAATGCTTATACCATGAAATACAGTTGAAGGTAATTCACCAAAAAATAATAATCGTTTAATACTTGACATTAATATTACATATGCTAAAAACGATATTTTAACTAACTAACAATTTGTTTTTTTATGAAATCAGAATAGGATAAAACACTGGCAGGGTAATTTTCATGCAAATAGCAAAACAAATCTTCTAATTTATCCCAAAGTGAATATTGTTCAATTTCCCAGCTATGTCCCCAAAATATGATTTTTGCATCAACAGTTGGATTATAATTCAATCTTGTCAAAACGTCTTTTACTAATTCAAAATAATTATTTTTATATTTACTTAGCAGTAAATATTTAAAAATTATAAATGATTCTTTCTTGATGGAGTTATATGCTAAAGAATTAAATCCTCTATTATAAAAATGAAATGTTGGTTTAATCAATGATGTACTTTGTCCGATATAACAGGTATCAGCTGTTCTTACGGTCTTAAAATAGCATTTTGAAAGTTTCAAAATGGATTTATTATAAAAACCGCCTGGTAAACAGAAATGTTTTATCTCATCATTTATGATGTCTTCTAAAAAGGATTTACCCCGTTGCAATTCTTCTTTGATGTCCTGGGGGTTAATTTTTGTCAAGTACTGATGGGAATATGTATGTGCTCCAATTTCAAAATTTTCTTTAAATAAATCTAGTATTTTGTATGATGTTATTACTGGCCTTTCAGCATTATGATGCGGAATAAAAAATATGCCAGGGATATTGAACTTGTTCGATAATTCAGCTAATCTGATATCCTCTTCAGCACCATCATCCCATGTAAAAGAAATAGAAACCATTAACTTTTGAATAATTAATTTTGTATAATAAAAAAAACGTTGACTCGTATTACGTTTATGTAATTCACCAAATTTATTTTTTGAAATTTATTTTACTGATGTCAGGTAACAATAGTTTTATTTCTAAGTTCTTTATTAATTATTTCTATGATTAATTCACATCTCTTCTCAACAGTATGATCTTTGAGAGTCCTTTGTTGTCCTTTTTTTGCAATCTTTTGTCGCTCTTCCTCATTATTTAAAAGCCAGTTTATTTTCTCAATACACTCGTCAACATTATTAAATATTACAATCTCTTGATTCGTGTCAAATAATTCTGCAATATTCTTTTTATTATCTGTAACTAAACAACTCCCGACACCGGTTGCTTCAAATAATTTCATATTTCCCGCGTATTCACCAGCGCCATCACCATGAATATTAAAAGTAATTTTTGCTTTGCGCAATAATTTAAACATCTCTAATCCGAATACAGCTGGATGAGTTGCTTGCTTTAGAGTTTTGGAATAACTCTTTACAGGATGTAATCCGTACTCTTCATGTCGGTACAATATTGGAATTTTCTTCACGAGTTTCTCTGAACCGAAATATTTAATAAAATTTATTGCATAATAAAAAAACTGTTTTGATCGGATTTTGCCATTTGTCTCCAGATCACCATAAATTTTTAATCCATTATCAGATTCAATTAGTTTCTCAATAAACTCCAATCTTTTGTTATGCCCCCTTCCACCAACCATAATTAAACCTGAAAAAATTAAATCAGTTTCCGGAAAACTATTGTGGTCGTCGACAGTTTCAAGTATTGAAGTATCAAAGCCATGATATACCTGATATGTTTTTATACCATTATTATTAAAATCGTTTGTAAGACCGGGAGTGCATGATAATAAAAAATCTAAATTTTTTAGTTTTTGCAAAATTGCCGCATTGTAAGAAGTACAATAATGCCCCATGATTATTTTGATTGATGGGACAGCCTTTTTTAGCAAATTGATCCATTCTGCACTGAGGAATTTTGTGTCATCAATCCATACAACATCTGGAGAGTTCTTTTTAATTTGATTAAGAACAGCAAAGGAATTATTGTCTTCTTTGAAATCATTTTCTGTTAGCCACGATTTTTGAAGAAGAGGAACATTCGTGAAACAACATGTTGTTTCGTTGCCTAATTTATTAAGCATCTTAGACTGCGATATAGCAGAACCACTTGAATCTTGCAGCAAATGTTCATATTGCGTTAAATATGATTCATCTTTTATAAATGGATATTTTTGATAATAAGAATTAAGATAATCAGGATATAATGTAGTAATAATAAATAATTTAAACCCCATAATATTTTTTATAAAAATTTAAAAGCGAAAAGTCCAACAATATTGTCTGATAAAATTTCCATCTTATAATTTTAAATGTTTCATCATTAAGGTAATTATCTACATTTCATTTTGTAGGTTATCAACTTTAACGAATAATAGAATGATTAATAGCAATAAACCACCGCCAGAAACCAGTGCAGTAAAAAAAGAAACATTAGTAAGTGATAATGAAAATGTAGTAAATAAGAGTATCAAAAATAATTTATTCATTTTACTGGTGATCATGTTCACAATAACAAGAAATAACAACATTATTAAACTTATTAAAATAACTCCAATTAAACCTAGTGATGCGATACCATCCATGGCCCAGAAGTTTGCATTTGCGTTCATTTCCGGGCCATTGTAATAGGCTATACCAATAACCTGCCCCAACCCCAGACTACCATAAGGATAACTATTAGTAAAATAATTAATTACGTTTATATGTGTGAAATATGTGTAATGATGTGTTGGAAAATAGTCGTAGTATAGCAGATTTGTCAGGCCTCCAATGCTTAAAGTTCTCATAAAAAAAATAGAACTGATTGCAAAAACAATTAGATTGTCATTTTCCGGGAGCAATAGTAGTATAATAGAAATTAGTGTAATTGATAGAATTAATGTGCTAAATAGATTATTTATATTTCTTTTAGCAATGAAATAGATTCCGATGATAAAGATTGGTGTCAGTAATGCAAGTTTCGCTGCTGTTGCCATATAAATAATAGTTAAGCCTAAGCATCCCGCAATAAAATATATTTTTTTCTTATTAATTAGTGCAATAGCAATATACAAGGGATATAGGCATGAACTAAGCCAAATAACTATATACCCGACAATTGGATGGATACCAATCTCATTATTCTCAAATCTTTGTACATATACATCATCAAAGGATACAAATTTAAGATGTCCTCTGTAAGCAATTAAAACAACTATAGTCAAAGTAACAGAAATTAAATGGAGATATATTAATGGTATCTTATTCCTAATATTTCCGACAAAATCCTTGAGCGGAATTTTATCTGCTAAGAAAAATATAATCATTCCAAGGGCAAAAGTCAGTTCAACTAAAATTATTTCAGAGAGACTTCTCTGCAAAGCAAACATTAGTGTAATAATTGTAGGGACATAAGTAACAATATAAATCAGGAGAGATAAATAACTTGATATAGCTTTAATTCCGGTGTAAAATAATATTGGTACAACAGAAATCAAAACACTTATAATAACAAAATACAGGTTTCGCTCATATAAATGATAATGTGCATAGTCCCATACTGGATTTAAATATTCTTTATAAATGATGATATAAAGAATGGAATATAGGAGAGCCATTATTATATTTTTAGCTTTTCTGAAAAACAACTTTATCACTTCTATCTTATCCATTCTTATGTTGACAGGAAATTATTCTGCCACTTTAAAATTTTGTGATTTGTTCCTGAATTTGCCTTTTGCTAAGTTATAAGTAATTATTACGAAAATCAGGTAGCCCAAACTTCTGCCTGCACCCCAAAGAATAACAGTAAAAATTGTATCATTTAACCAGATACCTATTGACAATGGAATGATTGTGAGTACGAGAAAAATAATTTGCCAAACCATTTCAAGTTTTTGGTTCTCAGTAATAATGAATAACCATCTGGTAGGCATGCTGATAAAATTAAGTAGATACATAAAACTCAATATCCTTGCATATAATCCAGCTTGCGCCCATTCCGTACCAAAAACAAAGGAAAAAAGGTAAGGTGAAACTAAAAATAATATTGTGAATGGGATTATTGAAACTCCAATTAATGTAAATAATACTTTCCTGTATATAACCAGACAACTTCCGTGCTGCTTATATTCTTCTGAAACCCTTTGCTTAAAAACATCAGTAATAGCACTTCCAATTATACTGCTTGGCACTCCGAATATTCTGTCGACAAGACCTAAAATACCTGCCTGAAATAATCCAAAGTTTGCAGTAATCAATAAAATTGCAAGTTGTCCGGCAATGGTATTAATAATTTGACCAGGAATAACAAACTTTGCAAAATCAATATATCTCTTTGCAAAAAAAAACATTTTCTTTGGGGAAATATATTTTAAAAGGTACTTGTCATCTTTAAGTATTCGCTTAACTGCTAAAGTAACAGAGAAGATTTGTCCTATAATTTGTCCTAATATCAGCCCAATATGAATATTTAAAATTCCAAAGCCAAGACTGCCAGATGTAATGCCAGCCGTGTTGGCAACCCTGTTTTTACTCAACCCAATAAAATTCTTTTTACGAATATACCATTCGTTGAGAACAATATAGGTGCTGGCAATGAGAGCAGCTATTGGTACCAACCACAACCATTGCCCAAGCCCTTTAACATGTAATGTGCTTTCAACATAATTCCCTGCAAATAATGATATGAGCGAGAAGATACTTGCAGAAATAAGAATCAAGAATAAACAGAAACTTAAAATGTTTATGGCTTCCTTATCAGTTTTGGGCAATATAATTGCGAGTTCATATTTTCCAGAAAAGAAGACCAATAAAAAAGCCATGATGGCCAAAAAGTTTGCAAAGATTCCATATTCTGCAGGGGAATATATTCTTGTTAATAAAGGTGAAGCAAGGATAGGAATACTTTGGGCAATTATAGTTCCTGTGCCCATAGTAAAGATATTTCTTGCAAACTGCCCTTTTGCCTTGTTCCTGACCTGACTAATTATTTCTGGAAATATGCTCATCGAGCTCTTATCTGAGATGCCAAATAATCTCAATTTATATTATCGGGTGTGTTTTTTATTAATGCAGATTTTAATGATAAAAACATTTACAAAACCAATTGAAATAAACTGGTTTTATTCCAAAAATCATTTACGAAATAAAATTTGGTGAACTTGTTTTATGAACAAAATTATAATCCCCATAAAGCCTCCGATGCAGATCATTGTAATTAATACTAGAATAGTATTAGGCTTGCTTTTATTTATTGGAACTTGGGCAGGTTCCATAAGAGTAAAGACAGGTGTGCTTTCTTGTACTTTTATTTTAGCTTGCTCCAATTGCTTTGACAAAGTATTAAATACATCGTAGGCTAAATTATATTCTGATTCAAGCCTCTCTTCTTCCGCAAGCACCGAGGATAGTATAACATTTTTATTCCTATCCTTATAGTTTGCCAATGCATCTTGTGTTTTTAAATAATTTTCTTCTGCATCAGCAGTACGGGATATTACAAACGCAAGATCTTTTTTGGCTTTTTTAGTCCTGTATTCTGTTATATATTTAGTAAGGCTTTTCACAACATATGAAGAAATCTGTGCAACAACCATTGGATCCTGCATTTCAACACTTATAGTAAATTTATTTGATTTTTTAAAATCTTGTTCAGTTGTAATTCGGTCGGATAATTCCTCGGTTATATCAACCATGTCCTGCGACAATTGAATAGGCGCAAAAGTAGTATCAGGAATTGAATCATTTGATGATAAGGGATATTTGGGTTTAAATGGGGTCTCATCCTTTCCTTTTATCCAACCGATGATTTTCCCTGGTAGGCCTATACTATATTGTTTTAAAATACTGAAGAAAGATGATCGTGTGTGGTTTTTGATAAACTGAGAAATAAGAATAGTAGAATCCCCTTTTGATAAAGTAACTTTTCTATTCATTAATTGTAATAAAAAAGGAGTACTTTTAATTACCTCCGGATATAAATCTGGTGAAAGAGCATCCTTTTCTTTTTTATCTAAACTGATGCCTGCTAAGCCGCCAAACTGCTGAAGAAGTCCTGACATGCTTGTGCCACTGCTGTTAGTCTCGACAACCAGTGTTACTTCTGACTTATACTCTTTTGGTGAGATTAGGATGCTCAAAATTCCAATAGCACAAAATACAATTATTGTTTTTATTATTGTTTTGCGGCCATGCCAAATACCTCTGAGCACTTCAAATAAATCAATTTCGAATTTTCTTGAACTCTCTTTATTTTCAGAATTATCAGCCATTTCAGATTTCTTTATTTTAATGCATTTATTATATAGATAACTATCATAGCAAATGAAGCCATTGCTGTACCAAATCCGACGGCTTCAGTTTTAGATAAACGTTGTCGCTCTTTTTTCACAGGTACAATTATTTCAGCACCTGGTTCAACACGCGGATAACTATTGAAGAATAGAATTTTATGTGTTTTGTATACCGATCCGTTAAGGTGAACTACATAAACTTTTGAAGGTCTGGCGATATCTGAAAAACCACCTGCATCTGAAATATATTTTCTTAATTTCTGCCCTTTTTTGTATCTGACAATTGTCGGATACAGCAATGCACCATTAAGCCCAACAGTCTGAGGGTTCTTTGGAATTTTCAATACATCTCCTTTTTGTAAAACTAAATCAATATCAGAACCGGGGTGCTTCATGATTTTCTCCAGATTGACGCTCAGGGTGGATTCCCTGTCAGCCAGCACTGAAGATAATTCAGTGGAATCACCTACTCTTGATTTTAGTTTCTTTAATTCACCAAGTTGTATTTTTTGTATCGAGGTCAATTCCCTTATGAGTCTGGCGCCATTCACATAAGCTTCAGGTGTAATATTGCCGGCACGTTTAATTAAATCAGATACTCTTTCATTTTTTTCTGAAATGCTATAAAATCCAGGGAAAACAACTTCTCCTTCAATCAATACTAATTTTTGTGATGAATAGGCAGGTGATATTCTAACAAAGACCTGGTCAAACGGGCCTAATATAAAACTGGAAGCAGAGTCAGATAATTTCAAATCCTTGCTGATACTGAATTTAAAAATATCAGCAATTTTATTGATTGTTTTTGTGCTGGTATCATTTTTAATTCTCCTGGCAACTTCAATATTAGCGCATGAAGCCGATTCCAGCAGTCCTCCGGCCTGAATAATAAGATCCTCGACAGTTGTATTTGTTTTATATGCATAAGTCCCCGGGCTTTTTATCTCTCCGGCAATGCTAAAATTATAATCTTCTGTAATATCGAATGTTGAAGATACTGTTACAATATCTTCTCTTTGCAATTTAAAGTTTAATGTTTTGTCAGAGTCAGATAAATCAAGAGGGATTAATTTTGTCGTAAGATCAGGCATTAATCGATATACTGAAATTCTATTGCCGAAAACATCGCCTTTAAGTCCTTCAGCTTTTGCAATTAATTGCTTCAACGTAAGATTGCTGTCGATAGCAAATATCCCGGGTCTCCATACGGCCCCCTTTATTTCTACTCTGTTTTCATATTCATTTAAAATTTTGTCAACGCTCACTAAATCTCCGTTGTAAAGATTAAATGAATCCTGTTCAGTATATGGCACATCATATACTTTATAATCTTTTCCTGTCTTTCGGGTTATTTTGATTTGTTTGGAGTATGCTGAACCAGTATAATTGCCGGCATAGTAAATCAGGTCTTTTAGAGTTTCATTGGGCTTGAGGTCAAACAGAGCGGGCCTTTTCACCTCTCCTGTTACATCAACACGTTTTGTATACGTTGAAACAAATATGATATCTTCATCCTGCAGTCGCATATTATCCGGAAGAATTCCTTTCATGAGGAATTCATAAAAATCGATAACTGCGGCAGTCTTATTGCTTCTGATGACTTTAACATCGCGCAAAGTTCCATTCTCTGATGGGCCTCCTGCAATGTACAAAGCGTTTAATACTGTTGAAAGAGATGATAATGTATATGTTCCAGGCAAAGCCACATCGCCAACAATATTTACTTTAATGCTGCGCACAGCACTAAGGCTTATTTTCATGAAGGTATTACCTGCATACAATCCAGCATAAATTGAACTCAGTTCTTTCTTTATTTTTATTGTAGCTTCTTCTATAGTCATTCCACTGATGTAAATTGGACCAACATTGCTGATAATAATATTCCCTTCAGCTGAAACCTTTGGTGTGTATGTTTCTTGAGAAGCTCCCCATATATCGATAATTAATTTGTCGCCCGGCCCTAATTGGTAATTCATAGGTGTTGCAATATTGGTGCTTGGCTCAAATGAAAGTGCTTTATTTGTAAATAATGAGAATCCAAACATTGTTTTAGCTAACGGGTTCGCAGCTTTCAGAGAATCCACAACAATCGTATTTTCCCGGGTTCTTCCGGTCAATTCTTCGCTACTCGATGTTGAAGATGTTTTTAATTCTGCCATTCGGGCTTTTAATTTTATGATCTCCATGCTGGGCATACCTTTTGCCTTTGCAGCTGTTTCAATCTCATCCCCACTCATTCCGGATAACTCAGCCTTTTGGACAATTGCCTTCACCTGATCATCGGTCAATTGATCTACCTGAACTTTACTTAAATCAGATCCGGTAATTTCCTGAGCTTGTATTTGCCCGGATTTAACCAGAACCAGAAATAAGCAAATTAGCAAGATGACTAAGAATGCTTTTTTATTTTTCATTATTTTTTATTTAAGAAATTGGGAACACGTTGAGATAATCCAAATAAAAAGTAAGCAATGATTTGGAGAGTTGGGTAATTACATATGCCATATGTCTGTTTTCATATAATTGTGGCTACCTTGTTTAACTAATTACAGGTTGTTCTTTTATTAATCTTATTTTGATTGATCTTAACACAGCTTCGCATTGTCAGTCACATTTTTGCTCCTGACAAAAAATTCTGACAAATATAAATATAAATGTTAAATCTTTTATAAATGATTTTTTTTACTACCGTTTCATTAAGAATTACAGGCGCTTAGATATATTTTATGCGATGAAAATTTATATTAGTTCAACATGAAAATATTAATTCATGCATAGATGAAATATCGTTATTTATTTTCGATAAATTTATTAATCCATGCTGTAATTAATTTGTGAAAATCCGAATTTTAGAATGGATTTAACTATGAATAATACAAAAAAAAGCCCCGAAAAACGGGGCTAAATAAGGAGAATGAATAATAGTTTACAATTCAGGGAGTTTAAAAGGGTTATTAGCAAAGTGGAACGGCTGAATAGATCCATCAGGATCCACCGGTGGCGAC
>Ga0224525_1000033_pt1 | contig 87172 bp, 86 predicted proteins | sample CFST100metaG_FD_179874 | JGI IMG/M metagenome (GOLD analysis project Ga0224525, IMG submission 179874) | Peat soil microbial communities from Stordalen Mire, Sweden - C.F.S.T100 | ecosystem: Environmental > Terrestrial > Soil > Wetlands > Peat | place: Sweden: Norrbotten County, Stordalen Mire...
CATCAAGGGATCCATACAGGATGACAAAATGTGGGTTTTATTCCAGGAGAAGAAAGTTATAAGAATAATGCAGTATTAACTTAAATCAAGAAGACTTTCTTTCTTTTTTATTTATATATTTTTATCAAAATTATTCTATCGCCTCAAACTTCCCTCCCATTTTCCCCGCAAACCCCATTCCATCCGCCAACCTGACAACTTCAAACCTCGTCCTTTTTTCATATTCAAGAATCGCCGCTTCATCTCCATCAGTATAATGAGGCACGATCGCCTTGTCTATAAGCCCTATTGCAGAAAAATCTTTCAAACCTACAAAATTCTCATCACCTCCGACAAAATTCAAAACCTCGATAGAAATTCCCGCAATCAAACTTCCTGCGCTCGCACCGACATATAGTCCGCCTTTTTTCAAAAATTCTTTCACCACATCATCAAATCCGCTCTTTTTCGTCCAGTCCAAAAGATAATACGTATTTCCGCCATTCACATAGATCAAATCAAAATCCAAAAGTTCGCGCGCATAACGTTTCTCAATATCAAAAAACTCCACCTGTCCGAAACCCATCTGGCTGAGCTGCGAATGCGTGAGCAGCGCAAATTCATTCCCCTCCTTATCCTCCGAAGCGGTAGTTATGATCGCCGCCTTCTTGTCTATCAAAATATCCGACTCAACACCAAAAAACTCCCGCACCCTTTTTGCGATTCTAGGATTAGAAAGCCCGGTTGATGTCAGAATTATGTTGTCCATATTAAAATATTAAATTTATTTTACATGTCATTCTGAACTTGTTTCAGGATCCTTGATATATCTCATTATGCTTTATTTATTGCACCATGCTCAGTATTACGTTCCCTAACTGCCGCGAAATAGTTTTATTTATTTCAGGACACAGAGTATGAATGTATCATACTGAAGATCCTGAATCAAGTTCAGGATAACAAAACAAGAAGCCTAGTAAATTCTCTTTCTAAATTCTCCGATTATATTTTCCGCACCCGTTTCTAAAACAATATCCCACGCTCTTTTATAATCCGGATAATCTTTCACAGAATCAATTTCCCGTTGAAGCCTTTTCTCGCCAAAAAATTTCATAAAAATATGGTAATACAAAGCATGGACCGGAATATGGATGATAGTATTGAATTCTTCCTTTTTATATTTCCTGTAAATATATTCCCAGGCCTTATAAGCCCGTTTCCCATAGTCATTCTGGATGAAAAGCTGATGGATGAGTTCATGAGTCAAAATATCAATAGTGCGGTCAACCGGAGCATTTCTAATAAACGCGATTGTCAACGGATCCGAAAAAGCAACCACCCTGCCTGCCACATAGCAAGTTATGGTTTTCTCCTTCCACTTTAAACCTGAAACCTTCGCAAGTTCTCTCAAAACCAAATCACCGTTTTTCTGCCACTCTTTCTCAATTCTCAAAATATTATTCTTAGTATCTTTGCCGTCAGGATAATCCCTATTATCATAGAACTCCCGCCAACGATCATCATAAACCCAAGAATATCTGAATTCTATTTTCGGAATTGTCATATAAAATCTTAAACAGCTTATTAAATCCATTATACCATTTGCAAAATAAAAAGGCGAAAACAATTATAAAATTTTATAATCTTTACGCCCTTGTTCTTAATTTTCTTCTATTTGCTTGTTTCTCCTGTTATCCTCTAACTCTCTTAAAAAATTCACTCTTAACGCCAAAACGGTTGGAAGAGTATAAATCAATGATTGTTTTAGATACTCCAAAAAGTTACCATTATAATATGTTACCATTCTAGGGAGATATCTCCAAACGCAAATTGCCAAGGCGGCAACTTTAATCTGGCGAGTCTTATCGCAATATGCAACAAGCCTGTACTTATCCCAAACTCCATATGCTTCCAAAAGTTTTTTCATATTTTGGATGTTTTTCCGAGTAGTTAGAGCACAATCTTCATAATAAAAACCTATTTCCGGAAGCTTTTCTGTTTCTCTCTGAGGATAAGTTCCGCAATACGATTTTATTATATCCAAATCGCAAAAACTGACATCTCCCCCTCTCCAGGATATCGGGACCAATCGATAACCTTTTTCAATTAGTTCTTTATAGAGATAGGCGAAAATAACAGCCACTTCACTTACTCCGGGATTGTTTTTTCTACTAGTAGCTCCTCCACTAGCAATTACGGCATGAATTTTCCAACTTTCAATCCCTTTAATTATAAGGTCAAAAAGAGCTTTTTGCCCTTCAGTGATCTCGTATCCATACCCAAATATCGCCGGCATTTCTTCTTTTCTGGAAATTTTCAAACATCAATCCCTCCTGATTTCGCTTACTTTTTTTATAAGTAAGACCAGATAGCATAATTCAAAATTCATAAAATGTCAAGTCCAGCACTTCTAAAGATATACTGCAATAAAAAGAAATGTAGCGAGGTTATTTTTTAACCTCGCTACAATCGACATGACATTGGCCTGTTATTTTTGAGAGCCAATGATCGCAATTCCACTAAAAACTCTTTTAACATGGAATCACGCATTATTTCTTCGAATTTTTCACGGAGATCGATCTTTTTTCTGATCGGCTCTCCGCATATGTCCATAGCCTCTTCTAACTTTTTAGGAAGACCGTAAGACTGCAGATTAATTTTTCTCGGATTGGAAAGCAAGAATCCTTTTTTTGACCTCAGGTAAAACACAAAACAGGATTCGTAATATATAACCCTGGCATGTTCCAATATCCATTCGTTTTCCTCTTCAATCCATCCGAAATCCATACGGGGGAATATGGAATCAGAACCTATATGCTCGTCAAGTCGAAAACTGCCATCTATGCTGCTTATAGTTGTCGTTCGGTCCGGTGTTGAAACTAAAAAAGACTTTTCTGAAATCCAAGTCTGCCTTTTCGTTTCACATCCCTCTTCCCAAAAACCGATTTTACCTTTATATACGCCTAAAACAAATCTTCCAGTAGGATAGAGAACATTTTTCACTGTGGGGGAAATACTAAGTTTGCACAAGAACCCAAAAATTTCTTTTTGTGCTGAATTAACATATCTAAAATCATCCATTAAATCATTTTCTCCTTTTTGTTCCATTTTTTTTAGAACAATATATATTATATATCATCACAAGAATCAGGTCAATAATATAATCCACAGAAAAAAGATAAAAAATAACCCTATAAAAAGGATCATTTTGAAACCTGTGTACCCGCGAATGGCGAAACCCTTTATCAATTGCACAAGAACCTACTTTCTGTCATAAAACCGTCATTTTTGTCATTCCACAGCAGAGCGGAAATCCCTTATCCCTTCATTAATCTCTTAATATAGTTATGTCTATCTTAATATACTATTTAAGGGATTCCTATGGTATAACAAAAGGGAAAAACTATTGCAAGAAAGAAGATTATTAGAATTGATAATATATAGTTTCTCCATTCACGTGTGTAAACCCTAGTATTCCAATTTTGAACACCTTGATATAGGAGATTATACGATTATATGGACAGATACTAAATAAAACAATTTAATTATTATATTAGCTACTGCTTTCTTGAAGTTATTATAAGTGCATGTTTTACAAAGATATTACTAAAACGACAATCATAAAATTCCACCCTTCCGTGCTCAATATTAATAGCTGAATACATAAGATCTAAAAAAGGATCTTTTTTTTCTATTATCACTATTTTGGATAACATATTGTAATCATTACCCAATCGCGATTTTAAGACATTAGATATATATTTAAGATCATTAATATTTTCCATACTTAACCAAGAAGCCGAAAGAAGCACGTCCCATTTATCATTAGAATCTTCTCTAAGAAAAACCGCAAAAAAATTAAAATGCCCCCTTTCTTCAGAAAGAATTTTTTCTACACTATATAATATATCAAAAAATGTTTTCATAATTGTTTTAATAGAGTCTTAGTTGATGAAATCATTAAAGAAGCATCTGAGCTCTTTGCGCTACTTATTTGATATCTGCTCTGTGGATTCCACTTTGAAGTAATGGACCATTCCGCAAGGAAATTATTTTTTATGGATTTTTCTCTTCCTGTAAGACTTAATAGTATATCTAAATTATGAGTTTTAAAATTTTTATAATCTTTTGTATTGTTAGGAGGAAATTCATTCCAATCTAATCTTTTGCAAATTTGATGTTTTAAGCGTAATTCTAATGCATATCCACAAATATAAATTGCACCTTCATATCTTCTCGATTTAAAAAGAATTTCGGCATCTTTAAGTCTTTCTCTAGATATTTTTAGTATATCAGATTTTAACATAAAAAGTTTTATAACAGACAATCAATGCATATAGGTAATCTCAATCACCTTAAGACAGCTAACAACAATACCCACATTATATTTTAAGAATTAGCTAATTCCGCAAGAGCTTTAATATGTTCCCAAGAAGTTCCCATAAATATGTTAGCGGTCGCGACAGGACCGTTCGATATCATACCAATAACTTTTTTAGGATCAGACTCAAGGACAATAGGAGAACCACTAAAACCACCCACAACTGGTCCAGTAATTCTGATTTCTTTTTTAATAGCAGTTTCACATTTTTCTACACCAATAACCCCCTCAGCATAAGTAGGATCATGTTTCTGATTTAATAGCTGAGTCCCAAGAGGATAACCTGCATAGGCAACTTTAGTAGAAACAGGGGCATATTTGTCAGTAATTTCAAGTCCCGAAGAAAATTCTTCATTTAGAAACTTATTAAATAATTCATCAGACAAATTAGGATTTTTTATAAAACGTAATACGGCTAAGTCATGAGCAAAATCTACAGAATCGATAGATACTGAGATATAATTTCCCTGTCTACCAATAACTAACATGCCTGAAATTTCAGTAGGCAAATTATTAATGAAGTTTTCAACCACATGCTTACATGTAACAATTACATTAAAATCTTTCAATAAGAAGGCTGTTCCTATGATTTCAAGTTGAGGAGGGAGAAACCCTTGTTTAGCAGGATCAAATTTAGGTTTGACTAAACCAATTGCACGAGCTGCTTCACAGACAGGAATCGTATTATTTATGACTTCTTTTACACCTGTAATTTCCAAGACATTTTCCATATTTTTCGTTAGTTGAATTATTTATTTTATAATATCATATTTGAGAGATAATCAAAACATCATAATCTGATAATTGTATTCAACTCACCAAAGCTGTTAAGTCTCTTAGCGTTAGATTATCAATAAGCCTCTAAACAGGAATGGGAGCACTATATTACCACCCAAACTTTACCAAGCCCGATCACTTGCAATTCTTCGCATTACAAAAACAGGCTATGATAGCCTGTTTTAATTTTGTACCGCTGGGTGATTATGGTTGGAAAAAATATCATCAACGGGACCGAAGATTTCATAGATACATAGATAACGATGTTGCAAAATTGATGACGGTCTTGACGGTGATGACGGGAAATAAACAAAAACAACGGAATCATTATCCGTTGTTTTCTTTTCCAAAACCGCAAAATGCATTGTGAGCTTGGAAAAATAAGGGAAAGCAAAATGCTTTATATCCCTTTTTAATTTGCTGCAAAAATATTAAATCCGTCTTCTATTTCGACTACATAAATCTTCTTTTCTTCTCCTTTGCACTTTCTCAAGAATATTCCCGCTCCATCAGGCCACCTTTCTCTAGTAGTACACACTGTAGGTTCTCCGAGTTCAATCGGGATTTCATCTTTTTCTCCGATTTTTTCGTATATGACCATTTCGTCATAAATTATTTTATCTTCATTGCCAGCCGTTACAAATATTCCTTCGTTAAGCATAGGAATGCGAGACGGATTACCTAATCTAGGCTGTTCAATCTTTTCTTCCTCCCAAAGCCTCCGAGCTATTTCTTCTGCTTCTTTCGGATATTCATGCCATTGAACCTTTTTATTGTCTTCAATCCATTCTGTAAGATCTGCTTCGTTTTTTATGGCTGTACCTGCTATAACCTTTAAGATTTTTTCATAAGGCACCAACTCTTCAACTATAGCTTCAACAGTGCCAGAATAACTCAGTCCTATTAGACTATAGTACTGACTTACAACTTTGGCAGAAGGATAGCTGACAAAAATCATATTCAATAGTTTGTCTGGGATACTTTGCTGCACTGATTCGACACCAGAAATACCTTCAGATTTTTCTTGCGCATTCATTATTTGTCTCCTATTTTTATATTTGATAGGTTTTTGAAGAACTTTTGTTTGCTGTATATCTAAAAGATAACAGACTCACAAGTATAGACGACAAACACTACAATGTCAATATCACGCCAATAGGTTCGGACCCTCTCTCTGGGCACAAAAAACAACCGCTCGAATAAGCGATTATTTTGGTAGTACACCTTAGTATTCCAATTTTGAACACCTATATAAAAGAACTTTGTAGATTATATAAGGAAATTAAGCAAAATAATTAAGGGACTTGTTTTTTACAAGTCCCCGATGTAGGCTGTTTGAGAGCCTAGTTGTCCATATACTCTATTTCCTTCGAAAAAGATTTTATGGTACCCCAATGGGAAGTTTCTATCTCTTTCAAACATTGCTATGCTTTCATTCTTGCTTTCTTCTGTTTTATCCTTTTCGTTCTTGATATCATTGATTATTTGATCAAAATGCGCTTTGTTCTCCCTGATCCATTCCTCAGGAGCAGGAAGCGGATTTCCCGATTTATCAAGCAGATAGTTCATAGAACCAATCTGACAGACTATCAATCCATTCTCATTTCGAATATCATGATATCCAGAGACAACCGCACCATTCTTTAGCACTATATATTTCATCGATCCTTCTTGTGCACATTCTATGCTTTTATTAGGAAGATCTGAAATAAGTAATGCTTTCGAACTTAGGTTTCCTACAGTAGCTGTTTCAATCAAATTATTCTGTTCTGTTGAATCTATCTTAGTAAACGTAGCTTTACCGTTTTCAATCCCGTTAAAATTATATTTATCCAAAGATATCTCAACAGTGCCTTTATTTGTGTTGTCCTCTGTCCATACAGATCCAGCCCAAAAACCTATGGCTAGAAGTAAAATTACACCTACAAGAGTGCTCTTGTTTGTCAAAGATAATTCTCCGCGATTTTTATTTAGTGTTATTTTTCATAACTTTGCATTATACATCAAGATTTAAAATATGTCAATAGTAGCACAAAAAATCCCTTAAACAAGGGATTTTTCTAGCCATGTACCCCGTGTCGGTCTAGTACCTACAACAATTAGGCATTTCAAGGGATTTCTTGAGGAATTTGATTCAGAAAATTCAACCCCTCTCGGTAGAGGATAAAATGAGACAAATGAGACACTCATAGAGGGTTTCTCAAATATGTCCAATCAACCTGTTTTTCTCTACGTTTAGCCAAAAGATTAGCGAGACACAATTTCTAGCTGTGTCTCATTTGACTTTAACACATTTATGATGCCTTGTATTAATACGCTTAGTATTTTATTTTATCATTGCGAATTTAAGTAAATACTAGCTGTTTCTGATGAATATAACCGAGCCTCGCCAGTCTCCGGATCGTAAACAACATTGTCTGACTTCCTTCGCTCTGTTATGGTAGAATATTCGTCTAGCGAAAAGACCTCGAGGGGTCGCAAGCCTCTGCCGGAATATTCAAGAGTTCTGTGAAGATAAACCAGGAATGATCCAGAATAACGATAACGACGGATGCATCTATCAATATTCTGTTCCATTAGATCATTATAACCACGCCAATTCTGTAAGTTTCTGGTATCGATCCAATGATCTACAAGTATTTTAATATAATAGATAGCTTTTTGTTTTGCTAACAGATTACCTTTTTGAGCAGTTCTTACCAGCCTAATACTGATTTCGTCGCAAGTTCTCTTATCGTCTTTATCTGCTTGTGATAAAAATGTATAAAGTTTGTCTTTGTACTTCTCGAGTATTGCTTCCACTTCAACTTTATTTTTGTATTCCTGGATTTTCTTTCTGCGCTTTGACTCTTTAAACCATAATTTTTGATAGTCATGACTGAGGCAACGGACAACCTGATCCCAATCAACATCACCTGATTCAGTCTTTATATTTTCAGAAATAAAATCATAAGACTTGCGAACGCAGTTTCTTATCCAAGCCGGGTTAAATGTTGATGGCTGTCTTTTTGATATAGATCTGTCTATGTTTTTTATAGCCTGTTCATAATTCATGCCAATAATCTGATTACATATAGTTACTAAAGGCAGTCATTTTATTTATCGGGATCGTAGCACTTGCCAGCATGATTCGGTTTCCCTTGCACGAGGAGAGGGCCGTGAACTTATACCTGTTTAGTATTTATTTTGATCCATTTATCATGTACATGTACTTCGCATCTATCCCATTTTTTGTTGCGCTGTATAAAGCATTTAAATTACAGATATATCGAGCAGAATAAAGTGTTCTCACTAAGCTCCATGCGAGAGACGACATCGGGATTTATTTCTTAGAAAGTTGGGAATGGTACACAACTGCAAATTTTAGTCTACTAAAATCTGTGCTTCTATTTTTGAAGCCTGTTTAAGTCGGCATCAACCATCATATTTACAAGTTCCTCGAATTTTACTTTTGGCTCCCATCCTAATTTTTCTCTTGCTTTATTTGACTTGCCCTGCAATACGAACAGTTCGGCAGGGCGCTTGAAACTCGGATCAATTTTTATATATCGTTTCCAGTCATTAATGCCAACACGATTAAAAGCAATATCGAGAAAATCACGTATTGAATGGTTTTCCCCCGTGGAAACAATATAATTATCCGGTTCATTTTGTTGTAACATCAACCACATCGTCTCCACATAATCTCCAGCGAATCCCCAATCTCTTTTACTATCAAGATTGCCCAGACTTATATCATCAGAGAGTCCGAGCTTGATTCTTGCCACACCATCGCTAATCTTCCTGGTAACAAATTCCTTGCCTCTTATCGGCGACTCGTGATTAAATAGAATTCCATTAGCACAAAACATACCGTAACTTTCTTTAAAATTGATTGTCATCCAATAAGCATATAGCTTTGAGATTCCGTATGGGCTCCGAGGATGAAACGGCGTCTCTTCTGACTGTAAACCATCGACATGATTGTTTCCGAACATCTCGCTGGTAGACGCCTGGTAAAATTTCGTCATAGGTGAAAAATATTTTATGGCATTAAGCAAGTAGAGTACACCCATTGCGTTTACTTCCGTCGTAAGTTTGGACTGATCCCAAGAAGCTCCGACAAAAGATTGCGCAGCCAAATTATATACTTCGTCAAAATGTATATTTTTAATAACATTGATCAAAGAAGACTCATCCATTAAGTCACCAGAGATAAACTCGATTTTATCTGTGATTCCAAGATAATCAGTGTTAACGAAATCTGGATGGGAATATCTTCTCATCAACCCATAAACTTTGTAATCTTTGTCTAATAAGAATTTAGCCAAATATGGCCCATCTTGACCTAAAATCCCTGTTATAAGTGCTACCTTTTGCATATATTTTACTAATGAATATTGTTTAAGTATTTTTTCCTCGGCTATATCATTATTTCCACAGATTAAACCCTTCGTTGAACATAGAATGAAATCCTCGAGCAAGTCTGATTCTGTTCATAATCTTTTGGATCATTACGACAGACGCCTTTTTCATCCCCAAGTCATTCTTCAGACAGAGATTCTTCATATATGCCATTCTTTTTTGAAATTTTCAACAAAACTACTCATTATGCCAACCCGTTCTCTGGCCATAGCATTAGCCGTTTCAGTTAGAAAGCTATCTCCTTTTTCATACTTCTCGATTAATAAGATTATATAATGTAGTGAAGAAGCGGTCTCATATCCATTAAGAGGTACCGATGGATCATAAATTGGACGGTTGTATTGCCTTGATTGCAGAGAACTGGCAATAATCCGACTAATAGATATTGCGCCCAGACAGTCGAGCTTGTCTGCATCCCGAAGAATCTTCGATTCAAGAGTTTCCCCTTTTTGATTAGAACGATGGTTTTGAATACAATAGACTATTTGTTCTATAATATCATCAGAGAGATTGTATTTGGCCAATATCTCCCTTGCCAACTCTCCGCCTTTTATTGCATGATTTATACACTCGCCTCTTTCTTCTTGCGCTCTGGCGATATCGTGCAAAAGAGCGGCAACGGACAATACCAGCAAATCACCACCTTCTTTTTCATGTATAATTTCAACAATTTTACACACTCGTTTAGTATGTGATATCCCATGGGAATAATCTTCCAATTCGTCAGGGAAATATACCGCTATTTCCTCTCTGAGAGAATTTAATAACAAATCACGCCTATCTAATAAAATATTCTTTGACATTAACGTATTTATATAAAATATTGTAAAATTGACAATAGGAATTGATGCTTTTATCTACAACAAAACTTCTAATTGATCAGCTAGATCGCATACTATCTTTTTCCTAATAGATTCATCACAAGAATCTAAAAACTCTCTTATACTTTTAACATACTTATCATTATTAACAAATTTGGGATAAAGATTTTGCTCTCCTCTCTCATAGATTTTAATAAAAGTTCTGAGGTGTGACGTAAAGTCAGCCATCTTAATAAGCTTAGCTTCTGGAGATATCATTTTTATTTTTTTGTAATACTCCTCTTTTTCTTCTTGATTATAGTTTTTCGGATGAGATACCTCTTGTACTAAATCGGCGATTTCTCTTGAAAAAGTCCTCTTTATTTCTTCATAAGTAGCAGAAGCGTCTTCTAGCGTGTCATGAAGAAGCCCGGCAACCAGAATCTCCGTCTCTTGAATGTTGAATTCATCTTTCATAATATTAAAGACATCAAGAAAATGATTTTCCTTACCTATTTCTGCAAATTTCTCTGTCGCAAATTCTTTTGCCAACTCTATTTGTTTTTCCGATTCGATTGACGATGATTTTATAGTCATAATTTTATTTTAGATAAAAGATATTAAAGAAGAACCGCCCTTCGCTTTTATGTTTATTTTTTTTATATATGTTAATTACCCCTGATTAATCGTTAAAAGTGCTTCTTAAGAAAGCAACGACTCTTTTTTTCAACCCTTCATGCCAAAAAACCAGCCCCTCTAAATCATCCAGGCTATTTATCCATTTATAATCACAGTGTTCGGGACTTAAGAGGACATCCGCTTTCCCACTAATTTTGCCTGAATAGAATACCCCAAAATGTGGTATTTCATTATATACCCAATTATCAACTTCAACTATTTTACAAAGTTCAAAATCTAAAATAGAAGTCTCTTCTTCGATTTCTCTGACAAGCCCTTCTTTCCATGTTTCGCCGGCATTCAAACGTCCACCAGGCAAAAGCCAGCTACCGCTCGCATGCTTAAGTATTAAGAGCTGGTTCCGGTCATTCACCAAGAAGATACCTTGGGTTACTTTGAATAGTTCATGAACCTCGTTTCGATTCTTTGGCATATTTTTTTTAATTTATCATTATTAGTATTATTGTTACCTGTTTGATAATAACCATATACAGGTAAAATCGATAAATTATTTTCATAAAAGGAATAAAACTCGTTTAAGACATTTATCCTATCTCTGAATGTTTTTTCTATGTCATTGAAAGTCACAAATCTACCTGAATAAATCTCCAAGTTGTCCCTTATAGCCTTGCTGACAGTCCCCTGTTCACTTCCATATTTACTTAAGGGATATATAAAACTTGTAGGCAACACCGACATTAACCCTTTACACTCATCACGCAGGAAAGCCATAATATCAACAGATGATACAAAGTTATATCCGTCCATAAAAATATGTCCATTTAAACGATAAACACCCTTTATAAACCTATATTCACAATCACACTCTCTCCAATAATTATTGATAATATATTTGTCCAAAGCCTCGATAAGTATAGTTAAAGCATTGGCTGTCATAAACATTAATCGTTCAATTTCCAACTCATTAGTTTCGATGCTCCTTGAAAGAAACTTTGATTGATACTCCTTTATTTCATCTGAGCATTCGACTACTAACGGAGAGAAGGCGGCATTGTTTAACCCATGGAACAGATCGACTGAATGACAAAAGGCATTCAATATGTGAACAGATAACCCCACCCCCTTTTCGTCCCTGCTCCCCAGCACAGAAGATATTCTCGAATAGAGGCAGCTGCAGACATCAATCAATGTTAGCAACTGATTGTCAGAATTACAACAAGGCTTATCCAATAATACCTTTTCGCCGCATTCATATGTTAAATTTTTGAAATTAAATATCTGGGTCATTCCCGGAATCATAGACTTGGAGAAAATAAACGGATTATCATTTAAAATATCACCAAACGTATTATTAAAATACTTACAATCCGGAAATTTACACTTCTTGTCTATAGAATCTTCAACGATGACTACAAAATTCAAATCAGAAACTCCAGAGACGAGGATATCACCAAAGCTATAGATTGATATCACATGAGGAATTCCCTGATACGCATCCAAAAATACCTTTTTTACCTTTTCGCAATCAGATAATTGCAGACTACTGAAATGTTTTTCAAAACCATTCATATTTTTGTGAATTAACTTTTCGGGGAGGGGCAAATCCATAATTTACGCTGGAGCTTAAAGACGAATTTTGCTCTCCCTTATTCTGGCTTGGTAATATAATTTTATTCCGCTTCGTATATAAACCGTTCCACCTCCCCAAATAAGACTGACAGAGACTGATCGCTTCCTATCCTCCTGATATGTTTTTCATCAACAAAGTTTAGTATTTCTTTCTCATAGAATTCTTTCATATAGGATAAGAAATCCTCATTATACCAGATATAATCGTTCTGTTCGGATTCTCTCTTTCTTTTTACAGAATCCTCAATATTTACGTCTATCAACAGATATCTTACTTCGAAGTTAAAAACTGAATCAAATTTGTAATAGATATTTTTTGCTTCCGAGTATCTTCCCGATTTCAAAAGTCTATCGCGAGAATAATTATAAGCCAGGGAACTGATATATCCGCGATCCATTATAACTTTTTGACTATCTACTGATAACTCCCATGCATTCCTATATTTCATCAGATCGCTATAGAAGTAATAGTTTAAAGGATCATCCAAATATTGATCATGATATATGATTTGGTCTACGGCAGGAATCTTATATTTTGATTTAAGACTACTTATTATACTGGTCTTCCCCCCTCCGGGGAGCCCTTCTAAAATATATAGCATAGACATGGTTACAACTTTAATAGGTTTGAATACGCACTGATCACATCGCCGACAACTGCATCCCATGATCTGTTATGCAATATATATTCTCGAGCCGAATCTATATCTTCAACATTGAAATGGTCTTTGATACTTTCGATTAATTCGGGATATCGGCTAAAATCATCCTCTAATAGAACAAACTCTTTTATTTCTTCCTCTAGGCCTTCAACAGCTAAATTAGAGCAAATCACTGGCAGCCCTGCTGCCATATAATCTAAGACTTTGAGCCTTGTTCCGGAACCGATTGCCAGGGGAGCTATGCCCACGAATGCATTTGCGAACACAGAGGTTAGTTCATCTACTCTACCTTTGAAAATGATATTTTTGTTATGTTTATATTTACTTATCAAATTTTCCTGGATATCCCCTACTACTAAGATATTCTTTCTAATATATGGAGCAATATACTTTGATATGTCGTCCAAGGCCAATATGTTGGGCTCATAGTTTAAATGGCCAAGAAACAATATATTTTCCCCACATAAAAACCTATTATTTTTATATGAGTATTTTTTAGCATCAATACCGCCCCTGTATAAATGAGCTTTATGGCTGATATCAATTCGTGTATTTTCTTGAAATTTAACAACATTTTCCTTGCTTCGGAACAAAAACATATCGGCATTATGTAATGTCTTCGCCTCTTCACTTTGTATATATTCAATTATTTCATTATTCGCACCCTGCTGTATCATTAAATCCGATTCTACATTTATCACTTCAAATACTTTCTTGATTTCCCTCGGGATTAAATGAGATTGGATGTTGATTGCTTCTGCGGAATCGAATTGGGCAATATTTATTTTTTCTTCTTTTAATATCTTATGAATAAGAAGGTTGCCGTCTCTATAAAAATCCGCTTCGTTTAGAAAATAGGTATCAAATGGCATCCTTTTATATAAATCCGTATCATCAAACCCTCTCATAGCCTTAATCAATACTACCTTTACTCCGCGAGAACACAGCGCCTCCATCATACCTAAAATGCTGGCCGCAGCTCCGGTCATAACCGGCAAAAAAGGACCATCTCGAAAAAAGGCTATGCTCATTTTGCCATCGGTCAGATTTATTCCATATTTGTTGACCTTCTTCACGTATCCAGGCACAACCAATCTGTCGGCATCAGCTGTTTCTTTTTCACGCCCCCCATAAATTTCTTCCAACCAAATAGGTCTCACAATGCTACTATTCATATATACAAATTTTTATCTTTCGTCTTTCGGCAAATATTTATTATAGAAATATGGATACCATGGGATACAGCTGACGAGACCATAATCCAGATTAAGTTTCGACTTCTGAATCTCCTCTGACATCAGCTTCTCTTCTTTGACATACCAATCTACATACATGCCTACTGCCCCATCTCCATATTCATTTTTCATGCTTACAAACAAGTTTGCGTTGTTCTTTTCCACATCATCCGCATAGTCCCTCAAGTCGTCAGTGAATTGAGTAAGTGAACCTAAATAATACAAGGCCTTTCTGAGATGCTTATAAGTTTTCTGATCATACCGTAAATCTATCTGTAGACAATCCACAATGAAAGCTGTCGCCTCTCCGGAAACATGGTGTTGTTTTATATCAAAAACTTTCTCCGCAGACATAATATCTTTACTTTGAAAAGTAAAGTACTTAATTTGTATTGAAATACTTCTCAAGAATCTTTGCATTATTTCATTGATGGCTGCCGGTTCATATTTTCCCTTCTCTAAGATTTTATTTACTGCTATCAAAGCTAGGTAAACGAATGACGCTCCTGCTACTTTCATATCCCCGCTATCTTTTCTAGATTCGTCTTCATCTATAACTGAAAAATTTGAACAGAATTTTTCATAATCTTCCCCTAAATCATCCAACACATGCACCATAAGATAATAGATGATATAAATTTGTAGCGCTTCGCTCCTATCTTTCTTCGATATTCCGATTAAGTCGGCAATTATAAGGGGATCAAGTGCAAAGACATTTACCTTATCACTGAAATGAAAGGGCATTTTTGTCTCATTTTCCACCAACGATAACACGTCAAAAACCCTGTACCATGCATCCTTTGCCTCCTTATCATAACCGACGATTTTAGAAATTACCCTATCATCGATGTTATTTTCTATCTCATTCAAATGTCCTTTTGTGGCAGCACCAATACACCTTTTTCCGACCAAACCGAAGTTTTTTTCCATTGCCTTGCCGTTATTCTTCATATTTCTTATTTATTTATGTTTTATCGATAAAGGCTTTTTTAAGCTCAAAATAAACTTGAATAACATTAGTATAGGTCAAAATTCCCCTATGTCAACAACTACATGATTTTAAAAAACTGACCTTGGGGCCAGTAAATTACCAATTCAATTAATTTTTCCTCCATCTGCCATATGTTTTTCTATGATATCAATAAAGATTTTAACCGACTCCTCAATATTATCATTATTGATAATATATACAGGTTTGCAAAATTCATTTGCGATGGTTAGAGCTAAATTTTTTTCAGCCTTTATCTCCTTAACAATGATATCTAATTCGCATATTCTCTTTTTAGTACTATCAGCCATACGTCTTCTAAGTATCTCTTCTTCCGAAGCTTCTATGTCCACATAGATATCAACCCTCTTCATGAAATAAACAGGCATCATGGGCTTCATGGGTTTATTGATATCCGCTGACATATTCACATATTGACTATCCAATATGACCAAATCATATTTATCCAAAGACAATATATGTTTTATAGCTTTTTCCCTCACAATATTTTTTCTCTCTTCATCGAGAAAGCAAAAATATTGCGAGTTAAATTCACCTGCCCCCATACTATTTAGCAAAACACCTATGGGAACTAAACATACTGAATATTTCAGAGCTGCCGTAATTTTTTTTAATATTGTGGTTTTTCCTGCCCCCGGAGCACCACCTACATGTACTATGACTGGTTCTTTTTCCATTTAATCTCACTCCTTTATGTTTTTGTTTGATTATTGCTTATCATAAGATATTTGTAAAAAGTGTCAATAGAAGACCAAAAAAGTTCTTAACTCTCATTGGGACATAAAAAATAACCACTAAGATAAGTGGGTTATTGATAGTGGCTCTATTGGGTGAATGTCGTTGGAACTCATATCCTTCAAGGGAACGAGGATTTCATAGATGTGTAAAAAGAATTATGCGAAATTGATGATAGTCTTGACGTTGATGACAAAATTATCGAATGTCACAGATAATCTTATCCGAAGATATCAAGCTGCAAGTCTTCAGATTTAAGTTGGAATCTTCCCTATTAGCTTGCCATAATCTTGGATGTGGTTTATTTTGCCGCATTCAAATCTTTTTGCGCAGTTTGACAGCAGTCCTTTGATAATCCGAAATTTGTCTTGGTTTTGAGTTGCAATCAGTATGTTCATAGTTTTTAGTAAAATAATGAGTTCATATTCTATTTTTCCCATTTATACGCTCTTAAAAAATCCTGATGCATTTTTATTCTGCCTCGATTAAATTCATTCAGCTCTTCTGAATAATAAGCCAGATATTCTATGACTCTGGAAAGCCAATACAATTCCTCTAGCTGCTCCTGCTCCAGAGTAAAAGACAATAGTTCATAGTATTTTTTCAAAGTCTCATCCGAAAGATTGAAATGCCATATATACATCCTAACCCTTGCAAAATCATAAATCGGATCTCCAAACATTGTCTCTCCCCAATCAATGATTGCAGCAATCTCATCCGAGTCGGGATTCACGAAGAGATTTCTTTGATTGAAATCCGTATGCAAAAGAGAATAATCTTTATCGATGAAATCAGTTCTTTCAATTTTTTTAATGATATTTTCAACAGAATCAAGGAGCAGCTTTGAATCCAGACCTTCTCTGGTCACGATTTCTTTCCAGTCTAAATCTGGGCTTGCGTCTGTAAATTTAGATAGCATTACTTCTTTCCAGCTTGATCCTTTATTGATCTCAGTCAAAAATCCCGTTTTATCTGATTTCACCTCATGAATCTTTTTGAGATTATTGACCATGGAAGGAATGCATCTACTCATTTGATCTACCGGGAGCGAATCTAAAAGTGGGAAGTTGATTTTCTCAAGAATTGCAACCTGCTCATTTTCAAATGTAAAAACACCGAGCACTTTCGGCACCGGGATATCAATCTTATTTTCCTCTAATAATTTTAAGGCAAGCATATCTCCGCTTGATTCTCTTGCATAACATTTTATTGCATATTCTTTGCCGTCATCATCCGTAACAAAAAACACCTTGCTATCCATGCCTTGAGGCGGAATCTTTGTATCTACTATCTTTGTTTTAAGATATTCTTCAACTTTTGATATTATCTTTTCCTGAAAATCCTTTTCCATAAAATTTGGGTAATCGCTCACTTATATTTCCCCTTTGATTGATATTTATCTGTAAATAGCAATCAGTTGCCTTATAACCAGTTCATCCGGCTTTATATACTCTCCTGTAAAATCGAACCATACAGTCATAAAGTCTCGTTTCTCCAATTTTCTGATTTTCCCGATTTCAGGATCCTGCAAATAGATATTCTTGTCATCAATCCCGCACACTACCGAATAATGTCCATCCGGTACACAAGAATCGGAATAATCAGATCTTCCCCTTGAGAACCAGTTCACTATAACTGGGATGTCTTCATTGAGATATTTTTCGATATCTTTGAAAGTACTTTTGTTCTTTATTCTCACCTTAAAGCCAAAATGCCTTGCCGCTTTGGCAATTCCCTTGTCATCTGTTCCCAAATCCGAAGAACATCCACTAAGCTCTGCCAATTCCTGCTCGCTTGCTTCTATCCCATAATATTTCAAAACGATCTTCAAAGAGGCAGGTCCGCACATTCCTGCATTTAGCGTCTCTTGGAATGGTTTTACTTTGAGCGTTATCTTCATAGATTTCTGATTAATATATTACTAGTTCTTCTTTGATCTCATATTCTCGGTCTTACGTTAAGCATCGTTTTCTGCTCCCAAATAGCATGACAAGAATTCCCGAGTCTTTTCTCTAAGCTTCCACCAAGAGATTTCTCCATATTTCCTTTCCTCTTCACTAAGTTCAAAAAAGTTTTTACCTCCGAATTGAGGATAAGAGCATAAAGTACAGAGCCAGATGCCTTCTTTGTATTGCTGGGGATTATATTTTTCCTGAAGAATGGCAGTGTCTCCATCCACCTCCGTAGAAAAGATGATTCTCTTGGGATCGGCTATAGCTATAGATTCCTTCCAAATAATAGTTCTATCCTGCCCCTTCTTATCTTTCATTACTTCCAAAAGATAATCTATCCTCTCAAAATCACTGATATTTTCTCCGCCAGCAAATCTTCTGGTAAGAAGCCCGTTCCAATTGCTGCCTAATGAAGGAATCAAAACTCCCCCATCGGTGGCAATAGCATAAGAATTATTTTTCTGAGCCGCAGCCAGAGCCTTTATTTGAGCATTACCTTCAAACGAATCACTATTTTCCTCTACTTCAAGCTCACTTGGCATATCCTCTATTGCAGAGAAATATCCGTCAACAATCCATCTCAACTTTTCTTTTTTGTGAGGATTCTTTGTAGCTAAAATTATTTTCTTGCAGTTTTCCATAAACAATTATTATTCTTGATGACACATAACTAAAACCCTGATCTTTCTTCTGCAATAATCTTCGCAATTCTACCAAGATTCACCTCTCTATTAAAAATAAGGTTTCAAAAATCATACTTTATCTAATTGTAGCATTTTTTAGTTATTATCTGTAGAGTCTTCTAAATTAACGATAAGATCTAATATGGAGTCCAAGCAATTGACAAAAAAGATAAATCTGCTAGCATTGGAGTTAGGATACAGTTTGATATAGAAATATTTACCACAACGATAGAACTTTTTAAAATTTGAGGTTAACGACACGGTAAGTTCCCCTTTGGGATTATCACTTAAAAAACCTAAAAGCCGGACTAAATCTTTATTGATTTGGTTCATGCTTTTAGGTTTTTTTGTTTATTTACTAATTTTACGAAAATGAAGTAACAGAAAAACTGGTTATTTTATCAATTAACTCTAAATCAATGAGAAAGGAAAAAATTAAAATTGAGCATGTGGACATTTCCCTGCTCAAAGAAGCGGAATACAATCCGCGAAAGATGACAAAAAAACAGGAAGAAGATTTAACCGAAGGAATAAAAAGATATGGGATAGTCGACCCCCTTATTGCTAATTTCAATAAAGAAAGATTCAACTTTCTAGTTGGCGGCCATCAGAGACTCAAAATAGCCAAGAAGCTTGGATACGAAGAAGTGCCAGTAGTGTATCTCAACCTCACAGAAGAAAAAGAAAAGGAGCTTAATCTGAGATTGAATCGTAATCTTGGAGAATGGGATATGGATCTTCTGAAAGAATTTGATATCGACCTGCTTCTCGACGTAGGCTTTGACGATGCAGACCTTTCACATATCTGGGATGAAAATCTGGAAACTGAGGATGATAACTTCGATGAGGAAAAAGAGCTGGAAGAAATCAAAAAAACTGACATTAAGCCCGGCGATCTATTCGCACTTGGAAAACATCTGTTGCTGTGCGGAGACTCCACTCAGGAAGATGCGGTAAAAATGATGATGGGAAAAGAGAAAGTAGATATGATTTACTCGGATCCCATATATAATATCGGCGTAGATTATGACAAAGGTATCGGGGGCAAGAAAAACTATGGAGGAAATATAAATGACAATAAAAAAGAGGAGGATTACCGGGAATTTTTAAGACAAACTCTTTCCAACGGGCTAAGCGTATGCAAAAAAGATGCACATATATTCTACTACTCGGATCAAAAATACATCGGAATACTTCAAGCGCTATATAAGGAGCTGGGGATTGATAATAAAAGGATTTGCCTCTGGATAAAAAATGGAATTAATCCTACTCCCCAAGTTGCCTTCAATAAATGTTTTGAGCCAGTAACTTACGGTACGATTGGGAACCCCTATCTTTCCCCAATAAAAAACCTAAGCGAAATACTTAATAAGGAAATAGATATTGGCAACAGGACAATTGATGACATATTGGATATGCTGGATATCTGGCTTGTAAAGAGGCTACCGGGACAAGAATATACCCATTCGACGGAAAAACCAATCACATTACATGAAAAGCCTCTTCGCAGATGCACAAAAGTAAACGATATTGTGTTGGATCTATTCGCCGGCTCTGGATCCACATTAATGGCTTGCGAGCAATTAAAACGAAGATGCTACACAATAGAGATCAATCCCATATTCTGCCAGCTTGTCATCAACCGCTTTGAAAAGTTAACCGGTACCAAAGTTAAACTTATAACTAACACAAAAAATATATGCAAAAAGTAAAAACGGGAGATATATTCTTATTGGGAAATCATAGGCTCCTTTGCAATGATGCCAGAAATAAGGATGACATAAAAAAACTAATTGGTAAAGATAAGATAGACGTAATTATAAGCGATGTCCCCTATGGAATAAATCTGGTTGAAAGCAAAAACAGTTTTGGGCAAAAACTTGCTAAAGCCAAAGATATAGAAAACGATGAGTTTCAAAGTGATGAAGATTACAGGAAATTTACCAAGGAATGGCTGGAAGCTGCCATTCCTCATCTGGAAAAGAAAAACTCCATCTATATCTTCAACTGCGACAAAATGATCTTTCCTCTGCGGGAAGGAATGCAGGATGCAGGCATATATTTCTCCCAGCTTCTTATCTGGATTAAGAGCCAAGCAGTAATTGGAAGAAAAGATTACCTTCCTATGCATGAGTTGATTGCTTACGGATGGCACGGAACACACAATTTTCACAAAGGAAAAGATAAAAGCGTGCTCTTTGTACCCAAACCGAGTAAAAGCAAACTACATCCGACAATGAAGCCAGTTTCGCTCATAAGAAGGATTATTCTAAATAGCACCAAAATAGGAGATGTTGTCTTTGACTCTTTCGGAGGATCGGGAACATGTTTAATTGCCTGTGAGCAAACCAAAAGAAAATGCCTAATAATTGAAATCGATCCTGGGTATTGTGAAACAATAATCGAAAGATTTGAAAAGTATTCGGGAATTAAAGCTAAAAAACTAAACTAAAAATATGGAGCAAAAAGCTAACGAATCGGAAAGCTCCAAATCGGAGATTTCCAAACAGGACAAGCAAAAAGAGCTACTGCTTGAAAATCTTAAGAAAGCTCCAATTGTGCAACTCTCTTGCGAGAAGGTAGGTATAAGCCGAGCAACATTTTACAGATGGAAAAAAGATGATGCGGCCTTTGCCGAAAAAGCCGAAAGAGCAATTCTAAACGGCCAACAGCTCATAAACGAACTGGCTGAATCCCAGCTCATTTCTGCCATTAAGGATAAGAATATGACAGCAATTCTATTCTGGCTTCGTAACAATCATAAGAATTATAAGGCAAAGATAGAATTAAGTGGCGAGATAAAGACATCCAGGAAACTAACTCCTGAACAGGAAGAACAAATTATGAGAGCACTTGAACTTTCGCATATGACAGGGAAGAATGATTTAGATACCGCCGATGATCCACTTAACGAAAAAATATGATGGAGGTTAAGAAAGAAATCAGTCAGGAAGAAATTGCCAAGCTCATTAATGATGAAACTTCCAGAATTGAATTGGTTAAAAATAGCCATATGTGGTTTTTTAACATGTATTTTAACCACTATGTATATTATGAAATTGCTGAATTTCACAAGGAAATGTTCAGAATAACGGAAGATGAAAGTATTAAGACAGCCGTAATCGTAAGTTTCAGAGGATCGGCGAAGAGCGCTATTTTCACAACTTCTTATCCGATATGGGCAATCCTTGGAGCACCACAGAAGAAATTTGTCGTTATTTTAGGCCAAACACAAAGACAAGCCAGACAACACTTATCAAATATTAAAAAAGAACTTGAAAACAACGAACGCTTAAAATCAGATCTTGGACATTTTAAAGAAGTAGAAGACGAATGGGGATCGTACTCCCTTGTTATACCAAAATATAATGCCCGAATCACCGCTGTTTCCATGGAACAGACCATAAGAGGAATGCGCCATGAACAATATCGGCCAGATTTGATTATCGCCGATGATATCGAAGATCTGGATACAGTCAAGACTAAAGAAGGAAGAGATAAAATCTACAAATGGACTAAAGGAGAAATTGTGCCTGCAGGCGACCGCAATACGAAAATGATATTTGTCGGCAACCTTTTACACGAAGACTCCCTTCTTATGCGCCTTAAGGATAAAATACAAAACGGTAAATTAAAAGGATGTTACTACGAAGTTCCCCTCTTAGACAAAGATGATAACATCGCATGGCCCGGAAAGTTTCCGGATATGAAAGCTATTGAGGAGGAAAAGAACAAAATATCGGATGAAATCGCTTGGGCAAGAGAATATATGCTGCGCATTATTCCTGAAGAAGGGTGTATAGTACACCGGGAATGGATACAGTACTATGACAAAATAGAAGAAGATGAGGATGATCTAAAATATATTCTGACCGGAGTGGATCCTGCAATATCAATGAAAGATTCAGCAGATTATACCGCGATAATATCAGCTAAAGTATACGACTGCGACGAAAAAATAAAGATTTACATACTTCCAGATATTATCAATGAAAAAATGGAATTTCACAAGACCGTTAAAAAAATGAAAGGAATTTTTAAAAGATTGCTATCACTGATTTTGGTGGAATCATATGGATATCAAAAAGCTCTCCCAGATCAACTTAAAAGCGAGGGAATGAATGCGGAAGCTATCAATATGGGAGGAAATGACAAGCGGTCCAGGCTGGCAATATCTAGTTACCTGATACAAAGTGGACAGATACTTTTTCCGAGGCAAGGTGCTGAAGACCTCATAAACCAGTTGGTTAATTTTGGAATTGAGAAGCATGATGATCTTGCCGACGCGCTGAATGTCATAGCGTTTAAAGTGATAACAGACAACGAAGAACCTACGGAAGCAGAACTTATTGGTTTTATAGATTACAGCAAGCCGACAGGAAGGATGCTGTCTGACAATGATTCGTGGGATAATGATGACGACTAAATAATCTAATACATATTTTATCGGGCTAGCAGAGTCTCCTATTATTTATTTACAACCTTCGAAACTAAGCATGTACCATTTCTTTGAGCTGATGCGCATCTTCGCTCAGAAGGTACAATGTGCCGTCCGGCTTCTCCTTGCCGGCCTTTCTAAGGTTGAATTGGTTGGGAGAAGCCGTCCAGATTTTCACTTCTGATACGTGGAATAACTCCTGCAAAGCATTGGTTTCAACATCTATAGTTTGAATCGAATTGAAAAGCAAAGTTTTTGATTTCTTTACAACAATCCCGTAATTTATGGTCAGCTTATTATCCCCGACCGTGAAGCTCATGGCCTTAAATTGCAGACAGAACCAAATAAAAACCGGTATGCCTATAAAGATAAATATGAGAATAAACATGCCTTCGAAACTGATTCCAAAAAGAGAGATGAAGAAAGCAAGTATTAAAATAGTAAGGAGCAAATTGACTGCATAGTACCGCAGGTATTTAGAAGACATCTTACTGGAAGCGTTTACAGAGATCATAGTTTACGATTTTTAATGATTAAGATATATGATAAAAACTAATCGAGCTTTATATAGGCCTTTTCGGAGCTGCCAAACCCTCCGCTGACTTCCAGCTTAAGCCCTTTAGCATCCTTGGGAATATCGAATACAAGCAATCCGTCAACCTGCACGCCGGGATTGGCCTGTTTTAAGAAAAAATCATACTGGCTGTTGTATTCCATTACGTAGGCGGTTGTCGCTTCAGAGGAAACAGAATATGATCTATTCTGGTCATCTATTACACTGAACATATTCCTGTCGATATAGCGGGGCTGGTTGTTTCCGTTTACCGCCGAAAGATAACAGATCTCATAAACTCCTCCCGCCTTATAGCTCATAAACTGGTTTCCTACCGAACTTTTCTGTTCAACTTTTTGCAAAAAATAGTTGAAGTAGCCTACAACAAATTTGTCTCCAACCTTATAGTCTTGTTTTTGTTCCACCTGGTCATTATTGGCTGACGGATTATTAGTGGTCGTGTCACTGCATCCACTAAAGCTGAAAACAATAATGATCAGAAGTAAAATTGTCACCATTTTACTTCCTTTATGCATTAGATCTCCCTTCTTATACCCGGAGGATTTTATAGTTTCCTCAACTTGCCTTTCTTCATTCATGACTTTAGTTAAAATTAATAAAATAAAAAACAGCTAGTTAATTAGCTGGCGAAGACACAAAAAGCTCCACGCCAGCTAGGCCTTGCGGCCCCATACCCGTTTCCAGGTATGACTCATCGAAAAGTCGCTGAACGTGGAGTTCAGTATTTTCGATGAGTTTTGTAAGCACCATGCCCAGATACAAGTTCTGAGTTTAGGCAGCTCGGCCCTTCGGCCATCAATTGTCAATTATCATTTTAGACTAAAAGCGTCTAAATGTCCAATAATAATAGCTCGGATAATGATCTTTGTGAAGTCTTAGTTACCTACAGTTTATCTACTTACCCCTCCTAGACTCATTAGAGGGGTTGCGTCATTAATGTCCATAGGATAAAAATAAGGTTAAACTATGGACACAACTATAAAATCAAGAGGCTTGGAAGCTTCTCAAGCTAATCCGGCAATTCCTTTGAAATATTGCCTCTATGCTCGTAAAAGCACGGAGTCTGACGAAAAACAAGCTCTTTCCATAGATGCACAAATGCAGGAAATGCTAACCGTCGCCCAAAGAGAAAACATCACGGTTATGGAAATCAGGAAAGAATCGCACTCAGCCAAAGCATCCGGACAAAGGCCAGTATATAACCAACTGATTGAAGACATACGAAAAGGAATATTCAACGGCATCCTTACTTGGGCTCCCGATAGGTTAAGCAGAAATGCCGGCGACCTGGGAAGCTTGGTCGATCTGATGGATCAAGGACTGCTAGTGGAGATTAAAACCTATAACCAAAGATTCACCAACTCCCCTAACGAGAAGTTCCTGCTAATGATTTTATGCTCACAGGCAAAACTGGAAAATGACAACAAGAGCCTGAATGTCAAAAGAGGACTGAAGGCTAGAGCGCAATTGGGATTATTTCCCGGCTTAGTACCGACCGGATATCTGCATGATAAAACTGCGCCCAAAGGAAGCTTGCCTTTAGTCGATCCCAAGAGAGCTCCCATCATTAAAAAAATGTTTGAGAAAGTTGCCTATGAGGGATACAGCGGCAGAAAAATATACTTTTGGCTTAAAGATGAAGTAAATTTCAAAACTAAAAATAGCAAACCCCTGGGTCTGGCCAACATCTATCTTATTTTTAGAAACAGTTATTACACCGGAATGTTTGAATATCCCAGAGAAAGCGGCAACTGGTATACCGGCAAACATACGCCACTGATAAGCCATGAACTCTTTGACAGAGTGCAGGAAAGGCTAAAAGAAAATCTTGTAAATAAAGATTGGGGCAGCAAAGATTTTGCTTTTACCAAACTGCTCACCTGCGGCCTTTGTGGATCGGGTATAACCGCCCAGGAGAAATTCAAAAAACAGAAAAACGGCAATGTGCACCATTACATTTATTACGGCTGTTCAAAAAGCAAAGATAAAAATTGCAAAGCGGTTTATATCCGAGAGGAAGAACTAATCGACCAACTGCTGCTGATAATCGATCGGCTAACCTTAGACGAATTGGGTATAAAAGAAAAATTAAGACAAGAAATTGAACGCTATCATAAATTTCAAAATATCATTGGCGATCAGAAAAGCGATAAGAAGATCAGGGATATAGATATTAAGAACTATGTTAAATATCTGCTGAAAGAAGGAACTCCATTTGAAAAAAGAGATGTGCTTTCCTGTTTGAAAAATAACCTGGTTTTGAAAGATAGAGAGATAATAATAAATTAAAAGACTTATAACAAAGACCTCTACTAGATCCGCTCGAAAAGAATTGTCATAAGAACCCTGCTAAAACTTTAGCAGGGTTTCATTTTATTTAATAAACCAAGAAAGAATAGATTTTAAACATTCAATCCATCCGCCATAAGCTCTGCTTGTCTTAGAACATTATCAGTGGCAAGAAGTTGTTCGTCTGGCGGATAGCCGTAGCGGTTGAGGATTCTTTTTACGTCGCGGCGAAGTCTTGCTCGTACGCTTTCTTTTAGTGTCCAATCGATGGTTGCATTGCCTTTAACGCTTTTGAAAACTTCAATAGCGATTGCTGCCAGTTGCTTGTCGCCCAGAACTTCGCGCGCGTTTTCGTTGTTGGCAAGCGCGTCATAGAAGGCCAGTTCGTCTTCTCCCAGATTCAGTTCTTGTCCGCGCGAATCCCCTTCTCGGATGTTTTTGGCGATCTTTATAAGTTCCTCGATGACTTGCGCTGTGGTCAATAAATTATTTTGATATCTGCGAACAGCGCCTTCCAGCATTTCGGAAAGTTTTTTGCTCTGGATGAAATTTTTCCTGTTGCGGGTTTTGATCTCATCGTTCAGGATTTTCTTCAAAAGTTCCAACGCCAGATTTTTTCTTTCCATATGCCGTACTTCTTCCAAGAACTCATCGGAGAGAATGGAAATGTCCGGTTTCTTTATGCCGGCTGCGTCAAATACATCCACTACGCCTTCAGATACAACCGCCTTGTCGACGATCTGTCGGATTGCTGTTTCAATCTCAGCATCTGATTTACCTGATCCGCTCGGCTCAAACTTGGTAAGCCGCGCTTTGATAGCCTGGAAAAATCCCACTTCATCTTTGATTTCCATAGCTTTCAGATTCGGAACAGACAAGGCAAATGCCTGTGACAAAAGCGACACTTGTTTCATATATCGATTTTTTCCATCATCCAGTCCAAGAATATGCTCTTGCGCTTCCAGAATTATGCCGAGTTTTGCCCGCGTGTCTAAAATGAAATATTTCTGATAATCAAACCCGTCAAACATCTGCTGCACAATTTCAAACTTTTCCAGAAGTGTTGCTACTGCTTCATTCTGATCGAGCGTAGGCGCTCCTTGTCCGCCGCTGGCTGTGTAAGTTGCAAGCGCGCTTTTCAAATCCGAAGCAATACCAATATAATCAACCACCAGTCCGCCCGGTTTATCTTTGAACACGCGATTCACGCGCGCAATGGCCTGCATCAGATTATGTCCTCGCATCGCCTTATCGATATACATCGTATGAAGACATGGCACATCAAAACCGGTAAGCCACATATCGCGCACAATCACCAGTTTCAACGGATCATTTTCATCCTTGAATCTTTCTCCGATTGCCTTTCGGTCCCCTTTGGTTGTGCTGTGCCTCTGCCAATTTTCCGGATCGGAAGAAGAGGAAGTCATCACTACTTTGATTGCACCTTTTTTCAAGTCTGACTTATGCCAATCGGGACGGATTTTTATAATCTCCTCGTATAATTCCACTGCAATTCTCCGGCTCATACACACGATCATTCCTTTGCCTTCAAATGCCTCACGCCGTTTCTCGAAATGATCCACGATATCTGCTGCCACCACCTCCAGTCTGTCTTTATGGCCGACAATTGCTTCCAATTGCGTCCATTTGGCCTTGGCTTTTTCTTTGGCAGTACTCTCTTCGCCTTCGGTGATTGCTTCCACTTCTTCATCCAGCTTGGCTGCTTCTTCCGGTTTCAAATGAACTTTGGCAAGCCTTGATTCATAGTAGATACGAACCGTCGCCCCATCTTCCACTGCACGCTGAATGTCATAGACATCGATATAATCTCCGAACACTGCCGGAGTGGAAGCGTCTTCTTTTTCAATCGGCGTTCCGGTGAATCCGATAAAAGAAGCATGAGGAAGCGCATCGCGCAAATATTTGGCATAACCATATTTGGTGATTATCTCTCCATCTTTCTCACTTATTTTGGCGCCGAAGCCATATTGGCTGCGGTGGGCTTCATCGGCAATGACGATTATATTTTTTCTTTCTGAGAGCATATCAAAACTTTCTTCTCCGTTTTCCGGGAAAAATTTCTGGATGGTTGTGAATACGATTCCTCCGCCTGCGACCTTCAAAAGCTTTTTCAAATCCTCGCGGCTTGTTGCTTGCACCGGTTCTTGGCGCAAGATCTGCTTGCAGTTGGCGAAGGTATCAAAAAGCTGTTCGTCCAGATCGTTCCTGTCTGTGATGACTACCACTGTTGGATTATCAAGCGCCAAAACAGTCTTGCCGGTATAGAAAACCATCGAAAGTGATTTTCCGCTTCCCTGAGTGTGCCAAACAACTCCTACTTTCCCATCCCCTTCTTCGCCGGACGCACTGAGAGTTTTTTCAATTGCAGAATTGACCGCAAAATATTGATGATAGGCGGCAATCTTTTTAATCGTAACGACAGAAGAAAGTCCGGTCTTCAAATCTTCCTTCTTGCTTTTTTCAAAAACGATAAAGTGACAAATCAAATCCAAGAGAACTTTTTTAGAGAGCATTCCCCGAATCAGAGTCTCGATCTGTGGCGTGGTCTTGGAATCTTCTTTTATGCCGTCAACGCTTTTCCAAGAAAGAAATCGAGAAAGGTCTGAAGAGATGGTGCCGGCTCTCGCGTCCAGTCCGTCCGATGCTACCAGCGCAGCGTTATATGCAAAAAGTGAAGGAATGGCATTCTTATAGTTCGAAAGCTGTGTGAACGCTTTTTGTACTGTGGCATTTTCATCGGTAGGATTCTTGAGTTCGATCACGATCACTGGTAGGCCATTTATGAACAGAACCACATCGGGGCGTTTGGTGATATTGTTTTCAATCACTGTGAATTGGTTGCAAACCAAAAATTCATTATTTCCTACATTTTTAAAATCTACCAACTGCACTTTATCGCCCTTGATTCCATCCTCGCCCATCACTTCAACCTCTATACCTTCAGTGAGCATACGATGAAACGCTTCGTTATTGTCCATCAGATTCTGGCTGGGTAGATTCACAACTTGCCGGAGTGCCTGCTCTTTGGCTTCCTCGGAGATGCTGGGATTCAAATCATCAATCGCCCGCTTCAAACGATTCTTCAAAACCACTTCGCCCAAATCCGCGCGTTCTGCTTCCTGTTCTTCCGGCGACAAATACAACCAACCTTCGCTTTGTAAAAGCTCAATCACAAATTCTTCGATTGTCGATTCAAATATTTTTGTCATGGTTATTTTCAATTGGTTATGTTTATTATTTTACCTTGCTTGCCGAAGGCTTGATTCTAGCGTCAATTATATAATATTCAGGAAAGGATACCTTCTTTTGTTCGCTATCTGACTTTAGCTTTTTTAAAATTTCCAACTTATTTTTTGCTTCATCAATTTGTATCGCTAAGAATATTCCTTTTGCCGATTCGCTTTGCTGATAGATAGGTAACTGCTTCTGGATTCCTTTGATAAAACTTGGATTAGAAGTAAGTTTAACTTCTACAACGATTTTCTCTGTACCTCTGCTAAGTTTGAAATCAACAGGCCCTCTGCCCCCGTTTGCTTCTGCTGTTAAATCAAGATTATTAGCTTTGCAATAACTATCTGCGACAACATAAAAGACTTTTTGAAAAAATTCTTCTCCATAATGGCTATCTATTGTGTAAAATAATTTATTTACCCCATTGAATTCTATATTTTTTTTAAATTGGATTATTATATCTTTTACAACTTTATCTAGATCACCTATGTCTGGATTTTGTGGTAATGATAAATTTAGTGGATATTTACTAGATATTTCTTTTCCTGTACTTTTCCATTTTACTTCTCCTTTAGGATCATTATTGAAATTATATTTTATGGGTTTCTTGTTTTTATAATATCCCACAAGTTGTCTTATGTTTTTTTCATTTAAAAGGAATTCCCTTCTGTGACTCTTTGATTTTAAATAGTCTTTCCATTTTGCCCCCACTAGCTTATTTAGCCTATCTCTTAGTTCTTTATTAACAGAAACAACATGATCTATATTATCAACATCATGTGCGATAGGAAGGTCTCTCAATGCCTTATTTGGTAAAAATAATACATGTCTGCCCGTTTCTTCTACGTATGGTAGATTTACATATATGTTGCCATACTTTATTTCTTTTATTTTGTCTATATTTAGTTCTTTGGTAATTCTTATTGTAAACTCAATGAATTCTCTTTTTAGAATGTTGATAGTCAGGTCGCTCAGTCTGTCGGCACCATAATTTTCTTGAAATAATCCAATTAGCTCAAATATTTCAGGATCTTTAATTCCAAAATCAACGATTTCTTTCCCAGTCAAGGCTAGATTTTTTGCCAAGACAGGGCCGATACTATTACCATCCTCTGTATCTTTTCCATACCCGATACCAACTCCCCTCACTTCCTTGAAGGTAAGTAATTCGACGGCACCTCTGAATGCTAGATCTTTTTGGTCTCTGCTTATAGAAAGTAGCTTTATAACTTTATTAAATCTTTCCTTTACTTTTTCTCTAGATCCCGTAAATTCTGGAATGTCTAAAATGTCTAATAAAAATGGATCAATAAATAATCTAGTATCTATCCCAATAAACCGATCAAAAACACCCAGGGCGTCCAGCCGGTTTTCATCTATTCCAAAATATTCGGATATTGTTTGGTAGTTCATTCACGTTTTATTAAATTCCTCTAACTTGTGAATCCCTAACTGCTAGACTCTATAAAAGCTCAATTGTCGATTCAAATATTTTAGACATAAATATGACTAAAGATGCTTGTTTAATCTATGATTCATACGCCTCAATCTATGAAGCCATTCATTTATTTTAACATATGATTCTGGGTCAATTTTTTCAGCATGAATAATCTCTTCAAGAGTAAATAGTGTTTCTTTCACATACCCATGAAGCCCATGAAGAGATGTTCTATCATCCTCTCCATGTACATATCTGTTCATTAAATTTTCAGTTCCATGTAACAATCTATCTATTTCTTCGTTACTCTTTTGGCTTATATTCAATTCACGAATATTAACTAGTAAGGTTTGTAATAAACCTAACATAGGCATGCATTCATCTTTCTCCTCTAACTCCATCATCTTCATCCTTTCCAATGATGTTATTCTTTTTTCTTCCATTTCTCTAATCTTCCTAACCTCCCTAATTGCATCTTTATAGACCTGTTGTTTGTCTGCCTTGCTTAGTTCTAGAAAAGTATCTGCTGTATAAATGTGAAAATCGACATCTGCTTTATCAAGAATCTCTTTTTTTAGTTGAGGAAGGGGCATAATTCTTTTTCCGTCTTCTATAAGCCACCAATCATTCTTAACATCACCTGAAATCAAAATTACTGATTTTTTACTTTCTTTTGCCTTTTCTATAATTTGCAACCATAAAATAAGGTCGCCGTATTTTTTTTCTTCGGATTTTTTACTATCCCTAAAGCCAGGTGGTATTTTATTCTCATATCTTTCTTTCCCTTCTCTTTTTATCTCGTCTAATCTTTTTTCATCAAAATTTCTTCCAACATTCCCTTCAAAAAGAGTGCTTATCTTTTCTAGAACATCATCCTTTTCTAGCCATTTTGGATGTTCGTTCTTTGTCTCTTTTATTATAACTTCTACTCCTGATAGACCCTTATTTATTCCTTCTTGTATCTTTGGCAGATCTAAAAACGGATGATCTCTATATTTATTATTGATTTCATTTTTTGCCTTTTCCAATATAGATAATATTTCATCGTAAGACTTTTCATGTTCAGAAATAACACCTATCCTATTCTCATGAAACTCAAATCCAACTTGATAAGGGATCCATAACTGTTTTTTGCTCTTTAGCTCAGTTAATACTTCTAAATAAGCATCAACAGTTTTTCTACTGTATCGGTACATGTTTAAAAGTGCATTTGTATCAAATACAAATAAACAATCTTGCCAAAGCACTTTAAACTCTGCTTCGGTAAATTGATGATATTCTTTAAAAGTTTTTTTCATAAAAGATAATTATTGTTTTACTCTAATCCCTCCTTTTATTAACTTTGGCAAAAGTGCATCACGAAGAGTGGAGAGCGATTGGATTTGTAGACTATTGTTAAAAATTTTTTAAAAAATAGATTGAGAATGTAATGTAAATAACACTTCTACATCTTTCACTGGAATAATCACCTCCATTGATTCAAAAGTAGCAGTTGTTATCGCATCAAAAACACCACCAGAAGCTACTTTTTGAATTAAATTGACTAAATAGCCAGCGTACATATAGATAAATATGTTTGATGTTTTTTTACCGACTAACGCATAACAAGACTGATTTATCGCCATATCACTAGAAGCCAAAACGCATTTACCAACTGTTCCACGAGCTGTAATAAAAACAGTATTCTTAGGATAGAGTCGACTATTACAATTATTCAATCCTGCATCAGTAATGTTTTTTTCGGTTTCTAAACAATATACGTCTTTTGCATCTTTTGGTGTAAAAAACGGTATTTTACCACCCCAATATTCCTTTACATTAGTCTTTGGAGTTCCTCCGCCAAGTATCTCAGAAATATCTACGAACCTTCCTGCTCTCCACCCTTCCGGAATCTTTCCAAGCTCAGAATCAATCATTTTGCCGGTTGCGCCGGGAAAATTGAAATTGACAAACCACTCCCTGAAAATCGCCTGCGCGATCGCTTCCAATGTCTTATTCTTCTCCTGCAAAAGATTGATCTTATCATCTAAACTCGAAAGTATTGCTGCAATAGCACGCTGTTCGGGAAGTGGAGGAAGATTTATCAAAATACTTTTTAATCCTACAATAGTTAACGCTTGTTGAGTTGAGCCGATTGTATTACTAGCCAGTTGCTCTTTTCCAGAATCCGAAATTATCCAATAATATAGAAATTTATTGTCTATTCCATTAAAATTTTTAAACCAGGTAAGATTTCCGTCTTTAAAGTAGAATTTTTCTTCGTCTCTTACTAAATAAGGGATACCGAGTGTTCCAACGGATGTTAAAAGTATTTCTCCTGCTTTAGGTGCACCAAACTTTTGCTCAATCTCATGAAATTTATTCTCACTTATAAAAAGATCTGTTGAGACCTTATTTCCGTTATATTTTTCTATAATTTCTTTTCCACGATAAAAAGGAATACCACGAGTTAAATATTCATTCGCAAATATTCTCTTGCTTGAAGTAATTTCAGCCACTTCCCCCAGCGTCGTTTCTTTCCATCCCTTTGGAATTGTATTTACTTTATTTTTCATTTTATCTTATTTTTTATCTTGCTTTGTATATAAAGTTTTAGCTCCCTCTTCTCTAATAATCTTATGCATAAAAACTACAGAATCAGTATATTTATCAGGATCATTTTTTATCATCTCCACCATTTCCTCGAATTGAAGGACCAAGCCTTCAAATATTGCATTTATAAAATTATTGATATCTACAAAAACAATATCTTTGCCAATTCTCTTTTTAAGTTCTTTTTCTATTCTCTTGCATTCATCGCTTGGCCGATTAAATGAAAAACAAATTCGCTTTTGCCCTTTTTCTTCAGAGGGGAAAGAATAAAAATGTATAAAAGAATTTCGCAGTTTCCATGCACCGTCCGTATTGATTCTCAGATTATCTTTGTGCTTTTTATATTCGGCATTTCTTAGTGTAAAAACATATTTATCTAGCCATTGCTTAAATCTTCTTTCATTATTCCTATTCATTTTTTCCATATCTCTTTCTCCCTGAAAAACAATGGAAAGTCTGGAGAAAGTATCAGCTGCAATAAAGGCAAGGCAGATTTGGCTTCTTACAAAATAGTCATTTTTATTTTTTTGTAATAAATCTATGGTACCTTTTAATTCTTCAAAATAACCATAGAAACCAGCAAGGAATTCTTTCTCCATTTTTTCCCATTCCTGTTGAGTTAAGTTTGTGTTCCTATCTTCTGTCATGTTTGTTGCAAATTTATTCTAATTTTATCGTTTAAATATTTAGATATAATCAGGCTATTCAAATGTCACAGGTCTTAAATGTTGAGCAACTTGAAAATTATTATTACAAACTTTGCAATCATAAAATTCTCCTTGTTTACATCTATTTTGCAATCTGATTTGCTTTTTCTTACCGTCCCAACAAGCTGGACAAAAATATTCATCTTCCTCATCATTCTTTACATAAACCCCTTTCGCCTTGTCAAAATGCATCTCCTCTTTTTCGTTCAATTTTGCTTCTAAGGTCTCTTTTTCTTTTTTCAATTCTTGGATTTCGCTTTGCATATCTAGTTGCTGTTGCTGCAATTCATAAATCTTTTGCAACTCTTCCGTTTTACCTGCTTTTTGTAATACATCAGCTATATTTTTTAAATCACTTATGCTAGTCATATTTTCATTATGATATTTATTATTTAATTTTATCTCTATCCTCTATACCTTTAACTTTATTCTCTGGCAGGCTTCCAAACAATATACCTATTTCTTTTTCTTCGGTTATAAGTTCTCTCGCAATCAAGTTTATTAGACTGAATAATATATCAACATTGTCAGGTTGTTCATCTAAATTGATAGCACCTAAATCATGTATTTGATCATCACCTGTAATTCTTACAATATCAAAGGCTTGTTGAGTTTTCTTATTTAAGCCAACTTTTACCAATTCGCCGATATTTTGATTCAAACTGCCTTTATCTTTTTCTGCCAGAATATGACTTGCTAATTTTTCTATTGCCAATCTCAACAATGCTGCTGCTGCTCGAGGAGATTTATCTTTAATTTGGGCAGCTTCCATATATAACTTTTCAACTTCTTCTGGTAAGTCCGCATTCGGCTGTTCTATCGATATGTAATCAGGATAAATCATTTTTTCTTCAAACCAAACTGAATATTTAAAGCAACTTGAACAATGGGCTATCTGCAAATCTCCGATATCTTGTTGTATGGCACGACTATAAATACACCCCCACATCATTTTTGCATAGGTATTGCAATGCGGACAGTGGAATCCTTCTAAATTTAACTCCGGTTTTACATAAGGTTGGTCAAACATATCTTTAATTATCTATTTTAAAATTAGTCCGAATCTACTTTTAATCCAAATTCTCTTGCTGTATCAAGATAATCAGCCATGATAGAATCTTTCTTCTTGTCTTCTTTTAATTGTATTTTCTCCTTTTCCACTTCTTCCTTCCTTTTCAAGAATCCTTCCTCTGTATTTTTTTCAAAATCAACAAGTCTGAATTTTCTCATCGATATTTTATTCTCGGCAGCAAAATCCCATATCCTCTCAAGATGAAAGTCAAAAAGCTTTTCAAAATCTTTAAGTTGGATCATGAACTTTTCCAGGCTTCTTTTGGCCTCTTTCTTAGTTTCTTCAGAAGAGCTATTCAGATTATCATTTATCTTATTTTTTAGTTTATTTATATTTTCTAAATCGGCATTCAATGTCTTTATGTTTGCAAAATATAAAGATAATCTATTTATAAACATATAATCGTTTATCTTTGTTATCGCACTTTCCCTAAGAGGAAGCGAGGCTAAATCTGCAATATTACAATCATCACTCTCATAATCCTTTATAATTTGCATTAAAAGTTTTTTATCACGAAGAAGCGCACCGTAAAGATCGTTAAAATATCTTTCCAAATAGATATGTTCTTTGCGGTCATCCATTACTATTTTTGCTATAGTAATTATCCACTCTCCAAAAAGAAAAAATATGAAGGCGAAAAATGCACCTAAAAAGTTGCCCAAAAAGACTTCGCTTGTAAATAAATTGTAAAGCCATTCAAACATTTGCGTTTATATTTTATTATTATAAATCAATTCCAATATTTTTAAGCTGCTTCTTTATCTCTTCATCCAATTTCTTCTCTTCTTTCATCTGCTCGGCAAGTTTCTTGGTAAGTCCTGAGATTTTCTCTTCAAATGGGATGCCGTCGTCCACTTCGTCTTTGATGCCGACATAACGGCCGGGAGTCAGAACAAAATTGTGCTTGGTGATCGTTTCAATATTTGCAGAATTGCAGAAGCCTTTAATGTCTTTGTATTTGCTTTCCCGTTTTCGCCATTCATGATAAGTTTCGGCAATTTGTGTGAGATCCTCATCTTTGAAGCTGCGATGGGTGCGGTCTTCCATATAACCGACTTCGCTTGCATCAATGAAAAGGATTTCCCCTGTGCGTTTGCGATCGCCGTTTCCCGTGCGTTTGCGGGAAATGAACCAAAGGCAGGCGGGAATGCCGGTATTATAGAAAAGCTGTTTGGGAAGCGCGACAATGCAATCCACCAGGTCATTTTCAACAAGCGCTTTTCGGATTTCTCCTTCGTTGTTTGTCTGGGATGAAAGCGAACCGTTAGCAAGCACGCAAGCCATCACGCCTTTGGGCGACAAGTGATAGATCATATGTTGCAGCCAGGCAAAGTTAGCGTTGCCGGCTGGTGGTTTGCCATATTGCCAGCGCGGGTCGTTTGCCAGGAGCTGTCCGGACCAATCACTATCGTTGAAAGGCGGGTTTGCCAGGATATAATCAGCTTTGAGGTCTTTGTGAAGATCATCAAGAAATGATCCTTCCGTGTTCCATTTGACCTGACTGCCATCAATGCCACGGATGGCAAGATTCATTCGACAGAGGCGATAAGTAGTTTGGTTACTTTCTTGTCCGTAGATGGCAATATCATCAATTCTTCCCTGATGGCTCTCTATGAATTTCTCGCTCATAATAAACATTCCCCCGCTTCCGCAGCAGGGGTCATAGACGCGGCCTTTGTAGGGCTCAATCATTTGCACCATAAGGCGCACAATAGCTTTGGGGGTGTAGAACTGTCCACCTTTCTTGCCTTCAGCGTTGGCAAACTCACCAAGGAAATATTCATAAACCCTGCCTAGGATATCCTTACTTCTTGATGCCTCATCTCCGAGTGCAATGTTGCCTATCATATCGATAAGTCCTCCCAGTGCCGCCTTGTCCAGATTAGGACGGGCATATACCTTAGGCAATATTCCTTTAAGAGTTGCATTCTCTTTTTCAATGGCTTCCATGGCATCATCAAGGTCTTTGCCTATGGTCGGCAACTTGGCGCGGGAATAAAGATATGTCCAACGGGCAACAGGCGGAACGAAAAAGACATTTTCTGCTCGGTATTCATCCGCATCTTCAGGACTGGCTCCGGCAAAATCTCCTTTACCTTCCTTGATTTTAGCGTAGAGCTCTTCAAAGGAATCGGAAATGTATTTAAGAAAAATAAGCCCAAGTACGATATGCTTGTATTCGGCGGCGTCCATATTCTTGCGCAGCTTGTCGGCAGCCTTAAAAAGCACTTTTTCAAACTGTTCGGTTTTTTGGTTTTTATCTTTAGACATAGAATTTATTTGGTAGATATTGCATTAAATAAAATAAAAACAACCAACAAAGACAATTGAAGTTGCTGGTGTTTGAAAATATTGTTTTTTATGTCCAATAAAGGATTTCTCGATCAGCAGCGACAAATTTTAACGACATAGGCTGCAAATAGTGCTATGCAAACTATCATAGACACAATAACTCTTTTTTGACTAAAAATCAACTTTGACACATAGAAGATAGGTTTATTATCATGCAATAGGTAATAGAAATTCAAACTAGCTATTTTTCCTCCCACTATAACCACAAAAAAATCGAACCCTTGTCGGTAGCAATGCAAAGGTGCGGTTCGATTCTCATTGGGGTGAGATAATTTGGCGTGAAATTTTTAGCTTGTTTTAGAGGCCTCTCGGTCTCAATAACGCGTACCGCCTAGGGGAATCGAACCCCTATTTTCAGGATGAGAACCTGATGTCCTAACCGGTAGACGAAGGCGGCATAACAAAAGCATTCTAACACAAAAAAAGAAATAAACAAGGGCGCTGAAATGCTAACCCACCTGCACTTCCCGCATCGCATTTTACTATTCCAGATGGATTGGAATTATCCCCTCTTGAGAGGGGTGGCGCAAAACAGCGTCAGCTGTTTGTGTGCGGGGTGTGTAAAAACTGTCGATGATAATATAACGTTCGCTACACACCCCTCGCCGTATTATAGCTTCGCTATAACACGAGCTCTTTCCCCTCTCAAGAGGGGAATCAAAATGCCATACCACGTAATGCAACTCACAATAATAACGAAAAAATATCCTATCTCACCAACAACTCCCCTGCCATCTCCGGCTCAAGCATCATCTCTCGCACAACATCTTCCATCTTCATCGCTCTCGAACCTTTCACCAGAATCACATCGCCTTCCCGGACCACATCTCTGAGTTTTATTGTCAGTTCATTCTTATCATCGAAATGAAATATTTTATCCTGTTTCATTCCATGCCTGCGCGCGGTCTCGCAGAAACATTCGGCTGTTTTGCCATAACAAAAAACCATATCCACCGATTTGGGAATTCTCTCTCCCACTTTTCTGTGTCCGTCTTTCGAATATTTTCCAAGCTCCAGCATATCACCCAAAATCGCAATTTTCCGAAGCGCTTCCAGTTTTTCGACCGTCTCCAGCGCCGCAAGTGCCGAGCTGGGATTCGAGTTGAAACTGTCGTCGATAATCAGGGAATTATTCAAACCTTTTATAAGATTCATCCTTCCCGGAAGTGTCTTGAAATTCTCAAGCGCCTCCGAAATCTCCACAATGTTGAATCCGAGATGAAGTCCGACCGCCGTGCCGGCGAGCGCCGCGTAAATCTGTCCTCTTCCGATGGCATATGAAAATCGGAAAGGGATCGTCGTGCCGGCATTTGTTATCTTGAAACTCATCCCGATTTTTCCGTTTGAAGTTTTCCATTTTTTTTCGCCCAGGAAAATTTCCTCCCCTTTCACCATGACTCCCGCGCCGAAACCGAAAGTGATTTTCTCGCATTTGATATTCTTAGAAAGATCCTTTATGAATCTATCATCGACATTCAGGACCGCTATATCTTGCTTATTCAAAGACTTAAAAAGAAGCGACATTTCGCGCGCAATATGTTTGTCGCTCTTGAAATGTTCGACATGAGGAGGAAACTCCCCCACCCCCGTAAAAACCGCAACATTCGGATGCACGACTTTGAGCATATTTTTCATATCATCGGGCATATCCACTTCCATATCCAGAACAAGGATATCGGGATAAAAACTGCTCTTTTTGAAAATCAAAGCCAGCGCCTTCCTGAAGACTTTCATCCAATTCCAAACCGAATGTCCGCCACTGTCCGCGCCGATAATCGCCAGAGGAATGCTTATGTCCGTCCGCCGGCTGCTGTCATTGAATCGCACTTCATATTTTGTGCCGAGCACTTCGTTTATGACTTTGCAAGTGGTGCTTTTGCCCGCACTTCCCGTCACCCCGATAATAACCGGCTTATATTTGCCGACAATCTTCACTGCAAGCATATTCAAGATTTTCACTACTACATTTCGCATATTCTTTGTTATTCTAGTCTATTTCTTAGCCGCCACTTCCTCCGTCGGAGCAATATGGTAATATTTCACAAGTTCATCCTCGATATCCCTGAAAGCTTTCACACTGGTGCTTTCGGCGTACAAAGCTTTGGGAGCATCCAGTTTCATGATCCACGAAAATTTTGCATTCGGCATCGGCCCGAAACCGACAAAAGTATGGATGGTTCTGCCAGCTTCATAACCTTTCTTATCCTTATTGGGAATCTGCGCCGTTCCAGTCTTTCCCGCAAATTCATATCCGGGAATCTGCGCTCCCTTGGCAGTACCATTCTTGACCACATTCACCATCATCGCGGCAACCAGATTAGCCGTTCTCGCCGACACCACCTGCCTCACAATTTGCGGCTGTGTTTTTTGCGTTTGTCCGCTGTCATCAACATAACTGTCAATTATATAAGGCTTCATCAGTTTCCCATCATTGGCAAAAACTGAAATCGCCGTCAGCATCTCGAGCGGCGTGACTGAAATTCCTTGCCCGAAAGAAGCGGTTGCGTAATTTATATCTTTTTTATCATTAAGATTGGAAAGATTGCCACTGAGCTCTCCTTTCATCTCGATGCCGGTCGGACTGCCAAGCCCGAATTTTTTCAAATAATCATAGAAAACGTTCTTATCCACTTTTTGCTGTATATATATCGCTCCCGTATTGAGAGACTTTTCCAAAATCTGCGTCATGGTCTGCTGCCCGTAAGATTTCGACCCGGCATTTTCAATGTTCCAACTATCGATTTTCACGGAACCGGTATCAAAGAATGAATCGCTGGGGCTGATTTTTCCCGTATCCAATCCGATCGCCATCGTAACAGTTTTCTCCACAGAGCCGGGCTCATAAACCTGATCGATAGCTGAATTGAGATAAACGCTCATATCCTTCGCTTCCGAATAATTATTGAGATCATAGGTCGGATAATCGGCCATCGCAGTGACTGCTCCCGTCTTCGGATCCATAATAATTACAGACCCGCCCTCGGCACCATATTCCTCGACCGCCTCTTTGAGTTTCTGCTCCACCAAATACTGCACCGTATAATCCAGAGTCAAAACAACGTCCTTGCCATTAGTCGCCGATTTCAGATTCTTATCACCGAAAGATATCCAACTGCCAAAAGCATCTTTCTCCTGCTGCAGAAACCCGGACTTGCCTTCCAGATCGGCATTGCAAAATCCCTCGATGCCATATTGCCCCTTCCTTTCGTTTCCGCTATATCCCACAAAACCGATAACGCTCGCTGCCAATTCATTCCCCGGATAATATCGGATGCTCTCCGGCGCGGTTCCTATTCCCTCCAATTTTTCTTTCTCGATCTCGTCCGACACATTTTTTTCCACTTTATGCTTCAAAACTTCGTACGAATCATCGGGCTTGCTGAGCTTCTGCAAAACTGCACCATAATCAAGCTGCAATTTTTCCGAAATTTCCTTCGCCACTTTTTCCCGATCCTCATTTTTTATGTTCCGCGGCACGGCATAGATGAGACTCACTTCCTTATTAGTCGCCACAGGATAAAGATCTCCCGCCAAGTCGTCTTTTATGAAAATTTCTCCTCTTTTCGGAACTATCTTTTCATAGAGCTCATGTTGTCCCTGCGCCATCGCGCTATAAAAACCGTATTTTACGAGTTGCAATTGGCACAATCTGAAAAAAATCACGGCAAAAAACAAAAAAATTGCAGTAAGTAATAACTGCATCCGCGAATTAGAACCTCTCGTATTTTTTATCTTTTTTCGCTTATTCAACATACACAAAATTCGAATTATTTTCTCATCGCAAGTGCAGTGCTTCCATTGGCCAGATAATTGATATCGGAAGAACCCATGGCAGTAAGCCTGGTCTTCTCCGCTTCAAAATTCTTGATAGACCTGAGCTGCGCCTCCTGATCCTTCATTCCCTGGTTCTCATCCTGCAGATTTTTCAATTCATTTTCATATCCCCGAACTTCATACCCTTTAGTGGCAAGACTATTGGCCTGGAAGAGATAAGAAACGCTCGCAACGCATAGGAAAAATATGAACAAAGACACCAAAAGAGAATCGCTTTCTCTGACTTTTTGAGAAACTGTTTTCCTTTTTACTCTGGTGAGATGTATTTTTCTTTTTTCAAAGCCTCCGCTTCTCTTCCTCAACTTCGCCATATTTTTGTTTCTTGATTAAAATTTAATATTAATATGATTTATGTGCTTGCATAAATCATTGCAACACTTGTATTTTTTCTTATCATACTATCTGTATCGTCCCCTCTCCTTCCAGGAGAGGGTCAGGGTGAGGTGGTAACAGAGACAATCAAACTTATTTCGTATTCGTACAAATTAAGATATCTTCCTCGCCACCCGCAATCGCGCACTTCGTGACCGCGGATTTCTTTCCATTTCCTCCTCGGTCGGCCTTGCCGGTTTTCGGGTTATGAGCTCCAATCTTTTCTTGTGCCCGCAGACACAAACAGGAACTTCCGGCGCACAGATACAGTCCCTTGATTCAATATTAAAAAATCTTTTTACAATTCTGTCTTCCAATGAATGGAAAGATATGACTCCAATCCTTCCCCCGATCGCCATATGATCCAAAACTTCCGGCAAAACGGATTCGAGATTGGCAAGCTCATCATTCACCGCGATCCTGAATGCCTGGAATGTGCGAGTTGCAAAATGAATCCTTCCTCTCTTATATTTCCCCGGAACCGCCTCGCCGATTATGTCGATCAGCTCTTTCGTGCTCACGATTCTTTTTTGCTTTCTCGTTCTTACGATTCCCGCCGCGATGTTTTTGGCATATCTCTCTTCGCCGTAATTCCTTATTATATTAAAAATATTCTCTTCGCTATATTCATTGATTATTTTTTCCGCGCTCGTTTCTCCCGTAATTTCCTCTCCCCCCAAGCGCATATCGAGCGGAGAATTTTTCAAAAATGAGATTCCCAGCATCTCGTCATCGAGCTGCTTTGAAGAAATTCCCAGATCCAGAAAAAACAAATTCAGCGGCTCAAAATCATTCTTTTTCTGAAATTCCGCAAAATCGACAAAATTTCCTCTTTCCAAAATTATCCTATCTGAAAATTTTTCCAAATTCATCCGGCTCGCAGCAATCGCTTCCGCATCCATATCGATTCCAAGAAGCCTTCCATCCGGACCGGTCCTTTCCAAAATCACCTTGCTGTGCCCCGCGCCCCCCAACGTGCCATCAATCAAATTCTCCCCCGGCTGAGGATCCAAGAGCTCCAAAACTTCATTTAATAAAACCGGAATGTGAGAATAAGCCATTTATATATTTAATATTTTATATTCTATTATAGAAACCCCTACTTTATCTGTATCTGTCATCCTGAGGTACTCCGAATGATCCTGAGCTATCCCGCCTTGCACCAGAGCAGTATCTGCATTTGCATCATTCCCCTCTTGAGAGGGGTAGTGCAAAACAGCGTCAGCTGTTTGTGTGCGGGGTGTGTTGCATTTTTGTTATCAGTCATTCCTATATCCCTATCTCCCCAAGCTGTTCCGCAATCTCTCCGCTGTCAGCTTCAGTTTTCTTTTTATATTCCTCCCAATTATCTTCATCCCAGATTTCCAAACGGTTATACAGTCCATTAATTATGACTTTTTTCGAAAGGTTCACATATTTCCTGAGATAATCAGGGATTATGACTCTTCCCTGTTTGTCCAAAGAAACATCCATCGCGCCCGCGAGCATAAGCCTGGCAAAAGCCCTGGTATTGGATTGGCTGATTGGCAAATGACTGAGTTTGTCTGCCAAAATTTTCCACTCCGCAATCGGATACAAAAACAAACAGCCATCGAGACCTTTAGTCACGACCGCGCCGCCTTTCAGTTCCTCACGAAACTTGACCGGTATCGCCAGCCTTCCTTTGTCATCCAGATTGTGATTGTATTCTCCAATAAACATTCGTTTACACGTTTATGAAATTTTAGTTATTTCTCCCTCGCCCATAAGTAGAGGGTCGGGGTGATATTAAGAGTTATCCACTTTTGACCTAACTTCTCCCCACTTTTATCCACTTTTATCACCAGTAACTCCATTATACACCACTTGTATATATTTGCCAACCACTCTGCCATATTGTCAATTATCACCAAATAATGGCTTATTGAAGCCATTTATAGTTTTGACAAAAATAAAAAAATCCCAGCTATCCACAGCTGGGATTTTTAAAATTTAGGGATTATGTATTTGAATACAATTTTTAATCTAAATAGAGTATAATGAACACAAGTCATGATCCTGCCGTTATTTTTTGATCAATAATAGAAATTACGCGTTTGAATCATATCCGATAAACCATCTTATCCCAAACAATACCATCATTTTGTCATTCTAAGGCAATCCGAAGAATCTCTTCATAACGGATAAGATGCACGTTATACAGTTCTATCGTATTACAAGGATTCCTCCATAGAGTTTGCCCTTGCGAAGACAGAGGATATGGAATGACAAAATATAAGTTTTATTTATCGTCTAAAATCATGACAAACATCTTAAAGGCTTTTAAACTTGTTATTTATTCAGTCTTAGCTCTTTTTTTGTTTTCCAGTTCAATTTATGCATTTTTCCCTGATTCATATGCGAGCTATAGGACCGGCTACAGCGTCGGTTCTATTATTGGATATAGAACCGGAAGCTTTGACCATAATTTAATTTGCAAGGATTTTTTTCCAGAAAAGGTTGGACATGCAGCTGTCGAAATATTCTCTTTTGCCCTTTTAATGATTCCACTTTCACTCATTCTTATCATAACTTGCCAATATTTCTTGATAAATAAAAATGATTTTCTTTTACAATCTAAAAATACTATGCGTAATTTTATCATTATTTTTTCCATATCATCCCTGATACTTTTCTGGGGCTTTATGTGTGAGTATGAATATGATTATACTACCGACTGTGGACAACTCCAGACGAACGGCGAATTTTTATAATAAATATAAACAAACACAATGAAAAAGAAGTTATTTTTTGTTTTACTGCTAACATCTGTTGTCGGGTGGTGGTATATCGAAGGCACATATGGCATAAAAGAATTGGTCATTGAGAAAGTTACTGGCAATATCCCGGAAATAAAGATTGAAAATTATATCAATGCAGTTTCTAGTGGTGATAAAGAGCGAGCATTGATGGCATGGAGTGTTCCTGAAAAAGATGCGTCTTCTGTATTGGGTGATGGATATTATAACCAATTGAAAGCTACGAGAGCAACTATTACACAAAACTTGATTGCAAAAAAGATAAGTCCGGTTTATAAAATTCAGAAGGTTGAATGGTGGAGCACCTGTTGCGAACCACAAATTATACAAAATCCTAGAATGTCAGGGCACGCAAAATTCTATATAGAACTTACCGACTCCGATAAAAATACATCTGTCTACATTTTTGATCTCGAAGTTCCAGGTGGCTATGATGGTGGACTAACCAGTCATTATGTTAGAAATTGGATTATCGATGATATATATCCTGAGAATAAAAATACTAATCCTCAAAACTTAGAACCAATCATTCCTGGTTGGAATGTTTATGAAAATAATGAGGATGGATATAGTATAAATTATCCGGCAGAATGGCGAGTTAGAGAAATATCTGCGTATTCCGATCTTAGAATAAAAGTAATAAATTTAGTCAGCCCCGAAGTATTGAATATTGATAATCTTGCCGAGGAAAGAACTAAAAATTTTAATTCTCCGGAACTTGATAATTTTTTTACTTACAATAGCGATATGAGTATTTTCCGCTATGATCAATCGACATTCAAACTTAAATATGGCGTGGACAAAATCGAAGCATTGAAGGCGGACGAACTGACAAAAGATTTCGGTAAAACTCGAATAGGCAGCAGAGAGGCAGTGGATTTTATTTCCATAGGAGATAGTAATTACTATGTGATAATGTTCGAAAACAAAGGATCTTATTACGAGATTCGATTAAATAACGTTTCTGACAAAAACTCAATTTCTGAAACACAAAAACAAATGATCTCAAGTTTTCGATTTGTGAATTAAATAACGGCATCATTTTGTTACTCGATTAAAACTTACATGCTTAGACGAACAGACTATTTATCATCGCAATAATTCCTACATGTTTTGTCATTCTGAGGTAATCCAAATAATCCCAATCCATAGAAAACAAAAACGGTTACGGATAAAATATTTTACAAAAAACTTCATCTCCATTATTATGTTTTCGGTTAGGTGGTGATAACAAAGTTCCTTGAAATGAACAGAATTAGCTGAAATCTTGGGTAAAGAATAGTACAACACAGAACGAAACACAAAACAAAAAGTCAGAGTGATAAAAATTGAAACCTAAAAGAATACTCCTATTAATAGCTACACTATTCCTGTTTATTACTATAGGATGTGTAGCTGCAGAAGCAAGACTCGCTCCAGCAGGAGTGCAGTACGATCGTCAAGCGGTAGTAAATGAAGCATATTACGCCATTGCTGGACAACCCTATTTTTATCCAACTGCAAATGTTGGACAATGGAATTATATAGCTAGCGATATGGTGGCGTTCCAGCATGTTATGGATAAGTGGACGACTGCATATAAACCAGATGGAGTGATGACTCATCCTCTTGATTCCAAAATGAGAACTTACTTCCTTAATAAAGATATGAAATCTTATGGATTTTATGGGAACAAAGGAAGAGGCGCACAGTGCAAGTTTTTTGCCAATTACCTCCTTTATAGAGCAGGTGTTACCACTAATGTAGATCCAATGACATCTTATGCTGGCATGGCTGCACAAAGCGTGTCAACTGGTTTTGCGAAACCAGGAGATGTCCTCTTTAAGAAGGGATTCCATACTGCCATAGTGGGACAGGTGCTAAGCGGAGATTCATCTAAAGGTACAGTTACAAGAGTGGAGGTGATTGATTCAAACTGGGTAGGAGGAGAAGACAATGAAATAATAGGTAAACATGTATATTCTGGTGCTGACTTAGCGACATACAGCATCTGGACTGGAACTCCTTATTATAGTTGCAGTTACTGATTACGAATACAAATTTAAAAAGAGCCAGGCATCATTCGCCTAGACTCTTATTTTTTACTTAAAATTCTAAAATCTAAAACTGCTGACTATTTTTTCAAAGGTTGTTCTTTGCTCTAATTCTTTTTGAGCAGATTGCTCGGAAAGAGTTTGCACGAAACTTTTGTATTCTGGGTATTTTCTGTCAAAAGTTTCTTGATCTCCACCGATAGTCAGGATATTCTCCATATTTTGCAATTCTCCATTATATTTAGGATAAGCTTTGATAAAAGATTCAAATTCAAAATTTGGTCCATACCCTCCTTTAAATATTTCTATAGGAGTGCTGATACTGATAATATTCTTATTTTCTTCTGCGGGAAAATAATAAATAACAACTAAAGGAGAGCTGTTGGTAGCTCTTGTTAGAACTAACCGATAGCCATAAATTCCGTTTATACTTACAATTCGTTGATCATCTATGCCTTCTGGATTATTTAAAATCTCTTGAGAGACAAAATCCTTTAAAGAGAGATTCGATTTGTTAGGATAAATAGTAGCAGCAAATAAAGAAATCTTTGCGTTTTCTTTCGAAAAATTAAAATCAATTATTTTTTTATCATTTGTATCATTCCCATATAACCATTGCGTATCATCTGGCACTTTACCTTCCTGATTTTGGTTATAGAGTTCTTGCCAGTTACTGAATTCAGCCTGCCCAATTTCTACTTTTTGCCCTTCAAAACTTTCCGGATAATTTATCTGGAAACCATATTCATCATTCTTGTAAGGTTTCCATCCTTCCGGAAGCTTATTTAGATTTTTTGTATATTCATTGTCGATAAGGCTTAATTCCTGGATTTCTGGTTTTGTGTCGCCAGTTTTTGGAATTAAACTTTTCTGATAAAGTATTAAACTTGCACCGATTGAAATGATAAGCAGTATAACTAAAAAAACAATAAGAAGCTTTGTTTTGTTCATTTTGATTTGATTTACTTGGTAAAATATAGGATAATATTACCATTTGAAATACTAAATGGTCAAGGCTCTTTCATTTTTTGTTTTTATAGAGAATAATTAATATAATTAACTAGTTTCCGATTTGTGAATTAAATAAATACGGGACTTACATGTTTGAATATGATTTTGCAGCATTTGTATTTTCCCTCTCCTCCCAGGAGAGGGTCAGGGTGAGGTGGAATAGGGATCATTCCTTATGAAAGGGATCCTCCGGAGTATCTCAGAATGACAAATTGTAAGGATTATCTCAAGAAAGAAAGTTTATAAGATTGACAAACTATTAATCATATTCAAACACGTAAGTCCTAAAAATAAAAAACCTCAGCCATCCACAGCTGAGATTTTTAAATCATCTCCACCGAATCAATTTTTCCTCTTCAACAAATATTCCGCAAAATTGTCCAGAATAGAATACTTCGGAGAAAAACCGCTCGGGTCGCTTTTCAGATTGAGCAAGAATTCTTCGGTGAACTCGTTGATTTTTTGTTCGGAATACTCAAGCGCCCCGCAAGATTTCATTATTTCTCTTATCTTTTCTATACCCTCTCTTTCCAATCCCCTGTCTCCCAATCTATCAAAAATAAATTTCTTGTCAGCATCGGCAGCTTTTTTCAGAGAATAAGAAACGAGCAGAGTTTTTTTGCCTTCTCTTATGTCCGAACCCACCGGCTTTCCTATTTTTTCCTGCTCTTCGAATATGCCGATGATATCATCTTTGATCTGATAAGCGATGCCGAGCGGAATGGAAAAGCGCGAAATGAAATCCAGCTCCTCCTGACCTGCTCCCGCCAGGATAGCTCCCAGCTGAAGAGGCCCTTGTATCGTATATCTTGCCGTTTTATAATTATGCACCTTGCATATGGCCTCCTCGCTGAAATCATTACCGAATTGCAGAATCTCATCAAGCATCTGGCCGATTGCGGTTTCCGTTATGATGCGCGACATCCCGACAACAGCTCTCTTTTTTGCACTTTCTTCGAAACTTGATCTCGCCAATATCTCATAATTCCAAGCCAACACCGCGTCCCCCAAACAGATAGCCATAGCGGAACCGAAATGCTGCATGTCTTTGCGCATCAACTTTATGCCATAGTCCTGCTCGTATTCGGCATGTATGGAAAGGCCGTTGTGGCGCATACTGTCCCGATCCATGACATCATCGTGAATAAGAAATCCGATATGCAAAAATTCCAGCGCGATAGCAGTCCTGAGCGCCTCTTTTTTATCGGTTCCTCCGGCCAAAGTATAGCCATAATAAAAAAGAATGGGCCTAAGTCTTTTCCCTCCTCTGAGCATAAAACTTCTGACATTTCCCACCGCTTCAAAAAACTCCTTCGGCATATTATTTTTCCTGCCCTCGGCTTCTTTGTCATTCAAAAACGCCTCAAGCTCTCTGTCGATTTCTTTTTTCAAATTCTTGATTATATCTTCTAATTCCATATTTTATTCTTGTTTTATAAGTAACGAAACTTTAAAAGCAGTGCCCTTGTCCGGACCATCGCAAGTGATGGTTATTTTTCCATTATGCTGATCCAAAATTTTCTTCACTATGAACAGCCCCAATCCGCTGCCAGAAGCATTCTCTTTCATCGCATTCTCGCCTCTCGTGAATTTTTCAAACGCTCTCTTGATATCCTTCTCTTCCATGCCGATTCCCGTATCTTTCACGTATATATCCACATATTTCCCCGACTTTTTCATGCTGATCTTAGTTCCGCCGGTCCGGGTATATTTGCAGGCATTGTCCACAAGATTCATAAAAATCTGCGAAAGATAATTCGGTTCCCCTTCCACGTCCGGAATATTTTCATCAACCTCATCAAATTCCAGATAAAGTCCTTTCTTGTCATAGTCGGGCTTCAGCGTGGTCATTGTGTCTTTGACTATCTCCATCACCGAAACTTTCTTGAACTCAAGCTTCAATACTCCGCCTTCCCATTCCAAAGCATCAAGCATATCATTGGTTATATTGTTCAGCCGCTCCGTGCTCACATAAATTCTTCGGAGCATTTCCTTTCTCTGTTCATCGGGCATTTTATCAAAATCACCATCCATCCACATGGAAATCATTCCTCTGATAGCGGTGAGAGGAGTTCGGAGTTGATGGGAAGTGATATGCAAAAATTCATTCTTGACTTCCAGAGATTCATTGAGTCTCACATTCGTTTTTTCCAAATCATCATTGAGCTTTGACAGTTCCTTCATCTGATTGTTCGTCTTTTCATAAAGCTGCGCATTCTCAATCGCCGAACCGATATGCGAAGCGAACGCCCGCACGATTTCCTTGCTTCTCTCGGTTATATGATCCAAAGGTTTTTCATTCGAAAATACGATAACGCCTATCACCTGCCCTGACGAAAAAAGCGGAATGGAAATGAAAGAGTTCGCCTTGATGACATTTTGGACCTGCCCGCCCTTTTCTTCGCTCATGAACCCCCCAAAGAAATCCCCGATCCTATTGCTCGCATACGCTTTCTTGTCTTTTATGGTCTTGATTATCAAATCATCGCTCTTAGACAATTTTTCGCGGAATTTCAGGATAGAGACTCTCACGACACTTTCTATCTTCTGAGTCAGCGGCGAATCCGTAACGGCATAAACATATACATAATCCTTTTCTTTATTATACAGGACAATGACTCCCATTGTATAGCCCAAATATTCCAAACTTTTAGGAACACTATCCACAATGTCCTGCGAAATCTTTCTGGAATCCAGATTCTGCCCCACCTTGCTACTCACATCAAGCAAAATATGCAAATCCTTGTTCCTTTCCGCCAGAATCAGATTCGCTTTCTCTATCTTTCCCGTAATCTCCTTCTCTCTCTTTACGCTATTGATAAGTTCACGACTAAAATACAAAAAAGTGGCCAACACTCCTATTTTAACTAACCGCATACCGATATTATCCGAAAAGAATAATATATCAACAGCGAGAACAATCGACATTATAATAATAATCACTTGTGCTATTAGGGCCTTTACCCCCATCAGATTATTTTTTGTAATTGCATATGCAGTAAAAGCAAGCAATATTATGGCCGAATAATCTCCGTAACGAGAGAACTCTACGGTTCTTATAATGTTAGGAAGAATGATGTTGAATATCACATTGCAAAATAAAAAAATGAATATTCCGACAGAGAAATATTGTACTTTTAATTTCTGATTTTTCGGAAGGTGTATATATTTCTTTACCGAAAAGCCGATTACCAATACGGCGACAAACATAGAATAGAGATCAAATAAAATGTTGCCGTTCCCAAAAACAATATCAGTCCCCCATCCACGAATCACCGCCTCTTTCACCACTAAGCCCGTAAAAAGTGACAACGCAGCCAATGTTATGCCCGCAACAGAAACAATTTTCCCGATAATGACATATCTTTTAGAGGCATTGAAAAAGTGTATGATATAAAAAAAATAAAATGCCACAAGAAACAACGCAACAAAAGTAAAATTAAGCCGATAAAGAGTAGTCGCATAGAAAACATCCTGTGACCTGTTGGCGAGAAATGCAAAATCAACCCACATAGCCACGAAAAAAGTCATTACTGCAAACCATTTATTTAGCTTCCCCTTTTTATTGGCAAAATAAACCCATACAGCAAGCCAACAGGCAGAAAGGTTTATAATAAAAACTATTATCTCCTCTAGATATTTTGAATTCATTGTTTTATAAGCTAACAAGGTTCTTAAATATAAAAATAACGAATGGCCATAATATATATTCACCATCAACCATAAAATAAGATAATTTCTGCATATCCGTACCTTCCTTCTTTGCCAAACCGAGATAGAAGCAAGTATATATAAAAAACACCAGGAGAGAAAGTGCTCCGGGCGGCAAGACTCCTTTATATACACAAACTACCAATAGCAGAAAAGAAACAAGGTTTAAGATATGGATTAAAGATAATACTTTTCTTCTTCCCAAATATACAGGCAAGGTTTTAAGGCTATATAATTTATCACTTGCTATGTCTTTTATATCAAAGAAAATAGTATTTACTAATAGACGCAAGAAAACAAACAGGGAAATCGAAATGACCGCAAGATTAATAGAAGTTCTATAATATAAAGCCAAAAGCAAAACCAAAGATGCCCAAAAGAGCGAGACATAGACACTCTTGAAGCCTATTATCTTTTTTGTATAATTTTTGAAATGAACGGTATACAAAAGACTGCCCGCTACCATAAAGATAGCAAAAATTGCGCTGTTAGCATTACCGAAACGAAGCAACAATATCGCAACAATAAAAAAACAAAAAAATATTATCAACGGAAGCCATTTCATATATTTTTTAATATGGAGAGTCCTGAGCGGATTTGTCAAAGAATCGCTTTTTAATTCCATCAATCTGTTATAGGAATAAGCTATATAAGTAACCAGATAAGAAATTACCAAAAAATCCCAAGTTATTTTTATATTCAATAAGATAGAAGAAACAAAAACAATACTTACGGAACCCAAACTAAGCAAATGCCCCCCATATATGAACTCATTCTTTGCAAATCCTAAAACTTGCTTGATGCTCATTGTTATTTTTTAAAAATTAATGTGAATTCGTTTTAGATTCCCCTCTTGAGAGGGGCGGTGCAAGATAGCTTCAGCTATCTGTGTGCGGGGCGTGTTAAATAATTACCAATATCCCGCAAAATCCTATAAAAAAATGCCTTAACGGCAAATAATAAAAACGGAAAAAATCCGATTGTATAAAGCTAAATTGTATAAAAATACTTTTCATAGTTAAAGTAAATATAAAGATATTCACAACTGATTGAATTATAGACTTTTTTTGGAAAGATGTAAAATATATTGTGCATAATACATATAAATTCCTTCGAAACAACAAAAAAGAAGGTTTTAAATTTTCGTTTTTTACCTTCTTTACCATACAGCTTTCTTTTATCATCCTCCTTGTTTTATGCTTCGCATAAGTTTGTTATCCTCCTCTTGTTTATTTTATACATAAAATGTCGCTCAATCCAGTAAACTGTATACTAGACATACCTTTTTGGAAGATAGTAACGCTTATTCTATATGATCCAGTAGACGGACTACTCACTATTATACTATAAGAGCCTTGTTCCACTTCCTGACAAAGGCACATTACTTGCCAAGTGAGAAACAGCTATACCGCTTGTAGTTGTCAGATCAATATTAGCAGTATTTGCTCCCAAATCCGTCCTATAATTCCACTGAACTATATGCCATGTATTTTTAGCCCAATTATTTCCGCTGCCAGGAGAAGTTATTCCTACTATTGGACCTTTGTGAGCCCATCCTCTAACAGGCATACCGCTCCAGTCAGGAAAACCGTTCCCGCTTCTGGTGACAGTTCTAAAGGCTGCATTGGGAGCAATGCTTGGATTAACATTTTGTTCTATAATATCAATTGAGTCTGAACGGACCGCAGTGACTATTGCTACATGGCCATATGCACTACTACCTTTGCCATAGACAAATATATCTCCAGGTATTGGCGGAATGATTCCCTTGTTGGGATAAACATTTAAGCCCCACCCTGGAGCGTTATCGTAATATGTCCAAGCACTTCCATGCCATCCGCTGGTATCTATCCACATGGCATCGTGATAAAAGCGTTTAACATATTCAGTACATTGTCAATAACCATTAGGGCCTCCTGTATCTTTATACATTGGTCCGTTGGAGTATGCCGGTACGCCACAAAAGTTTCCGATAGAAATCTTTGTGGTTGAGGGGTAGGCAACAGCTGATGATGCGCATAGTGATAACAGCGTTGTTATTAAAAGCACTACCACCAAAATTCTTTTTCTGACTTTATTATTTTCGTTCAATTCAAAAACTCCTTTTATTTTTTCTGTTTGTCTTTATGTTTTTCAAAGTACCTTATATTCATCGGTTCAAGTTATGCCGATCGTGCATAAACTAGCATATATATAGATAAAAGTCAATAAATTTCTATGTAACCACTCACCAAGCGAAACAGCGGCTTATTTAAGCCACGAAATAATGCGATAAATCCGAGTTATTTCACAAAAAAAGCTTGATTAAGCCAAATATTGTTTCGCCTTGTGAGTGGATACATTTCTATAGTTATATAACAAAAGAGTGATATAAATCTCACTCTTTATGATTTTGAGTTCCAACAAGAGCTATTTAATAAATTTGAAGGTGTTGATCATCTTATAATACACACCTATATATTTAGTACTATCTTTTTTTTCCAATTCATCAAAATAATTTATAACTATTTCTCTTGAGTCTTTTGTCAAATCTGCGATATTGCAGCTGATATTAGGATACTGTGGATCCTGTCCGCAATTAACTCCTGTGTATAAATTTCCACTGCCTTTATCCAATATGATTGGAGTTTTTGAAAAATATTGATCAGGGGCATCGGAAGGGCCTGATTTTTGCATACCGATAGACACATTACCCCATCCTAGTTCATCAGGATTAAATTTGGGAGTTTCAGGAGCAAGAAAAGCAACTCCCGAATCTTTTCGAGTGATTACTGACCAGTCAGACGGATATTTAATCTCGAATCCGTAATCATTGCTCGTGTATGTTTTCCAATTCGATGTATCGATCTTATCCAATTCTGCCTGCGAAGGCTCGGGGGTTGAAGGTACATTCTTTGCCGGAGTCAGTTTTTCTGGTTCTTGCTGAGCTGGCGTAGATGTATCAGTTGTTGCAGGTTGATCTGATTCAGAAGTATTGCTAGTCGCCGACTGTTCAGTTTTTGTATGAGGAATAGTCTCTGGAGATTTTTTTGACGAAGAAAAATACAGCGCTGCGCCTATCAATACGATAATCAACGCAACAACACCCAGAATCGCTTTTTTGGATGACAGCTTATTACTGATCATAATTTCATTTAATAGTTTAATGACTTTTTTATATTAGCATAAGATAGTAATTTCGCAAGACGTCTCACAAAGAGATTTTGATAAATTTAAAAAGCAAGAAAAATCTTGCTTTTTAATCTGAAATTCAAACGCGAATCTATTTAACAAACTTGAAAGTATCCAGCATTCTATAATAAGTAGCTATATATTTATCATCTTTTTTATTTGCTATATCGTCCGCAAAGATGAAGTCTAATTCTTTCTTATCTTTTACTAAATAAGTACTTACAAATACAAAGCTAGGTGTCGAAGCATCTTGTCCGCCTGGTACGCCTTCATACAGATTAGCATTATTTCCATCCATTTTAATAATTTTTTCGGAAGAATATTGCGAAGGTAAATCTGGAATTTGACTGCCTTCTATGTTTTGCATAGTAATTCCAATATTCCCTTCTCCTGGCTCATGAGGATCAAACTTTGGTGTTTCAGGAGCAAGAAAATTGACCTGAGAATCTTCACGAGTAATTATTGACCAGTCGGAAGGATATTTTATCTCATATCCATAATCCTTGTTCGTATAAGTTTTCCAAGTGGAAATATCAATTTTATCCAGTTCTGCCTGCGTAGGCTTTGGTGTCGGAGCTACTTTCGCATATTGTGTTGTTGTAGCTGGTTCTTGCTGAGCTGGCGTAGAGGTATCAGTTGTTGTGGGTTGATCTGACATAGGAGCGGTGCTATTTGCCAGTTGATCAGTTTTTATCTGCGGAGTAGCATCTGGTGATTTTTTTGACGAAGAAAAATACAGTACTGCGCCCACAATAGCAAACAATAAAACAATACCCAAAATAGCTTTTTTGGATGACAGCTTATTGCTGATCATAATATAATTTAATTAGTTTAATAACTTTTTTATATTAACATAAAATATTAAGCTTTGGAATAGAATTTAAGGTTCTCTTTATGATATATAAAGCCATACCTAAAGATTCTAATATTGATTAAAAAACAAAGTCTTCAACCAAAAAAACAGAACCGCCAAGTCCTGTTTTTCTATCTGAATAATATTTTCTATGCAAAGTGTGCGAATGCTCTGTTGGATTCTGCCATCTTTTGGACGTCGTCGCGCTTCTTGATTGCGGCGCCGGTGCCGTTATTGATGTCGAGGATTTCAGCTGCCAATTTCTCTGCCATCGGTCTTCCCTTTCGGGCTTTGGCGGCGGTCAGCATCCATCGAAAAGCAAGAAGGAGTCTCCTGTCTCCGCGGACTTCCATCGGGACCTGATAAGTCGCTCCACCGACTCGCTTGGATTTGATTTCCAAGATCGGCGCAACTTTGTTCACGGCTGATTCAAAAACCTCAATCGGATCCTGCTTCGTCTTCTCCTTGATAAGTTCGAATGATTTATAGACTATCTTGGAAGCGACAGTTTTCTTTCCGTCTTTCATTATGTAGTTTATAAGCCTGCCAACCTGCACATTGTTGTATTTGGAATCAGGTTCGAAATTTCTGGTATATACTTTTTTTCTTCTTCCCATTGTTATTTATAAGTGATTTATTAAATTTATCTGTCATCCTGAGGCATGATATATATTTAATGTCATTCCCACCTTGCTTTCGCGAGGATAAACTTCGACGGAAATCCATTAAAACTCTATTATTTGTATCATCCTGGATTCCCGCCTTCGCGGGAATGACAAGCGACAATTCACTGGAATTATTTCGCCACAGCTTTCGGCCTCTTTGCTCCGTACTTGCTTCTCTCTTGCTTCCTGTTCTGTACGCCGCCGGCATCCAGCACGCCTCGCACAATGTGATATCGCACACCGGCAAGATCCTTCACTCTTCCGCCGCGGATCATCACCACTGAGTGCTCCTGCAGACTGTGTCCGATTCCCGGAATATAAGCTGTCACTTCCATGCCGTTAGTAAGTTTGACTCTGGCAAATTTTCGAAGCGCGGAGTTCGGCTTTCTAGGGGTCATTGTTCCAACCTTAACACAAACACCTCTTTTGAAAGGGTTTCCTTTTTTGCCGCCTCGGGTTGCAATCGACGGTTTGTTCTTTATAAAGTTGAAATTTTTAAGTAGCGCCGGAGTTTTCGACTTCTTTGCAGTGCTTTTTCTTGGCTTTCTTACAAGCTGTTGTATGGTTGACATTATTTTTTTAGATTATTTTAAACATTAAACGAAAATCGCACGAAACCCCGCGGCTTCAGGCGAAATAGCTATTGAAACGAGAATCTTTTTACACAAGCTAAGGTTAGCAAAAAAGGTTGAATATGTCAAGGACACATTTCTTTTGATTTTTTATATTTCAGAAACACTGATTCTTTGTATTTACAATCTCTTTTTTAGTGTTATAGCTGTTTTCAAGAGAATAAGGTTAGCTAAACTAGCAATTAATTCCCAATCGATAGCTAGTTTGGCTAACCTTAGAAGAAAAAACAAAAAATATCAATGATAACTGAGGTTAGTACGAAACAAGGATTGAGTTAAATGAACATCAGAAAACAAAAAATCACGACAATACTCCTAGCATTAGTTGTATTGTTTATAGTATCGACATCCTTAGGAGCAGCAGCTCCAATAGGAACAACTGAGGGCAAAACAGTACAATGTGCATACAATTGGGCAGGAACACCTTATGTATACGGAGGAAACACTACCAGAGGTATAGACTGCTCGCATCTCGTCTGCCGAGTATACCAACAAGCTGGAGCCTATTACCCTCACTATCTGACTGTTGCAGGCATAAAAGCAAGTTTAGGTAAATACTATTCAAAAACAACTTCCCCCAGACCTGGAGACATTATACTTTGGGAACAAGATGTAAATGGATATGACTTTTCAAAACATGTAGGAATATACATAGGCAATGGTCAATTTATTCATGCCTCCTATACAGCAGGGAAAGTAGTTGTTGATAGCCTTTCTAATAGTAAATACTACCCCGGTAACACCATAATGCAAGCAAAACCATTCTATGCCAGATGGGTATACAGCCTTGTATAAAAGCCTTAAATAGCGGAGTTTTGATTTTTAAGAGCAATATTATTTTTTAATTGCTCTTTATTTTTTTGTAAAAAAATCATTAAAGGTGTCCATATTAGCAGAGTCACCCAATAACAATTTTGTATGGGTCAAAAAAGCCTCTATAGAAACATGAGGGGGGAGCGCAGGAGAAACAATTTTCCACCCGTTTTCATTTTTTTCTAAAAGAAAATTTACTATTTCTTCATTATTTACTTTATCCACTGTAATATTATCGGCTTTTTCATCGTCAGAATTTTCATTAAAGTATTTAGTGCAAACCTTTACACCAATAGGTCCTCCGGCATCATTAAATTCATAACCCCCAGCGGCACACTTATATTTAACAGTAAAGCTTGCCTTATTATCTATAATTTCACTTTTTATTATATTATATGATTTTATAACCATTATCTCATCCCCTTCACCCCCTCTTTCCCATTTCATATCTGAATCTAAAAACTTTTTCATTATTTGAGACGCATCGTTTTTTTCTTCTTTCAAACCATCATCACTCTTTTTCAAATTTTGTTCTTCGCTTTTTAAAACTGCGCTGTTATTAGAATCAGAATTAAAAGACATATCCTTATATCTTTCAATAATAAACAGACTCAGAAAAATAAATAGAATAATGACTAGAAAAAAAGTTACTTTTATTTTGTTTTTTGCCATAAATAATTTACTTAAAATATTACTCACAGTATAACAATTTAACACTTATTGTCCATATATAGACAGCAAAAATAAAATATATAAATAAATCGCCCTACATCCCCAGCACGTTTCCGACGATTATGCCGAATATGAAATCTATTATGGGTGTGATATATTGGAATCCGAAAAGCACGAAAATTATCAGAAAAATAAAATAATTCTTTTCCAGCGTGTCCATGATCCCATGCCAAGAAGACGGCAAAAAATATGCAAGAATTTTCGATCCGTCCAAAGGCGGAAGCGGAACCAAATTGAAAACTGCCAGAAGGATATTATAAATAACGATTATGGCAAAAAAATCAATGATATTGGCATAAGCCGCAACATTTTGAGCAGCAAGGATTCTTATGATGACACCGAAAATGGTTGCGATCAAAAGATTCGCCGCCGGACCTGCCAGCGCCACCAGCGCCGGACCTTTTTTCTGATCCTTGAGATTATAAGGATTATAAGGCACCGGTTTCGCCCAACCGACAATAAAACCCGTACCGCTCAAGAGAAGAATCAGCGGCAATAAAATCGAGCCCACCGGATCGATGTGCGGAATGGGATTGAGTGTGAGCCTGCCCGCATATCTCGCAGTCGGATCTCCCAGCTGGTCCGCCACCCATCCATGAGAAAATTCGTGGATAACAATGGAGAATATCAGGACGAGAAAGCCGAAAATTTGGATAATTTCATTCATACTTGCCAAAATTAATAATCTGGTTTAAGATATCTAGGTATTGTTTGTGGGCTTACTCGCTACTTGTCATTCTAAGGAGCATGGCGACGAGGAATCTGTGAGCTTCGTAATACAGGATAATGAGTATGTTTAAAAAATATCATCCTAAGCATATTGTATAGTTCCCAGATCCCTCAAGCCTGAAGGCCTTCAGGATGACAATACAAAAAACACCAAATAATAATTTAATTATTTCATATGAGCAGAACATGTCAAGTTTGCGGCAGGGGCACCAGATCAAGCCAGTCTCGAAGCCATTCAAACATCGCAACCAAAAGAACTCAGAAGATAAACGTTCAAAGCAAAATGATTGACGGCAAAAAAGCCAAAGTCTGCGCAAAGTGCATCAAGACCGCTGTCAAAAACGGAAAGAACGTCAAAGAGTTGATGTAAAAACGGGCCTCACAAAGCCAAAACAAAAACAACCTTAATACAAAGGTTGTTTTTGTTTTGGACTTAACTTCTTACAATACTTCCAGTCCTTCTTCGTTTTTCGCAATTCGTATAGTTTTTATCTCCGAGATCTCGCAATACCGATATTTTATCTGGCTTCCGTCTCGGTGGATAATCCACCACCAGACGTCCTCCGTGCCAAAAACCGGCGAATCAACCATTCCAATGGCGCCTTTCCTTCTTTCCATTCCATCGATTTCTTTTTCTATTGGATTTGAGACTATGACCAAAAGTCCAGTCTTCACTTCTTCAATCTTCATAGAATTGGTTTTAGAAATCTCTCCTGAAACCACATGATAATACTAAAAAGAGATTTTGTCAATGGTTAGAAAATTTTTAGAATATAACCATGCCATTGCACGAATATAGAGCGAGGTCTGACCTTTCAGATATTTTAAGGTCAGTCCTCGAGATTCATATGATTAAACGATAGCTAACGAGGTCCGACCTTTTAAACATCTGAAAGGTCGCACCTCCTACACAATAAACTCGAAACATACATTGACTGAAGCCCATAATGAAACTATAATTTTATTATGAAAGTAAAAAAGCGATTTTGCCTGGATTTTATGGCGTGAAAACTTTTTCATAAAATATCTTAAATTAATATAAACAAATATGAACAAAAAGCTCGCAATTCCAACGATTTTATTTTTGATTATCCTGCCTGTTTCCATCTTTGCACTCTCGCAGGAAAAAAACAAAAAAGATACACATCCGGGGAATCAAACGCAAGATAATAATGCGAAAATCATTCTCTACTATAGCAATCAGTGTCCGCATTGCAAAAACCTGGAACAATGGATTGAAGTGAACAAGATCGAAGATAAAATCGCCTTTCCCAAAAAAGAAGTTCATGACGACCAGAACAATGCCAATGAACTCTTGGAAAAAGCCGCAGCTTGCCAGATACCGGACGATTCCATCGGCGTGCCGTTTCTATGGGACGGGGAAAACGGGGACAAATGCATCATGGGCGACAGCGATATCATAAGTTTCTTGGAGAACAAAATTAACACGAATGGCGCAGAAATAATCGATTCTTCTAAAAATATAACTAACACGAAATAACATGAAAAAAATATTGAAATATCTTTTTCTTATCCCAGCCATCGTTGCCGCACTCCCCTTGCAAGCCTCGGCGATGTGCCCCATCTGCACCATCGCGGCTGCCGGCGGAATCGAACTCTCGCGGCTTCTCGGAATCGATGACACCATCACTGGCCTGTGGGTCGGCGGTTTGACGGTATCGCTCATCATGTGGACGGAAAACTGGCTCGACAAAAAAGTCTTCCACTACAAAGGAAAAGAATTCACTATCCGTTTCAAAGGAAGGATTTTTGCCAATATCGTTTTCTATCTCCTCCTTCTCATCGTCCCGCTCTATTTCATGAATGTCATCGGACAACCTTCGCACGCGCTCCAATTCTTCGGCATAGACAAACTCATCTTTGGCTCTGTTGTCGGCGCCATCACTTTCTGGTTCGGAGGTACATGGTATGAATACCTGAAAGAAAAAAACGGCGGCCACGCCTGGTTCCCTTTCCAAAAAGTCGTGATGCCGATTGCCCCGCTTATCATTATGAGTTTTATTTTTTATTATTTAGTCAGTGTTAAATAATATCCCTCATATCTGTTTAAAAGCTCTGTATTCTCCCTCTCCCATCAGGAGAGGGTCGGGGCGAGGGGGACAATATATGCGTTTAATAATCTAAAATTAAATAATTTTTCAAAACATATGAGCGAAAATAATTTACAAGAAAATAATTTAGAAAACGAAGACTACCTGAAAAAGCTCGACGATTTCGTCGCCAAGATAGATGACATGAAGAAAGACAACAAACTCGACCTCTCTTCAGACCAGGACCTCTCAATCGCTGTTATGAATCTTATCAGTATCGAGGAACATTTTTTCTTCACGGGCGCAAAGTTGAACAAACCGGAATATTATGACCTCATTAAAGAAGTCCGCGAAATGCGCCGCGACCTTTTGAAAAAGCTCATCAAAGAATACGAAGGCGAAGTCTGGTGCATCTCCAAACACCTCCTCGCATCTTCCATGCGCCTTATGGAAGTCGGCACCAAAGCCTTGGGCGCAGGCAAAAAAGAAGAAGCCTACGACCTCTTCGACAAAGCCTATCACCTCTATTCCCTCTTCTGGGGAATCAACATGAAGCTAATAAACACCGACCACATCAAACGAATCGACGAAAAAGCAATGGACAAGCACGACACAGAAAAGAAAGGTTTCGCGGGAAAGTTAGGAGAAATTGTGAAGAAGGCGGTGGATTGTTGTATTGAATAAAATTCTTCATACAAATAAAAAAATAACCTTTATTGCAAAGGTTATTTTTATTTATTATTTAGACCTATTCCTTATATTCACTTAGGATAACATTAGCTTCTTCTTCAGAAGTAAATCTCTCTCCTCTGTGTATAATCTGCAAAAATGGAAGTCCTTTATTAAAATCAATTTCTTTCCCGGTTAATTCATCGATTAAATAATAAGTATCATAAACAGTGCTCCACTCTCCCACATCTGGCTTGGCGTCTGCACCAATTTTCATAAGAGTTTTTCGGGACTCTACGTAAAGGCAAGAGTTTACTTTGGGACTATAAAATATCTCTTTTAAAGAATTATTTTCAACATATAGATTATAATCTGGATTTTCTCCAGTGTTATCACTATCTCTTATTTCTGGCTTTTGACTTTTATTATATTGGTCTTCTTGTTTCAATATGGCATCTTTGTATTTTGCACAATCGATATTCTTTTGGAATGAATCATTGGACTGATCCTTTTGTTCTTTAGTTAGCTGTTCTTGATTTTGTCGATTATTATTTGTCTGCTGTTTTGATAAATCTTGTTTTGACAGTTGTACAATCAATAAATAACAAACGATCGACAAACTGACCACAGACAAAATAATAACGATGCTTAGCTTGAACCAATTTTCTTTGATAAATTTTTTCATAATCGTTAATTATTTTAAGACTTAAAATTTAAACTTTTATCCTAAAAACATTTTCACAAAAATTTATAATTAATTCGTGTTTTATTATTGTTTTTGTCTAAATAAATAAAAGTGATACTATCGATAACGCCTTCGCAAGCATAATCTTTTATATATGATTCTGCTTTTAGAAAATCTTTTTCTTTTAGATTGCTGGCTAATGTGAGGTGCGGTTTGAAATTTCTTTCCCAAATTCCGCTTTCCTGAACATCATAATTATTATAATCTTTTAATATTTTGATGATCTTCTTTTGCAATAGATTAATGGGTTTATTATCTATTGCTCGAACCATTATAGTTTTACCACCTCCCTCTTTTTCCTTATCAATAACCAGCTTATCAAAGTTAATATCAATCTTACCACCTTTGAATTTTAGTTCTTTGTGCAATTCTTTGAGTTTATTTTTTATATCAGAAACCTGATCGTCTTCAATCCAGCAAGTTTGTTTTAAGGTAACATGCCAATCTTCTTTAAGATGTTCTTTTTGAAATTTATTCAACCAACTCGGAAATTTGACTAATCTGACTTTTGAATAAACAGCAAATTTTTTCATAACCAGAAATTAATTTTAATATAAAATAACGCCTTCACAATTTAATTTCCCCCGACCTTACTCTTAAAATAATTAGCAATATCCTGATCCCCCATCAGACATTTATTTCCGCCCTCCCCATCCCAAAGAAACGGCACGCCGATTTCATCAGGAACGATGCCGCAAAGAGCGGCTTTACTCATCAAGTCCGTGGAGTTTTCGGAATTATCATTAACATCCTTTGCAACAAACGCAACTTTATCCCGGATTCCGTTTTCAGCCAGAGAATTGCCCAGATTGATGCAATGCGGGCAAGTGTCGCTGTAGTAGAGCATGATTTTCGAGTCCGCGTTTTCATCCGATTTCCCTTTATCTGTATAGTTATTAAAATCAGTTGAATTGATAGTATAAACTCCATCCATATCATAGCCATAATTGGAAGTGAGCAGAAATTTATTCCCCACATCACCGTTTGGCATGAGCTGATAAACATCAGCTGTTCCGTCAACTTTGACCAGATCCGAAGTAGCAAAACTGTCCATTTCCGATTGCGAAACAGTCAAAAGATTTTCCCATTTGAGATGTCCATAGCTTTTAAAAACCAAAGGATTAAGAACCAGCCTTTTATACTGTTTCCCATTATTATACTTCACGATATACACATCAGGATTATTCGCAGTCTTGACAATCGTACCTTTGGGAATGGCGGAAGCGTTCACACTGAAAGCGAAAAACAGAGAAAACAGGATTAATAATCTTTTCATGTTGGATTGATAAGAAATAAGTAATGATGCTTGATATTTATAATACAACTTTTATCGAAAAAGTAAAAAATCTCTGTAATTCTGAGGTAATCCGAAGAATCCCGTCCTCTCCCGCATAATATCGAAATTGCCACGTCGCTAGGGCGCAAAATTTTGCGCCCCTACAACCCGCAACGACATGCAGAAGCAAGAATTGTTGTAGAGACGCATGATTATGCGTCTCTGAATGCGGGATAAAACGTTTCTGCATAATAAATCAGACGCAAAATCTTGCGTCTCTACGATTCATCTGCAACAAACGAAATAAAACCGCCCGAGCGTTAATAGCTTCAGGCGATTTTATTTCAATCACAGTCGGGGCGACAGGATTCGAACCTGCGACCTTAGGACCCCCAGCCCTACGCGCTAGCCAGCTGCGCTACGCCCCGTTAAAAATTCATTGTTTATTTACTCTTCAAATTTCAAAAAATATCTCTTCGGTTTCATTTCATCTTCAATAATCTTTTTCCAATCCGGATCCGCATCAGAAACTCTCCTAAATTTGCCGTCATGGATAAAAAGAGGATCAACGATTCTCGACTTGCAAACCACCTCCGCATCACACTTATCAAAAGCTCGTGTAATTTTTGATTTATCATTCATCCTATCAAAATGCGATCTAAGCTCCGCATCATCTTTCAAATTTTCATTGATTTTCTCTATCACCCGATCATCATCAGTATACAAATATTCCTCAGAAATATATCTTTTCTCCATAGCATATTTAACGAATTTTCTTACCGCTTCATACATCCTTGCTGAATCGAAGCTAGCAAAATACACTTCATTATCAAGTTTGAAAATTTCCGCGTATTTTTTTGCGCTCTCAAAATTTTTAAAAAACCAAATATTGTTTTCAGCCGATAAATCGAAAAAAATATCCTGCGCCTCTGAAAAACTGATTTCACCGAAAATTACTGCATTACGTATAGAATAATCTATTCGATCTGCACATAAATCCGGCAGATTATTTTCTTTCAAAGGAAAATTGCGATCATCCAACAAATACTCCAGATTCATGCCGTGCTTATCCAATACTTCAGGAATCTCAGAATTCCTAACAAAATCTTCAAAAACATTATCCTGATGGTTCTGTTTATGTTCATTGCCGACATTCAAGACATAATCGATACAATGTGAAAAAGCCGTGTGCGATACATCATGAATAAGTCCAGCAACCCGTTCTTCCAGGGACGCCCCATATTTCCTAAGAAGCAAGTAAACTCCTACAGAATGCGCAAAACGGCTATTGTCATATTCACCCATCTGCGTTTCAGGCTTCACCCAAAGAGGACGATATCCTGACTGGTCTATGCCCTTAAGTCTCTGAAGCGCCGGAGAATTTATAAGCTCCAAAACCGCCGGCTCCGTAATTTCGCATTCTCCATAGACCCTATCTGTATATTTCATCTTATTTGTTTATGATTTTGTCGGGACGCCGGGATTCGAACCCGGAATCTCTTGAACCCGAATCAAGCGCGATAGCCGTTACGCTACGCCCCGTAAAACATAAGTATTATACTACGTTTTTGGAAATAGTAAATAAAGAGACATAAAAGATGCGGGAGCAGGTCTCCGAACCTGCTCCTTAATAGTTTTATTTCAATATCAACTTTCGCCTGCCAATTCGCATCTTATTCAAATCTCTTAAGCATGTCTTGAATCTTCTCATTAGCATCACAGAATTCATCTTCGAAAATCTGACTCAGTTCCATCCAGGAAAAATCTATTGCCTCTCCATCTTCAATTTCATCATTTAACTTAAATTTTCTCTGATCCGTTTCGCACTCATAGAAAAATAGGTGGGCATCACATGCGTCATCTTCCGGAGCATAATAACAATAGTTCCTGAAATCAGCAATCAACTTTTTTATCCTAAAATCTTTTATTCCAGCCTCTTCCATAACTTCCCTTCTCAGTGCCTCTTCATGGGTTTCGCCTTGTTCGACTCCCCCACCCGGCATCCACAATTTTCCGTTGCTCTTGGTCCTGCAAACCAATATGCAGTCGCTCTTCCTGAAAACCCCATACACAGACGGCCGCTGCCTGAATCTCTCCAGGGGCAATTCCACATCCTCGCCGTAATTGTTTTTACACTTTATTGTTTTCATAAAATATCATCTTTATGCAACAAAGAGACAAGGCGGTGCCATTGTCTCTACAAAATATGAACGTCGGGGCGCCGAGATTCGAACTCGGAGTCTCTTGGTCCCAAACCAAGCGCGATAGCCGTTACGCTACGCCCCGTAAAACTTACTTCTGTATGTTATAAGAAAAAAGAGATAAAGTCAACAATTCAGTGTTTGAAAATCGTTTTATAACATGAAATAACAGATTTTAGTCTGCGCGGTTATCCCAGCGAGGTCTGACCTTTCAGATGTCTTAAGGTCAGTCCTCGAGATTCACTTATTAAATACTATTGACGAGGTCCGACCTTTTTTGAACATCTAAAAGGTCACACCTCTTGCGCGTTGGACAACCAAGACAAGGCAGTGCCTTGTCTCTACGAGTATTCGCCAGACTAATGAAGAATTTTACTATCCCTCAACAATCATATAAAATGTAGGTATGAACCAATATACACAATTAGCTCGACAAACTGTCGAAAACTATACCAAAACCGGCAAAATAATTCTCTTGCCAGAGGATTTGCCGCCGGAATTTTATAGCGTGCAAAAAGGCGTTTTTGTGACAATTCATAAAACGGAAGATGGCAAAGAATGCCTGCGCGGATGCGTGGGAACTTTTGCGCCTACCAAGAAAAATATCGCCAAAGAAATCATCCAGAATGCCATTTGGGCATCACAGGAAGACAACCGATTTTGTCCAGTCACGGAAGATGAGCTTGATAGCCTGAACTATGAAGTGAGTTTATTGAATCCGCCGGAACAAATTTATACTGCAGAAGATCTGGACCCCAAGAAATTCGGCGTAATCGTAAAAACTGAAGATGGCAGAACAGGACTTCTCCTTCCGGATATTGAAGACATAGACTTCCCGCTTCGTCAAATTGAAATCGCCGCACAGAAAGGATGCATCGATTGGAAAAAGGAAGAGTTTTCGCTATTTCGATTCACGGTTGAAAAATATAAGGAATGAAAAGACAATAATCTCATCGTATCATTTGTATTAAGATTCCCCTCTTGAGAGGGGTAAAAGCTTGTGATATAGCGAAGCTATATCACGGCGAGGAGTGTGTAGCGAACGTTATATCTATATCGACAGTCTTTAACACACCCCGCACACAAACAGCTGACGCTGTTTTGCACCGCCCCTCTCAAGAGAGGAATAAATACAAAGCCCCTCACTTTTTGTTTAGAATAATAGTTAACAAACTCTGATAAAATGTCCCAGCCTCACGAAGAAAAAAATATTGCCGAGATCATTCCTGCCGTCAAACTCCCACGAGATTTGACGCAGTTTTTCAGTTACAAAATTCCGGAAGATCTTAAAGAGGAAATTGCGATTGGCGACGCGGTGAAAATCCCGTTCCGCAAAGAAGAAATCATGGGCATAGTCAAATCTTTTTCGCAGGAAGTTCCCGAAGGATTCAAGATCAAGGAAATGAAAGGGATTGTGAAAGAACTGAGCTTCTCCAAAGAGCAGATGGAATTGGCAAAATTCATTTCCAAATATTACTTCACTCCTCTCAGTCTTGTCATAGACATCATGCTCCCGTTCATTCCCAAAAAAGAATCAAGAAAGGAAATCAGTCTCAATAATTCTTACGATATAGAAAAACCGGAAAAGGCATTGCAGGAAAAAATATCGCAAAGCATCGAGATTGAGAAAGGAAATAATTTTCTTCTCATCCATAATCTGGAAGCATCCAGACACGAGCTTTATAAAAGCACGATGGAAAAACAAAACGAAACCGGGCAGACTCTTTTGATGCTGCCGGAATATTTTGATATATGGAACATCGCGCAATTTTATGTCGACGCTTTCGGGAAAGAAAAAGTGGCGATCCTCTGCAGCGATATCACCAAGAACCAATATTTCAAAGAATGGCAGAAAGTGAAAAGCGGCGAGGCAAAACTCGTGATCAGCACGAGACAGGGAGTTTTCGCGCCATTTCAAAATTTAAAACTGATTATCGTCGACGAAGAACATAATTCCAGCTACAAACAGTGGGATCAGAATCCGCGCTATCACGGCGTCGATGCCGCCATCAAGCTGGCTGAAATACATCAGGCAAAAATCATCCTTTCATCCCCCGCCCCATCGCTTGAAGCTTATCATAGGACCCAAAACGATTTTGCCAAAATCGACATTTCGGAAAAACCGAAAGTGTTTCCACAAATCGTCGACTTCGATGTTGAGAGAAAAAATGGCAACTATTCTTTTATCGGCGAAAAACTCAAAGAAGAGCTTCTTGAAAAAATCTATGCCAAAAAACAAGCGCTCATTTTCATTCCGCGCCTCGGCGAGAAAACCATCCACCAATGCAAAGACTGCGGCTATATCGCCGAGTGTGAAGTCTGCCAAAGTCCGCTCATCGGCTACAAAAGCAAGCTCTACTGTTCCAGATGCAAGCAGATTTATGAAATCATAAAATCCTGTCCCAAATGCCATGGGCAGAATATCAGCGCTTTTGGCGGCGGCAGCCAAAGGGTTTTTGGAGAGATTGAAGCGCTTTTTGAAAACAAGAACATCAAAATCGTCGAACTCGACAGCAGCACTTCCGAAGACGGCAAGCGCAATCAGAAAGTTTTTGAAGATTTCCAAAGAGGCAGAATCGATATCCTGGTCGGCACGCAGATGGTATGGAAAAATTGGAATATGAAAAATCTGGATCCGATCTGCATCATTTTTCCTGAAATCATTTTCGGATCCCCCGGCTTCAAATCGAAAGAGAGATCATGGCAATTCCTGAATAAAACATATACTTGGGCGCAAGACAGGACTGTCGTCATTGAAACTTATAAACCCGAACACAAATATTTCACAGAAATCAAAAACAAAACCACGGAAGAATTTTTGAGAGAAGAGCTGGAGACCCGCCACCAGAACCTGTCCCCCATCCCCTATCCTCCTTTCGGAAAATTGATAAAACTTATTTATAAAAATCAAGACGCGCTCGTCTGCGAAAAAGAAGCCAAGTGGCAATATGAGATCCTGCAGAAAGAAATTTTCGATAACAACCTGCAAAGCACTTTCGAGGTCTTGCCGCCCTTCCCTGCGCAAAGCTACCGCGAACACAGAAAGTATCGGTGGCACATTATCATCAAACACAAAAACGGAATTGATTTGTCCGCACGCGATGCACTTCTACACACAATAAAAAGCGCCTGGATCATAGATGTGGACCCAGACGAAATTCTTTAGCTTTAAAATCTTTTTTTATTATTCCAGTTTTCTTTCAAACACCTCGAATGATATTTTCGCTCTTGCCTGTCTTTCTTTTTATTCAAGGGATGTCCTTGTATTTCTATGACTCCAGGCACCTTGCCGCCTATTATAATGACTCGCCCATTATGCATATGGACGAAATCTATTAGTTTACCTGAGGCTGCTCCCCAGATACCTACCATGTCTATTTCTTTTCCCACGACACCGATTATTTCTAAAGGAAAGAAAAAGTCTCCATCGCCCGAAACTACGATTATCTTGTCCACGTTCTTATCATATAGAGCCATGGCGATAAAAGCGGCTATCACCGAATCAGTACAGCTAGATACCCTATCTGGACCGGATACTTTGGGATCAGCAACGAATAATTTGATGAAATCCCGGTTTTTGCTCTTGATTTCATTCAGTTTTTCGATCTGTTTTTCGCGAGCGACCGCATCCATGCTCCGATTTTCTATATATACTACCGGATTAATCAGCTTGCCTTCTCGATTCTTGAATTGAGTAAGTTCATCGTTCTTGTCCAAAAAAGAATAGACAAATTCTTTCAGATTATTAATTGAAAGACCGATTTTTCTTAAAGAAATATTCGCGTTCTCCCCATCGATTATTACAACGGTTCGTTTGGGCGAATCTTCATTTGTCCTTGTCAAGATACAAGCCTCTTTATTTTTGTGTGTGTCCGTTTTTCAATGTGCAAAAAAGAGCTCAGGTGAGGGCCTTTGCTCTTTTTTCAAGGTTCTTTCTACTTGCTACTTTTACCCTAGCACTTGCAGATAATAAAGTCAAAATTATTTTTTTACGCAGCTATGCGGCTTCCTGCCTGCCGCCTCCGCCTCTTTCTGTGAACCGAACCAGACCAAGTTCTCCGGCTTGATTCGTTTGACATATGGGCAGTTCGGAGTATGATAAAGAGTGCTGTTTTTGCTGGAAGCGAAAGCTTTGACAACCGGGGAAGAATCGGATGTTTGAGGGGAAACATTGCTCGCTAGGACTGAACCGGTGGGATTTTCCGCAGTTTTGCTCGCGTTATCTTTCTGCTCCGGAGCGGCAGCAGCAACTGTAGAATCCGGGGTCGGGTTCTGCTTGAAAAGTGCGGCACAACTGTCACTATTGTCTTTGACAGTAAGAACGTCCGGACTTTTGTTTCCGTCCAGATAATAATAACCGGACGCGAATCCCAGCACGAACACCAGCGCAAATCCAGCCAAAATTTTCAGCTTATCCTTATTCGCATTCACAAACTCTTCGATTTCCATAATTTTTGTTTTGATAAAATAACCTGTATAATTATAAAGTATAAACCATAAACCATCTTAAACCTAAATTCTTTCTCTTCTGAAAATAAAACCCTCATTTTGTCATTCTGTAAGAATCCCTTCATTACAGCTAAATCTTACAATATGCAATTCCTACTTTTTATTATACATCAAGGGATCCTCAACAGGATGACAAAATGTAGGTATTAGCGTAAATGGTACAGCTCTGGAAATCTGAGCACTTAATTGCAAAAATTACTTTAATATAAACTTATGAAATATATCTTTTTTCTGGGAAGAATCCCTTCCATCTCGCTCGCGGAAATCCAAGCGCTCTTGGAAAAATCAAAACTGAATTATGAAATCGCGCTCCTCAATCCCGCTTTCGTAATTCTGGACATCAAGGAAAACTTTTATGTCCGCGATCTGTTTGTGCAGATGGGCGGAACGCTCAAGATTGCCGAAGTACTTGGAACTTATCAAGAAGAAAACCTGAGAGAAGAAATCGTATCGTCCATAAAAAAATCCCTGGAAGATAGGCCGAGCAAGAAATCTATCGGCTATAGTATATATTTTACAAAAAAAGAGGAAAAAAATAAAGAGAGTGAAATGGCCGCAATTTTTCAGGATATGTTTTCCAAGATGAAGCGAGACGAGCTCAAGGATGCTTCCATCAGAATCGTCTATCCCGAAAGCAGCAACATCGAACTTTCCACCGCTTCCGTTTTCAACAACAAGCTTACCAATCCCAATAAGGGCATGGAGTTTGACGCCATTTTCACGGGAAAAACAGTCATTCTTGCCAAGACCTTGATCGTGCAGGACATCGAAAGCTACTCGATGCGTGATTATGAAAAACCGGGGCGCGATGCAAAAATCGGAATGATGCCGCCTAAGCTGGCGCAGGTAATGATCAATCTGGCAAAAGTTAAAGAAGGTCAGACTATTCTTGATCCCTTCTGCGGAACCGGCACTATTCTCCAGGAAGCGCTCCTCAACGACTATCGCGCCATCGGCTCCGATGCCAACGGCGAGCAGATCGCAAAATGCAAGGAAAATCTGGAGTGGATTTCCAAAAAATACGATTTAACATATCCTGATTATAAAGTTTTCCAGGCCAGTTTCACTGAGGCGATAAAAAGGCTCAATCCCGACTCTGTTGACGCGATAGTAACCGAATCGACACTCGGACCGGTTTATAAAAAAATCCCAAACACGACCGAAATCAAGAACAATTATGCGGAAATCAAGAAGCTCTACATCCGCTTCCTCCAGAGCGCCAAAACTGCCGTAAAAAACAAGGGTCGAATCGTCGCAACCCTGCCCGCCTACCAGCTTAAGCCCAAAGAATACGTTTTTGGAGATTTCGTTGACAGTTTGGAAAAATTAGGTTATTCTGTAGTGTGTCCGCTTGATAAGAAATTTGAGAGTAGCGACATTCGGATCACCAAAAGGAATACCATCATTTATTCCCGACCGGAGCAGATAGTTGCCCGCGAGATCATCATTTTTCAAAATAATAAATAGCTAATATAACACAATGTCACATAAGAAAGCAGCCGGAACCGCGTCCAACCTAAAGGACAGCAAGCCAAAATATCTCGGTGTCAAAGTATTCGGAAACCAATTCGTCAAAAATGGTGGCATCGTCATCAAGCAGATCGGCAACAAATACCGACCGGGCACAGGCGTCAAAGAAGGCAAAGACCGAACGATTTTCTCAATCATGGACGGTTTTGTGAAATTCACCGAAAAACAAATTACCAATTTCGATGGCAGAAAAAAAAGAGTCCAATTTGTAAGCGTCGTTCAAGACAGGATTGCAACTCATCCGGAAAAGAAAGCTGGAAAATAAGATTCTGTTTCATATATAAAAACAAGCTCGTGAGAGCTTGTTTTTTGACAGTAAAAAAGATCAGATGGTCTGATCTATTATTCCAGAATATGAAACTTGCTAGGAAGTTCAATTTTTAACTCTTCTGGTTCCATTTTTAGACTTTCCAGTAAAAAATCCTTAAGGTCAAATAACATTTTTCTTAATTCGACATCTGTCTCAGCACCTTCAAATTTGAGTATAAGCACCTCTGTTATAAATTTCTTTTCATCCAGACGATCAGAATTACATGTTATAATTTCCTCTATCGCCTTGATTCTATTTCCTTTGAGATTAAACTCATTAATAAGCTCTTCAATCAAGGGAACCGTGCTTTTCTTGAAATCCTGTCCGTACCCCTTTTGATAATCTAGAAATTTTTTAGTTTTAAATTGAAAAGCTTTACGTTTTTTTATAAATTTTCCAATTTCTTCTTTCGTATTCATTTTTATCACCCTTGTTCTGGTATTTTTGTTTTAAGATTTAAAACAAGGATAACACAGACACATAGTTAGTCAAATAAAACCTCATTTACTTTGCTTGAATAATCAAAAAAAGAGCTGTCATCAAATGACAGCGGAGTTTATAAAAGCTTCTCTCTATAAACTCAAAATTATCCAAAGAGGCCAAAGAGCAATAAAACCCACCGTACCCAACATAATCGCAAAGCAATTGGTCATAAAGTGTGAAAACTCACGCAACGCTTCCAGCCATTTAACTGCCATCTATCACCCACTCCTCGCCTTTTCTTATTATTTATTAATTTTATTTTATAAAATAATAGCATAAAAAATAGACCATGCAAAGCATTGCAACTGCCCTAGGATAAATCTTCCATTAACTTAAAGCGCGTCTCAATCTACCGAAAAAGTCAAATGAAAATTTTCCGAAAAAAATATTGCCGAAAAAGTCGATCTTAAACGGCAATTAGCTTACTTTCCTTAAGGCAAGGCAAGCAGATTATGAATGACTCCGCACATTATCAGTATCCAAAAGATTACCATAAAACATGCGATGCATCTCTTTTTAATATAATTCCTTATTTCTTCCCCGCTTTTGTTTTCTGCTGACGATAGAAAAATTTCCCTACCCATTTTCCTACTCCTTCTATTTTTAAATGCATTCTGAATTTTCAAATGCACTCAAGTTTAGCATAAAAAATAAATCGCGTCAATCATTCTGATGCGATTCATATTTTTTATTGGATTGCCCAGTATATTCATCCGTCATTCTGAGGTAATCCGAGAAATTCCGAAAAATAAAACCTAATTATTCTCCGCCCACTCTTTTGCTTTTCCAAAGGCATGGTTACCAACAATCTCTGTCTGTTCCCCCGTCTCAAGATCAACCACAAACATTGCGACCTGCGTTTTATCCAAATCGCTCATTGCCACTTCATAAGCTATTTTCTTGCCATCTTTGGAAAAATACGCATTTCCAGCCGCCCTGCACTCTTTTGATGCCTGATAAGAACTTGATTTAAAAGTAGCAAGGTCATAAATATTCAAATAGTTATAAATCTCATCACCGACATAGAAACGCTCTATCGAGACCAGCTTTGTTCCATCCCGTGAGATATCCGAAACAAAAGTATCTTTGTCAAAAACTTTCGAAAAACTGCTGTCATCATCTAGATCCATCTTATAAACTTCCTGCGGACCGAAAAACAGACTGTCCTTATCGGATCCGTTCTTCGTAATCCCAAGATAAACATCGTTATTGATCCGCTTAAAAATATTGACCTGCGAAGGGACTTCTTCCATAACTTCCCCGATTTTCTTCTCTCCATTAAAAACTCCGAAGCTCATCGATTTTTTGTTCGCAACAATCTTTATTTTGCTATCATCAAGCATTGTTTGGACTTCGGACATTTCCTCTTTTTTCTCAGGAATATTTTCATTCTCCGATTTGTTAATCTCACTTTTTACTGCATTCTCCGGTTTCGGCTGCACATCATCCATAAGATAAAAAATATATCCAAAAAAAGCAAATATCGCCACAGCCAAAAGAACTGAAACAATCAGAGCCGGAAAATCATGGAAATCATGGTACAGTTCTTTCAGTTTGTTCATAGTTTTTATTTGGAATATTAAAAAATCCATCAATAATCCATCAGCTCAGTTGCACCGATCGAATCTTTAAGCTCCGATTTTAGGATAAAGGTTATTATTTATATTATACTTTTAAATGAGAGAAATTTCAACACAAAGGGGGAACTGTCGTCCTAAACCATCCCATGCCAGACTCCGATCCAGCATTGTTTCAATAGTTTGTAGAGACGCAAGATGAGGTGCGACCTTTCAGATGTTCAAAAAGGTCGGACCTCGTTAACAGTGTTCAGTTTTATGAATCTCGAGGTCTGACCTTCTAAACATCTGAAAGGTCAGACCTCTTTATGCTATTTAAGCTCTCCCCCACTCTGGTAGAAGTTAAACTCTTGTTGGTTTACACTCATTACTTGGTTTAGATTGAGTTTGTATTTGTTGGCTATCTTAATGTTGGGTATATGCTTTTTAATGTTGCCTTGGATGAGATAGACATCATTGCTGGTGTTTAGTCTGATTAGGTTGGATAGAGGATAGGATTCCATCTCTAGATTAGATACTATCTGGACATCTGACATCTTGTCATTATAGGAGTTAAAGATATCAGTTGTTGGTATAAGCTTTCTTACTCCTTGTTGGTTGATATAGTATACACCATCTTTACCTGATTCTTTGATAAGGTAAGTGTCTTTATACTTGTCTATGGTAGATTGATCGGTGTCTACTACGTCTGTCCAGAGGAAGCCGTAATCTAGGAAGATTTGAGGGTTAGGGATGTGTCTCTTTACTCCGTTTACTATCAGGTATACTTTGTAGTCATTCCTTTCTCTTATGAGGTTGTCTTCGTAGTCTGGGAGAGATTTAAGGGTGGTATCATTGATAGTTTGGATACTGGTCCATTGGTATCCTAGTTGTTCGAATACTTCGGGGGTAGAGATCCATTTCTTTTTGTTTTGGATTACTACGTATACTCTAGGGGAAGAGGAGAGTTTGAGGAGGGTGCCGTCGGGGTAGAGGGTAGGATTAGTACTGCTGGGGTTTATGGTATAGATGGAAGAGGAGACAGAGGTGATGGGATAGCCTTCTTTAATGGCTATGGCTTTAAGGGTAGTGGTCTTATCAATAGTAAGTGGAGTGGTGTAGATAGGTGATGTGGAGGTGGGAGTAGTACCATCCAGGGTATAGTGGATAATGGCATTGGGAGAAGCGGTGATGGTTACTGTTTGGGAGTTGGAATATGTGCCGGAGGAGATAGAGAAGGTGGGATTAGCGTTATTGGTAGGGGTGGGAATAGATAAAGTTATGGTAGAAGAAGTTATACCACTTGTTGATTTGAATTTAAGGTAGAGAGTGGATTGGGTGTCTTTCTTGATATAGGTGGGTATGGGGGTGTAGGTTACCCAGTTTGATCCGGTAAAGTTAGTATTGTCACTTAGCATCATGGAAGAGGCGTTGGTGACACTCAGGTTGAGGATGACGTTGTTTGCGGTGATACTCTTTATTTCGGTTTTAATAATAGTAGGGGTAGTAGAGGAACTGGAGCCACCGCCTCCACCAGAGGATGAGCCTCCACCGCCTCCTCCACCGCCCGAGGAAGTGTTGATAGTGTAAATTGCAGAAGAGGCAGCACTATCGGCATAGTCAGTCTTGATAGCTATAGCTTTAAGGGTAGTAGTGGCTGAGATAGTGATAGATCCAGTGTAATAGGTAGAGGAGACGGTAGGAGTAGTGCCGTTAGTGGTGTAGTAGATAGAGGCTCCACTTGTGGCAGAAGAGATAGATATGGTTTGAGAGGAAGTATAAGTGCCAGCTGCGGGAGAAAAGGAGGGGGAGGCGACGGTACCAGTGATAGTGTAAATTGCAGAAGAGATAGCACTGTCTGTATAACCTGTCTTTATGGCGATAGCTTTAATAGTGGTACTTGTGGAAATAGTGAGAGGAGTGGAATAGGTAGGAGAAGATGCAGTGGGATTGGTGTTATCAGTAGTGTAGTGGATAATGGCGTTAGTGGTAGCATCGGTAATAGAGACAGTCTGATTGGTGGAATAAGTGCCTCCTGGGGGAGAGAAAGTAGGAGTAGCGGTAATACCACTATCAATATATACCGGATAAAGGATGAGGTATTTATCGGGCATGTTAGTTAGGGTGGTGTTTGATGCGCTGGGATTGGCAAGGTTATCGGCGTCCCCTTCCCAGTGGTCAAAGACTTTGCCAGGAGCGGGAGGGTTGGCAGAGATTTGGATAGTGTCAGCGGGAGCGTAGAAGTCGGTACCGGTACCATTGGCAACGGTAAGGTGACAGGAGTAAGAGATGGGGTTGCGATAGTTGGCAGTAACGGTAATATTAGAAGATGGCATAATGAGAGTGGAAGAGTAGACAGAGGGGCTTACTATCGAAGAAAGACCAGTGCCTGTCCATTTATAGAAGATTCTAGTGCCATTGGTAGCAGGAGCATCAACTACTACGATCTTACCGGCTGGGTAATCCCCTGAGCCGGTTACGGTGACTCCGTTTTCTACTGTGTTTACGATGAGATGATAGAGAATATCTTTGTAGTAAGGAGTGAGGGAAGCATCGGTTGCTTGGACAGTGATAGTGGTAGTGGCATTATGTATATCTGTTATACCTGTGGTATCCCCTATCCATTTATCGAAGACTTTGCCAGTGGGGGCAGGACTGGCGGTGATGCTGATACTTTGTCCGGGAGTGTAAAGACCAGAACCAGAACCAGAGTTTATATTGAGAGCGGATTTACCGGAGGGTTTGTTAAAAGTGAGGATGACTGTTTTGGAAGGCTGGGTGGGGTCTTCACGGTACCAAGTAGAGTCGGGGGTGATGTCTTTGGAGACGGTGTTGGAGCCGGAGGTGGCGGTGATGCGGTAGGAGTAGGAGGTAAAGTTTACGTTGTTTGCTTTTTGCCGATAGAAAAGCAGTGCTGGAGTAGCTTCAGTGTTTGTACTCAAACCATAGTTTGGAAGCGAAGTATGACCAGTAGAATCAGTCTGGATACTATCAAAGATTGATACATCCGGCATAGGTAAATTCTGTGCAGGATAACCGTTTAAGTTAGGTGGAGGAGGCGGAAGATTCACTTTAATAGCTGGATAATTAGTATCGGTAAGTGGAGTGATAGTAATAGTAGCGTTGGGAATAGGATTGCCATTGTTATCTTGTACTAAAGCATCAAGATAGGCATAGTTGCGAACTTCACCTTGCCAATTGGAATTGTAAACAAGATCCCCATAATTTTTTGCTACAGGAATATGAAGAGAGCCGTCACTATTCTTTCTGAAGGTATTTATGGAATATATAATAGGATTGCTCCCGGGAGCCTCTTGTGGGTCGGAATAAATATAATAATCCAAATTATTCTGATCAGAAAACCATGAATCAATCATGTAAGCATTTTGGACATATTGCCAACCGGCAGTAACGTCCTGTAAGCTAAAGGTATGAGTAACGCCCGAACCTGGATTGCTTATAAAATTAGATTTTCTGTAAACAATGCGATTCCCTCCGTCTATAAAATTGTTAGTAGCGCCATCATCAGTATAATTATAAACATAAATGTCATGTCCTCCATGAATATTTATTCCATTGGCAACTTTTGCATATGAGTTAAATATATATATGTCATGGGGCTGGTCTGCCTGCGAACTGCCAAAAGCTTGAACATAAAAGCACTGGTATCTGCTGCCATCAATAGGACTCTGGGGAAAATCATGACAATATTCATTTAAATAATAACTTACGCCTTCTAACATATTGAAGCCATTGTGATAACCGCCACTGTCATGAAGGTTATTATATTTGGAAAAAATATTATCTGAGCCATCTATCAAATTCCAATTGGAAAATGTAACATCATTGCCAATGAAGGTAGTTCCTTGCCCAAAAGAGACATTTTTACCAACAGAACCTGGAGAGGTAATAAATTTATTATTTGTTATATTGACTCCATTGTTATCAACACTTCTCATATAGGTAGTAGATCCGCCGATATTCACGTCATGGCCGTTTACAAAAATATTATTGGTTATAATTTGTCCCTGAGCGCCAATGCGATTAGGAACAGACTCATCTGTAAGTTGAACATTATAAGAAGTTCCCTCAAGAAAACTATTATTATCAACCACATCTCCGGCAGATTTGTCTGCATAATAACCCACCATAATATGCCTGAAATTAGAATTGGTAATATTCATCGTATTGTTCCCATCAGAAGCAATGATAGGACTTTCGTTATTTATAGTAATTTCAGTATCATTCTGAGTATCCCAACCATAAAAATTTACTCCATCAATTATTATAGTTCCATTTCCGCTTACCCTTATTTTATCCGTAGGTTTATAAACAGTGCCAGGATCAGGGTTTGGAATTGCTCTCATTTTTATATCTTTGGCAGTATCAGAGTTTATGTATAAAGTTGCTCCTGCTACTTTTATCGGCAATTTTAGTATATAAGTTTTTGCTTTAACGTATTCTATCCAAGCATTATCAGATTGTTTAGCAAAAAGATATAAGGAGGGAAGATTAGTCCAACCACTACCGCTGACCCATAAAGTAGACATATAATCTATAACATCTGTACTTTGTGGAAAAGTATGTTTTGCAATCGTCGCCGTCCCTGTTGGTTCCACTTCCACGTTCCAGACTGTGTCAGTAGAGATTCCGTCTGCTGTAGTAGAGTTTACTTTTATTTCTTTCACTTTTCCATAATCGGCAGAAGTCCAGGCAGTAGCAACAGAGGAAGTGATAACGCCCATATCGGTTTTAAGAAGTACACCGTCTTTATACCATTTAATATCTCCAGATATATCATAATTTATACTAAAAGTAATACTGTTAGTATCGGTAATAGTATTTAAGTTAGCATAAGTATTAGTATTAGAATAGCTCTGTGTCTGAGGAATAGATGCTGCTTCTATTTTAGAGGGAATGTAAAACAAAGAAAACAAGCACGCAAAAAAAGATATGAAAAATAATATCTTTTTTGCATCTTTAAGTTTAATGTTCATCTTTTCTGTTTTAAGTTTAAAATTCCTCCTAAATTATATCTTTAATTACTCCCTACTTGCCAAGTATATAACTCTCCCTATCTATCGTATTTATCTCATACACGCTATCTTGGTCATAAGCTTTGCCGGTATCCAGTATTTGTCTTTGTCCTGTATCTCCTTGGGGAGTAAGCGTATAAATATATTTATCTCCTTTAACTTGTACCAGATTAGAAGTAGTAAAGGTATCCAACTCTTGTTGTGAGATTGTCTTGATATTACTCCACTTCAGATGCTGGTAGGATTTAAATACTTGGGGAGAAAGGATCAGTCTCTTATATTGTTTATTGTTTTTGTATTTGATGATATAAACGTCGGGATTGTTTATAGTTTTAACAATGTCTCCGTCTTTGAGGGCGATAGTGGTATTGTTTGAATTGGTATTACTATTTGTGTTGCTGTTTGGATTGTAAGTGATGGTATCTGATACTCCCCCGTCTTTGGTTCTAAATTTAAGGTAGAGAGTGTTATTGTTCAGATATTTGCTTAGTGTGCTTTGTATGCTTTTGATGTCTTGCCAGGAAGTGTTTTTAAAATCTTGTGTGATAGAAAGAGCGAATTGGATGATGATTTGAGAAAGATCAGATATGTTAATTGCCTTATCAGTGTTTGTGATCTTGATATTGGAAGTATCTGGTTTAATTGGCGGTACAAAGACTGTGCCCGAAGAGATGGTAAAGTGCACAGTGGTAGTGCCTCCGGTATCGGTAATGATAAGAGTATGAGTGCCGGGAGTGGTGACGGTTTGTCCGGAGGTGAATACATTTCCATCGAGAGTGGCAGTGCCTTTGTTGAAAGTTATGGTTGGATTGGTATTGTATACTGTGCCTTCGGTTACGCCGCTGACCGTTGGGGCTGATTTATTGAAAGTGTAGATAGATATGAGGATAGAACTGGGGTTTCCTCCACTGTCATAGGAGATAGCTTTAATAGTTACAGTTGATCCGTCAGTGCCATCGATAGAGATAGCTCCTGAGTAGAGAGTCTTGGTGTTATCGGGAGTGTCTCCGTTCAGGGTATAGTAGGTGTGATTGGCATCTCCGGCAAGATTGAGAGTTATGGACTGAGCGTTGGCATAGGTGCCTTCTTGGGGAGTTGCGGTAGGAGATGCGGGAGGGGTTTTGTCGATAGTGAAGTGAACGGTGGTAGTGCCGGATATGTCAGTAACGATGAGAGTGTGGTTTCCTTCAATTGAAACCGTGTCTCCTGAACTGAAACTGGAACCGTCCAGAGTGGCATTTCCCTTATTGAAAATAATAGTTTTATCGGTGTTGTATGTGCCTTGTTCAGTAACTCCGCTTACCTGAGGAAGAGATTTGTTGAAAGTATAATTTGCAGTTATAACAGAGCTAGCATTTCCGGCGCTATCATAAGAGATAGCTTTGAGAATAATGGTTGACCCATCTGTGCCATCTACCGAGATAGGAGTGATATAAGAAGTTTTGGTGTTATCGGGAGTGGAATTATCCAAGGTATAGTAGGTATGAGCTTCGTCTCCGGCGAGATTCAGGGTAACGCTCTGGGCCATGCTATAGGTGCCTTGCGGAGGAGTGGCACTGGGAGATGCAGGCGGAGTCTTATCGATAGTGAAGTGAACGGTGGTAGTGCCGCCGATATCAGTGACTATCAAAGTATGACTTCCCTCTACTGATACTGTCCCGCCGGAAGAAAAAGCTGATCCATCCAGAGTAGCCGTACCTTTGTTGAAAGTTATGGTCTTGTTGATGTTGTATATGCCCGCCTCCGTGACTCCGGTTACAATGGGAGCGGATTTATTAAAAGTATAGGTAGAGGTTAGGATTGTGCTGGGGTTTCCTGCCGCATCATAGGAGATGGCTTTAAGGGTTATGGTTGATCCATCGGTGCCATCTATGGAAATAGTATCTCCGGGGTTATATAAAGTCTTAGTATTATCCAGAGTGGAACTATCCAAGGTGTAGTAAGTACTAGATACATCCGTATCGAGAGTCAGAGCGACACTCTGGCCGCTGGCATAGGTGCCTTGAGGAGGAGTAGCGGCGGGAGGAGCGGGATTGGTAGTATCAATATTGATAGTCTTGCCGGGAGATATGTTGATAGAAGGAATAAAATTCACCATAGCAGTTCCAAATTGATCGGAAATGCTGCCGCTTATGCTGGCACTTAAACTGGCAGAAGTGTTGTCACCTGCTTGAGTGGTATAGGTGCAAGTACCGGAATTAGCGTTGGTGATAGTGAAAGTGCAACTTCTGGAGGGAGCGGTGTTTAATGTAACCGTAACATTACCGGTAGAAGTTACGGCTTTGGAGAAGTTTACGGTGAGAGGAATGGCAATGCCAGTGGTGTACGTGCCGGAGGATAAAGAGGTGATGACGGAGGTGATGGTAGGAGGAATAGCGTTTTCTTCAGAACCTAGCGGCAGGATAAAATTACCGGCAAAGGGAGCGGCATTGGATTGGTTGTTGTATTCGGTTTTTATCCAATCGGCAGAACGGGCGATATTGGAGATATGGGCTTCGTCAATTGAACCTGAAAAATATTGTCTTGTACCAACATATTGTCTAGCACCTATTTGCAATGAAGATGTTGTTGCATTTATATCAGTGGTTCTATCAGTTGTTGGAGTTCCACTAGCTAAACTTCCATTTATATAAATCTTTAATCTATCAGTTGAAAGTGCCCCATTTTTATTATAGGTAGCCACTACATGATTCCATGTATTTAAGACTACCGAAGTAGTCGAATCAATTATACCACTGACAGCTCCAAGAGAAAGAGTTATATGGTTATCTGCCCCGCTATCAGACTTCGCTAAGTACCAGCTTCGTTGACCTAAGGCGTCTTTAGCTAAAATCATTCCACGAGTATTATTAGCCGTTGGATAGATCCAAACACTAACTGTAATCGCCCCTATTCCTTCAACTGAATTTATATCACCAAAATCAATAGCACTACCGATTCCGTCAAAACTTCCTGCATTACCAATTTTTCCACTTGTTATCGGCGTCCAAACCTGGTTTGTACTATTAACTATATTAGACGTTGAATCATTCATTGTTGGGCTTGTTCCCATCTCCTTCATATGCCACACCCCCTTGTAATTCCCTCCTCCCGCAACCCCATCATCCCACACTGCTTGGATATTAGCAGTAGTATTGGGAGTATTAGCACTACTCTTGCCATAATACATATAGATGATGGTATCTTGGGAAGTGCTGATGTCAGAGATAGATGGTATCTTTATCCAGGCAGTGAGATTGCCACTGGTGGAGTCATAGCTTTCTATCTCATAGTTAAGAGGAGAAGATCCGTCTTGACTAGCAAAGATTACATCGTTAAAGTCAGCTCTTACCTTGCCATTAGTAGAGATGAGACTTGAGTCCCCGGTGATAGAGATAAGAATGGGAAAGTTGGTGAGGGTGGTGGTGGATCCGGTATGGGGTATCTGGTTATGATTGATGGTTATCTTTCTTCTGTATAGATAGGTGGTATCATACCAGTGATCGGAGGTATCTGCTTTTGCTATATTGATATTATTCTTATATATATTATTCTGATATAAAAATAGCTCAGTAATGAATAACTGAGGTAATAAGAAAGAGACTAGGATTATTAGTTTGAGGGAGAAAGAAAGGAGAGATTTTATCTTTCGAGAAAAAGGGAAAGACATAGATGATATGGAAAGTGAAGTTAAGAGATAAAATACAGAGAATAGAGCTAATTTGCTAGATTAATTATAGGATATTTTAGAACTTCTTGCAATGAAATTTCTAATCAAAATTTATCGAAAAACCAAAATTAATATTCAGAGAAATCGATATATTGTCTTCTGAAAAGATTATTTAACTGTAAAAGTTAAAAATGCTTAATCATCCTGAGATTTAAAAAAAAATTGGTCCGATCGAGATGATCAGACCAATTATAAATTATTGTTATTTTATTTTTTATTTCTCACACTCGCCTTCATAAACGCGTTAAAAACAGGATGCGGTTTCATGAAGCGGGTTTTGAATTCAGGATGGAATTGAGTTCCCAATAAAAATGGATGGTCTTTTTGCGGGAGCTCGGCGATTTCCATAAGCTTGGAATCGGGAGATTTGCCGGAGAAAACAAGTCCGTGCTTTTCCAAAGTTTCGATATATTCAGGATTAACCTCCCAGCGATGTCTGTGACGTTCGGAGATCAATTTAGCCTTATAAGCATTGGCAGCAATCGTGCCCGCCTTGAGTTCGGCCGGATAAGCACCCAATCGCATCGTCGCACCGAAATTCTTTTCTTTGAGATTCTTCTTCTGTTCAGGCATTATATCGATCACAGGATACGGAGTCTTCGAATCGATTTCCGTAGTATTAGCGCCCTTGAATCCGCAAACATTTCTCGCAAATTCAATGCAAATTATCTGCATTCCATAGCAGATTCCGAGAAGCGGAATCTTGTTCTTTCGCAAGAATTCCACTGTTTTGATTTTGCCCTCAACTCCCCGCGAACCGAATCCGCCCGGAATGATCACGCCGTCCATCTCCTTGAGCCTGCTCAAGCTCTTCGGATCCTGCTCAAAATCTTCCGAGCTTATCCAAGTAATTTCCGGCTTGAAACCGTTCGACCAAGCCGCCTGCTTTACAGATTCAATGACGGAGATATAAGAATCGGCAAGAACAAAGCTCCCCGAATTGAAATATTTGCCCACAATTCCGATTTTGACTTTTTTATCAATTTTTCTGATTCGCTCCACTTCACTTCTCCATTGCTTCAAGTCTTTCACCTTCACCTTCATCTTAAAAGCCGACAAAATCTTTTCAGCAAGTTTCTCGTTGTCATAATTCACCGGAATTTCATAGATGAAATCAACGTCCGGCGAAGCGATCACGTGATCTTTCGGCACGCTGCAGAAAAGCGCGATCTTGCATTTTCGGACATCATCCACCGGCACCTCGCTGCGGCACAGGATGAAATCCGGCTGGATTCCCACGGAATTGAGCGATCTTGTTGCATATTGCGTCGGCTTGGTTTTCATTTCGCCAATCTTATTCGGCACCGGCAGATAGCTTACCAAAAATATAAGAACATCTCCCGGATTTTCCATTTTAAGCATTCTTGCTGCCTCCAAAAAGAGTACATTCTGATATTCCCCCACTGTACCGCCGATCTCGATCAACACAAAATCCGCCTTGGTAGTCTTAGCAGCCTTTTTTATGCGTGAAATCACCTCAAGGGGGATATCCGGCACCACTTCCACGTTCTTGCCGTTATATTCCAGATTCCGCTCGCGATTGATAACAGAAAGATAAACCCGGCCGGTCGTCATGTAATTTCCCGCCAGAATATTCGTATCCAAGAATCTTTCATAGTTCCCCAAGTCCTGATCGGTTTCCAATCCGTCATCGGTGACAAAAACTTCCCCATGCTCAGTCGGAGTCATCGTCCCCGCATCAACGTTGATATAAGGATCAATCTTGATTGCAGTCACACTATAGCCCTTGCTTTGTAAGATTTTGCCGATTGAAGAAGTTGCGACTCCTTTTCCGATTCCTGACATAACACCCCCCGTTACAAAGATGAATTTTGTTCTTGCCATACGATTTGTTAGTTTATTAATTAATATTTCTCTTTTGTCATTTCGACCAGAGGGAGAAATCTGTAAACTATACTATGTAATTATATTTTTATCATAAACATAACATTATTTAGTATATTATGCAGTTCCCAGATCTCTCAGTCAATTACTCCTTCGAGATGACACATAAATGCTTAAATTAAAAAATGGGGATAAAATCCCCACTTGATTATTCCGCTTCGACAGCGACACCTATGTTGACTTCGAGCCCGTGGTCTAAATTGACAGTGGCTTCAAAATCCCCGACTTCCTTTATAGGCTGCCCGATCTCGATTTTGCTTTTCGCGATTTCAAATCCCTTCGCCTTAAGAGCTTCAGAAATTTCCTCGGCCTTCACCGCGGCATAAAGTTTCTTGGAAGCATCCGCCTTGGCTTTTATCACAACCGACACACCTTGTAATTTTTCCGCGAGTTCCTTAGCCTGCACGAGCGCCTGCTCCGCATTTTTCTCTCGCTCCGCCTTCAGCTCTTCCGCTTTCCTCATAACACCATCGGTGGCAACTTTTGCATATCCGCCCGGAATCAAGAAATTGTTGGCATAACCTCCGGCCACTTCTTTGATGTCTCCTGCGTGCCCCAAATTTTGCACGTCCTTCATAAGAACAACTTTCATATAATTGTATTATTTTTAATTTTTTATCCCGATCTTAGACGCCCACCCCCGTGCGACATTTACTCTATACAGTTTATATCACTTCTTTGAAAAAATCAACAAGAACCCAGCCAAGACAGAGATATGACGGATAAATGCAACAATGCAAGATAAATTTGTATTGATTCCCCTCTTGAGAGGGGTGGCGCAATTATGGCGCAGCCATAATGTGTGCGGGGTGTGTTAAAAACTGCCGATACAAAATATAACGTTCCCAACACACCCCTCGCCGTATTATGGCTTCGCCATATCACGAGCTCTTACCCCTCTCAAGAGGGGAATCTTAAATGCACCTTCCTTATTTTTTAAGCAATTCCAGCGCCTTGCTGAGCTGCGGGTCTTTTCCAACTTTATAGTCATCCAGCGGATATTCAACCGCCACATCCGGCTCAATGCCGTTTTTGTTGATGTAAGTGCCATTCGGAGTCATCCATTTTGCAACCGTAATCTTGAGAGCCGAACCGTCTTTCAGATCTGAAATCCCCTGTACGAGCCCCTTGCCGAATGTCTTCTTTCCCACTAATGTCGCCAATTTATGGTCTTGGAGCGCCCCTGCGAGTATTTCCGAAGCACTGGCACTTCCTTCATTGACAAGCACCACGATAGGCAGATTATTAAACCTCTTGCCGCCGGTTGCCTTGTATATTTTCTGATCCTTGCCCGAATCCTCAGTCACAACTGTCTGGCCTTCATCAATAAACCTGCTCGCCACATCCACTACCACATCCAGATATCCTCCCGGATTGTTTCGGAGATCCAAGACGATACCCTTGGGATCCTGCGCCAGAATGTCTCCAATCTGATCATCCAGCTCCTTCGCCGTACCCTGCTTAAACTGACTTATTCCAATATCGGCTATTTTCCCGTCCTTCATTTCCCAATTCACGGTCTTATCGACAATAGTGTCTCTGGTTATCTCAAACGGCAGAACTTTTTCGCCGCGAAGAACCGTTATCTTAACCTTAGTCCCTTGCTGTCCTCTTATTTCATTAACCACGTCATCAACATTCAAATCCTTAGTGCTCTTGCCATCAATTTCAACAATCTTATCCCCCGCCAAGATTCCGGCCTTTTCCGCAGGACTTCCTTTGAGCGGTGCAATTATAGTCACTGCGTTATCTTTGTACCCGATTTCCGCCCCGATTCCGCCGAAGACTCCTTTCATCTCATCGCTTAAAGATTTATTTTCATCCGGAGTCAAAAATGTAGAGTAAGGATCGCCCAAAGAATCAACCATTCCGGAAATCGCGCCATAAACCATTTTCTGTTCATCCAACGGCCCGAGAGCATAGTTTTTTTCCACAAGATTCCATGTGTCCCAAAATACCCCGAAATCCGCCTGTGTCGTAACAGCAGTCTTATCTCCTTTCACAAGACCTATAAGATCCCCTGCCGTATTTTGCGACGGAACACTGTTCCTGCCATAGTTGAATCCGACACCGAAGCAGAATATAGCCACAAATACACTGAGAACTATGCCTTTTTTATTTATGTTCATTTATTTTGAGATTATTTTTTATTATTCCTGTTCTTGCGTTTGTCCCTGCACATCAAAAATGTTCTTGCAAGCTTCACGGATCTTATCATAGCTCCCGCCTTCCGGCAGAAGAATATATGCTCCGTTTGAAG
>Ga0224525_1000034_pt1 | contig 87096 bp, 83 predicted proteins | sample CFST100metaG_FD_179874 | JGI IMG/M metagenome (GOLD analysis project Ga0224525, IMG submission 179874) | Peat soil microbial communities from Stordalen Mire, Sweden - C.F.S.T100 | ecosystem: Environmental > Terrestrial > Soil > Wetlands > Peat | place: Sweden: Norrbotten County, Stordalen Mire...
ACGGTACGTTAAATGTTTGTCAGGCTGCCAAAGAACTGGGTGGAATAAGGGTTATCATAACTTCTACTTCTGAAGTTTACGGTACAGCCCAATATGTTCCTATTGATGAGAAACACCCAAAACAAGCTCAGTCACCATATTCAGCATCAAAGATTGGTGCCGATGCTATGGCTATGAGTTTTTATAATGCCTTTGAACTTCCGGTTACTATCGCACGCCCTTTTAATGCATATGGCCCGCGGCAATCGGCCAGGGCCATTATCCCGACCATTATTACACAAATTGCTTCCGGAATAAAAGAAATAAAGCTTGGCGATTTAAGGCCAACCCGTGATTTTAGTTTTGTAAAAGATACCTGCAATGGTTTTCTTGCAATTGCCGAATGTAAAGAGTCAATTGGAAAAGAGGTTAATATCGCTTCAAATTATGAGATATCAATTTCTGACACGCTGAAGATGATTAAGGATATTTTACAAAGTGATGTTCAATTTGAAATTGACAAACAACGTATTAGACCTGAAAATTCCGAAGTATTCCGTCTATGGGGAGATAACACTTTGTTAAAAGAAATCACTGGCTTTCAGCCTCAGTATGATATCAGAACAGGATTGGAAGAAACCTGCAGTTGGTTTACAAAACCTGAAAATCTTAAGAAATATAAAGCAACAATTTACAATTTATAGGATACAGAAATTATTCCAAAAAACTATTGATTATATTCGCTAACTATACCACCAGCCTGAAGGGTTTATACCTCTTCATAAGTCTTTGTAATGTAAAATATAGATTCAGGCGATCTCTGCACCATATATTTACCTGTAATTGAATCCTTATCACTTAACACTTAACCACTTAACACTTCATCACTTCATCACTTCACCACTTCACCACTAACCTTATGAACCCAAAGATCGCCCTCATTTCAGGAATCACCGGCCAAGACGGAAGTTACCTGACTGAACTGCTGCTTGAAAAAGGTTATATAGTTCATGGCATCATCCGTCGTTCCAGCAGTTTCAATACTTTCCGGATCGATCACTTATATTGTGATAAAACCATCCTGAACAAACGGATGTTTCTTCATTATGGCGATCTTACCGATTCCTCCAATCTCAACCGGATTGTTGAAAAAATCAATCCTGATGAAATTTACAACCTTGGAGCCCAGTCTCATGTCCAGGTATCGTTTGAAGTGCCTGAATATACGGCAGAAGTGGATGGTGTTGGCACCCTGCGTTTCCTAGATGCGATCAGGGAGACCGGTTCAAAGACACACTTTTACCAGGCCAGTACCTCTGAGCTATTCGGACTGGCTCAGGAGGTACCTCAATCGGAAAGGACCCCATTCTATCCCCGTAGCCCTTATGGAGCAGCGAAGCTCTATGCTTATTGGGTGACCGTCAATTATAGGGAAGCGTATAATCTGTTTGCCTGTAACGGTATTCTTTTTAACCATGAATCCGAGCGACGGGGAAAGACCTTCGTTACAAGGAAGATCACCGTTTCTGTCGCAAAAATCCTCCACGGTTTTCAGGAGACCCTCCTGCTGGGGAACCTGGATGCGAAACGCGACTGGGGCTATGCGCCCGAATTCGTGGAAGGTATGTGGAGAATACTGCAGGCCAATGAGCCTGGCGACTATGTCCTTGCCACCGGTGAATCTCACACGGTAAGGGAATTTGTGGAAGAAGCTTTCGCGGTAATGGGAGAAGAAATTACCTGGAAGGAAACCGGGGCTGAAGAAACAGGTATCCTGAAATCGACAGGAAAAATTGTAGTGGCCATCGACCCAAGATATTATCGACCTACAGAGGTGGACTTGTTGCTTGGGAATCCTTCGAAAGCAAAGGAAAAACTCGGCTGGACGCCAAAAGTAACATTCAAAGAACTTGTCAAGATCATGATGAAGGCGGATTTCGGGAAGATAAAGAAAAGGAGTAGTGATGAAGTGATGAAGTGATGAAGTGATACAGTGATGAAGTGATACTGTGATGAAGTGATACAGTGATGAAGTGATAGATGATTATGAGTGAGGTGAGGAATCATAAGGATTTGGAAGTTTGGAAAGTTTCTATGGATTTTGTGATTGAAATTTACCAGGGTACTAAAACTTTTCCTCAATCAGAGCTCTATGGACTAACAAGTCAGATAAGAAGGGCTGCTGTATCTGTTCCATCAAATATTGCGGAAGGGTCTTCCAGAAAAACCACGAAAGAATTTATCCAGTTTCTTTACATAGCCCAGGGTTCACTATCTGAAATTGAAACTCAGCTATTAATTTCCGAAAGATTGCAATATCTTAAAGATCCAACAGTACAATATGAAAAAATAAAATATATCCGGACATTACTCTCAAGACTAATCTTAGCCTTATCTAAAAAACTCCAATAAACACTCCATCACTGTATCACATCATCACCGCATCACTTCTTTTTATGGAAAAATCCTCAAAAATCTATATCGCCGGCCATCAAGGAATGGTCGGTTCTGCAATACACAGATACTTGACTAATGAAGGTTATTCCAACTTTATTCTGCGAACACTGGATGAACTTGATCTCACCCGCCAAGTTGACGTCGAAGCATTTTTTGCTAAAGAAAAACCTGAATATGTCATTGACGCGGCTGCCAAAGTCGGCGGCATCATGGCCAATAACACCTACCGCGCTCAGTTCATCTTTGAAAACCTGATGATTCAGAATAACATCATCCACAGCTCTTATGTGCATGGTGCGAAAAAGCTCTTATTCCTGGGAAGTTCCTGCATCTATCCCAAGAATGCACCACAGCCATTAAAAGAGGAGTATCTTTTAACCGGCGAACTTGAACCCACAAATGAGCCTTATGCCATCGCCAAGATTGCCGGGATCAAGATGTGTGAAAGCTATTACAGGCAGTATGGCTGCAACTTCATTTCCGTTATGCCTACAAATCTTTACGGCCCCAATGACAACTACAACCTGGAAACATCTCATGTTCTCCCGGCCATTATCCGGAAGATGCATCTGGCCCGTTGCCTCGAAACAGCCAATTGGGAAGGGATCCGAAAAGACTTGGATAAACGACCTGTTGAAGGCGTTACAGGTGCAAATTCAAAACAGGAAATTTTGAACATTCTTTCCAAATACGGGATTAATTCTAACTCACCAACTCACCAACTCGCCAACTCACCAACTACAATCACCCTGTGGGGCTCTGGCCAAGTATACCGTGAATTCCTGCATGTTGACGACATGGCGGATGCCTGTGTGTATGTGATGGAAAATGTGGATGCTCCCATCGGCAGACCGCAGACCGTCGACCGCAGACCGCCAACTGCCGACTGCCGACCACCAACCGCGGTCCATTTCCTCAACATCGGCACCGGCCAGGACCTTACGATTCGGGAACTGGCAGACCTTGTGAAAGAGATCGTTGGTTTCAAGGGGGAGTTTAAATGGGATCCTACCAAACCCGACGGCACATATAAAAAGCAACTCGATGTTACCCGGTTGCATGAGGCCGGTTGGAGGCAGAAGATCGATCTCAGAGAAGGGATTGCAGCAGTTTATAGGCAGTATTGTAGTTAAGCAGACGGCGGACCGCCGACCGCCGACCGCCGACCGCCAACTAAAAAAAAATCAACATGTCAAACTATCTATTCATAATAGAAACTTTTATATCTTTGTTTCTAAATTGAATAGTTATTCATGAAAGAACTTCTGAAAAATATCATCCTCGATCAACAACAACTTACCTGGAGTGAACAATACATCAGACGGGACTTCCCTGATGATTATCTCACGATAAAGGATGTAGTGGTCATTTCCGGGGTGAGGCGCTGCGGAAAATCCACCCTGCTGCACCAGATCAGACATGATAATGCCGAGCAGGATTTCTATTTTAACTTCGACGATGAGCGGCTTGTCAACTTTACCGTTGAACATTTTCAACTCCTGCAACAGGTATTGATAGAACTATTCGGGGAACAGAATACCTTTTATTTTGACGAAATCCAAAATGTTACAGGTTGGGAGCGTTTTGTAAGGCGGCTTCATGATTATGGCTGCAAGGTATTTCTTACCGGTTCCAATGCAACGATGCTTAGTCGTGAACTAGGGACACGCCTTACAGGCCGGTATCTTCGCTTCGAGTTATATCCCTTTTCATTTGCCGAATTCCTGCGTTTCAAGGGAATGCACCAGGGCATAGCAGGCAGGCAGGATACCAGGAAGAAAGCGTTCATCAGCAGGTGGTTCGAAGAATACTTTAAAACAGGTGGGTTCCCTCAATATATTGATACGGGAAACGACCTCTACCTGAAAAGTCTTTATGAGAGTATCCTTTACCGCGATGTCATGGTCCGGAACCATCTTACCCATGAACACGAAATTTCTGTGCTCGTCAACTACCTTGCGGGAAATGTTTCCAAGCTCATATCCTATAACAGCCTGACAGAAATTACCGGGGTTAAAAATCCGACAACCATTAAAAAATATCTTGACTTTCTCCAGGACACTTATCTTTTGTTTCAAATCAGCAAATATGATTTCTCCATTAAGAAACAGATACAGAATCCGAAAAAGATTTATTTTATTGACCATGCACTTGTTTCCAGGTTGGGGTTCCGGTTCTCTGAAAACCATGGACGGATTCTGGAAAACCTAGTCTTTATCGAACTTCAGCGCCGTGGTAAAGAGGTCTGGTATCACCATGGGAAACATGAATGTGATTTTATCATTAGGACAAAAGAAACCGTCACAGAAGCAATCCAGGTTTGTTATTCCCTGTCCGAGGCGGCTGTAAGGAAACGCGAACTAACCGGGTTGTCAGAGGCCATGCAATGCTATAAATTAAAACATGGAATGATCCTGACCCGAGAAGAACAGGAAGAAATCAAGATTGATGGATTGTTGATTAATATAGTTCCGATAGCAGGATGGTTGTTGGAATAACAAGCGGACCGCAGACCGCAGACCGCCGACTTCCTCACTTAACCACTTAACACTTAAAACTTAATCACTTCCTCACTTCCTCACTTCATCACTTTATCACTTCATCAATGATAGAACCCCACCAACACTCACATCGGCACCATAGAAGGCCTAGTTCAAAAATCCACCGGGGAAACCGGTCTGTTTTTAGAAAAGCCGAAAAATTTATAACACAGTATTTTTTCAGGATTCTTGGGATTGCATTCTTTATCGCCGGTGCAGTGTTTCTCATTCTCCTGATAAGCCCTGGACAATCCTTGCTTTCTATAATTCTCTCTTTCTTTACATCTGCCGGACCTGAAGAAACAGTCGACGCCACTATCTCTTCATTTAATGGCTGGAAGGTGTTGATCCAGCTTTTGCCAGGTTTAATAATACTGGCATTGCCATTTTTCCTATACAATCAACATCCGGCTTTTGCACGGAGTTTAGCCCTTGCAGGCAGCTTCTGGGTCTTTGCAGTTCATATCAAAGTTCTCAGTTATGATTTCATGGTTACTGGGATATATTACCCGACGCTCTGGACGGCGATGACCGTCACGCTTGCCCTGTGTATTATTCCCCTCTGGCATGCTTACAAACTGAGACAGGGTTCCCTGCAGTTGGTTATTATTATTCTGTTTTGTATTTCTCTTTTCTTCCTGTTACATGATTATCACAGGCATTACTACCCAGATTACTTTTTACTTCTCCTTTTCACCGGGTTGGTTCTCTTCCTTTATTTTAAGACCGGCAATCTGATTCCCTTTTTTTTACATTCCTTCCTTTCTATCCTGCTGATAGCTTTCTTCTGGATGCGCCGAATCTTGATGAGTGATTCGGTTGATCTTGTTTCAACCTATATCATTATTTCGTCCCTTTTTTACATTACCTTTTTTATCTCCGGACTTGTAATCAACCTGAGACAAAAGAAAGTGATCCATGAGCTGGTGGCAATCCTTCTGATGTTGGTCAATACATTCTTTTATTGGGGATCTGTCCTGTACGTGCTTCAGAAATACGGTTATGAGGATCTCCAGGGGCTTTTCACAATGATCCTTGCCCTGTTTACCGGAACGCTTCTTTATTTTTCGCCGAAACTCAATCCTAATCTCTTCAGGAATCCTTATGTTTTTCTGACGCTCTTCCTTTTCAGCATGATCTTTCCGCTGTGGGCCCATCAGAACTATATAATCCTTTTTACCTCTGTCTTTTCTGTATTGCTGGTTTTCTACTCAAAATATGCAAAGAACTGGTCAACTCTTGTGATTTCCATTGGTTTGGTGGCAATCATGTCTGTGATGTTCATTTATAAATGTATCATCCTGTATTTTCCCGGGCTTTATGCAGGAGCGATCCCGTTGAACCGGACGCTTTTTTACGATGGTTTTCAGTCTGGGGTTTTTACAGTGTTTGCCCTCTTCTTCAATCACATGATGATAAAGAAGCTGGAAACGCCTATTCCGGGGAAATGGTTCTCACGGAGAAGGTACCGGACGATCCTGAAGATCCTTTTCATTATCCTGCTCTACATCTCCGGCTTTTGGTGCTGGCATTTCCTTTTCTCAATGCTCTTCCCGGTTCAGGAAGCGATGCTGCTGAGCTGGTTCTCATTTACCTGTCTGTTTTTGATTATCCTGATTCCTATTCTGGAAAAGCAGAAGTCATCGCTTCTCAGGCCGGTCTTTATAATGGCCGCCCTCACACTGCTGGCATATCCCCTGATGGTAAATTCATCCATTGTCGCGATCAGGAACATAGGGTTACAGGGCGATTATGTATATATCTCCTGCTTTATCGCCCATTACTTCCTGCTTCCGTTGTTCCTTGGACTGATCGTCCTTTTCTACTATTACTTAAGGAAGAGCTGGATAAACCAAAGGTTCATGATGCATGCTTTACAAACATACGTAATCGGTTTGTGTCTCTCTTTAGTCTTGATGGAATACGATCATCTTACGGTCTTTTTCGGTTATACCGGAAAGGTTTTGATTTCCGAGATGGTTTCACAAAATCATTACCTGCCCTATTCGATTATCCTGCTTTTTGTTTCACTATTGCTGATTGGTTTTGGAATGATCTGGAATCACCGGTTTATCCCCCGGCTTTCTGTTGTGTTACTCCTAGCAACACTGGTAAAGATTCTTGTTTTTGATTTTGAATTTTTAGGTGAGGATGGCAGGATCATCGTTCTCTTCATTCTTGGTGGATTCCTGATTGCTTTCTCCTTTTTCTACCAGCGTTTCCGGAAGGCGTTAATAGAAAGGAAAGCCAGAAAACCTGCAGGGAATTCTCACAGCAAAGTCGCACTCCCAACTGTGACTGACCGGGGGAAGCTGTAAAAGGTGAATAGTGAGTAGTGAATGGTGAATGGAAAATAAATTTTTATGGACCATAAAGATTTGGATGTTTGGAAAGAATCAATGCTTCTTGCAAAGGAGGTATATCTTTTGACAAAAGGTTTTCCCAAGGAAGAATTGTATGGAATTACCTCACAGATCAGAAGGGCATCGGTCTCAGTACCATCAAATATCGCTGAAGGTGCTGCACGAAGCAGTGATAAAGAGTTTATTCAATTTCTTTATATTTCACTGGGCTCTATCTCTGAACTGGAAACACAACTATTATTATCCCGGGATTTGGGATTCATTGGAACCCTCGATATTTTACCAAAAATTGAATTAACTAAAAAGAAACTCCTCGGTTTGATCAAATACCTGAAAAACAAACCCAAAAAATAACACTCTTACCACTCACCACTCACTACTCATCATTCACTACTCACTACTCATCATTCACTACTCACTACTCATCATTCACCATTCACTACTCACCATTCACTACTCAAACCCGTGCTGCATGAAGATTGTTTCCATCATTGGTGCACGTCCACAATTCATTAAAGCAGCAATCGTTTCCCGTCAATTTAGGGGAAACCCTGAAATCCATGAAGTACTTGTACATACCGGACAGCACTATGATGAGAATATGTCTGAGGTTTTTTTTCGTGAATTGGATATACCCCGGCCCGATTTCAACCTTGGGGTCGGTTCAGGAACACATGCTTATCAAACTGGCATGATGATGATTAAAATCGAAGAAGTTCTCATACGGGAAAAGCCCGACTGGACTTTGGTTTATGGAGATACAAATTCTACTATCGCCGGTAGTCTCTCATCTGTAAAGCTTCACATCCCCGTTGCCCACGTAGAAGCCGGTTTAAGAAGTTTCAATCGTTCCATGCCCGAAGAGATCAACCGCATTGTTACCGATCATATCTCCAACCTTTTGTTCGCACCAACCACTACAGCCATAAAAAATCTTGAAAAAGAAGGCCTCGCTAATATCGCTTGTTTTTCAGGCGATGTTATGTATGATTCCGTTCTTTATTACACTACCGTCATCCGTAACAATCCGGAAAAATACAACACAAATGGAATACCTGATCTATATCTTCTTGCTACTATTCACCGTGCAGAAAACACCGATAATCCTGAAAATATCCTGAACATACTTGAAGCATTTTCAAATACAGATTACCCTGTTATCTTTCCTATTCATCCACGTACCCGTAAAGTGATCCCTTCAATTATTGACCTTCCGGAAAATGTTCATCTTATCGAACCGGTTGGGTACCTCGAAATGCTGAAATTAACAATGAATGCCCATAAAGTGATTACTGATTCTGGGGGATTGCAAAAAGAAGCTTATTTCCTTGGAAAACAGTGCATCACTATTCGTAGTGAGACGGAATGGATTGAAACCCTGAATGATAACTGGAACATCCTTACCGATACACAACCTGGGAAGATTCTGGAGGCAATTCATGGCAATATCCCGGTTGCCCCCCCTAAACCGGAGTTTGGTAATGGAAATGCTGCTGTTTTAATCCTTAAAAAACTTCTTGAAATAAGATAATTTTTTCTTCACTTCATCATATCATCACCTGAAACCTTGTTTGACACTTTAATCACCAGCAAAACCAGCATCAAGATGCTGCTCCGGTTCTTCCTGAACAGTAACTCGAAATTCTATTTCCGGAATTTGGAAACGGAATTCTATGAATCCACGAATTTCATCCGGCTGGAATTGAACCGGTTTGAAAAGGCCGGGTTTCTGATATCCGGGATGGAGCAGAACCGGAAGATATATAAAGCCAATAACAATCATCCTTTCTTCCCCAATATCAATAATATTCTGCGGAAATATGGTCGGGTTTGACCAGATCATCGAGAATGTACTTAGGCATTTAGGATCCGTTAAAAAAGCATATATCACGGGAGATCTTGCAAGAGGAAAAGACACAAACCAGATTAACCTTTTCCTCATCGGCAGTGAAATCGATAATAACTACCTTGAATACCTCATCAATAAAACCAAAACCCTGATCCACCGCGACATCGTTTACAAACTGCTCAAAGAATGTGAAGAAGCGGGATTTCGTGAAAAGAACCCGGAAGCGTTTATAATCTTGAAGGGAAGTAGTGAGAAGTGAAAAGGAACTAAAAAACCATGAATCATAAGGAGTAGGATGTTTGTAAAGAATCAATGTTTCTTGCAAAGGAGGTACATCTTTTAACAAAAGGTTTTCCCAAAAAAGAATTGTATGGAATTACCTCCCAGATCAGAATAGCATCGGTTTCTGTACCATCAAATATCGATGAATGCGCTGCATGAAGCAAAGAAACTCCTCGGCTTAATCAAATACATAAAAAACAAACCATGAAAATAACACCCCCACACTTACACTCACTATTCACCTATTACTACTCACCTCTAATCATTCACCATTCACTAAATTCATGAAAGCTGTAATTTTAGCTGGAGGCAAGGGAACCAGGTTAAAGCCCTATACAACAGTTATTCCAAAGCCACTCGTGCCAATCGGAGAAAAACCTATTTTGGAAATACTTATTAGAAGGTTAATCAAATGTGGCGTTAATGAGTTATTTATTTGTCTTAATCATTTTGGTGAAATCATTCAGGCATATTTTGGTGATGGGAATAAAATAGGGATTAAAATAAATTACTCTAAGGAAGATAAACCTCTCGGGACTGTTGCTCCTATTAAATTAATCCCGGAACTTCCGGAAAATTTTCTTGTTATGAATGGTGATTTACTTACCAACCTCGATTTCCGGAATCTTTTCGAATATCATATAAATAATCAGAATTTGCTCACTGTTTCGACATACAGAGTGAAAACAAAAATCGATTTTGGTGTTATTGAACTTGATCCCACTGAGAAACAAATTGCCGGATTTAAGGAAAAGCCGGAATACTTTTTTGATGTTTCCATGGGGGTATATGTAATGAATAGAAAATTGCTCAATTTAATCCCGTCAGATACGCCATTTGGTTTTGATAACCTGATGTTAACAATGCTGAAGGATAATAAAAAAATAAGTGCTTATCAATATTCAGGTTATTGGCTTGATATTGGCCGGCCAGAAGATTATGAGAAAGCGAATATTGATATTCCTTTGATTAATAGTTGGTGAGATGAATATTTTGGTAACCGGATCCTCTGGTTATATTGGCAAAAATCTAACCAGGGAATTGTTGACCGCGGGTTACAATACTTTTGAATTTGATATTCAGGATGGTGATATTGCTAAAATCAAACCATTACAATGTTTTCAGAATGCAAAAATTGATCATGTTTTTCATCTTGCAGGCAGAACCTATGTACCTGATAGTTGGAAAGATCCTTTTCCCTTTTATGAAAACAATCTCCTCGGCACAGTTAATGCATTGGAGTTTTGCAGAACTACTGGCGCATCCATGACTCATTTGAGTTCATATGTATATGGGCCCCCGCGATTTTTACCCATAAAAGAAGATCATCCATTGGAAGCATACAATCCTTACAGTCAATCAAAAATATTTGCTGATCAGGCATGCCAGTTCTATCAAAAGAAATTCCAGGTAAATGTAACTATTTTGAGATTATTCAATATCTATGGTCCGGGACAATCCTCCCGTTTTCTAATACCTGAACTTATCCACAAAGCCCTTGATCCAGGTATAGATGAAGTAGAAGTCAATGACCTACGACCTAGACGTGATTTTGTATTTATAAATGATGTTTTAGAAGCTCTGATAAAAACCATTAACAGAAAATCTCCGGGAATATATAATATTGGGAGTGGGAGTTCAAATAGTGCCAAAGAAATCATTGATTCAATTTTTAAAATAATTGGAGTTTCAAAAACTGTTACCGAAAAAAACGTTGAACGGTCAAATGAAATTTTCGATCTCTATGCTGATATTTCATTGGCATGTATAGATTTGGGATGGAAGCCTGAAATAAGTCTATTAGAAGGTCTTAGAAAATGTATTTCTTATGAAAAAGAAATGCTCTCAACATTAAAACCTCCATCACACAAATAAAGTGTAAAAAAATATATTGGACAGCCAGTATTATCTGCCATTAATAAACCGTTTGATCTTATTATTAATAACACGTATCTATCATGTTTTGTGTCATCTCCTTTCTAGGTTTCCTTGGCGGAATGGCTAGGACATTCAGGCCGCATCGGCTGCGGAATACTGCCTGGTCACCAAACTTGTCCTTGTATTCCTTTGTGATTACATTTGATTTTGTGATTGGCATAGCTTTAAAGATTTAAAGGTTAATAAATGCGATCTTGGTCTTTATCAGTTGGATTTTTACAAATTATCTTGGTGTTTTCGTTCAATTAATAATTTGAATTAACTATGGATAAACAAAAGTTGAAAAATAAGACAAAAGCATCAAAAATTGTTACAAATGTTGTGGAAGCTAATTCTATCAGATACAATAATATGGTTTATGAAATGAAACAAAGGGGTGAAGATATTATTGTTTTATCGCTTGGAGAAGCTTTTTTTAACATACCATTATTTTCATTTGACGATCTACCCTTTCCAGACATCTATCATTACTCTCATTCAAGAGGAATAATTGAATTAAGGAATAATATTTCTAAATACTTTAATGATGAATATGGTTTTTCATTTAATCCAGAAAGTGAAATAATTGTGACCGCTGGTTCAAAAATCGCTATTCATATGTCTTTGATGGCAATTTTAAACCCGAATGACGAAGTATTAATTTTCGAACCATGTTGGGTAAGTTATACTGAACAGGTCAAATTGTGTTATGGCAAACCAATAACAATTCAAAAGAATGAAATAATATTTAATATTGAAAAATATATTACAAAAAAAACGAAATGTATAATAATCAATAATCCTAATAATCCAACCGGTAAAATCTATTCCAAAAGTGAAGTTGAGTTTTTACTAAACATTGCTATCAAGTATGATATTTATATTCTTTCTGATGAAGCTTATAGTGATTTCATTCCTGATGATGTAAAGTTCATTTCATTAGGTAAAATATCTAGTAATTTACAAAATTCAATTGTTTGTAATTCGATTTCGAAAAATTATGGTATTTCAGGATGGCGTTTAGGATATGTGATTACTAATTCCAAATTAATCAATGAAATTCTAAAAATAAATCAACACTTAATTACTTGTCCAGCCACAATATTAGAACATTATATCTCAAAACATTTTTTTGAAATTATAAAAATTACCAAACCACAGATCAAAAAAGTAGTTGAACAAAGAAAGAAAGTTGCTGAATATATGAATAATATAGGACTTTCATTTATGGATGGCAGTGCAGCTTGGTATTTCTTTGTATCAATTAAACCTTCTCAGTTATCATCAAATGAATTTTGCACAAGACTACTCTTAGAATATCATATCAGTGCTGTCCCAGGCATCGGCTATGGAGTTTCCTGTGATAAAGATATTAGAATAGCCATTGGTACAGAATCTTGGGAAAGAATAGTCAAAGGATTACTTGTAATAAAAAACTTAATAGATAAAACCAGCTAAAATGTTTTTAAATAAAACATTACTGATAACGGGAGGAACTGGTTCATTTGGAACGACAGTTCTTGAGCGATTTTTAAAAACTGATATTCAAGAAATTCGGATTTTCAGCCGCGACGAGAAGAAACAGGATGATTTGCGTCAACATTATCAGAACGATAAAATAAAATTTTATATAGGAGATATTCGCGATAAGCGGAGTGTTGATTCTGCTATGAAGGGTGCTGATTTTGTTTTTCACGCGGCAGCCTTGAAGCAAGTTCCTTCGTGCGAGTTTTTCCCTATGGAAGCAGTGCGTACTAATGTTATCGGTTGTGAAAATGTTCTCGATAGTGCTTTGGAAAATAATGTAAAAAATGTCATTGTGCTTAGCACCGATAAAGCAGTATACCCAGTCAACGCTATGGGTATGTCAAAAGCACTAAGTGAAAAAGTGATGGTTTCCAAATCACGTAATACCAATGGTTATACAATCTTTTGCGGAACAAGATATGGTAATGTAATGGCTTCTCGTGGATCGGTAATTCCTTTATTTATACAACAAATTAAAAATGGTCAAGCATTAACAATTACCGATCCAAAAATGACACGATTTATGATGACTCTTGAAGATGCTCTAGATTTAGTTCTTTTTGCATTTAAGCATGGAAATAATGGAGATCTGTTTATTCAGAAAGCGCCAGCCGCGTCAATTGGGGTTTTAGCACAGGCTCTACTTGAACTTTATCAGGCTTTGAATCCAATTAAAATTATCGGCACTCGGCATGGCGAAAAACTTTATGAAACTCTTGTGAACCGAGAAGAGATGGTTAAATCAGAAGACATGGGTGAGTACTTCCGCATTCCCGCAGACACACGCGATCTGAACTATAGCAAATACTTTACCGAAGGAGAAGAAAAGGTAGCTGACGCAGAGGATTATACTTCTCACAACACCCATAGGCTGGATTTAAAGCAGACGAAGGAACTACTTTTAAAATTAAAATTTATTCGTAAAGACGTCCTGGGAGAGATAGCAGAAAATGATTAAAATTGGAATAACCGGCCAATCCGGGTTTATTGGCACACATTTGTACAATACGCTTTCTCTTTATAAGGAAGAATTTGAATTGGTTCCATTCCGGGATGAGTTTTTTAACGATGATCAACAATTAAAACAGTTTGTTGCTTCCTGCGATGCAATTGTCCATCTTGCAGCAGTAAATCGGAATGCAGATCCAGCGGTGATTTACGACACCAACATTCAACTTGTTAAAAAACTGATTGATGCTTTAGAGTGCACTAATAGCAAAGCACATGTGCTGTTTTCATCCTCCACGCAGGAAGAACGCGACAATCCATATGGAAGATCCAAGAAAGAAGGTCGCGTCCTCCTGACCAATTGGGCTGAAAGTAGTGGCGGGGGTTTTACCGGAATGGTGATTCCAAATGTATTTGGTCCTTTTGGAAACCCCTATTATAACTCAGTGATTGCCACCTTCTCATATCAGTTGAATCATGATGCAATCCCGAAGATAGAGATTGATACCGAATTAAAGCTTATCTATATAGGCGAATTGGTGAAGGAATTTATCATCAAGATCAGGAATTACAGGGATAAACAGATAATAAGTGCATTGCCAGTTGCTCATACTTCCATAATTAAAGTAACCAACATCCTGCATCATCTTTTATATTACAAAAAAGAATATATTGAAAAGGGAATTATCCCTTCTCTTAACGACAAATTCGAAATTGACCTATTCAATACCTTCCGGTGTTATATGGACATCCGGAATCACTATCCGGTAAAATATGTTCAGCATACCGACAACCGGGGTGCATTTGTAGAAATCATCCAGTTGAACGGAGGCGGTCAGGTGAGTTTTTCGACAACAAATCCCGGGGTTACCCGTGGTAATCATTTTCACACCCGGAAAATTGAAAGGTTCTCAGTCATTAAAGGGGAAGCACTGATCCACCTAAGAAAAGTAGGAACTGATGAAGTAATGGATTTTCGCCTCTCAGGCAGCGGACCTGCTTATATTGACATGCCCATCTGGTACATACACAATATAACCAATGTTGGCAAAGAAGACCTTTATACAATATTCTGGATCAATGAATTTTTCAATCCCGATGATCCTGATACATTTTTCGAAGAAGTTTAAAAATAAAAGTAGTGAGGTAGCAAGGTGGCGAAATTTTCAAATACCCTTGAACCTTGAACTTTGAACCTTGAACCTGCAAAATGAAACCAAAATCTTCCCTTAAAGTCATGACCGTAGTCGGTACCCGACCTGAAATTATCCGCCTGTCGCGTACCATGGCTCTTTTAGATCAGCACCTTACACAAGTAATTGTTCACACAGGACAAAACTATGACTATGTTCTTAACGAAATATTCTGGAATGAACTGGAACTTCGTAAACCGGACCTCTTTTTAAATGTAGACACTTCTTCACTTGGCGCTACCATTGGCGATATCATGCGGAAAACTGAGGAGGCACTGGTAAAAGAGCAACCCGACGCTTTATTAGTTCTCGGTGATACCAATTCATGCTTATCGGCCTATATGGCAAAACGCATGCATATTCCTGTATTTCATATGGAGGCAGGAAATCGAAGTTTTGATTTCAATGTTCCCGAAGAGATTAATCGCAGGATCATTGACCACATTGCAGATTTCAACCTGGTCTATACCGAACATGCCCGCCGACACTTGCTTTCCGAAGGGCTCCCTCATCGTCGTATCTATTTAACGGGGAGTCCTATGAAAGAAGTCTTGGATTATTACAAACCCAAGATCCAACAATCTCAAGCCCTTTCTAACCTGAAACTTGAAACCAAAAGTTATTTTTTAGTCTCAACGCATAGGGAAGAGAATGTAGATAACCCTGGTAATCTCCAAAAGATAGTACATGTTTTAAATACCATTGCCAAGGAGTACAATGCTCCAGTCATTGTTTCTACCCATCCTCGCACCTGCAAAAAAATTGAAATGCTGGAAGGGAGCACTTTTGACCAAAGGATTCACTGGATGAAACCTTTTGGTTTCATAGATTACATCTCTCTACAAATGAATGCTCTATGTACGATTTCTGATAGTGGTACAATCAGTGAGGAATCTTCCATACTCTCCTTCCCTGCGATTTCTATTCGTGAATCAATGGAACGACCCGAAGCACAAGATACAGGAAGTATTATACTTTCCGGTTTGGATGTCAAAATAATTCTTGATTCCATTAGATTATCAATTGAGGAACATAAGAATGGGAATAAAGTCAAATTACCATTAGATTATACCATTGAAAATACATCTTGGCGAACACTAAAACTTATTATTGGGAATACCAAATTGAGCAATAAGTGGCACGGGATCTACAACTAAGAAATATTTATAGTCTTAATTATTCAATGATATGTTCTTTTTTCATACATCAATAACACCACAAGCAATTGAATTTGCAAATAAAGTCCTATCATCTACCTTTCTTTCGGCAGGGAAGGTTGCAGATGAATTTGAAATTGAATTAACTAAGAAATTAGGTTTAATAAACCCTGTTACAGTAAATAGTGGTACTTCGGCCTTACATTTGGCACTTTCCATTTCAAATATTGGGCCAGGAGATGAAGTAATTTTACCCCCTCAAACATTTATTGCGACAGGTTTAGCAATTTTAATGCAAGGTGCAAAACCGGTTTTTGCCGATATTCAACTCGATACAGGTAATATTGATCCAGCATCAATTAAAGAAAAAATAACTGATAAAACAAAAGCAATTATTCCAGTACATTGGGCCGGTTACCCTTGTGATTTAGATGAAATAAAAGAAATTGCAGATAATAATAATCTCATAATAATTGAAGATTCTGCTCATGCTTTAGGGGCAACATATAAAAAAAAACCAATTGGTTCAATTTCAACTTTCACAGCATTCTCTTTTCAAGCAATTAAGCACTTGACAACAGGCGATGGAGGAGCTCTGTGTTGTTTAAATAATCAGGACTATTATAATGCTAAGCGTCGGCGTTGGTTTGATATTGATAGAGAAAATTCCGGACCAGATATTCTTGGGGAAAGAATATATAACGCTACTAACATTGGTTATAAATATCATCTTAATGATTTAGCTGCTGCCATAGGACTAGGCAATCTTATGAATTTCGCGAATATTTTAGCAAAACATCAAAATAATGGACGAAAATATCGAGAAGGATTATCAAACATGCCAGGAATATCATTATTAAATTATAAACTTGATAGAGAAAGTGCATACTGGTTATTCACAATGCTGGTTGATAATAGAGGGGATTTCATAAAATCAATGAATAATAAAGGTATTCCTGTATCAATTGTACATACTGGTATTGATAAAAATTCAATATTTGGAGGCGTTCAAGTCGATTTAATCAATCAACAAGAGTTTAATAAAAAGCAAATTTCTCTCCCAGTTCATTCAAATTTAACCGACAATGATATTGATTATATAATAAGCAGCATTAAAGCTGGTTGGTAGTATTTACTATGAAGAAAAAAGCAGTAGTTATACTCTCAGGAAGCGAATTTAATCAAGGCATCCTTGATAAATTAACACAAAAAAATATTTTTTCTATAATTATTGACAGAAATAACAAAATTGGAGTCAAACCTGATATTCATATTCAAGAAGATGTAACAAATATTTCAAGCATTATTAAAAAAATTAAATCAGTTGAGAATATTGAAATTATAGGAACATATACTTCTGCAGATATTGGCATCGTAACAACAAATATACTTAACCGTTACTTTTGTAACCATGGATTACCGGATTCGGTTCTGTCGACAATTGTTTCAAAAACACACATGACAGCAAAATGGCGGTTTGATGGCTTATTAAATAGGATATCAAAGTCATATGATAAGTTCACTGCAGATATTATAAATTTTTCGAGAGATTATTCAATTATCATCAAGCCAAATGATGCAAGTAGTTCAAGGGGAATCACAATTTTATCACGGGATTGTATTGAAGAGGAGCTAAAGGATGCATTTAATAAAGCTAAAACTTACTCTTCAGATGGAATCGTATTAATAGAAGAATTTGTTGCTGGCCAAGAAGTTACAGTTGAGCTGCTTGGTGATAATTTTGGGAATATTTCTGTTTATGGAATTTCCATGAAATATCATACTAAATTTACCGTAAATAACAGAATAGCAATTAAATTGCATTATAATCCTATTTCCTTGAATGATAGTCTTCAGGAACGGATTGCAGACTTTGCAATAAATTGTTTTAGATCATTAGGACTAAAAAACACATTTGGTCATCTGGAATTACTGATTAAAAATGATGGCTCATTTTCACCAATAGAAATGAATGCAAGATCAGCAGGCTTTGTTGCATGCCCTTTAGTTGATTTTTCCAGTGGAAGAGACTACTTTTTAGATTATCTTAGTATAATAAATGGTGAAACCTTAACACCAAAATTCCATAGGTCTTCATATTCTAGTATGTATTTTTTTTATGACTTTCCACCAAATAAAACATCTGTTAGAAAATCCAATATTATAAATTTTTTAGATAATTCAATAAAAAGTATTTATAATAATCGTAGTAATTTGGTTGAGGGAAAAACATTTAAACTACTAACATGTGATAACGATAGGTATGGTTATGAGATTCTTTATGGACCGAGAACAAAGTTTTCAATTGAAAGCATAATTAATGCTGAATTATCCTTTATAAATTATTTCTTTAGCCATGAATTATAATCCACAAAACATTCCTATTTTCGATAGTTTAATGCATCCAACAATAAATGAGAATTGGATTATGCCTTTATATAAAGGTAAAAGTAACATACATTCTCTTAATTCTGAAATGAAATTAAACAATTTTTTAGGTGGTTTTGCTATTGGGATATTGAGGATTGGAGACTATGATGAAATTCAATATAGTGAATTTATTCGAAATAATACAACAAATCTTCAACCAATCGCATACTTTGATATTGAGAACTGTTCTTCAAGGGAAAATATTATTACTCGATTAAAAAAAATAAAATCCTTAAAATATAAAGGAATAAAACTTCATCCTAGGTTTTCTAGATTTAGTTTGAAAAACGATCTGGTTCAATATACTATCAACTTATCATCTGAAATGGATTTACTGGTTTTTTTATGTACTATATTTCATGATTCTATCCATGGAGATGAAAACAATTTGGACTCTCTTTACTCACTCCTAAAAAAGACAAGTAATTCAAAGGTTATTTTATTACACGGAGGTACCGTACGACTTATGGAATTCATGCAAATGGCAAAAGTTTTTCCTAATGTATTACTAGACCTATCTTATACAATCATGAAATATGAAAATAGTTCGATTGACTTTGACCTAAGATATTTATTTGCCAATTGTGATCGTAGAATCTGCATTGGATCTGATTATCCTGAATGGACATTAAATGAGCTTAGAAGAAGGTTCGTCTATTTTTCAAAACACATCACAAAAGAACAGGCAGAAAATATAGCATTTAGAAATATTGTCCACTTTTGTAATATTCAATCTCTACATCATCAAATTTAAAGTTCTGACATTAATTTATTAATTTATCAATTTATGAAAGTATTAATTATTGGGGGTTTTGGGTTTGTGGGAAAAAACTTATGCAATGCATTAGAAAATTCGGAACATGAGATTTTCCCATTTTCAAGAAAAAATGGTCTAGATTTATTAGACTATTCTTTAACAAAGAAAATTATTAAAGAGATCAAGCCAGAAGCGATTATCAATTGTGCTGCGCATGTTGGTAGTTTGCATTATGTTACAACTTATACAGCAGATGTTATATCAGAAAATGTACAGATGGCACTAAACCTTTATCGAGCAGTTAAAGAGGTTTGTCCTTCATGCAGAATTGTTAATCCATTATCAAATTGCTCATATCCAGGTACAGCTAATATTCAAATTGAAACCGAGTGGTTCGATGGGCCAGTTCATGAATCTGTATATTCCTATGGCAACTCAAAACGAATGATCTACATTCTTTCACACTGCTATAAAGCTCAATACGGTATAACCACAATAAACTTTTTAGTTCCAAACACTTTTGGACCAGGTGATCATACGGATCCTAATAAGGTTCATGCCTTAAATGGTATGATAATTCGAATGATCAAAGCATTTAGGTCTAAGGAAAATTCATTTGAGGTTTGGGGAACAGGTAAACCAATTCGTGAATGGAGTTATATTAAAGATGTTGTTAACTTCTTAATAATCGGACTTACGACGAATATCGACTTAATTTACCCAATTAATATTGCTCAAAATAAAGGACATTCCATTATGGATTCAGCTAATATAATTGCTAAATCAATTGGGTTTGAAGGTAAGCTAATATTTAATGATAAATATCAAGATGGCGCACCTGTAAAAATTCTTGATAACACTAAATTTAAATCATTTTTTCCTGATTATACTTTTTTTGATTACATTGATGGAATTAAGAATACTGTCAATTATTATATGTCAATACTCCGGTAAAAATTTATACAACTAACCTCCCGATGCTCAAGCACTTCTTATTATATAGCAGACGGATTTTGTCGCAACTCAGGTCGAGAGTTAACTTTGAAAAAATTAAATCAGTGATATATTGGTTAAAGTATATTGTTTTAATATCCAGCATGGAAAAGCTCTCTCGCAATTCTTTTGGTATCGAAAGGTAATGGAGTGCTTTTGCTAATGAAACCATTTTCAACGATGCATTCACATGAAAGTTATCGTGCTTACACTTCTTGCCTGACAATGTTCCAGGCCGGCGTAGTTCTTGGCATTGCAAAATAAAAACTCTACCTGACACGTTATTTGTAGTACAACAGGATCTTCTCCGGACTTAGGTTCAGGTCAGTTGAGAAAAGGATTGCATCACTTATTGCATAACCATCCGGTCCCTAATTTTCAATATAAACAATGCGTACCTGTCGTATTAAGCTAATGCTATGTACAATACCGGAAAACACACTGGTATTCTCATCTATATTAAAGCGCTACTGTATCTTTCGGCGGTCAATGAAACGGGTGTTTACTTTTCCATCATACAATTTGGGTCTCCCCTTGCCAGCCTGTTTCGGTTTGTAGGATACATATCTGAGGTTTGCATCCTGTCGAAATTTTCAAATGACAAGGAGATGGAAGTTGCTGGTAATACCGTTGACAAACTTTGCCTTGGCAAAATACGCATCTACGGCGAGATATTCAATTTTAAGTTTCTTTGCGTCTTCCACACGTTTTAAAATGACCCCAAGATGATGGTCTTTTGTGTTCTTATACCGGTTAGCGCCTTTGGGGATCAGTGGGGTCTGGACAGCCTCCAGCGAGAAAGCAGTTTCATTGGTGATATCAACTACGACAAGAGAACCGATCTCAATTCCTCGTTTGACTGCTTGTGCTGTGCCGCTCCAGAACATGCCAACAAGAGGAGTATTCTTTCCACTTTTAGAAAGATACGATGGGTCGTACGCAAGGAAAAGCTCATTTGAACAACTTTCCGGATCAGTTCAGTATTGAAGGCTGCAAAATCAAATGATATCTCCTTATGGGTCCAGTAGGTTTTTCATTGTACCTTCCGTACCTTGCAATGTTGATAACATTGTATTTGCCGCGGAGTCCCATGTAAAGGATCAAAAGATGAATGACAATTTTTTTAGTAGGTTTGGTGGTTTGCCAATCTTTGCTATTATTGCACTGATAAGGCTTTCGGCTTTATTGAAAAGCATATTGATTTGTCGTTTTGGTCAACTACAAAACAGATTCATTTTTCTTTGGCCTTCAGTCCATCCTGCAGGTTTTTACTAACATGTCATTGTTAAATTCGTCGTTAAATTGTTTCGGAGTATTGATACTACATAACTTTATAAATTAATAGACACAACAATCATGGAAAAGATTTATTCCAAAGTACAACCTGATACCTTGTTACACATTGTGTACAGGCTTGATGAAATTAATGGCAGAACCAATATTTCACCAGATGAAGAGTTTCTTCAGTTAGCCAGCATAAAAATGAAAAAGGGACAAACATTTAAAGCCCATAAACATATCATCATGGAGAAAGTAACCAATATAGCTCAGGAAAGTTGGTTGGTGATCAAGGGGAGTGTTAAATGTATTTTTTACGATCTGGATAATACGATCATTGCTGAGCCAATTTTATTACCCGGAGATTGCTCTTTGACTTTTCGTGGAGGACACAATTATCTAATCTTAGAAGATGGCACCATTGTTTATGAGTATAAAACAGGACCATATTTAGGACAGAAACTGGATATGGAATTTTTAAATAATAATTAATTTTAAAATGTAAATATGAAGAAGGCATTTATTACCGGTATAAACGGACAAGACGGAAGCTATCTAACGGAATACCTATTAAGTTTAGGATATGAGGTACATGGTATTGTAAGAAGGAATTCAGTTCCAGAACATCAACAGAGTAGAATTGAATTAGTAAGAGAAAATCTGCATGTTAGTTATGGCGATCTTTCAGATATTTCTGGGTTGGACAGACTATTAAGTAAAATCCAACCAGATGAAATATACAATTTAGCTGCCCAAAGTCATGTTAGAATTAGTTTTGATGTTCCGCAGTTCACCGCTCAAACAAATGCATTAGGAGCATTGAATTTGCTAGAAGCCTATAGAAACGCATCCCCTCATGCAAAATACTACCAGGCAAGTTCATCAGAAATGTTTGGTACATCTTTGGATGCTGATGGTTATCAACGCGAGACTACACCATTACAACCGACAAGCCCTTATGGCTGCGCAAAAGTATTTGCATATAACATTACAAGGAATTACCGTAAAAGTTACAAACTACATGCAGTGAATGGAATTCTTTTTAACCATGAATCGCCAAGACGAGGTAGTAACTTCGTAACTAATAAAGTGGTAAAAGGTGCGGTAATGATTAAAAAAGGATTGACCACAAAATTGGAACTTGGAAATATGGATTCTTACCGGGATTGGGGGCATTCAAAGGATTATGTAAGGGCAATGCACATGATAATTAATCATAGTATTCCAGATGATTTTATAGTTGCTACGGGTCAAACGCATTCGGTTAGGGAAATGACTGATTATGTGTTCTCAAAACTCGACCTTGATTATAGAGAATTTGTTACTCAAAACCCTGTTTATTTAAGACCCGAAGAGTTACCTTATTTAAGAGGAGATAGCTCCAAACTTCGGAGTACTTTTGACTGGACACCTGAATATACTTTTGAAACACTTATGGATGAAATGATTGATTTTTGGGTTGAAAACATTAAATAGTTGATTCTTAAATAATTATTAACATTCTGATTGTTAATAACTTGTGTTCTATGAAATTGTGAATTGTGTTAGGTTTTTGAGTAAATTTGATCAAAAACCTGCAAATCATGTTAAAGAAATTACCCAAGCAGCCTCAGTTGAAAATGTTCAAAACCGTGTTAACGAGTTTTACTCATCCTGAACATGAATTCTGTTTACTGGCAAAAAAATTGACTGAGTGAGTCTGGAAAAAGAATTCGCTCCTTTGTACGGAACGGTTGGCAAACCATCAATCCCAATCAGAACGAATGTTGGCCTGCTTTTGTTAAAGCAAATGTACAATCTGGGCGATGAAACGGTAGTCCAGCGATATCTTGAAAATCACTATTGGCAGCACTTTTGTGGTGAAATCTATTTTCAGTATCGACTGCCATTTGATCCAAGCGATTTTGTTCATTTTCGTTATCGCATAGGAGCCGAAGGAATGGAGAAGATCTTCAAGCAAAGTATTTATTTGTTTGGTGAAGATGTGATCCGCAAGGAGGTCAAGGAGGTTCGGGTCGATACCACAGTGCAGGAAAAGAACCTGCCTACCGGCAGGTAGGCATCACCTTCCCTACTGACAGAAAGTTGTACGAAAGAACCATAGAATACTGCAAACGAATTGCAAAGACAGAAGACATTAACATCAAAAGAACCTACACTTTCGAAATCCGTAAACTAAAGGTTCAGCTACGTTATGCAAGAAAACCAAAGAACTACAAAATACTTAACCGGACACAGAGAAAGCTTCACCAAATTGCAAAAAATCTATAATGATTTGGTACAGCAGTTGAATACGATTCCTAAGCAAACCAAATATGATACATTTAACATTCTTTACCGGGTATTGACATAAAAAAAAAGGTTCATCACAATAATCCGCACTTAGTCGGCTGATGGACTTATGATCGATCTTCTCTGGTCCCATATCAAGCATTTCAGGACACATTTATAGAAATCAATGCAACGCTCCTGACTGTTTGCATAAAGAAATATCAGCATGAAACAGAGTAGTATGCATTATCAATTATCAATAATTGGATAACAACCATTTTGAAAGATTTACTTAAAAATACAGGGATCATAGGAACTGCACAAATTGCTATAATTATCATTTCGATTTTAAAAAACAAATATTTAGCAGTAACCATTGGCCCCCAGGGGTATGGAACGTTTAGTCTTTTACAATCGTTCTTTCAAATGGCTAATATCATAACAGGTGCCGGCATTGGAACAGCCTGTGTAAAATATATTGCTGAATATAACGCAAAAAAAGATACTGATTCAATTCAACAAATATTTGACTTCTCTATATCCTTAGTATTTTTACTCTCGTGTATTGCTACCTTAATTTTTTTTATTTTTTTTCCATTTTTCAAACGACATTTTCTAACTCAAGACATACATTTCATCTATTATGCATTATTTGCTGCCTCATATACTGGCATCATGCTATCGTCCATATTTACATATCTCCTACGTGGGCTTATGCAAATTAAAAATATGGCTAAAATTAATATTATAAATTCAATTTTTACCTTATTATCGATAATTGTCCTCGTTCATTTTTATAAATTAACCGGCTTTTTTATTAATATTTTCATTTCATCTGTATTCATATTATTTCTTTATTACTTTTTCTGTAAGAAGAGTATTAAGATACGCTTAAAATTTCCTGATTTTAAGAATATATTATCGCGTAAATTATTGAAATTTGGATCTGTAGATATTTTTCTAGGTGCTGTGAATTTCATAGGAGTCTATTTACAGCGCCTGATAGTTGTTAACTATCTTAGTATTAGCTCATTAGGATTATTTTCTGCCGCAGACTCCTTAACTAGATATCTCCTCTTTTTCAACGATAGTGCACAGTATTATACTTTTCCAAAACTGTCTGAAAACACTAATTCCGAAACAAAAAATAAAATTCTTAATGACTATTTTAGATTTTCCATTAGTATCGGAATAATTTTCTCCTTAGGGTTAATTTTATTTGGTACGTTAATAGTTAGACTCTTTTTGAGCAAATCATTTGATTCAATTAACAATATTTTGTACATTTTTGTCTTAGCTCAATTTTTAGCAGGAATTCAATACGGATTTCAATGGACTATCACAGGGATGGCCAAATTAAAAATACTATCAGTAGTTGTAATTGTTTCTTATATCTTAATTGTTATTATCCCGTTTTTCCTTATAAAATCATTAGGGTTAGTATCCCTTGGCATTGGTTCAATTTGTGCCACATTACAATATAGTATTATTTCAAGTTTATATCTGAAAATTAAATTTCAAATCAATATTTCTATTTTAAATCTTATTTACGGTTTCTTGGGAATTGGAATGATCCTGATCTCCAGCCAATTAATATACATTAGTATATTTTATAAATTATTAATATATATATCACTAATTTCTTTTGTTTTCCTTAGATTAAAGAAAACTGAATGGCAATTTATCTTAAAAAAAATCAAATTAATTTCTAAATGATAATTATTCAGCTTATAGGTGGTTTTTCCAACCACTTATTCCAATACGCAACAGCTCGAGCAATTGCTTTAAGAAACAATGATATTGTAAAAATTGACAAAACCAATTTTGAAAATAATAAAAGTATATACCGATTAGACAAAATAAATATTTACGAAGATATTGCTTCGAATACCGAAATTAGTTTGTTGAAAAATGCTCCTAGGAAAAACTTACTAGCTAAAATTATCAACAAAACAAATTTTCGAACTAAATATAATAAAAGATCGCATTACATTGAAAATTGTGATAACTCAGTTGGCTTTGATTATCGCATATTAACACTTAAAGGAGATATCTTTTTACAAGGATGGCTTGCAAATGAGAATTACTTCTTAGACGTCAGGCCTACAATTATTCGCGAATTCACATTAAAGGATGAAATTGATAACGTAAATAAATCTTTGCTTCAAGAAATTCAAGAAACAAACTCGGTATCCATTCATTTTCGTCGAGGCGAGTATTTGACACATTCATTCTTTGGAATTTTAAAACTAGATTATTACTATAATGCAATCTCCGAAATATGCCAGAAAATTGATAACCCTAGATTTTATATTTTTTCAGATGATCCATCATGGGTAGCGAAAAATTTTAAAATCTCAAAAAATCATGTGATAGTAAAAAACAACTCCCAAACAGAAACTTTTTTTAATACAAGGTTTGATTATATTGACTTAATGCTAATGAAAGCCTGTAAACACAATATTATAGCCAATAGCACATTTAGTTGGTGGGCTGCATGGTTAAATAAGAACACTAATAAAATTGTGATTGCACCAAAAATATGGTTCAAGGATACTAAAGCACAGAAATCTTATAATAACGGATCTTTCATTCCTTCTGCTTGGATAAAAATATAAAGGATCAATACTCCAGAGAAAATGTAAGTAGCTAACTTCCTTATGCTTAAGCACTGCTGTTGTTGTTAAAATCAAATATTTGTAACATATTCTTTTATACAAATTTAATAGTTTCTCTATTTATGCCGACAACCGAAGTTGTGGTTAGTATTTGTTGTATGACATATAACCATGAACCTTTTATTAAACAATGTTTAGAGGGATTTTTGATGCAAAAAACTAATTTTGCATTTGAAATTCTAATACATGATGATGCATCAACTGACAGAACGGCAAAAATTATCCAGGAATATAAAGACAAATTTCCACAAATAATAAAAACAATCTATCAAACAATAAATCAATATTCTCTTGGAAATAATATTTTAATAGATATATTAATTCCTGTGACACGAGGGGAATACATCGCCCTTTGTGAAGGAGATGATTACTGGACAGACCCATTAAAACTGCAACAACAAGTTGATTTTTTAGATTCAAACCCAAATTTTTCATTATGCTTTCATAATTCAACTATTCTTGATGAATGTGCTCCTGAATTCTTTTCATTTTTTAATCCTCCGAAACAAAAGCTTATTGTGTCTTTTAAAGATGTCGTGAAAAAATGGCAAGTGGCAACATCAAGTATGCTATTTTATAAAAGCAAATTGGAAATCCCTCTTTGGTTCAATAAAATTTATAATGGTGATTTAGCTATTCAGCTTCTTCTTGCTGACAAAGGACCATTTAGATACTTACCTGAAGCAATGTCCGTTTATAGAAAACATGTCGGTGGGCTTTCCAACCATCCAAAGATCACACAGGAGTTCATATATTTAAAAATAACCGAATTATTAACCTTGATAAATGAACATTTTAATTTTAAATATAATAAAGTGATTAAAGTAAAAATTCATACCTTACATTTAGCCTATAAGTATCATATTTTAAAAACAAAATATCCAAAAATCATATATTTCAATCCTTTAAAGTATTTAAGAAAAATGTTTTAGTTTCGTTTTGAGAAAATTTCCATAAAATTATAAACTTTGACTAGTTGCCTTTGTGAAATACCCTATAAGAATCCAGCACTTATAAAGCAGATTCAATATGAGAATAAGGTATATAAGTGAATGTCAAATAAAATCTTTAAAACAATCTGATTTGTCAAATTTCCAATTTAATTTTTACATTTCTTATTTCATATCCAATATGAATTATTAAAAATATGAAAGAAAATAAACCTATTTACGTCACCCAACCTGCTCTTCCTCCCTTGAATGAATTCATCGAATACCTCAAACAAATCTGGGAAAGTAAAATTATTACCAATAACGGTCTATTTCATCAACAGTTTGAGAAGGCTTTAGCAGATTATCTCCGGATAAAATACATTTCTGCTTTTTCGAATGGGACTTTGGCGCTGGTAACTGCATTACAGGCATTACGAATTACTGGTGAGGTTATCACAACTCCTTTTAGTTTTGTAGCAACTACCCACTCTCTTTGGTGGAACAATATCAAACCGGTGTTTGCAGACATCGAGCCGGAATATTTTAATCTTGATCCGGAGAAGGCTGAATCCGCTATTACTCCGCAAACTACGGCAATCATGCCAGTGCATGTGTACGGAAACCCTTGCAAAATGGAACGTTTCCAGCAAATAGCTGATACATACGGATTGAAATTGATATACGATGCAGCCCATGCCTTTGGTGTTACAGTTAATGGCAATAGTTTACTAACTTGTGGCGACCTATCAGTGTTGAGTTTCCATGCTACTAAAGTATTTAATACCATTGAGGGTGGCGCTATTATTTGCCATGACGAAAAAACCAAACAACGCATTGATTTTCTAAAGAATTTCGGTTTTGCCAATGAAACCACTATAATTGGACCGGGAATCAATGCTAAAATGAACGAATTACAGGCTGCATACGGCCTTTTGCAGTTAAAATATGTGGATGAATATCTGTCCAAACGTAAAGACATTGCTGCACTTTACCGTGAGAGATTGAAGGGAATAGAAGGTATAAGATTTCTTGAAGATATTGAAGGGGTCAAGCATTCTTATTCGTATTTTCCTATTCTTGTTGACAAGGAAAAATACGGCATTTCCAGGGATGAACTATATGAAAAATTAAAATTCTACAATATTTTTTGTAGAAGATATTTTTATCCATTGATTAGCCAGTTCCCAAGTTATAGAGGTTTAGCCTCTGCTCAACCTGATAACTTGCCTGTAGCAACCAAAGTAGCTGATCAGGTGGTTTGTTTGCCAATATATCCTGATTTACAACCTTCGCAGGTATCTCAAATAGTCAAACTTATAAGGTAAAACAAATGAAAATTGCAATTATGCAGCCATATCTGTTTCCATATATTGGATATTTTCAGTTAATAAATGCGGTAGATAAGTTTGTAATATTTGATGACGTGAATTATATTAATAAAGGCTGGATAAACCGTAACCGGATATTGCTCAACAAACAGGAATATACATTCACCATCCCTTTAGAAAAAGTTTCGCAAAACAAATTGATTAATGAAGTTAATATAGTAAATGAAATTAAATGGAAAGCCAAGTTTCTTAAAACCATTGAAACAGCTTATAAAAAAGCACCAATGTTTCACCAAATATTCCCTTTAATCGAAGAAGTAATCAATTTTGAAGAGAGAAATCTTTCTGCTTATATTTGTCACAGTATAAGAAAATTATGTAGTACCTTTGGAATTAAGGCTCAAATCATAGAGTCAACTGTACAATATAATACATGTAAATTAAAAGGACAAGACAAAATTTTAGAGATATGCCTTCAGGAAAAAGCAACACAATACATAAACCCTATCGGAGGGACAGAGATATATCAACATGACTCATTCGAACAAAAACAATTGGAATTATTATTTTTAAAATCAAAATCAATTGTTTACACCCAATTTGGTAACGATTTCATTCCCTGGTTATCAATTATTGATGTATTGATGTTTAACTCAAAAGAGAAAATAAGTGATTTCTTAACTGAATATAAATTGGTATGATAGAGAAAAAATATATTACAATAGTTGAACACTACGAAAGCTGTCTAAGAAAACATGGTGACAATCATTTGGGTGTTGACTGGCCTATAGCAGAAGATGCCTTGCTTCGATATAAAATAATGTTGGATATTATACCTAACGGCGAGAATTGTTCTTTATTGGATTTTGGTTGCGGGACCGCCCATTTATACAGTTTTATCCAAAAAAATGGCTATCGAAACATAAGTTATACAGGGCTAGATTTATCAAATGATTTTATTAGCATATGCAGACAAAAATACCCTTATGAGAATTTCTTATGTGGTGATATTCTTGAAACTCCCGATTTAATTGATAATTTCGATTTTATTATTTTAAATGGCGTATTTACAGAGAAACGTGAACTATCATTCGATGAAATGTTCGAATACTTCAAAAAACTAATCAAAATTCTATTTGAAAAAACCAATATAGGTATTGCATTTAATGTGATGACAAAGCATGTTGACTGGGAGCGGGACGATTTATTTCACCTGCCTTTTGATTCGCTGGCTAAGTTCCTGAAACAAGAGGTTTCTTGTAATTATATTATTCGCAATGATTACGGTTTATATGAATATTCCGTATATTTACTAAAAAACCCCAATACATGGCAAAGGTAATAATCTTTGGAATAAAAGATCTGGCTGAACTTGCCCACTTCTACCTGACTAACGATAGCAAACATGAAGTTGTGGCTTTTTCGGTACATAAGGAATATTTACCCAAAGAATTAACCTTTTGTGGATTACCAATTTTATCATTCGAACATATTCAGGAACATTATCCACCTTCGGAATATTCTTTCTTTGCCCCTATGACACAAAAAGGAATGAATAAAGAGCGAGAAAAAGTATATAACGAAATTAAAAACAAAGGATATAACCTGATCAGTTACATTAGTTCAAAAGCAACAATTTTTGATAAATCTAAAATAGGTGACAATTGTTTTATACTTGAAGACAATACAGTACAACCATTTGTGACAATAGGTTCTAATACCATATTGTGGAGCGGAAACCATATTGGGCATCATAGCTATATTGATAATCATGTATTTATTACTTCACATGTAGTTATTTCTGGTAATTGTATTATAGGACCATATAGTTTTATAGGGGTAAATGCTGCTTTTAAAGAAAATGTAACTATTGGCGAAGGTACCTTTGTGGCAATGAGTTCAAGTATTACAAAAAATACTGAACCTTATAGTGTTTACACAGGAAATCCGGCTAAAAAAATCGAGATGACAAGCTTAAAAATACGGTTTTAATATGAAATGGATTAAAAAGGGGGTAATATTCGTTCCTAATAGTTTAAATCCTTACATGGTAAGCCATGCCGCCATACCATTTGCGGAAATTATTAATAATACTGTAGTAAGAATATATTTCAGCTCTAGAAATAAGAATGGTCAATCTCTTCCATTTTATGTAGATGTAAATACAAACAATTTTACCGAGATAATAAATGTAAATTCCGAGCCTCTTTTTGAATTAGGTGAATTAGGAACTTTTGATGATAACGGTATTATGCCCTCATGCGTTGTAAATAAGGATGATAAGAAATATCTTTATTACATCGGATGGAATCCACAAGTTACTGTTTCTTACAGATTGTCTATTGGTCTAGCTATATCTGATAATCAAGGGAAGACATTTAAAAAGTACTCGAAAGGGCCTATTTGCGATAGAAATATTAATGAACCCTTTTTTAATACAGCTCCCTACATTATTATTGAAGGGACTAAATGGAGGATGTGGTATATATCATGCACAGAATGGAAAATAATTAACAATTATCCCGAACCTAAATATCATATCAAGTATGCTGAATCATATAATGGTGTAGATTGGATAAAAAACGGCAAAATATGTATTGATTACGATGACTTTACTGAAGCAATCGGAAGGCCTTGTGTGATTAGAGAGGACAAAATCTACCAGATGTGGTATTCATATAGAAGAATTACCAATTATAGAAGTTCAAAAGACAATAGTTACAGAATTGGTTATGCTGAGTCTTTGGATGGAATAAATTGGGAACGAAAGGACAACTTAGTTGGTATTGAAACGTCAGATGAAGGTTGGGATTCAGAAATGATGGAATATTGTCATGTAATTGATATTAATGGTAAAAAGCATATGTTTTACAATGGCAATGGTTTTGGGAAAACAGGTTTTGGATATGCTGTTTTAGAAACTTAAATACTGAATTATGAATTATAAAATTAAGGATACAGAATTTTATCTTCCATCTAAAGTTATTGACAATCAATATTTAAGCAATGTGTCAGGTATTGATATTAATTTTCTTGAAAATAAAATTGGTATAATACAGCGTCATATTGCTGCTAAAGATGAAGCAACTTCGGATATGGCTGTTAAGGCTGCTGAATTGATAATAGAGAGTAACAAGATTAGCAGAGAATCAATAGATTTAATTGTTCTTTGCACCCAAAACCCCGATTATAAGTTACCAACAACAGCATGCATAGTTCAAAATAAACTTAAATTAAAAACTTCGTGCATTGCCTTTGATGTTAATTTAGGCTGTTCGGGGTTTATTTATACATTGGCCATTGCTGGTAATTTCCTTAAAACAGGAATGTCCAAACTGGCTTTAATTATAATGGTCGATCAGTATTCAAAATTACTTGATTATTCCGATAAAAATACAGCGTCACTTTTTGGCGATGCAGCCAGTGCTTCGTTATTAGAATCATGCCCTGAAAACGTAGGGGTTATTGATGCTTCTTTTGGCACTGACGGCTCAAATTATGACAAACTAATTGCATATAATAGTGGTACTGTAAAAAATGAGGATAAGAATAATTATTTGTTTATGGATGGTCGCGAAATATTCAAGTTTTCTATTTCCGTTGTCCCATCTTCTGTGACCGAAATTTTACAAAAAAACAGCTTAACAGTGGAAGATATCAGTTTTTTTATTTTTCATCAAGCAAACAAATATATGCTTGGCGAAATACAAAAAACACTAAATATACCCGATGAAAAAATGGTTATTGACATGGCTGAATATGGCAATACCGTTTCATCAACTATTCCTATTGCCTATAAAAATTTACTTACCAACAACAAAATAAAAAAGGATGATTTTATAATCTTCTGTGGCTTTGGAGTTGGATTATCTTGGGGAACAATACTTTATAAATTTTAACTTTTCACACATGGATAAAAATCAGATTTTCGAAAAGCTTATATCAATTCTAAGAATTATTGGTGCAACAGCAACAATTAAAGAAGAAACGGCCCTTCTGGCAGAATTAATTCTCGATTCACTTGATTTTATGAATTATATAACAAAAGTTGAAGAACAGTTTTTTATAAAAATCAGCGATTCTGATATTCAAAACTTCCAGTTGGGAATAATGAAAAATATGGTTAGTTATTTATCTGAGCGAATGAACTAAGGGAAACACCTTTTGGGGCAGTTTTCATGGTTAGTAACAACCATGAATATTATATATGACAAGCAATTGAAAGTGTGTCGTTGCAAAAGTCGACTTCCCGGTAAAACTTATTATTGGTGCACATTGTTCCACAGATAAAACTCGTGTAATTTGCAATGAATACCAGAATGATGACCCTGAAAAATTGACCAAAGTATTATAATTGACAAATATTCTATAGATGTCTTGCCCGAAGATGATGAAGTTATTATCAATTGAATTCAGCTCAAATATTAAAAAAATTAATTCGTAAACTCGTGTTTCACTCTATTGAAAAATCAGGAATTCTAAAAAAGAATAAATATATTTATTTATATACTTACTTTATTTTTGCCCTTGGAGGTGTTAGGGTCATTTCGGATCCAAAATATACTAAAGTAATAATTTTTGCTTTATTAATCGTTACTACAATAATTCATATTAGGAAATCATCAATTGATAAAGGTTTTATATTTATTATTCTTTTTATAACTTTTATATTTAGCATTCAAGCTCTAATATTTGAGGCAGGAGATCTTATTAATTTAGGCTATTTAATAATGGAATTTGGAACTCCATATCTTGCTTTGAAGTTAATCGGACGTGGTTTTACTAAGTATTACATTAATACATTATATTTTTTCAGTATTCTCAGCCTCATCTTTTATTTAGCCTCTTCTTTTTCAAGTACATTTTATTCATTTCAAGAAACATTAGCAAATATCATTGATCCTAATATCACATTAAAAAAAAACTTCTTGATTTATACTTGGGAACCTGGTCTTGGATTCCTAGACACACTAAGAAATCCTGGGCCTTTCTGGGAACCTGGCGTATTTGCAGTATACTTGATAATAGGATTGCTATTGAACTTAACAATTAATAGCAAATTTAATAATAAATATAATGTTGTTTTTGTAATTTGTCTCCTAACTACTCAATCAACTGCTGGCTTTATCAGTCTTTTTACTCTGATTTTTTTATTTTTTCTATTCCTTGTTAAAGGAGCTTTTAGAAAATCTATTCTTATAATTTTATTCTTAGTCGTTGTACCACCAATTTTTAGTAGTCTGGACTTTATGGAAAGTAAACTTGAGAATCATTACGAAAGAGAAATTGATGTATCACTTAATACTCCGACTGCAGGAAGGTTTTTAGCTGCAAGGAAAAGCCTATATACATTTTCCCATTATCCATTAACAGGAAAAGGCTTAATTCTGGCAACATCAGGAGCAGACAATACGCCATTTGGTGGTGGTTATGGTTTATTACAGATTGCCGCGCGTTTAGGTATATTTGGGTTCATTGGCTATTTTCTCCTTTTCTACAAGGGCTTCAATAAATTTAATTTTGAGAATCATTCAAATAAATACATACCAATAATTGCCACACTTACAATTTTAGGGGTATTATTAGGTCAAAATTTATATTTTTCACCAATTTACTTAATGGTTTGTTACTATTCCATAACACACTTTCAATATACGAACAAACCATCTATTGTAGAATCACGAAATTCAAAGCACACTCCATTTTGATATGAATATTATCTTTATTGGTTCAACTCCAATTCCTAATGGTGGAGCAAATACTAATCGTATGATTTCCTTAGCAAAAGGGGTTCAAAACTGTTCTTCAAAAGTTAAAATAATTATTACTTTACCTTCTGAACATAAAATCTCTATTCGAAATATAGAATTTTCAGGTGTGGTTGATAAAATTCCCTATGAGTATTCTTCAAAAAACTTAGTAATTCCTTCAAACAAGATTTACAAGGTTTTTTATTATGCGTTATGTATTATACGTGCATGTCACCTTGTGTTTAAATACAATCGATTAGAAAGAATTGATGCAATTGTTATATTTATTTCAAACATATATTTATTTCTACCGTTTTTTTTTATTTCTAAAGTAATAAAATCAAAATATTTTATTGAGGTCAATGAGTTTCCTTTGATACAAAATAAGAACACCTATTTTAATTCTAAACTTCTCAGGCCTTGTTATAATCTATTTGATGGTATATTTGTTATCTCTTACAAATTAAGGGAGTACTTCCAAAACGAGTTGAAAATTAATTCAAAAGTTATACATTTACCAATGACTGTTGATCTTGATAGATTTTCAAGTTCGAATTCAACTATAAATTTTGAAAATTGGGTGACTTATGTTGGAGATCCAACTGGGAATAAAGATGGAGTATCAATACTAATTTCAGCATTTTCAATCATTGCAAATGAATATCCATCTTATAAATTAATTATAATTGGTGCACCCTCAAAATCAAATGACGTAATCACAATACTCAAATCGCATGCAAAATCCTTACATCTTGAGGACAAAATTGTTTTTACTGGTCATCTATCAAATGAAGAGGTTGTTAAATATTTAGTTAAAAGTAAAATATTAGCATTGGCCAGACCTTCTAATTATCAAAATGAAGGAGGGTTTCCTACTAAATTAGGAGAGTATCTTGCTTCAGGCAGACCAGTTGTATTGACTGATGTTGGAGACATTAGCAAGTACCTTATTGATCGTGTATCAGCATTTATTGCTAAACCGAATAATATTGAGAGTTTTGCTATTAAACTTAAAGAAGCGTTGCAAAATGATAAATTTAGTGATTTTATTGGGAATAATGGAAAGCAAATTGCGATAACTTACTTTAATTTTATCACCCAAGGCAGGACCATAATTAGTACCATAAATTCATATTATTGAATTTCAACAATATATAAATAGATTATAATAATTATAGTTTAATGAAGATTCTAATTGTTTATAGTGGTAACCATAAGCTTGGTACTAATATGCATAAGCAAAATAATCCATTTGTTTTTGATATGATTAATTCACTTAAAAACTATAATATTGAAATCGACACTTTTGCCATTAAAGGAAGAGGTATTATCGGATATCTCAAGAATTGGTATAAATATTTAACAATTACTAAGAATAATCATTATGATCTTATTCACGCTATTTATGGTTTCAGTGGCCTTTTTTCAATTTTCCAACGTTATTCACCGGTTGTTATAACATATATAGGAACAGATATAACGAATAAAACCAGTTTAAGATATTCGAGAATCGCAATGGCCTTTTGTAAACAAAATATATTTGTTTCAAAGCACCTTGCTTTGCTTTCAGGGATTCACAACTTTTTTAATATTATTCCGTTTGGGGTTGATTTAAACACATTGTTTTACCCTTTAGATAAATTTGAAAGCAGAAAAAAATTGAACCTTGATCTATATAAAAAATATGCGTTATTTGCTTCCTACAGAGCTAATCCAATTAAAAATTTTTCATTAGCGAAGAATGCCGTCAATCTTGTTGGAGATATAGAGATACTTGAGATGATGCAAGGTTTGGATAGAGAAAACGTTAATGTTTTAATCAATGCAGTTGATGTTGTAATATTATCATCCTTTTCAGAGGGGTCTCCACAAGTTATCAAAGAGGCAATGGCGTGCAATATTCCGATAGTATCAACAGATGTTGGTGATGTAAGAGAAATTATTGGGGATACTGAAGGTTGTTTTATTGCCCCTTTTAGTGAAAATGAATTCGCAGAAAAAATTTCGTTGGCGTTATCATATGGTAAAAGAACGAATGGTCGCGAAAAAATCCAACACCTTAGTTCAGAAAGTATAGCGAAACAAATCTATAATATATATTTAAATGTAATAAGCGAGGGAAAATGATTGTTGTTGTCGATTATGGGATGGGGAATCTCCGGTCAGTCGGAAAGGCCTTTGAGAGACTGGGAGTAAAGGTAATAATCTCTTCTTTGGTTGATGATATCCGGAAGGCTGATAAAATAATTCTGCCCGGGGTTGGTCATTTCAAATATGGAATGGAGAAACTAATTTCATTGAAACTGATTAACATCCTCAATATCAAAGTTCTGGAGGAGAATGTTCCTGTTCTTGGCATCTGCCTGGGAATGCAACTCATGACCAGCCACAGTGAAGAAGGAGATGTAGCCGGTCTGAACTGGGTCAGTGCACGCACAAAAAAGTTTCAGTTTGAGGAAAAAAACAGCATCTTTAAAGTACCGCATATGGGCTGGAACAGTGTTACGATTATGAAGGATTCAGCATTACTGAAGGACCTGGTATCGGAAGATCTGTTTTATTTTGTTCATTCTTATTATGTTGCCTGCAATGATCCTGCCGATGTCCTGCTGAGAACTGACTACAATATAGGGTTTGATTCCGGATTCGTTCATGATAACATATCCGGGTTCCAGTTTCATCCGGAAAAAAGTCACAAAAAAGGACTGTGTTTATTAAAAAATTTCATTGATCTCTGATACCTATGTTCAGACCCAGGGTTATTCCTGTTCTTCTATTAAAAAATAAAGGGTTAGTAAAAACTGTTGGTTTTAAAAAATCAACATCAAAGTATATCGGGGACCCGATAAATGCTGTCAGGATATTCAACGACCTGGAGGCTGACGAACTGGTTTTTCTTGATATTACTGCATCTGCCGAAAACAGGTTGATCGATATCGATTTGATAAGGAAAATCGGGGACGAAGCCTTTATGCCCTTTGCAGTGGGTGGTGGGATCCGAACTGTCAGTGAAATCAAATTGCTTCTGAATGCAGGAGTTGAAAAGGTCGTTATCAATACCGCTGCCTTACTAAATCCTGATTTTATCCGTGATGCCTCAGAACAATTCGGAAATCAAAGTGTTATTGTGTCGGTCGACTACAAAAGAAATCTCTGGGGCAAAACTCATGTTTTCATCAAGGGAGGAACAGCCTCTTTTCCGGTAGATCCTATAGAATTTGCTATAAGAATGCAAGCCTTCGGGGCGGGAGAAATCCTGCTGCATTCCATCGAAAAGGACGGAACCATGACGGGTTATGATCTGAATATGATCGAAAAAATCTCCAATGCTATTGATATCCCTGTTATTGTTTGCGGGGGAGCAGGGAACCTTAACGATTTTAAACAAGCCATCCTACATGGAGCCAGCGCATTGGCAGCCGGCAGTATGTTTGTATTCCATGGCGCACGGAATGCCGTTCTAGTCAACTATCCCGACAAGGGCATATTAGCTACATTATTTACAGACAAATCCAATTAACCATACAACGATGATCTGTTCAAGAGGTGTTTGGGATGATTCTGTCCCTGGGATTTCTTACGACGAGACTGGGGCATCCAATTACAGTAAGCTTTTCGATGCCCTGGTCAAAGCTTATCCAAGAGGAGAATCCGGAAGGATGGAATGGGAGAAAATTGTCGAAAAGGTGAAATCGAAAGGTAAAAATAAAAGATATGATTGTATCATCGGTATAAGCGGAGGTACCGACAGCTGTTACCTGCTCTATCTTGCGAAGGAGAAATACGGCCTGCGACCGCTGGCTGTAAACCTGGATAATGGATGGAGTTCGGATATTTCTGTAAAAAATATTAAAAAAGTGACCTCCAAATTATCGATTGACCTCGAAACATACGTTATTGATTATGAGGAAATAAAAGACCTTTTACGATCCTATATGTATGCCTGTCTTCCTTGGATAGACATCCCTACCGATATTGCCATCAAAGCCATAATGTATCAAATCGCCATGAGGGAAAATGTCCGGTATATCTTTAGGGGAAATGATTTCAGGTCTGAGGGCACCCAGCCTGAAGCATGGACTTCCGGCGACGGTTGGCAATTAAAATTCATCCATAACAAATTTGGAAAAGTTCCGCTAAAAACATATCCGAACCAGACCCTCGCTGACCTGGTGTATTTTGGTTTCATAAAAAACATTAAATCCATTTACCCCTATTATTATCTGGAATATCAGAAACAGACAGCCCGGGAGTTTCTGATAAAGGAGTATGACTGGGAATACTATGGAGGGCATCACCATGAAAACCGATTCACAAAATTCGTGATCGCATACTGGCTGCCGGAAAAATTCAATATCGATAAGCGGAAAATTTCCTTATCCGCCCAGGTTCTGAGTGGACAAATCACGCGTGACCAGGCGCTGCAGGAATTACAAACACCTCCGTATGCTCCGGATGAACTCGAAATTGATAAAACATATACTTTAAAGAAACTGGATTTGTCCATAGACGAGTTTGAGAAAATATGGAAGAGCCCGAACAGATCATTTCTTGATTATCCATCCTACTACCCATTAATGACACGGTTTAAAAAGGTCACATTATTTATTCTTTCGAAAATCCTAACCCAAAAACCAATGACATTGTTTCAAATGGAATACATAAAAATGTAATTTGATATGCGTTATCTTTTTTTCTTTGTTCATCCATCGAAATTTCACGTATTCAAACACACAATAAATTATTTACTGGCGAATGGGCACCATGTTGAAATTGTAATAACCTCAAAAGACATTCTTGAATCACTGTTAATTTCAGAAGGATGGAAATATACAAATATTTTCCCTGAAGGAAGAAAAATTAAAAATGTCAGCCCGGTTTTGAGTTCTTCGATCAATGCTTTCAGAACTGTTTATCGCTTGTTAAAATTTACCCATGGTAAAAAATATGACCTCTTTATTACGGATGATCTTTTAGTAGTCATTGGAAAATTAAAAAGGATACCGTCTATTGTTCTGATGGACGATGATCTGGCTGTTGTTAAGCAATTCTCACTGGTTTTGATGTTCACTGATCATATTCTTGCACCTGCAATTACAGACCTGGGCAGATTCAGTAAAAAGAAAATTCCTTTTAACGGCTATAAAGAGCTGGCATATCTTCACCCGAAATATTTTAAACCTGATCATTCAGTCGTTTCCGGGTTTAACCCATCCGATGAAAAATATTTTTTATTAAGGCTCGTTTTACTCAGGTCTTACCATGATGCCGGTAAAAAAGGAATAAACAATGAGCAGATACGAAAAATTATCGGGCTTCTGGGTCATTACGGTAAGGTTTTCATTACTTCCGAGAGAGAATTACCCCCTGATATGGAACAGTATAGAATCAAAATTGAGCCAAGAAAGATTCTTCATGCTATTTATTTTGCACAGGCCTTTATCGGGGACAGTCAAACAATGACTTCCGAAGCAGCAATACTTGGCACACCGGCATTCAGGATCAATGATTTTGTCGGAAAAATCAGTGTTATGGAAGAAAAGGAAAAAAAATTCGGACTCTCATACAATTTTAAAAGCAGCCAGTTCGAGGAATTCTTAACAATCTTAAATGGGTTTTTATCCGTTCCTGATTATAAAGCCTCTTTTCAGGAAAAAAGAATGATTATGCTTGGGGAAAAAATAGATTTAACTGAATTCATGATTAGGTTATTTACAAATTATCCGGATAGTGTAAAAGTAAATAATCATTGATTAATAACGCTTCTTAATTCATTATTGCCATTTTTATAACGAATCATCATGTGCGGAATTTTCGGAATAATTATTAAACCACAATCAACACTTAGGATTAAAGGAGTACGCAAGATACTTGAAAAAATTGCCGTTTTTAGTGAATCTCGCGGCAAAGATTCATCTGGCATTGCCATTCAACTACGTAATAAACAGCTAATTACAATAATAAAAGGAGATATTCCAATACATCAATTGCTTAAAAGCAAAGCTTTTAAGCAAGAAATCAAACTTGGTATCGATGAATATAATAAAAGCAATGGTTTTATCGCATTCGGTCATGCCCGGCTTGTTACAAATGGTTCACAATTGCATGAAGTCAACAACCAACCCGTAATCAAAGAAGGCATCATCATTATCCACAACGGCATTATTGTCAACGTTGATGAACTCTGGATGCAACATACACAGCTTAAACGCGAATACTTTATTGATACGGAAATTATTCCTGCACTCATTCGCAAGGAAATGCAACAACAGGACAACCTTGTCACTGCCTGCTGTAATGCCTTTAATCAAATCATAGGCACCTATTCTGTAGCCATGATGTTCAATGATCTTGATCAATTTATCCTTGGCACAAACAATGGTTCATTATATTACCTGACTGATAACGAAAACTTTATAACGTTTACATCCGAAAAATACTTTCTCGAAAGGCTAAAGAGAGAGAGTTGTTTTAAGCATTTAGGTCAGAACCTGAACATTCAACCACTACCCAAGAACAATGGACTCGTTATCAGTTTGACACAATTAACCATAAAACCATTTTCAATAAAGGGAAGCAAGCCGTCAATACCGATCTCAAAAAGTTCAGTTTTCAATATCCAGAAGCATATAATTGACAATTATTCCAGCAAGCGTGAGGTTGTAATTGACCTTACTGCATTTAGTAATCGGTCAAAGGAACAAAATTATTACAGCCTGCTTGAAAATAATTCTGAAGCGATTAGCTTGTTGCGAAGATGCACGAAATGTTTGCTGCCAGAAACCATTCCTTTTATAACCTATGACCAATTGGGTGTTTGTAATTATTGTAATAATTATACACCTAAAAATCAATATAAAACAATAGATGAATTAAAGACATTGATTGAGCCATACAGGAAGAAGGGTGACACACCTGATTGTATTGTCCCATTCAGTGGGGGTCGCGATAGTACCTATACTTTGCATTTTGTTAAAGAAGTGTTGGGATTAAATCCTATTGCCTACACATATGACTGGGGAATGGTAACAGATTTGGCCAGGAGAAATGCTGCAAGAGTTTGCGGGAAACTTGGAATCGAAAATATAATAGTTGCCGCTGATATTCGGATGAAAAGAGAGAACATAAGAAAAAATGTTCTAGCTTGGCTAAAGAAGCCTCATTTAGGAATGGTACCCCTATTTATGGCTGGTGATAAATATTTTTTTTATTACTCCAATAAAATTCAATTACAAAATAAAATTAAATTAAGTGTTTGGGGCTCTAATCCACTTGAAAACACTGATTTTAAGCTTGGATTTGCTGGTATTCCACCACAATTTATAAAAAAACGAATAGATGACGTAAAATCTTTTAACAAAATCAAGTTAGCTTCTTTTTTTGGAAGAAATTATATTACAAATCCATCGTATCTCAACGACTCCCTGATTGACACCTTTGGTTCATTTATTTCCAGATATTTGATTACTCGACAAGGATATCTTCAACTATTCGATTATATTAAATGGGATGAGAGCGAGATCGAATCACTAATCTTAAATGAATATAACTGGGAGAAATCTATTGACACAAATAGTACCTGGAGAATCGGCGATGGTACCGCTGCTTTTTATAACTATATATACTACACGGTTGCAGGGTTTTCTGAATATGATACTTTTAGGAGTAACCAAATTCGAGAGGGGCAAATGACGAGATCAGAAGGACTTGATTTGGTAAATATTGAGAACCGTCCAAGATACGAAAACCTGCGTTGGTATATAGATATTATTGGTTTAGATTTTAGAACCACTATTGAGAGTATTAATAAGATTACTAAACTATATAAAAACGATATAGCATGCTGATCCAAAGAAAAAGGATTCCAATCAAAGAAATTTTAATTCAAGGATTTTTACCTTCTTTTTTAAAGAAAAGCATTTATAGGATTAAAGGATATAAAATCGGTAAAGGCGTTAAAATTGGCATCGGTAGTATCATTATTGGAAAGGATGTTCGTCTAAATAACTTTTCTCAAATAGGGCATTTTACGATTATCATTGCAGATTCAATTGAAATTGGAAGATACACTTCGATAGGATCATTTACTTACATAAGCTGTGTTGTGTTTAATATTGGCGAAGATTCAAAAATCCGAGAACAGGTTTATATTGGTGGAACATTGAACCCTGATTCTGAATTGATAATTGGGAATAGAAGCTCAGTGGGACAGTCTTGTTATTTAAATCCATCTAGAAGCATCAGGATTGGGGATGATACAGCCATTGGCGGTAGAAGTTTTATTTTTACTCATGGCTCATGGCAGTCAATCCTAGATGGCTATTCTGTCAAATATGAACCTGTTACAATCGAAGATAATGTATATATTGCCTGGAATGTTTTTATTTTACCTGGTATTAATATTGGTAAGAACAGCACAGTTGCTGCGAGTTCGACAGTTACAATTAATGTGCCGCCACATTCCTTAGCCGCTGGTTCCCCGCTAAAAATTGCTTTGAGTGGAAAAGAAAAATGGCCTAGATCAATTTCATACAATACTAAAGTGAAAATTATTAAAGATATCAATGATCATTTTATAGAATATTTAATTTTTAACAATATTGACTGTAGTCTTGAGAGGATTGCTGAAATGGATAAACTTCTTATTAGAAATAAGAACGGCATTGTGTGTTACTACACAACAATTGAAAATGATGTTTGTTTTTTAGCGAACAACACGTACTTGTTTTTACAAAATACGGAAACAATCATTCAAACTGAACCCAATATTGTGATATTGAATATTGAACGAGGCACAAGGCAAGGGTCAAATAAACTAGGAGAAGAATACATTAAATATTTATCTAGATATGGAATTAGATTTGAAAGGGTTTAAAATTAATTTACCAACAAAGAACTTATCATGAAAGAGAAAATTGAAAAAATCGTTAAAGAAGTTGTAACTCAATTTGCAATTGAAAACAACATTGCAAAACTTAAAAACCCCGACTTGAATACTGTTTTATTTGGATTTGATTCAGTTATCGACTCAATCGGCTTAGTGACAATTATTGTTGAAGTAGAATCAAATCTTTATGATGAGTTGGGAATTCAGGTTTCTTTGGCTGATGAAAAAGCAATGAGCCAATTAAACACGCCTTTCAAAACTGTAGGAAGTTTAACAGAGTACATAGCTAAAATAATAAGTAACCAGCCATGAAAAGAGTTATAATAATTACTGGCTCACGTAAAGGAATTGGACTGGATCTTGTAAAGTATTATCTTGACAAAGGAATGAGTGTTATTGGCTGTAGTAGATCTGAATCTGATTTTATCCATAATGACTATTTACATTTTACGCTTGACGTAAGTAAAGAATTAGAGGTTATAAAAATGGTTAAAGAGGTCGCAAAAAGTTTCGGCACGATCCATTATCTTCTTAACAATGCTGGTATAGCGTCCATGAATCATGCTTTTCTCACTCCTCTTCCTGTTGCACAAAAGATCGTAAATACTAACATTTTAGGAACCTTTCTTTTGTGCAGGGAAGTTGGTAAAGTGATGTCCAGAAATAAATTTGGCCGAATTATCAACTTTGCTACTTTTGCTGTTCCTTTTAAATTGGCTGGTGAAGCAGTATATGCGGCTTCAAAAGCAGGTGTAATTTCTCTGACGGAGACTTTAAGCCGTGAATTTGCACAGTATGGTATTACAGTAAATGCTGTTGCTCCCCCTGCAGTCAAAACAGATCTGATTAAAAATGTTCCTGAAGATAAAATGATAAGCCTTTTAAACCGACAAGCAATTCACCGCTATGGCACGTATGCAGACATTGCTAATGTTATTGACTTCTTTCTTTTGGAGAAAAGTTCTATGGTTACAGGTCAAACAATATATTTAGGAGGTGTGTGATGTTTATAGATTTTATAATAAACAAATTTATCGAGAATGCTAATAATGAAGCCGTTATAATTGATGATGAAATATATAGCTATCAATACTTGTTAGACAGGTACAAATACTGGCTAAACTTTATTGATGCGAATATTGTTGAGCATAGTGTCGTTGCAATTGAATCGGAATATCATCCCGATTCAATTACTTTATTTCTTGCCCTTATTGAGAAAAGAAATATAGTTGTTCCTTTTAGCTTGAAAAATAAAGACATAAATGAAAAAATAAAAATCGCTGAAATAGGATATATTTTTGATTTTTCCGATAATTCTTTTCAGTTTAAACATACAAATCGTCAACCTGAAAATGAGCTCATTGAGATTCTTTTTAAGAGAGATCATCCGGGAATTATTATTTTCTCTTCCGGATCAACTGGAATTCCTAAAGCAGCATTGCATGACTTTACATTTTTACTAAATAAATTTAAAACAAGAAGGAAAACGTTCAGAACTATAAATTTTCTTCTTTTTGATCATTGGGGCGGCCTCAACACTCTTTTATATATATTGTCTAATGCCGGAGTTATTGCAATCCCGAAAGAAAGAACCCCTGAGTATATTTGCAAATTTATTCAAACGCATCATATTGAATTATTGCCGACAACACCCACATTTCTTAATTTACTATTGCTGAATGAGTCGATCGGAAAATATAATTTATCATCTCTGAAGATGATAACTTATGGAACAGAACCGATGTATGAATCAACCTTGAAAGCGATTAATAGGGCACTACCTCTGGTTGAATTTAAACAAACATATGGGTTGACTGAGTTGGGTGTTTTTAGAACCAAATCCAGAAGTTCTGATTCGTTATGGGTCAAGGTTGGTGGAGAAGATTATAAGACTAAAATAATAGACAAAGTCCTATATGTGAAGGCGAAATCATCTATTCTTGGATATTTAAATGCGCCGTCTCCTTTTGATGATGAAGGATGGTATAATACCGGAGATCGTGTTGAAATAGATGGAGAATGGTTACGTTTTCTTGGACGTGAAAGTGACATAATTAATGTCGGGGGGCAAAAAGTCTTTCCCACTGAGGTGGAATCAGTATTGATGCTAAGTCCTTACATTAAGGACTGTTCTGTTTATGCAGAAAAAAATGGCATTATGGGTAATATTGTCGCTGCTGATGTTGTACTAAATAAAAACATGAATAATACAAGTATCAGATCTGCAATTAGACTTTTTTGTAAGGATAAATTAAATAGTTATAAAATTCCTGTTAGAATAAATTTTGTTGAACAAATTAATATTGGAGAAAGATTTAAAAAAATTAGAAAAGGAATATAAGATTCAAATGTTTATTTTCTATAATCATCCTCTTTTTGTTATCGAAACTGCTTTGCGGCTTAGGTGAATTATTACATAATATCACAATTATTAAAATCGAGAGTCAATGGCATAAGTGGATGTGTCCTGCCAGTATTCTGAAAAATGAATATTTGAGATAACAACAATTATTTTATCAGCCAAAGTATACATTACAAACTGTTGGTTTAATATTTTACCAACAGATTAGTTGTTAGCTTTTTATACTCCTTGAAATCGGGGTTAGTATTAGGATTTTGACGTAATGATAGATTTCACCCTTGAGATTTATACGGAACTGCTGCTTGCGTTAACAAAAACGAACTGGCAGTTTTATCATTTTTCAGAATATTTTTCGAATATTGATCACGGGAAAGTCATATTTCTTCGTCATGATGTGGATGCAAAAAAGAATAATTCCCTGATATTCGCCAGGATTCAGCACAAAAACGCCATTAAGGGAACATACTATTTCAGGGTCGTACCACAAAGTTTTGATAAAACCGTGATTTTACGGGTAGCTGATCTGGGACATGAAATTGGTTACCATTATGAAACCATGGACACCTGCAATGGTAATGTTGATCGTGCCTACGACGAATTCTGCCGTTACCTTGAGCAATTCAGGAAACTTTATCCTGTAACGACAGTTTGCATGCACGGAAGCCCACTCTCAAAATTTGACAACCGAGCTATCTGGGACAAATATGATTACAGGAACTTGGGTATTACTGCAGAACCTTATTTTGACCTTGATTTTAACCGGTTTTACTACCTTACAGATACGGGTCGCCGCTGGGATGGTGATTCTTTCAGTGTTCGAGATAAACCATTTTTGAGAACACCTTTGACAAATACGGTATTTCAGCGTCAACACTATCATTCAACAGAAGAAATCATCGGCGCGATAATATCCGGGACCTTTCCGGATCACGCAATGATGACATTCCATCCTCAGCGCTGGACAGATAATGTCATTACCTGGTCAAAGGAATACCTGCTTCAGAATATTAAGAATATCATTAAAAAACAGTTCTTTGTGAAATAAAACGGTTCCGGCCAAAAGTGACATATTAAAATCTCCCTCTATATGCTTGAATCCATTAAACAACGGTTAAACAAGGCTGTTGTCACGTATAACCTCAACAATTTCAAGGACATAGCAATATTTATTGTACTTATCCTTATATTCACTATGGTTGGATACACATGGAAACACATATTCGACTATAAATTATTCGGAGTACAGGTTTTGGAACCATTTTATCGTTTTTTAATCAAATATATCGTACTAATTTCCTACTGGTTTCTGACCACAATTTTTTCGATTCACATGTCCTATGACATCGAAACAAGCAGACTATATTTTACCGATGTAAGTTACATTTACATATACCATGGGTGCTCAGGATTAAAAGAGATGGCCATGTTCTTATTCATTATGTTACTCTTTCCTGGTAAACTGAAGGCCAAATTCTGGTTTATTCCGTTTTCACTCCTTCTGATTTATTTTGTCGCGATACTTAGAATTGTATTTCTTGGACTAGTTTATAAATTTCAGCCAAGTTGGTTCGATTTTTTACATAAATTCTTATTTAATGTTCTATTTTTCCTCATTTTTTTCCTTCTGTGGCTGGTGTGGGTTAAGTGGTTTTACAAGAAGAACCCTGTGTTCTCAAAATCCGATCTGAAACCCAAAGAAGATTGAGTAAGTAATTCCATAGAATATTATTGGAGCATACTTAATATCTCCCTTTGAATGCTGATAAGAGATGCCACCGTTAAGCATGAATTGATTACACAGAAGAAAGTTTATACTGATTTGTACTTTGTCTGTCTGGAAACTGATGTCCTTGAGTACCGGTAATGTATAGTTATTCAAATACCTTATATTTAGAAAATCCTGACCATGACGGATATACTGATATTCTCCTGAGAGGGCAACCCGGGAATATGGTCGGAAAATTAAACTGAAAAACAACTCTTCGGAATTGTCCTTTAAATAGTTACCCAGGCAATATCCGGACGAATAATAATCGATAGGAGTAACATAATGCTGATAAGTCAGCGGATTGGTTCTGGTATATTCACCTACCAATATCAAATTCTTCAAAGGCCACCCTGCCAGTTGGAACCCGATCTTTGAACTGATCTCATTATGTTGACCGGCTTTCCAGAAGGCTTCCATTTTAAGATCATCTATGAACACTGATGAATAAAGTAAGAGGCAACGAACAGCCAGATAATTAATATTCAGGAACATCTGGTTATTTTGTCCATTGTCAACACTCAGGTTACTCTGAGTCTGATCAACAGATTTATAAAATAAGAAAGGTATGAAGAAAGCTGGGTTGATTGCCCTATCGCCATATATAACTGAATTCCCGACGGATATATGCAAACTCTTCCATGGAATGACAGTCACTAAATTTCCGATAAAATATTTCCTGGTCCTGTTACTTTTTGGAGTTTTACTATCCTGGTAAATACTATCAAGATAGACTGATTGAAGCAACCCCAAAATATACCTTAATTCAATCCACTTCGCCGGCTTCACGTTTAATTGAAAAAAGGGGAACGACGGTACATGCCCCGAGAGGATGTTTGACCCGTGCTGTGAATTTCCCCAGATGGGACGGTCGTTGTAAACACCGAAATCGCCCCAGTTCCAGACGACACTTAACCCTCCACGCCATTCGGTGTTGCTTACTGATCCGTTTTTCAACTCTTTCCAGACCTTTCCTTCCTCCATCGTAAAGTACTCCGGCTTCACCAGCGGCTCGCTTTCCCTGGTTTGTTTCACATTGGCATAAAAGCCGATATGTTTCCCCAGGTAGCCAAACACTTCTCCCCCGCCCGTCGCTTCCCAGACATTTCCATTTTCATTTACCAGAAATCTATTTCCCAGTTCCGGACGGACGGATAGGTTCAATAATTTTCCCAGGTACGTATAACCGATGGGATCGTTGTTAAATACCTGGTAACGAGATGATGGGAAAATTGAGTCATAAGGTGAGTCGTGGGTCCTGAACGGTGAATGCTGAGGCTGATAGGGATTGGTTATTCGTAATTCATTATTCAATACTCGTAATTCAATCACATAATCGCGTAAAAAAAAATCAATCTCCTCTTTTAACCTCTTTTTTACCCCTGTAATGGTCGTATCCGCCAGGGCATGTCTCGCTTCAGCAAGTTTCCCGGTAATATAGATCCGGGAATAGGGCTTTGTAACGGAAATGAGGGTAATTACTTTCAGGGTGGACAGCTCGTCCAGCAGATCGTAAACGGAGTTGTTTGTTACCGGCTCGTAAACCACCTGCCCCTGCATCGATAAGCCAGTAAAAATGAACACCAGGAAAAGATGAAATGTGGATCGCTGCAGGTTCATCTGAAGAAATATAATTTGTCAAAAGTAGTGAAATTACAACAGTCCGGCAACCCTTATAACAGCGAGGCGATTGCGATAGTCGATTTGACAATGGGCTCAGCTCCGAATTATCTGGAATATGGTATTCGAAAGATACCAGTCAACAAAGCAGTCGCGATTATTGGGAGTGTTTGGGGGAGGTAGTTTATCATTTCTTTGTTATCATAATTTCAACCATGTTTGGGATAATATCAAAAAAAACAATAAATTTACTTAATTATTATAAAAGTGAAATTTTGACGAGCTTCTATGAGAAAACAGATTTTTTGGTATTTAACTGATTCAATTATCTTCGTTTTCAGTTTTTATCTACTCCTATTACTTAAATTCGGGTACTTAAACGATACCAGCCGGATTTTCCTGACCTCTGTTTATATCTTTGTTATCTGGACCGTCATTTCCGCCTTCACAAAGAAACAGGATATCATTCAGAAAATCAAGGTCAAGGAAATTATTGCAGATATAACAATCAGCAATGTCTTTATCCTGGGAGCCATCCTGATTCTGATCCGTCTTAGGCCCCGTTTTATTGAGATCCGTTTCCTTCTCATCTATCTTATCCTTCTGGCATCCATCCTGGAATTTATTGCAGGGTTGTTTATAGTCTATTACAATCGCACTAAGAACAAACCATTTCAAGCCGAGTTGGAATCCGGAGAGAACCTTTTGCATGGCGCCGGAACGATAGTCAAAGCCGGTCCCAGGCATGTCATTCAACCGGAAGTCCCTTTTGAACAACTTCAGCAGACAAGAGAGACGCTTGCCAGGATCCTTATTGAAGAGACGGATGAGCAGGTTATTCAGTTCGTCGAAAAATACATAACGCCGGGATTTACTGGCACCTCAATCGTTTCAACTACAACCCGGTTTAACATTTTAAACCTTCCTTTGCATGATTACGAGGTCATCATCAACCTCAAACGACTGAATGATATTCAATTTATCAACAAATTTTTTGAAGCGGTCAATGCCAAGTTGATGCAGGGCGGGATCTTCAGCGCCTGGGTTGAAACCTATAGCCTGAGAAAGAAAAGAGTGCTTTCGAAGTATCCCTGGGGAATTAATTATTTAATTTACACGGTCGATTTTCTGATAAAAAGGGTATTCCCAAAACTGCCGGTCACAAAAAAAATCTATTTTTTCCTTACCCGTGGACAGAATAGGGTTATTTCCAAAGCCGAAACCTATGGAAGGCTATATTCCTGCGGGTTTGAGATCGTGGAGGAAGCATTTATCGGAGGCCGGTTATTTTTTGTGGTACGTAAAATAAAAGAGCCTGCTTTTGATTACCATCCAACTTATGGCCCGATAATCCGTTTAAAACGCCTTGGGAAAAACGGAAAGATCATAAGTGTCTACAAATTGAGGACGATGCACGCCTATTCTGAATACCTCCAGGGTTACATTTATGAGCGGAATAAGCTTCAGCCTGGGGGCAAATTCAAGGATGATTTCAGGGTCACCACCCTTGGAAGGATCTTCAGGAAGTTATGGATTGATGAACTTCCCATGCTGATCAACCTCATCAAGGGCGACCTGAAGCTTGTCGGTGTACGTCCTTTGAGCCAGCATTATTTTGATCTTTACACGGATGAACTTAAGGAAAAACGCATCAAATACAAGCCCGGACTGATCCCTCCGTTTTATGCCGATCTTCCAAAAACACTACCGGAGATCATGGATTCCGAAATGCGATACCTTTTGTCGTATGAAAAAAAACCCTTTCTCACCGATATCAGGTATTGTTGGAAAGCCCTATGGAATATTCTTTTCCGGCATGCCCGCAGTACATAAATATATTCTTTCTTGCGAAATCTTGCCATCCTTATAATCTTATGGGGTTTCCTCTTTATAAAGCAGGGGAAGGCCCAGGAGCTGTTTATACCTCCATCCGACCCCGGTATTGAAGAACTTCTGGATGAACTGGCTAACGATCATATCATTTCCCTGAATTCGGTTGCATAGCCTTATTCAAGAAAATACATTGCCATAAAATTGTCTGAAGCGCTAAAAAGCGATTCTTTATTGTCGAAACGCCAGATCCGTGATATTCAATTCTTCCTCGGGAATTATCTCCGGGATAACTCCCAGGAAATCTATCTTGCATTAATATACAAACCTATTCGGGGCTTTTCGCTGACCTTATCCTATAATTTTGCCCAGCATGGGGATGAATTTCAGTATGGCCTTGTTGCCGACCCGGTAACATTACCTGTGTTAAAAAATATTTCCTGGCAGAATCAATCGATCGCCTTAAATGCCTCCTATAGCCTTTTCTCCGGGATGATCCTTTTTCTCAACTATCAATATAGGGAAACAAAGGGGGATGTTCAGTTTACACCCCCGGTTTTTCTTGGTAAGACCCACACCTTGTCAGCAGGGTTTCAGATCGGGTTCTGACCCGTTTTTTTCCTTCCTTTTGGGGTAATTTTCTCAGCCCAGTTCCACTACAAGGTGAAAAATCACGACATAGAAAAAAAAACCAACTTTCTAGCTGGTTGATGGTAGCCCGTAGGGGAATCGAACCCCTGTTACCAGGATGAAAACCTGGCGTCCTAGCCCCTAGACGAACGGGCCAAATTGTTTCAATTCGGGCGGCAAAATTAGTCTTTTAGTTTTACTTTTCAAAATATTTATCATTCCTTGATCCGCCTTTTTAAGTTCCCTGGCTAACCAGTTTATCGGTATGCATGGACGCTAAGACTATCCCAACCCTCCATTAATTAGTCAAAATGAATTGCCTGATATAGGTTTGGCAGAAGAAAAAAAATATACCAGTCACCGCAAAGACTTGACATGTGACGCTTGACGCGTAACTTTATAGACTTTTGCAAATTTATCACCTTATCACCTTATCACCTTATCACCTTATCACCTTATCACCTCATTACTTAATCACTTAACACTTAATCACTTCATCAGCTCCCTGATCGACCCATATGTATTCGAAAGCACACTTTCAAGATCTTCCCGTCCAACCCACCTGACTTCGCTAATCTCCTCCTCCGTTTGGGGAATAAGGGATTGTGCGCTTTTCGCTTCCATCTCAAACCAGTAAGTCTGTTTCAGGATCTGTTTCCCTTTTCTCGTATATATATGAAAAGTAGGAGGCAAGGATCCTGTGATCCGTAATTCCAGGAGCCCGGTTTCTTCCCTTACTTCACGGATGGCCGCTTCTTCCAGTGTTTCATTTTCCGCGAGTTTGCCTTTGGGAAGATCCCATTTCCCGAGCCGGAAAATAAACAACATCTCCCCTTTCTCATTTTTCACCAAACCGCCTGCAGCGTCAATCCTTTTAAACAGATGAAAGAAATCGCGTTTCAAGCTAATATCTTTCTTTTCCGACCAGATGACTAATTTCATCTGCTGATCATTCTCTTCAAAGGCTTTAAAAGTTTTATTCAATTGCTTAGCGGAGGTATATTCTATGACCTGTTCATCCGGTAGCAGTTTTCCGGGCTGCGATTTCAGCAATTCAATGGATTTTTCGTTCAAAAATATTTTCATTTCAATAGTCAATATTACCTATTTTTGATTCCGGTTTAATGAAAAATTCACCCACCTTTATCATGTGTTCTGGTATTTGATTGTTGAACCTGTTCTGAAAAGTCATTTTCTTGTTTTTACCGCGAAGACGCAAAGACACAAAGGTCGCTAAAGAATTTAAACTTTATAAACTTTTTCACTTAACACTTAAAACTTAACACTTCTTAACACTAATATCCAACTTATGATTTATAATAAAGCTGTTTCTTTGCAAACGGCAGATTACCTTCTTGGAATCAGAGCCGTGAAGTTAAGCCCCCGCGATCTTTTTACCTGGGCTTCCGGGATCAAATCTCCGATCTACTGCGACAACCGCGTTACACTTTCATTCCCGGTGATCCGGACGTTCATCAAAGAAAATTTCGTGAATGCCATCACCGAAAAATTTGAAAAACCAGACCTGATCGCAGGTGTTGCAACCGGGGGTATTCCGCAAGGGGCTCTTGTAGCAGAGGAACTTTCCCTCCCCTTTGTCTATGTTCGTACCAGTAAAAAAGATCATGGCCTGACCAACCTGATCGAAGGCAGGGTTGAACTCGGGCAGAAAGTTGTAGTAGTGGAAGACCTAATCTCAACGGGAAGCAGCAGCCTTGAGGCTGTGCGTGCATTGCAGGAGGCCGGTTGTATCGTCATCGGTATGGTGGCTATATTTACCTACAACTTGCCCGTTTCAGTTTCCCGTTTTAAAGAGGCGGGTTGTTTGCTTATTACATTGACCGATTATGAAATTCTGATCGAAAAGGCTTTAAAAACAAACTACATCAACATGGATGACCTGAAGATCCTTCGGAAATTTAAAATAAACCTTTCGAAATAATCATTTGTTCTAATCAACCTCTCTTTCTCGCAAAGGCGAAGGCAGAGATTCCTGCTTGATCTTATCAAACGAAAGGATCAACCACATTAGGCACAATAGTTCACATTAGTATCCTTTTGGTAATGTAGCAAAAAGTTCAGTGACCATTGTTTTTTGTCCTTCTTTAAAAATGTTAGTACAATTAAAGTTAATAAGAATACCTTTAGGCTTTGCAAGAAGTTTCAGGTATGTCAGCAACTGCGCTTCATGAATAGGTAATATACTATCAACAGCTTTTATCTCCACAATAATTGAATTTTCCACCAATAGATCAAATCGAAGATCACAATCAAGATAAAGACCTTTGAATACAAGTGGAACCTTTTGTTGCATAATTAATTTGAGCCCTTTTTCTCTAAGTAAATGAGTAAGGCATTTTTCGTAAATACTCTCAAGCAATCCAGGCCCCAATTCTTTATGAATCTCAATTGCAGCGCCAATAATGGTATGCGTCAATTCGTTTAAATATTTCTGTGTCATCATTAATCAATTAATGAATATCTATTGTGAACTATTGTGCCTAATGTGGTTAACTAGAATGTTGGATAAATCGCTTTCCTTATTAATCATGTTGGAGTAAAAAGGTAATACAGTAAAAATGAATTTTTTTGCGTTTCGGTGAAAAAAGTTTGAACAGTGACGAGGCCAGTCCGGTATGAAGCAAAAAAAAAGCTGCCTCTGTTTGAGACAGCTTTTTGTATGTTTGGATCAGGCTTATTTAATCTTCAATGCTTTGCCAAAAGATGAACCAGTGCCATAATCCAGTTTGATGATATAAGTTCCGTTGGAGAGAGATTCAAGATTCAATGCCTGGGTATATTCACCGGGTTGCCGGGTCCCAAATGAAGTTGAGAAGATCATTCTTCCTGATAAGTCATAAACCATTGCATGAACAGGTGCTGTCTTTCCGATTTTATAGGAGATGATAACTTCGTTTGTAAATGGATTCGGCTGAATTTTCAGCCTGTTTTCTGCAGCGGGTTTGGTATAGATCGGATCCGTTCCCAGAATTACGTTGAATGTGTCATCAAAGAAAAGGCCTCTTCCGAAACTGGCAAGATAGAGATCGCCATAATTGTCTGGCCTGTAATAATAAAGTCCTTGATTGGTTTGCTGTTTTATCATGGTCACCGGAACATTTCCGGTTCCTGTATTCTGAACGGTCCAGGAGGGTGAGGCAGCAGAAATATCATTGGTGGAAAATACACCAAAATCGGTTCCGAGAATCACAATGCCAGGGTTGCTTAGCTCAAACATTCCTGTGTATACCGGCATGGGAGGCAAAGTACCCTGAATTTGCGTAAATGCCGGAGTAGCATCAAGTCCATTGGTTGTTTTGTAAACATAGGTAGAATTCCCATAATTTCCGAGAGTTACTAAAACCGTAATGTTATCCGGAGCAATGGAGATGGATGTAATATACCTGTTTTTGAATTGTGAGTAAACCGTGCTGTCATAAGAAGCATGTCCGATTACACATCCTGCGCTATCTACACAGGCAGTTGTAGAATCATTGGCGAAGGTGATGTTGGTGAGCCGGAAGAGTTTTCCGGTCGTGGTACCTGCCCAGAGCACACCCAGATCTTTGGAGACGGCAATGCAGGAAATCACGTCGGTTGGATCAGCATTCGAAATCCTGAACCAAAGCGGATCAACAGAAAACTGTAATGCCTGCTTTGTCATGTAGATCCCAGATTTACCACTCATTGAGCCGGGTATGAAAAACCTGCTTTGGATGACATCATGAACCCTGATAGTGTCCAATGAGTCAATATTGGAAGGAGCCTGATAATGCATCAGGAACTTAGCATTCGCGCTAGGAACATTGATAATGGAATCTTTGGCTATTCGGCCTGCTTTATTTATAAACGTGACACTGTCAATACTTTGCGTAAAGTTAAAGTCTTCCCATAAGTTGACAGGTGTATAATTTGCATTACTAATGGATCCCAGGAAAGTAGGCGATGGAGTGACGCCAAGATCTTCAGAACGGATGAAAGGCTCAGCAGAAACTCCTGTTCCGAAAAAAACACTGGTTGGATGAATCATCGACCAGGCAATATCTCCGCCATACCCGGGATTCAGCTGTTCTCCGTTTTCGGGTTCATTCAGAACGGTGCCACCGGGAATATAATCTGCACCAATGTAAACTGCACCACCAAAGGAGGACTCTTTTTTCATATTGTATGCAACAGAATTAAATTGGGAAATTATACAGTTTTTGATCATGTGTTGAAATGTAACGCCGGCACTGCTGATGGTACCGATGGAAATACCATCATCGGTTGCGATACCGAATTGCGTCGCTACATTCGGACTGAATACGATCTGGTGCTGAGAAATCGGTACCAGGATATTAATGAGGTCATAATACTCTTCATAATATACATCGAGGGAAACCTGTTCCCAGTTGTAGTAACCGGTTGACTGGATTTTTTTCCCACGCCAGACATCCACTCCGCCAAAGAAAAGCTGGTCAGGATCATCGGGTAATACAGCCAGGGAATTTGCATAGCAACCATTCGTTCCAAGGGGATTGTAAGTGTTATTTCCGGGGAAAACAATGGACCAGGTAGTTCCTTTATCAGCCGACTTGTAAACATTCAGAAGTCTGCCACTCGTACTGGCCAGCGAGGCATATATGATGTTTCCGTCGCTTGGGGCAATCGCAAATTCGATCCCGCCGACTCCTGTACTCGGAAATGTGGTGGGAGTGTTGGTGGATATGTTCACAAAGTTGCTGATGTCGCCAGCTACAGCGATATAAGCAAGATTGTCGATATTGGTAAGGATGGTTCCATCGGCCCCGATCGTAACAGTATATGCATAACCGCTCTTTGCCATGAGCCAATCGGTTCCATTGTCGGAATATTTCAATCCGGTATTTGTTGCAGCAAAGATCCTGCCTGTCGGGCTTATGGCCAGTTTCGAAATGTAGGCCCAATCCGAAGCCGGGTTATTGAAAGCCGGCTGGGTATTCGGCATTACCGTGAAGGTGGAATCATCATCCGAACGGTAGATTCCGGTGCCTATATATTGATTTTTATTACAGTAGGATTCCCCTGTTGCGACATAGATCGTACCGCCGGAACTTTGTACCATGCTGGTTACCCTCAGTACTTCATTATCCTGGGTATTCATCTGGTGCCAGGTCAAACCGAGATTTCTTGATTTCCAGATACCTCCTGTTACCCCACCGGTGAGGATCGTCATTCCACTGGCATCTTTGTTACTGAATAGCACTGTGCGGGTTCGGCCTGCTGCGTTATTCGGACCTACTTGTTTCCAGTTAAGATTAACATCCGACATCTCTTTTTCAGTGGCCATCCTGTTCACTTGAGTCTGTGCCTTCAGCATATCCCTGGCGTCGATTACACCGGTATTCTGGTTGGCACGGATCTGCTGCATACGATCAACTGTAGGCTTACCGCCACCGGGATTTCCGGCAATCGTGATGGAAGAAGAATAGAATGCGATGAATCCGAGAACAAGGATCAAAAAGCGAAAGGGTAAAAATCTACTTTTCATGTTTGTGAGATTAATTTATTAATGGCTTTTCAATATTATAATTGTAGGAAAATCAAGATAGTTATACAAAACTGATACCCGGGAATAAGTTCAACAAATATAAATGAAAAAGTTAATTCTGCAAAAAAAAAATCCATTCCGGCGCTAATTTATTAAATTCCGGAGGATTTGCTTGTCCTGGAATATCAGGGATGACAAGGCTGGTGGAAGTGAAAAGGAACTAATATTGAATAATTCTATATTTTCTCTACAGACGATGCAATCAACCAGCCTACACTGCCATTGGCAATCCGGATCTCATACCAGGTGCCGATGTTATCAATCAGTTCAACCTTCGCACCTTCATGAAGCACAAAGAGGTCAATGCTTTTTTCATCCGGAGAACTTTTAATGGTCACAGTTGGGGTGAAAATGATAGCCTCCTTTCTGTGCATGATATCATCATAGCTTTGCCATGCAAACAGGAATGAAAACAGGCTCACAAAAACAAAAAAGATCCCCAGCCAGAAACCGGCCTTCCGGATGAGTAAATTCCTTGATACAATATAGAACAATCCGGCAACCAACCCGAGGCATAAGAAGGCCAGTCCGAACTTGGACCATTTGTCGACCGAGAAAGATTCTATCATTTTTTTATACCAGCGTTTATAGAATAGTTCAGGAATAGGTTCGATCTTATCCGTGATCTTCGTATTTGCAATCTTGAGATTAAAGTTTACATCTTCATTTCCGGGATCAAGTTTCAAGGCTTTTTCATAATAAAGGATCGAAGAAGTAAAGTCGTTTTGTTTATAACATGCATTGCCAAGGTTGTAGTAAAGATCTACCGATTCATACCCTGCCGTGATAATGCTTTTGTACAACTCGGCAGCATTGGCATAAAATCCATCTGCATATGCTTTGTTTGCTTTGGCTATTGTGATTTCCGGATCAACTGCAAAGGTCAGTCCCGGCAAGAGAAATAAAAAAATGACGAATAATTTTCTCATATTAATTTTCCTTCAGTTTTTCCCACGTGACGCGTAACGCGTTACGCGTCACGGCTTTCAACGTAGTTCCCTTTCGATCCGTGTGATGATCTCCAGTGCCTCCTGATAAGTCTTTTCCATGATCATGGTCTTCTCTCCCGGTGCAAACCGGGCATATTCGGTATTGTTGAGTGTTTCAATAAACTGCTGGATGATTTCATCCTTTACATTCTTCTTCACCAATGCTTCATGCATGGAATCCATGGAAAGCTCAGCCAACGGGATCCCGAACTTATCACTCAAATAACCCCATAAGGCCTGGGATATTTCAATATAAAAAGCTTCCCGCTGTTTCTCTTTCAGGAAAGCATTCGCTTTTTTCAGCCGTCGTATGGCAATTCGGGTAGCTTTCCTGTTTTTCATGAGGGCAAGGTCGCCTCTTCTTATTTCTTGTTTCTTCCAGAGGATGATAACAATGATAAAGAGAAGTACCGGGATGAGCAACCATAAAAAGAAACCCGTTGAAGCAAAGAAAAAGATCCCGGCTTTTCCGGGAATGAAAAGTTCATTCTTTATATGCCGGATATCGCTACCGATGTATTTGATATCTTCTTTCCCTGTACTTGAGTATGTTACTGAAGCTGCATCGCTGCTTCCTTTTTCCACATCCACTGTGTATTGGGGGCTGTTCAACGTCACATATTTCTTTTTTTCCAGGTCAAAATAGCTGAATGTAATGGGTTTGATGGTAAATTTACCGGCCTTCCTTGGAATGATCAGGTACTCAAACGTCTGGCTTCCTGTAGTCCCTGCTCCTGTTGTGCTTATATTGTTAGTGATCTTGGGATCATAGGTTTCAAAATCGGGTGGGAAACTGATGTTGAGCTTATCGATAAGTTGAATATTCCCTTTCCCGGTTATGGTGCATTTCAGGTTAATGGCGTCGTTGGTCTTTGTCTGGCTTTTATCAAGATCTGTTTTAAAAGTAAAGGTTCCCACTGCCCCGCTGAAATCCACTGGTTTTTCAACAATAGGAAGGGGTCTGACATTTATCACTAAGGAATTCGACTTTAGCTTTTTTTCAACATTGGCATAAGATTCATTAAAAAAACTGTTGTTGAAGAAGTCGTCGAAGAAAGGATCCCCGGTTTTGGTTTTTGTTTGTCTTTTATACTGGGCAATGCATTCCAACTCAAATGGGTCGATAACCAGTTTCCCGCTCTTTAAAGGGTATAAAACTACTTTTAAAAGTTCCGCCACATGGTAAACTTCACCGTCGATGGTTTGAGTGTATTGATTATATTTTACATTATCCTTGAGCACGTGTGACCAGAATCCTTCAAATGATGAGGGTTTCGTGATATTGGGTTGTGAAATGGAAACCTTGAAAAATATTTTATAGGTAAGGATGATACCTTCCCCCTGTATGGGATTGTTATTGTCAACGACGGTTTTCACGAAAACATCATTGGAACCCGCTTGTATTCCTCCGTTGTTTGGGTTGTTATTTTTTCCAGCAGTACCCCCGGGCGATGTATTCTGCCCGTTTCCTGCATTCTTTACGACTTTGATGACCACAATATTCGAGTGATATTGCTTATTATCAGCTGTAACCGTTGCGGCAGGGATTTCAAAAGTGCCTTCCTTGTTAGCCCGGAGGATATAGGTAAAAGTAGAAGCAATCGACATGGAGGTTCTTCCGTTAACAGCACGGATACTCGAAGAGGTAGAGGTATAAGGACCTGAAAGCACATCAAATCCCGTTAAGGCTGGCCCGTGAAAATTCGATGCCTGTGCATTAACTGAATACGTCAGGTTAAAGGTCTCTCCCACCCCGACAACCGATCTGGCATTGCCGGTAAACTGGACTTCCTGGGCCAACGTAACGGTCACGATAAGAAGGAATGAACCAAAAACCAAAAAAATCCTCTTATTCATATAGCGTTTTCTATTATCCATCACCAATCTTTCTCGATCAGGACTTGCTGGACTTTTGTCTTATCCTTCTTCAGCTTCTGCAAAGTTTTTTTCTCGTCTTTCTTCATGGCTTCCAACATGCGGTCTGCATCCTCCTTGCTGATCTTTTTTGGCTGATCCTGCTGATCTTTTTTATCCTGTTTCTGATCCTTGTTCTGCTCGTTTTTTTTCTGGTCCTTTTTATCCTTATTCTGTTGATCTTTGTTCTGCTGTTGTTTTTGTTGCTGCTGTTGTTTTTTAATCATCATCTTTGCATATTCGAGGTTGTATTTGGTATCCTTATCCGAAGGATTTTTCAACAATGCATTTTCATAGGCAAGGATGCTCTTTTCATAGTCCTTGGCTTCAAGAAGGGAATTCCCAAGGTTATGAAAAACATTGGCCTTGTCGGCGGAAGAAAGAGTTGATCCTGCAAGGTTTCCAAAAATTTTTGAGGATTCTTCAAAATTCCTCTGCTGGTAAACGGCATCCCCAAGATTGAATAGTCCACCGGCTGAATTTTTATTGACATCTATCGCTTTCCTGTAATTCATTTCGGCTTCCTTGAACTTTCCTTTATCATAAAGTGTATTGCCTTCCCGTATCAGTTTCCTTTCTTTCTGGGCAAAGGAAGACAGGGCGGATGCGGATAAGAGACATATAAGTACTAAAACCGTAACGCGTGACGCGTAATGTGTAACGCGTAACGATAAGGTTTTAAAATGATTATTAACAAGCGACATCTTTATTGAATTCACTTAAAACTTAAAACTTAAAACGGCTTAAACCTGCTAAACCATTGGTTTTTCTTGTCAAATACAACCAGTTCAAATATAAGGAATAACAAGCTAAATCCTATGAAATATTGAAAACGGTCTTCATAATCCGAAAATTGTCTGCTTTCCAGTTCTGACTTCTGGATCTTATTCAGATCATCAAAAACTTTTTGCCAGCCCTCCTCCGAATTAGTTATCCTCACGTACATACCCTTTCCTATTGATGCAATACGTTGTAAAAGCGAATCATCCAGGCGGGTGATGATGGTTGTTCCATCCCGGTCCTTTTTATATCCGGTCCGGATATCCCCATTATATACCGGGATCGGTCCGCCTTCCGTTGTTCCTATTCCCACCGCATATACAACGATTCCTTTTTTAGCAGCAGCCTCGGTTTTCTCCAGTACATCTCCCTGATGGTCTTCGCCGTCAGAAATAACGATGATGGCTTTATTGTGGGTCGATTGCCCGAATGAACCGGTGGCCATCTCAACGGCATCGGCAATGGCTGTTCCCTGCACCGGGACAATATTGGTATTGATGGCGGAAAGGAACATTTTGGCTGCTCCGTAATCCGTGGTGATCGGCAACTGGTTGTAAGCCTTGCCTGCGAATACAATAATGCCGATCCGGTCTCCATCCAGACGGTCGATAAGTTTGGATATGGCCTGCTTTGCCCGTTCAAGCCGACTGGGCCGGATATCCTCCGCCAACATACTGTTGGAAACATCCAGGGCGATCATCACGTCGATGCCTCTTCGCTCAACTTTCTCCATTTTCGACCCGGTTTGAGGGTCAGCAAGCGCCAGCACAAGAAAGGCAAATGCAATCATCAACAAAACGAATTTAAAGATAAGCCGTCCGGTAGAAAATTCAGGCATCAATCGGTGGATGAGGTGGAACTCGCCGAACCGGTTCAGGGCCTTTCTCCTCCATACCAGGAATATAACCAGCGACACAGTAAACACTGGTATCAGGGCCAGAAAATAAAAGAAACTTATATGTGCAAACCTGAACATTCTAGAATAATTTCACCCCTATGGGGTTTAATGGTTTTTTTTATTTAGTTATTCACTTAACACTTAAAACTTAACACTTAAAACTTAATACTTAAAACTCTTCATTCTTCATTCTCTTCTGTTATGGTGTATTCCGGAAATAGGTATTCCGGAGAATTATTTCCAGGGTAATAAAAAACAAAGCAATCCATGCCAGGAGGAAAAACTCTTCTTTTCTCTTATGGAATTCCGTGACATCGATTTTCGATTTTTCCAGTTTATCAATCTCCTGGTAAACCTGGCGCAGTTTTGTGTTATTGGTGGCCCTGAAGTATTTTCCATCCGTCATCTTTGAGATCTGCCGGAGCAGGTCTTCATCGATCTTCACTTCCATAGGTGTAATCTGGATCCCGAATGGGGTTTGAACCGGATAAGGTGCAACACCGGTGGTGCCGATACCAATTGTATAAATCCGCACTCCATATAATTTAGCAATCTCTGCCGCGGAAAGTGGATCAATGGATCCCATATTGTTTACCCCGTCTGTCAGGAGGATAATAACTTTAGAGATGGCTTTGCTGCCGCGAAGCCGGTTCAGTGCGGTGGCTAACCCGTCGCCAATGGCCGTTCCATCCTCGATCATCCCGCTTCTGATATCCTGGAAAAGATTTTTCAATATAGCATGGTCGGTGGTAAGTGGACATTGAGAAAAAGCCTCCCCGCTGAATATGACAAGCCCAATTCTGTCGTTCGGCCTTCCATCGATAAATTCTATGGCTACATTTTTGGATGCTTCAATTCGGTTTGGTTTGAAATCCATCGCCATCATACTGCCGGATATGTCCATTGCCAAAATTATGTCGATTCCCTCCACAGTGATATCGTGGCGGTTTTTTTTGGATTGCGGGCGTGTCATGGCGAGGATCAGGAAGATAAGTGCCAACATTCGCAGGACATACAGGCCATGATAGAGGTACAACCGGATTCCCTTCCTGACCCCCTCGAACCCGGTGGTGGATGAAACCTGGATATCGGCAGGATTCATCTTTTGCCTGAAGAAATACCAGGCTACCAGGATAGGTATCAGCAGTAGCAGATAGAAAAAATTCGGTGATGCGAATGTGATTCCTTTCAACATTGTACAAGGATTTCCGGAGTTGTATATGTCTTATTGATAAAATCAACGGCATCTTCCATACTCTGCTCATGATCTTCGGGAAGGGGCATGTACTTGGCAAATTTTACAAGATCGGCCATCGACAGAATCTTACCGAGAGTTGTCCGAAATTCTTTCTGGATCCCGATTTTTTCCTCCAGATCTTCAAGGATCTCGCCGGTCGTACTTTCCATAGCCATTAGCCGGAACCTGTCTTCAATGTATTTCCTCAGGATATCTGTCAGTTCCGTATAATACTCCTTCATCTTCCCTGCTTGCCATAATTTCTTTTTACGAAGTTTCTCCAGTTCCATCAATGCCCATTCATGGGGTTGGTATTTAACACTGGGGCGAAGGAGGAAAATGGGTTCACCTTTTTTTCTTTTTATGAGATAATAGATCAGAAAACCTGCGATGGCAAGAAACAGCAACCCGGCAATGATCCAGGGCAGGTATTCCAGAATGGAAAACGGTATCTTTACCGGGCCTTTAATGGGTTTGATGGCCAGTGTGGTATCTATCGCTAACGTATGAACCGTCAGGATCTGTATCTCTGTTTGTTCAAACCGGATTGTGGTATCCGGAAGGTTGCGGTAATAAAAACGGATCGGAGGTATCGTATAAAAACCGGAATCAAAACAGGTAAGACGAAGTTCCTGCCTGAGCTGCAGGTTTTTTTTATCAGCCGACCAGGAAGTATCGACTTTAGTCCTGCTAATAACCTGGATGTTCCCGAGGATGGTGTCTTTTATCGATGGCCATACTACCTGCGTTCCGGAAGGAAAGCTGAAATTCAGATTCAGGTTCACCTGGTCGCCAATGAGAATGGTATGGGGTTCAAGCTTTGCCGTTGCTTTGTATCCCTGTCCCCACGCAATCGTACCTGAAACCATGAGGAAGAATAGAAGGCTATATGTTTTTATTACTCTCAAAGGTTGTTTAGCTGATGATCTGATGTTTTTTTACTTTATGAACTTTATAAACTTACTTTTTCGTAATTCGTAATTATTTCCGTGCAGTTCTCTTCCTAAATAGCCCAATAAGCGGTTTGACATAGTCCTGGTCGGTGCGTATCTTTACCACATCCACGCCGGTTCTCCGGAATGTATCAGTGAGGTATCGTGCCTGGTTTAGAGATCTTTCCATAAATATCTCACGGACTTTCCGGTCAGACGAATCAACCCACAACCGTTGGCCGGTTTCTGCATTTTTGATACGGATCATGCCCATATCCGGTATCTCCATTTCACGCTCATCAAAAACATTCACGGCAATCAGGTCGTGTTTGTTGTTTGCGATTTTGATAGCATCTTCAAATCCCTGATCCAGGAAATCGGACAGCAGAAATGCGGTGCATCTTTTTTTAATGGCATTGGTAAAATAACGCAGGGCTTCGGAAATATTCGTTTCCGTATGTGCTGCATGAAAATCGATCAGTTCGCGTATGATTCTCAGGATATGTGTGGTTCCTTTTTTGGGAGGAATGAATTTTTCCACCCTGTTGCTGAAGAATATGACTCCAACTTTATCATTGTTTTTAATGGCGCTGAATGCGAGTACGGCAGCAATTTCTGTGATCAGGTCCTGTTTCAGGGTTTGTTTTGTTCCGAACAGGTTCGATCCGCTCACGTCGATCAACAACATAACCGTGAGCTCTCTTTCTTCATCAAATATTTTGATGTACGGGTGATTGAAGCGGGCGGTTACATTCCAGTCGACGTTCCGTATATCATCTCCGTACTGGTATTCCCTGACTTCACTGAAAGCCATACCCCTTCCTTTGAACACGCTGTGATATTGCCCGGAGAAGATCTGGTTGGACAAACCCCGTGTTTTGATTTCAATCTTACGTACCTTTTTAAAAATCTCTGAAGATTCCATTTTTCTTTAATAGTGATGAAGTGATACAGTGATAAGGTGACCAAGTGACGAGATTATAATTTTATACTCGCCAACTCGCCAGCTCGCCAGTTCGCCAGCTGTCTAGGGAACTTCAACGGTATTCAATATCTCATTGATAATATCTTCCGTGGTGATATTTTCTGCTTCTGCTTCATAGGTCAGTCCGATACGATGACGCATCACATCGTTAGCAACGGCCCGGATATCTTCGGGGATCACGTAACCCCTGCGTTTGATGAAGGCAAAAGCTTTGGCTGCCAGGGCAAGGTTGATGCTGGCACGGGGTGAAGCGCCATAGGAGATCAGGCCTTCAAATTTTTTCAATTTATATTCAGTGGGGAACCTGGAAGCAAAAACAATATCAGTGATATAGTTTTCGATTTTCTCATCGAGGTATACCTCACGGGTAACGCTCCTTGCACGAAGAATGTCCTCGGTTTTCAGGATCATATTGGTATTTACGGATTCGTTCGAGATGTTCTGACGGATGATCAGTTTTTCTTCTTTCTTATCCGGGTATCCAATCACGACTTTCAGCATGAAACGGTCGACCTGTGCTTCGGGCAATGGGTAGGTTCCTTCCTGTTCGATCGGGTTTTCTGTGGCAAGAACCAGAAATGGTTCCGGCAGTATGAATGTTTCTTCCCCGATTGTCACCTGCCGCTCCTGCATAGCTTCAAGTAGCGCACTCTGGACTTTCGCTGGGGAACGGTTGATCTCGTCGGCCAGGACGAAGTTTGCAAAGATGGGGCCTTTCCGCACCCGGAACTCTTCCTTTTTCTGGCTGTAGATGAGGGTACCGATAAGGTCGGCAGGTAAGAGGTCGGGAGTGAACTGGATCCGGCTGAATTTAGCATCGATGATGTGTGCAAGAGATTTGATGGCCAGAGTTTTTGCAAGGCCGGGAACTCCTTCAAGGAGGATATGGCCATTGGAAAGCAACCCGATCAGCAACCGTTCGATCATATGCTTCTGGCCGATGATGACTTTGTGCATCTCCATCGTGACCATGTCGACAAATGCGCTTTCTTTCTGAATGCGTTCATTCAAAGCTTTGATATCCGTTTCAATCATAACAAATCATGTTTTTGAGGGTGCAAATTTATACATTTGAAAAAACTCTCAGAAAAAATTTTATGTTAATATTTGTTAATCGTCGTTAAAGAAAAGTTAAGTATTGACAAGGATTTCCGGAATGTTCATTCATGATGGTAAGCCTCGTTCCTGAGAATGGTCAGGGCACGGTACAGCTGTTCCAGAAAAAAAAGCCGGACCATCTGGTGTGAAAAAGTCATCTGCGATAATGAAAGGCAGAAATGCGCCTTTTTCTTTACCGATTCATCAAACCCATAAGGGCCGCCGCTTACAAATACCAGGTTCTTGGATCCGCTACTGAATTTCCGGTTCAGGAAAGAAGAAAATTCAACCGAAGTCATTTCCATTCCTTTCTCGTCTAAAAGAATGATGATATCCATAGGGGTAAAAACCGGCAGGATTTTTTTAGCTTCCTTCTCTTTCCATTCCTGTTTACCCAGATGAGACGCATTTTTTAATCCCGGTATTTCGACGATTTCAAGAGAAAGGTATCTTCTGATCCTGGTCTCATATTCTTTCATGCCTTCGATAAGATAGGGTTCATCCGTCTTCCCGAGAACCACCAGTTTTACTTTCATAAAATCTATGATTTCATGTGTTAGTAATTTTGATTTTGATGGTCACATGCCTGCCTGCCGCAGGCAGGGAATACACATTATTAACATCCATGATTTGTATAAACATTGTTTGTATGTGTATTTCACACCCTGAAATAGAAAATTGTTCATTTTTTCGTAAGTTTGCATAATTAGTGTATTTTTTGTAAAATAGCAAGGATTATGACACATCCGTGGAAAATATTGCCGTTATTATTCCTGGCAATGGTCTTGCTCCCCTTCCATTCAATCCCGGAACCTGGCCAGGATGATACAAACAAACAGATTGTCGCTGCGCTTGCGGCAGGGAATGCAATGGTACTTTCCGGTTATTTCAACTCCATGGTCGATCTTGGGATATCCGGAAATGAGGACACCTATAGCAAAACCCAGGCTACGCAAATCCTGAAAGATTTTTTTGTAAAAAATCCGGTAAAATCGGTCAAGATCACACGTCAGGGTTCTTCAACGGACGGATCTCAGTTTTCCATCGGTGAGATGCAGGCCGCGACAGCTACGTTCCGGATTTATTATCTCCTGAAAAAGGTCTCAGGAAAATTCCTGATCCAGCAACTTCAGATCCAGAAAGAGAACGAACACAACTGATTATTATATGAACCTGGATGAGATCATTGAAAACGCCCTGAAAGAAGACATCGGGGACGGCGATATCACTTCCATTTCCATACTCCGGAAAAACATTCCTGGAAAAGCCAGGTTAAAAGTTAAAGACAGCGGTATTCTTGCCGGTATCCCTGTTGCTGAGAAAATTTTCCAAAAGGTCGATCCATCCCTGAATGTGACTCTTTTCAAAAGAGATGGGGATCGTGTAAAACCCGGAGATATCGTTCTTGAGGTGAGAGGGGACATTCATTCCATCCTTGCTGCGGAACGATTGGTGCTGAACTTCATGCAACGGTTGAGCGGGATTGCCACGTTCACATCACAAATTGTAGCGAAGTTGAAAGGATTGAACACCCGTGTGCTGGATACGCGTAAAACGACGCCAAATCTAAGGGAACTTGAAAAATACGCAGTCAGGCTCGGGGGAGGTATGAATCACCGAATGGGGCTTTACGACATGATGCTGATCAAAGACAACCATGTTGACTTTGCAGGCGGGATGATTCCTGTGATGATTGCACTGGACAAGTATAAAACCGCCCACAAAAAATCATCGGTTAAAGTGGAAATTGAGGTACGCAATTTTGATGAATTGACGGAGGTAATGGAATATGGGGAGGAGCTTGTTGACCGGATCATGCTGGATAATTTTACGATTGAGGATCTTGCAGATGCAGTTAAGATCATCAATGGCCGTTTTGAGACCGAAGCTTCAGGCGGGATTCGACTATCCAATATCCGAAAATATGCTGAAACTGGTGTTGATTTTGTATCGGTTGGCGCCTTGACACACAATTTCAGAAGCTTAGATATGAATCTGAAAGTGGTGCCAAAACCGATCTTATCAGATGACTGGTAACACATATATGAACATCCTTGAGAAGATACTTCGCTGGAAGCCTGTCTCATTCCTTATACGTCTTTCAAAAAAGGTCGTTCTGCCCGGTTTTGACAGGATTCCGCTTTACGATGTTACCGTTTTTTTTGTGAAAGGAATTTCTAAAGGATATATCGCATCCCGTGCTTCGGCTATTTCCTTCAACTTTTTTCTCGCCATCTTCCCTTCTTTGATCTTTTTCTTTACGATCATTCCATTTATTCCGATCGCAAATTTCCAGCAATCCCTTCTTGACCTCATTCGTGATTTTCTTCCGGAAACAGCATTTGCAACAGTGCAGGCTACCGTTGAAGATATTATCACCCGGCCCCGGGGCGGACTGTTATCCTTAGGCTTTGTGTTGTCGCTTTATTTTACCACGAATGGCATCAATAGCCTGATGGAAGCGTTCAACAGCACCTTTCATACGATCGAAACCCGTTCATATATAAAACAACGGATTATCTCCATTCTCCTGGTCGTAATTATTACGTTCCTCCTGATCATCGCCATCGGGTTAATCACATTCGGAACCGAGCTTTTATTCATTCTCCTTCCTGTGCATATCCTCGAAAGCAATCTGTATTTCGGTGTGATAGTAGTGTCGAAATGGTTGATCACGATCGCCATGTTGTTTTTTGCCATCTCCTTCATTTATTATCTTGCCCCGGCAAAAAAGCGGCAGTTCCGGTTTATCTCTGCAGGATCTTCGCTGGCAACTCTTCTAATCATCGCAACAACCCTGGGATTTAATTTTTATGTGGATAATTTTTCCAAGTACAATGCCCTGTATGGTTCTATCGGCACGCTCCTGGTGGTATTGCTCTGGATCTATTTCAATTCCTTCAGCCTTCTGATAGGATTTGAACTGAATGCCAGCATACATAATGCCAAGAAAGAGGAAGGGATCCTGAAATAATTATGCGGTAATAATTGATTTTATGAGGAATTTAAGGCAAACACGACATTCATAAAAACCTTTGAATGATTTCCGGGTCAGCCAGAGCCAGGATTTTATCCTGATCCCTTTTTCTTTTTCCAGCCGGGAATAGATTTCAATGATCTTATGATAGGTACTGATCTGAGATGAAACAATCCGTTGCCATTTTTCAGGTAAATGATCCCTCAGGGCAATAAAAAGTTCCAGTTTCCTTTCCGTTGTTTTGATCTTGCCACTGATTGAGGAAAGGTCGACCGACCAACTGGATGTTCCATGGATCCTATAAACAGCCATATATTCGGATAAACAGAAAATATCTCCGTTCAGGGAATTCAAAATATGAATCGGCCAATCCCCCATGAATTGTCGTTGAATCCAGTCCGGGAAAACGCCCTGGTTCAGGTTTCGAAAGACAACGGAACAAGTCTGGATATAATTGTAGGAAAGAATGTCCTTGGTAGTGGTCAGTTGCCTATTTTGTATCTTCTTCATCTTTTTAAGTTCGCCGGTCTGCTGGTTTTTAACCTTCACCGGATGAAAACAGATGGCGATACCCGGAAATTTCTCAAGGAGATCGACTTGTTTCTGGAGTTTATCATCATCCGTCCAGTAATCATCACCTTCGAGGAAGGCAACATATTTGCTTTTGCATTCACGGATCGTCTGTAAAAAGTTTGCAATTATGCCAAGGTTTTCATCCCGGGGGATGATCCTAATTAGTTCCGGATATTGTTCTTTGTATGATTGAATGATGGAAGGAGTCGAATCGGTTGAACAATCATCGGAAATTACAACCTCAAACCGGAATTCTGTCTTTTGGTGTACAACGCTTTCAATAGCTTCAGCGATAAATAATTCCTGATTATACGTTATCATGCAAACTGAAAGTATACACATCTCAGTCAGGAATTACTTTTTCATTCACCGTTACCGATCTGATCACCCTTGCCGGAACCCCCATTGCAACTTTCCCGGGTTCAATGTCTTTCGACACAACGGCACCAGCCCCGATGATAGCATTGTTTCCAATCCTGATCCTTGGCAGGATGATCGCACCAGTGCCAATTGTAACATAATCTCCTATTATGCATCTTCCTAAACTTTTTACACCCGGCGATAATTCACAGAATTCACCAACCCGTGAATCATGTGTAATTAAAGTATGAAGATTCACAAGTGTGCCTTTCCCAATATGAACACTGTTTTCAATAACGCAACCCGGCAAAATAGAAACCGCTTCACCGATCCGGCAATCGAATTCGCCGATTACTGCTGTGGGCGAGATTATGGTCATCGCATTACCACCCAGAGCTTTAAATTTTTTAAAGATATTATTCCGGTTTTTGACACCGGCAACCCCGATGGTAAATTCCCTGCACGTTTTTTCAAAATAATCCCTGGCTTCTTCAGTCGAATGAAGAACAGGAAATGAGTCATAAAGAATATCAGGGGCATCTTTATTCAGATCATCATAAAACACAAGATTCTTTGTCAGGTTTAACTGAGAAAGAACCACCAGAAGTTGCTTTGCAAAACCCTGTGCGCCGATTACAAGCATATCACTGTATTGAATTTTTTATGATTCCGGAAATTTGCCCGACTTCCTGTTCCGTAAGATCATGGTACAGCGGAAGACACAACACCCTGGAAGCTATATCTTCTGATATCGGCATGATTTTATATACCACATAATTAAGATTGTTAAGGGATGGAAAAAAATATCTCCGTGGAAAGATCTGGTTAGCATTTAATGAAGATAGAGCAGAAAGCAATTCTGATTCGGAAGGGAAAAGAACAGGGTAGTAAGAATAATTATAAGTGGTTTCCTCTCTTATCACCTGTTTCTGTAATCCGTGCGTCAATATTAGCTGATCATATAAGGCAGATAATTCTTTTCGCCGTTTTATCAGGTTGTTTACCTCAGGGAGAATACATAAACCCAAAGCAGCGTGCAGTTCACTTGATTTTCCGTTAATGCCGATTCCCCAGAAATGTTCAGGACCGTTATGCCCGAAATTACGCATGTATGAGATCTTGTGGGCCAGTTCATCATTATTTGTAATAATGGCACCCCCCTCAGCAGTATGAAATAGTTTTGTGGCATGAAAACTGATGGTGGCTATATCCCCGTAACTGAGCAACGAATTTCCTTTGTATCTGACACCGAATGCATGTGCCGCATCATAAAGAACCTTAAGGTTGTATTTCCCGGCGATTCCTGCGATTGCTTCCACATCGCAAGGGTTACCATAAACATGCGTAGCCAGGATTGCCTTGACTTCAGGAGTGATCTGTTCCTCAATTTTATCCGGATCCAGGCAAAATGAATTTTCATCAACATCAGCGAATACAGGTTCAAATCCTTCCCAAACCAAAGAAGATGTGGTTGCGACGTAGGAGAAAGGTGTTGTTATGATTTTACCTTTAATTTGAAGCGCTTTCAAGGCAATCTGGAGAGCGATAGTTCCGTTATTAACAAGAAATAAATGCTTTACATTAAAGTAATATTTAAGTTCCTTTTCAAGCTGTAATACAAATTTTCCGTGGTTGGTGATATGATTTGTTTTCCAGATTTCATCCAGGTACTCAATATATTTCTCAAGCGGGGGTAAAAATGTTTTTGTAACATTTATCATCAACTGTGGTTTTTTTTCGTTCTCCTTTGAATCCTAATGCAAAGTAACAAAAAAATGTCCAATCTGTATTTTTTCTCTACTTTTGAAAAATGATCGGAAAAGGATTCATCAAGTCAGCCATTATTTATTCGATCGTAGGGTCCCTGCCGCTTGCCAGCGGATTCATCCTCCTGCCGCTTTTTGCTGTTCATCTCGGATCAAATGTTTACGGACAATTAGCGCTCTATACTGCATTTACAATGCTGATCCAGATTATCATAAATCTTAGCCTTGATTATGGACTGCAGATCACCTATTTCGAAAATAAATCCGAACAACTGAACCTGAAAAAACGGATTGGTACCCTTGTTTCAGGGATGCTGATCGTCGGAATTCTTTTCATTCTTGTTCTTTCCATAACAGGGCAATTCCTTTTTCGCAGAATTTTTCCAAACTCAGGACTCGAATTCTTTCCTTTTGGATTTTATTCATTGATTACGGCGTTCTTCAATGGATTCAGCAAATCCTACAACAACCTGCTCGTCAACCAGCAGAAGCCGGTCAGGTTCTTTTGGATCAACCTTCTCAATTTTGCGCTGACTGTTGTTTTGACCATAGTTTTGTTATTAAAATTCCCGAATACGTTAATCGGACCTATAACTGCCAGGGCAATTGCTGCAGGAATTGTATTCCTGCTTTCCTTATACCTGATTGTCCGCCAATATCATCTAAGCTTTGAATGGTTGTTTTTCAGAACTATGGTCATTATCTGTTTCCCTGTTCTGTTAAACTACCTCCTTAATTGGAGCCTGGGTTACAGTGACCGGTTTATCATTACAAGTTTCCTTTCCATTCGGGAAACCGGTATTTTTGATTTTGCGCTGAAAACGACCTTCGTGATAGACATTTTACTGACTGGCATCTATTATACAATCAGCCCCAAGCTTTTCAATCATCTGATCAGCAACAACGTCCGTAAAAGTGATCATTACTACAACACCTATTTTAATTCCATGACCGGTTTGACCATCATTTTGATTCCGTTAACCATTCTGGCAATCCACATTATTATTCCCCTGTTTCATGTAAAGCCGGACTATCTTATTTCGCTCAGGTATGTCGGACTGATCAGCGTTTCATTTCTGTTCCGGGTACTGATGATGATGTACTCTACACCTATCTATGCTTTTAAAAAGACGCTGATGTTGCCAAAAATATTTGGGATCGCCGCTGTGATTCAGATTATCTTAAGTATTATCTTAATAAAGTATTTTGGCTTAGTCGGGGCCATTGCAAGTATGATTCTGAATAAACCCATACAGCTTTTACTGACCGTATGGCAAACACAAAAAATCTTCACCTTTTCTTATAATTATAAGAAAATGGTCATCATGCCAATGATTTATTTTTTCGTTTTTGTGGCAGGGGAATTTTTCGCGTTCAACATTAATCATCTTTGGCTATACGTTTTAGAATTTGTGTTCACAGGAGTGTTGGTGTTAATTTTCTTCAGGAATGAAGTCAGGTCAATTATTCTGACCGTCTGGAATGAAATCCGTGCCTCGAAGTCTTAACTGACAAGTTTATCCGGAAAGGTATTATTCAAAAGAACTCCTTTTTCTGAAAACCTAATTGATTAACCGTGTATTATGGAATAAAGAGTCTCCAGTTCCTTTTCTTTATTGGCAATATTCAGTTCATGAACGACAAAATTCTGTCCAGCCCTTCCTAATTCTTCTCTTTTGGATGGATCACTGATCAGTGATTCCAATGCGTGAAGCAATTCAGGAATGTTCCATTCATCGACAAGTAATCCTGTTTTCCCGTTTTCAATGATCGAAGGTATACCTGCATGACGGGTTGAGATTACCGGCAATCCTGTGGCCATCGCTTCAACAAGAACCCCGGGAATCCCTTCCTTTTCTCCCCAGCTGTCGGTGACACTTGGATGGATGAAGATGTCAGAATCATAGTATAACCTGACAAATTCTTCCGACAGATAATCAATTCGCGGAATAAATCTGATATGGTCAGTTAACCCATTTTCACGCACGAAAGCTTTCAGCTGATCTTCCAGGAACCCAGATCCAACAACGATAAGATTGAATCCGACTGTTCCTTTTTCAGAAAGTCTTTTAAGTACTTCAAAAAGAAACAAATGCCCTTTTTTCTCAATCAGATTCGCAATTATTAATAATTGGGTAAACTCAAGTGAGGATGAATACGATCTGGTATAACTCTGGAAACGGGTTATGTCTGCCCCGAAATAGTGAACAGTTATTTTTTTCTCAGGGCATCCTAAAATCATCAACTGCTTTTTCATATCCAGAGACATGGCTAAAAACCTGTCAGCTTTTGGAAAGACCCTGAGTTTTAACCAATAATGACCCAATCCAAAATACTTTTTTGGAAAACCTGTACAATCATTTCCATAAAATGAAACAACTGAAGGAAACCCGGATTTATATATAACTGGTAAAAACATTCCGGCATCATTGCCAAAATGGAAATGTAAGAGATTCGTTTGATTTGCAGTAATAAACTTCAGGATCCGCCTCTTCTGAATCCAGGTGATCTTCCTGAAAAGAAAATAGTAAATTCGGTTTAAAAGATCCTTTTCATCACAAAGGAACAGTACCGGGATTTTCATTTCTGCAAGGAGATCCAATCCATTGCGTATCGTCCTGTTCTGCTTTTTATAGACAATGACGACCGGACTGTAATTCAGGTGGTTTGTGATTTGATTCAGGATAAAAGACAAATTTAATTGGGATGATATCCTAACAAAATGTGCAACCCCTGGTTGTGTCATTTTCAAATATAATGGGACAATTTTGATTTATAGTATTCATAGGTTTGCCGGATTCCTTCTTCAAGTTTGATTGAGGGAGCCCAGCCGGTGAGTGACCTCAACTTTGAAATGTCAACCTGAAAGTTACCGGTTTCGATTCGTTCATAATTAGCTGGCCAATCCATGTACGTTATCTGACCCGATCCAACAATCCGGATGATGTTATTAACCATCTCGCCGAATTCGCTGGAGTAACCCGAGCCCAGATTAATAATCTCCCCGTTTGATTTTGGGTTAGCCGCTGACAAGAGAAATGCTTCAATTATGTCTTCCACATATATATAATCACGAAGCTGCTTGCCATCGCCAAAAATGGTAATCGTTTTATTTTCCATCGCCATCCTGATAAACCATCCGACCAGGGAATATTTATTGTGCTTGATCTGTTGCCGTATTCCATAAGGGTTTGTTATCCGGAAGATAATGACGGGAATCCCAAAATCACTGTGATACATCAGAAGGTATTTTTCTGATGTTAATTTATGGATGGCATATAAGCTTAAGGGATTTGTGGGAACAGATTCATCCACAATGCGGTTATTGGATTTCCCGATAACCATCCTGGAACTTGAAAAAACGATTTTCGTCTGAAGTTTGTGTTTTCTTATAATCTCAAGGATTGACATGGTTGTCCTGGCATTGAGATCAAGGTCCCGGAAAGGAATATTGAGACTATCAATATAACTTACCTGTGCAGCAAAGTGAAAAACAATGTCACAATCCAGGAGGAGTGGTGTAATAAGCGATTCATCCTGGATATCTCCGATAATAACTTTTAATTTGTCCCTGACCGAGCTTACATTATAAAGGTTCCCACCATAGAGCGGATCCAGGTTGTCAATAATCGTCACATTAGCACCGAATGAAACAAGTTTGTGAGCAAGATTACTCCCCAGAAAGCCCAATCCTCCTGTGATGAGAATTCGTTTTTCACTATAGTAATACCTCACATTCATATCCAGGTCTTTATGATTGAAAATTCAGAAAAAGATTAACGATTATAAAAACATTCTCAAACGCCGGAGATTCCCGGATAATTACGAAAGATGAATACAATTACCTGACAGCCTATGATTTAAATCATGCGACCGTTGACAAAGATAAGATTTTTATTGAAGCCAACCTTTGCTTCATCTATCTTTCTTGCGTGTAAGTCATGCCGGATACTGACGATGTGAACAGTGAAATTTTACGTATGGATTGGCGTTATTTGACTTTTTCTGCTATCAAGAAATATCCTAAAGGAAATGCTTGAGCTGTCTTTTCTGACAACTTTTTACCCAAAGTTGTTTTTACAAAGAGCTCTGTAATATATTGAATTACAATTGCCAGACTTTTTCCAATCAAAGGGAAAAATTGAATGTGCTTGGCAAAAATATCTGCTAAAATTTCGGGGGTTCCGCCGATAGGGGTTAACTGAACCAAATTTAATCCAGAATTCTCAACAAATCGCTGCAACGCAAATTTTGTATATCTATAATAATCATAAGGTTGCTCATGAAGATAATAAAAGAAAGGAACATTCATTATGATCATTCCATTTATTGATAACATCCTATACATTTCTTTCCAGAGGTATTCCGGCTGAGGTATATGCTCAAGAACATCTGAAAGAATAATCGTGTCAAATTCCTCATCCTTAAAGGATAAAACCTTTGTCAGGTCACACTCAAAATCAACATATTCATTCTTATGCGATCCTTTCTCCCAATCCACACAAATGTTATCTGTGATATACGCTTTGTATGCAATAAAAAGCGGAACCTTGCCACAACCTAGATCTAACAACTTACCTTTTGCGTATTTTCTAAGAGTTTTATCGTAAAACTGAGCAATAAGATCCGCTATCAATCTAGACCCTACCCCAACCTCTTTCCTATCTCTTGATGCAATAAGTTTTCCCTTTTTGTAAACATACTTGGATGGTTGCCACTTATCTCGATTTTTCATTTTATCGGAAATCTTATCATCAATTTAAACAGTAACTTGAAATCCCACTTCCTTACTGTCAAATCCGGTCAACCCTGGAATTTTTCCTGTCAGAAAGATGGAGGCAAAGATACGATAATATCAGGGAATCAGTTGACTGCCGATAAATGCACCAGCTCCGGCGACCAATATGTTTTTTGCTTCTATAATCATCTTAATACAAAAATTAATTTCATTAGAAGACTAAATATCCCGGAAGCAACATCAGCAATATAATAATTGAGCTCACCAGTCATTTAATTTTTTAAATTTGTAATACAACCAACTCAGTGAATGTAATAATTTATGAGAAATATCATATCCTGCCCTGTTTTTACTATAATTTTTGTATTTGCATTTGGAATGCTTCCAACCTATCCCGCACCAACGCTTAAAGCTGATCCAATTGCCATTTCAAAGAATCAGAGGCAACTTCCGTTGAAAGTTAAATTTGAAATCGATGCATTAAACGGACTTTCGGCAAAATACATGGATTCAATTCACATACTTAGTTATGAACTGGCAACTAAAGCGCTTAGACTGTCCAGATTCATCAATTACAAAAAAGGTGAATCACTTGCATTGTTAAATCTGGGCTTCAATTATTACTGCAGGAAAATCTATCTTGAGGCGTTAGAATATTTTTTAGCATCATTAAAAATTGCCGAAGTAAATAAGGATGAGATCACATTGATTAAAGTTTATGAAGGAATAGGGTTGCTTTTTATGGATTTGGGAAGAAGAGACCGGGCGGCCGAATATTTCCGAAAAGGAATGGCCTATGCTAAAAAACATAATACCGAAGATCTGGTGGGAAGTTATATTCGCCTGGGCCAGTTATATTATGAACAAGGAAATGCAGAAGAAGCTTTCAGGTTATACTTTAATGCACTTGCCTTGAAACATAAACTGACAAGGCTATCAAAACAAATATGGGTAATGAAATCTATCGGGAACCTTTACCTGTCAACAAAGCGATATGATATTGCCTTATATTATTACCGGGAAGCCATTAAAGAAAACCCAAAAGATCTTGGAAACCAAAATGGAACCATCTATTCAATAATGGCCCAAACCTATGAACAGAAAAATGATCTGGACAATTCCCTGTATTATAATAAAATGGCCCTGGCCTTAAGAAAAAAAGAAAATCAGCAATTGTTAGTAACCAGTTCTTTATTGAATATCGGGCATGTATATTTAAGAATCGGTAATTATGACTCTTCATTAATTTACCTTGAGAGCGGATTGAAGGAAGCTAATTTTTTCAAGATAAATTTCTTACTTGAAGGAGGATATAAAAATTTATATGAACTGTATCTTGCAAAGAAGGATTGGAAAAATGCTTTATCTGCTTTACAGGCATATAACATTGCACAAGATATTGTTGAAAATGAAAAAAACAAGGATCAGGTGACATTGATGGAAAACAACCGGATTGTCAATGAAAAAGAGAAGCAGATGGAAAAACTCAGGGATGAGAATGCCATCCAGAAGCTTGAGATGAAAAACCGGAACCTCCTGTTGCTGTTGCTGATAACCCTATTTCTGCTTACAATTGCCGTTGCTGTTTACATTCAACAGTTACTGGTTAAAAATAAAAAAGCAAAAAAAATTGTTGAAGACATGAATAATCAGTTGCAGGATGAGATTAAGGAACAGGTCATTCAGAATGAAGAATTGAGCAGAAGGGAACAGGAGTACCGGTTTTTAGCGGATCATTCAGCGGATCTGATAACCCTGATGGATAGTAAATTCAAGTGTTTGTATATATCTCCTTCCAGCGAATTTTTCTTAGGATATTCACCCGAAGAACTGCTGAACCTGTTGGATTACCGTGATCTCATTCACCCGGATTCAAGGAAATCTTTTAGCCTTGAATTTGATAGTATGATGAATTACCATGATCCGACGAGATTTGTTTATCAAGCTATAAAAAAAGATGGTTCTGTTTTCTGGGTTGAAAGTAATATCAACCCGATTTTTGACTCATATACCGGCCAGTTGAAAGCAATGCTTTCGATAACAAGAGATGTTTCCAGCCAGGTCGGTCAGGAGGAGGCGTTGATGGAAGTAGCAAGACAGAAAGAATTACTCATCAAGGAAGTCCACCACCGGGTAAAGAATAATCTTGCAATCCTGACCAGCCTTGTAAATATGCAGAAAAGTGAAGTTACAGATCATAAAACGTTGAATATTTTTTCAGATCTTCAGTTTCGTGTACGGGCAATGGCACTCGTCCATGAGCAACTTTACAAAAGCAGGAACATTGAAGTTTTACCTATAGGAGAATATTTATCGAAACTCGTGGGAATTGTTTCTTCTACATTTTCCAACAAAAAGGTCACGATTCACCAGAATTTTTATGACGAAATCGTGAATGTAGAGATAACACTTCCTCTTGGATTGATCGTGAATGAATTATTGACAAATGCCTTTAAATATGCTTTCCCTGACAATAAAGAAGGTAATATCTGGGTGACTTATACAAAAGTCCCCCACAGGAAAAAATCTACAGTTGAAATGAGGTGCCTAATGGTGAGGGATGATGGAATAGGATTACCCGACGATTTTGACTTATCACAAAGGACTTCTATGGGCAGTCAGATCATCCATCTTCTTACAAGGCAACTGGAGGGAGAAATAAAAATAGAGGTTACAAAGGGAGCCAGTTTTTCTATAATTTTACCGTTGGAAAGGTAATATCGGCAGAATCTGAAAAATTCCTTATGACAAAAAATCATCTGAATATTTCAATTATCGGCGCAGGGACGATCGGCACTGCTTTGGGTAATATCATTGCTGAAAATGAAACTCATGCCGTAAAATTATTATCCATTGAGGAACAGGTTGTAAATTCCATAAATTCTGAAGGGATTAACACAAAGTATTTTCCCACTGTTCATCTCCATCCATCCTTAAAAGCCACAATGGAACCAGAACAGATCGAAAATTCCGATATTATATTTCTGGCCATTCCTTCGGTAGTATTAATGGATTATATGGCAAGCATCCACTCATATATTCCTGTTGCAGCAACCCTGGTTAACCTGGCAAAGGGTTTTGGGTCGGAACATAAAACCGTCATTCATTGTCTTAAGGAAACATTTAAAAATCCTTTGTGCTCAATGAAAGGGCCTAGTTTTGCACGTGAGATCATAAACAGGGTTCCTACCGGTTTTACCATTGGTTGTGTGGATCCGGCTGTCAGCGACAGCCTCAGTGCAGTGTTCCATGGAACAACCATTTTCATCGACCACTCAGATGACATTGAGGGCGTTGAGATGCTAAGTATCCTGAAAAACATTTATGCCATCTGCCTTGGGATTGTAGATGCCCATTTCAATTCCCCGAATATACGTTTTCTTGTCCTGACAAAAGCTTTCAATGAAATGCGGAAGATTCTTCTTCATTTTAACGGGAAGGAAGAGACCATTTTTAAATATTGCGGGTATGGCGATTTCACGCTTACCGCACTGAATGATCTCAGTCGTAACAGGACTCTTGGCCTGCTTATTGGTAAAGGTTTTTTTACCGAACATGTTTCACATGAACTCGTTCTGGAAGGAAGGGTGGCGGTGAATGTGTTCTATGAGGAGATCTCCAAGATCCTCGATGTGAGAAAGGAATTTCCGATCATCGGAGAATTGTACAAGATATTCAACACAGAATATGATGTATCTGCCTTCGTAAGCAACCTTTTGGTTTTCTGATTTCACGATATTTTCGTATCTTTGCATCCATCTTCCTGTATTGAAAGATTCTGGGGTTGACCGGATTTGACAGCAAGGAAGTGGAATTGCAAGCATGCCGGGCGTTGGGAACAGGTCCCGTAAAAAGTCAATTCCCACAGCCAATAAATGGCGACAATTATTCTTACAGACTGGCTGCTTAATTTTAGAAATTAAGTGCCTCTTGTCTCCCGGAAAACCTTTCTCAACGGTGTTCCGGATGAGGCATCGCAAAAGTTGAGATGGTCCTGCCAGGGTTCCGATGGCGGGATGAAAAATTTGGAACTAAGTTTCAGATAGGACTGTTTCCGGCCGGTCTGTTCCCGACAATCAAACGGAAACTAAGCATGTAGAAAACATTTTTGCTGCTTGTTTGGACGAGGGTTCGACTCCCTCCAACTCCACAGATGCTTTGTTCAATGAGCAATGAAGGTACAAGAACCAGTTATGGATTGTTGTTAATGAAATCGAACGCATTACTTGCAAATGTTAAAAAATCTGTCGGGTAACAACCGGGCATCCATAATTTCACCTTTTTTGTAGTGGGAAAGATTGATGGTTTCTTCCTTCACATCTTCATACCATGAGATCACCTTGAATTCGGTTCTGCGGTTCATCTGATGTTCCTCTTCAGTGCAGGGAATGCCATTCTTGCATTTATTTACAAGTTGTGATTCTCCGTAACCCTTTGCGGTGATCCGGGCAGGGTTGATACCCTTTGAAACGATATAATGAACTGCGGACTCGGCCCGATTCTGCGATAATATCATGTTATAAGCGTCACTTGCCCTTGAGTCGCAATGTGAACCGAGTTCTATGTTAACCGGATTTTCTTTCATAATCACAACGAGTTTGTTGAGGGCTGGTTCGGCATCAGGGCGGATGTAGTATTTGTCGAGATCATAATAGATATTTGCCAGGATAAACGTCTTGTTTTTGCTCAGCATATCAAGAAGCAGATCACGTGGGGCAGTACGTTCAGCTATTTTGCTGATGGTGTCGGGTGTAAAGAGATAACAATCGGCAATATATCCGATTTGCATGGCTTTAACTGTATAATATTTCCCGGGTGTTATCTGCGTTTTGTAAAATCCGTTTGAGTCGGTTTTCAGAATGAGAGCCTGATTTTTTTCCTGATCCAGAAAGAAAACCGTTGCATTGTTAATGGGTTTGAGGGTAATTTTATCTTTAACATAGCCTGACAAGTAGTAATTTGGAACAATTTTTACCTCAGGTAATTTCCTGAACAGGTAAAGATCATCATTACCAAGGCCTCCCGGCCGGTTTGAACTGAATAATCCATTCAAGTTATTTTTAGCCATACAAAGTGAAAAATCATCATAAGATGAATTGACCGGCTGGCCAAGGTTCTTGGGCTTAAACCAGGTACTATCATCCAATTGGCGGGTTACGAAGATATCGAGTCCTCCAAACCCCGGATGTCCGTCAGAAGCAAAATAAAAATCTCCGTTGTCAGATACAAACGGGAACATCTCATTGCCAAATGTGTTGATAACAGGTCCCAGGTTTCTAGGCTGACCCCATTTATTATCCACACGACGGCTCATGTACAGATCGGTTCCACCGTATCCGCCTATCATATCAGAAACAAAATAGAGAACATTGCCATCTCTTGAAAGTGCCGGGTGGCCAACGGAATACTGATCATTATTGAGGAAAAAAGGTACCGGTTCCGTCCATTTAGAATTTTTTCGTTCCGAGTTGTATATTTTAAGCAAATGGGTTCTGATTTTATCCTGGTCCTTTTTCCCTTTATCCCTGTATACGATCGTACGATTAATAAACACTTCAGTGAAATTCGGGTTAAAGGATGCCGGGCCGTCATGATATTTCTGATTAAACAGATCGGGCGCAAGCCTTATCTCTTTGAAATCGTTATAGAAGTCATCAATATTTATCGGTTCGGCATAGAACAGGTGCAGATAGCTATTGCCGGTCCAACCATATTTATTATTATTATTTTTGGAGATCATGCGGTCAGATGTAAAACACAACAGGTTTTCATAAAATACCGGACCAAAATCCGACTCTTTTGAATTCAGGGTGGTCGCATTCTTCACCTCATAGCCCGGTGGAATATCTTTCCAGGCAACGGCACTGTCGCAATAGCCTGCCATGACTGCTGCCCGCTTATCGCCCGGAGAAAGCGCATCATATGTTAAAAAGATCTCCTTTGCCTTCTGATATTCTCCGCATGAACGCAAAACCATTGCATAATTGAACAAGGTAGCAGGATCCGGATTGCCATATTCAATGGTTTTTGCATACCATTCCCTTGCACGCTGAACTTCGTGTTGTTTACTATAACATTCTGCCATAAGCAGGGTGGCCTCCCGTTTATCAATATTGTCTTTTTTTAATGATTTGTCCAGAATCGATAAAGCCCCGGAATAATTATACAAAGCCATTTGCTTTTTTGCTTTGTTAATCTGACCAAAAGCCAAAGAGATTGTTCCTGCCGTTATAAGAAGAATGAAGAAAAAATTACGTTTGTTCATAAACCGGGAATGTTAAATGTTAAAAATATCTTGGCGTAAGCATACGTGATTTTTCAAAAAGGTCGAAATCATATCCGATCCTGATCTCATGAGAACCGGAATTATAGTTCTGGAGGGCATTAAACCAAATATCATAGGAATATCCAATCGACAGACTTTTTGTAATGTTGAGTTCAACAAGAAAGGCTAAGGCAGCATTTGTCCTGTATGAAGCGCCTACCGTCAATACCTCCCGGAAGAGGAAACTGGCATTGATATCAATCTGAAAGGGCGCTCCTTCAACAGCTTTCATCAATAATGACGGCATAAAAATAAAATTCTCGGAGAGAGGGATAGCTCCACCGGCAATTCCATAAAAATGACGCTTCAATTTGGAAAAACTGGATTTTGTATCGGGTGAGGGAGCACTGGATTCTGACATTTGATTTTCCAAGAGGTGCTTGGATGATAAACCCGCATAAAAATGAGGAGCGTAATAGTAGATTCCAAAATCAACATCAGGTACGGCCTTGTTTTTTACCTGGTTAATGAGTTCAACATCACCCTGATCTTTTGCATCAAGCTCCCCCCATTCGATGTTATAATATTTAAAACCTGCATTGATCCCAAAACACAATTTACTGTGATCAAAGATCACCCTGTAGGTAAAATTACCCATAACGCCATCATCTACTGTGGGGCCCAGTTGATCCCGGTAGGCGTATAAACCAAGACCAATATGCGGATTTCGCAATGGCGTGTGCGCGGTAAACGAGATTGTTCGAGGGGCCCCGTTAAGCCCAACCCACTGTAACCTTGTGATGGCTTCAATTGAAAACAATTCATGACTTCCGGCATATCCGGGATTGATCGCAAGTTTGTTATACATATACTGCGTGAATAACGGGTCCTGCTGGCCATAAGTTACTGCCGAAATGAGAAACAGGGCAATTGCCAATGTTTTTTTCATGTTTTTGCGTATATAATGGTAAATTATTTTATTCACTACCTTTGCGAACGAAAATCCATCCATTCCTGATATCGTCATCTTTTTTCCCGCCATCGCCATCCTTTATGGTAAGAATGTAGTAATAGGTACCGTCCGGAACCAGATGGCCTTTCAGGTTAGTTCCGTTCCAGACAACCGTCTTGTTATCGTAGCGTTCGTAATGGTTGATCTTATCTCCCCATCGATTGAAAATAACCACTGAATTATTCGGAAATTCCTCAATTCCATCTATAATCCAAAGGTCGTTGTCTCCATCACCGTTGGGAGTTATCACATTATAAATGATTAACTTATTGCCATGTGAACTTTTAATGACAAGGATGTAAACGGTAGCTGTATCACATAATACCGGGACGCCGTTGTCGCAGATAAAGTAGCACAAGGAATCGATACCGATAAAGCCTGCTTTAGGAGTATAGGTTATCGTACTGTCGCTGATGAGCGTCACCAAACCGTTGTATGGACCTCCACATAGCGTCACACTCACTATCTTGCCATCAGGATCATAATCGTTTTTCAGAATATTGATATTGATCGGGGTATTTACTCCGGTTGTATCGTAATCATCAACAGCCACCGGTGGAAGATTGTGAGAGTTGATGGTAATTCTGACACTGTCGGTTGTTTTACAGCCGGTCAGCAGATCCGTCACGGTAAACCAAAAGTCTACAGGTTGTATCAGAATGACAGTTTCCGGATTTTCAGTTGTATCACCCATCAATAATGTGGCCGGTTGCCACTTGAACGCGAATAATCCGGAACCACCAGTAGCCGTACCAGAAAGCCGGGTCGAGGTACCTGCCGGTATTGACTGGTCAGGCCCGGCATCAGCGGTTACGGCAGTAACCACATTCAGAAATACGGTATCATTCGTACATTGCGATGGTAATGGAATACCGTTATCACATACCGACACGATAGCTATGTCACTTCCGGTAAACCCCGGCGTCGGTGTATAGATATAGTCGCCGTTCGAAAGAACAGTGAAAGTTCCATGAGCGGCATTTATAACCGGAACCGGATTGACCGTGATCACTGTTCCATCCGGATCATAATCCCCGTTAATCAGCACATTTCCGGTTATGGTCCCATTCATACAAATGTAGGCATGCTCATTGAAGGTCACAGGAGGCCTGTTAATGTCAACCACGACTGTTGAGGTGTTATTGGACAGATTTGGATCACTGGTCGTACTTGAGACGGTCGCCGTATTGGTTATGCTTCCTGTTGGGTTACTGATGACTGTTCCCTGAATGAGGAGTGAAAAGGTCTGAAACGCTGCAACTGTGCCGGCATTATAACTACCACTCCAGGCAAGCCATGTACTGCCTCCATCGGTTGAATACTGAACGTTGGTGATGGAAGCAGGAACAGCATCGCTGATGGTTACATTCTGAGCATTACTTGGACCGTAATTAACCACGCTTAGCGTATAGACGATCTGTTGACCTGCAACCACCGGCGAGGTATTGCATGTCTTGGTAATGGCCATGTCGGCCAGCATACTCACGGAAACTATGCTGGTAGCTGTATTGTTGGTCAGGTCAGGGTCCGGTGTTGTGCTTGTAACAGTGGCTACATTGGTGATACTTCCCGAGGCACTGGCAATGAGTGTCCCCTCAATATATATTGTCATGTCACCACCACTGAACAAAGTACCAACCGGATAACTTCCCGTCCATGGGAGCCATGGCCCCGACTGTGCTAGAGCATACTGAGGCAGCAAAATTTGCGCAGGAACATTGTCGAGGATCATAATCCCGACGGCGGTACTTGGCCCGTTGTTATGAACCGTGAGTGCATAACGGATGGGTAGTCCTGCTGTGACAGGCGAGGTCATACATGTCTTGGTGATCTGCATATCTGCAGAAGAGGTGACCACACTAGTCACCGTTGCCGTATTGTTCGACAAATCGGGATCGGTGGTGATACTGCTCACTGTCGCGGTGTTCACGAGGTTCCCGGTCAAACTGGCATCAACTATGCCCCTGATCATTAGTGAAATCGAATTCCCCACTGCCAGCGTTCCTGCACTGTAAGGATTGATCCAGGTATTCCATGTGGTTCCGCCATCGGTTGAATACTGAACGTTGGTTATGGAAGCAGGAACAATATCGCTGATGGTTACATTCTCAGCATTACTCGGACCGTAATTAACCACGCCTAGCGTATAGACGATCTGTTGACCTGCAATTACCGGCGAGGTATTGCATGTCTTGGTAATGGCCAAGTCGGCCAGCGTATTCACGGAAACTATGCTGGTAGCTGTATTGTTGGTCAGGTCAGGGTCCGGTGTTATACTTGTAACAGTGGCAACATTGGTGATACTTCCCGAGGCACTGGCAATGAGTGTCCCCTCAATATAGATTGTCATGTCACCGCCACTGAGCAAGGTCCCAACCGGATAACTTCCCGTCCATGGGAGCCATGGCCCCGACTGTGATAGAGCATACTGAGGAAGCAAAATTTGCGCAGGAACATTGTCGAGGATCATAATCCCGACGGCGGTACTTGGCCCGTTGTTATGAACCGTGAGTGCATAACGGATGGGTAGTCCTGCTGTGACAGGCGAGGTCATACATGTCTTGGTGATCTGTAGATCAGCTGAAGAGGTGACCACGCTAGTCACCGTTGCCGTATTGTTCGACAAATTGGGATCGGCGGTGGTACTGCTTACTGTCGCGGTGTTCACGAGGTTCCCGGTCAAACTGGCGTCAACCATACCCCTGATCATTAGTGAAATCGAATTCCCCACTGCCAGGGTTCCTGCATTGTAAGGATTGATCCAGGTATTCCATGTGGTTCCACCATTGGTTGAATACTGAACGTTGGTTATGGAAGCAGGAAAAACATCGCTGATGATTACATTCTGAGCATCACTCGGACCATAATTAACCACGCCTATCGTATAGATGATCTGTTGACCTGCGACCACCGGCGAGGTATTGCATGTCTTGGTTATGGCCAGGTCGGCCAGCGTACTCATGGAAACTGTGTTGGTAGCCGTATTGTTGGTCAGGTCAGGGTCCGGTGTTGTGCTTGTAACAGTGGCTACATTGGTGATACTTCCCGAGGCACTGGCAATGAGTGTCCCCTCAAGATAGATTGTCATGTCACCGCCACTGAGCAAGGTCCCAACCGGATAACTTCCCGTCCATGGGAGCCATGGCCCCGACTGTGATAGAGCATACTGAGGCAGTAAAATTTGCGCAGGAACATTGTCGAGGATCATAACCCCGACAGTGGTACTTGGCCCGTTGTTATGAACCGTGAGGGCATAAAGGATGGGTAGTCCTACTGTGAC
>Ga0224525_1000035_pt1 | contig 83785 bp, 85 predicted proteins | sample CFST100metaG_FD_179874 | JGI IMG/M metagenome (GOLD analysis project Ga0224525, IMG submission 179874) | Peat soil microbial communities from Stordalen Mire, Sweden - C.F.S.T100 | ecosystem: Environmental > Terrestrial > Soil > Wetlands > Peat | place: Sweden: Norrbotten County, Stordalen Mire...
ATACATCTAGTGCTAAAGCTACCTATAACACTATTCTTTCTCAAGACAGTAAGAACGTAGCCGCTAAAGCTCGTTTAAGCGCATTGAACAAATAAAACTACTCCATTAAAACAAACATACCTTTCCTAAAACTTTAGATAAGGTATGTTTGTTGTTTACTGCCATATGATCAGCGTTAATTTTATATGTAACATAAGTCTAACTACTAGAGCTATAGAAACTCTCGTGGAGGTTTTTGTCCTCCAGCTCTGCTTATAAAGGTACTATTTAAAAAGCCTAATTTGGTGTTGTTGGTCCAACTCTATAAAGTTTAAACTTGGTTCTGAATTGGCTATTAACACCGCATTCGACATAGTTTGTAGTTCTAGCAACAGGTAAGCCGCTAGTGATGTATCTAGATAAGTGAATGGTTGGCTGTCTTTCTGAGTATTAGCAGCAGTTAACCCACGTTTCTGTAGCTTAAAATGGCAGGTACACTATACGTTGTTTCATACATAAGTAATGTCATATAAAACACTACTTATTGCTTATTAGCAGAGAGAAAACCGTCTAAAAACCTCCACGTACCGATTAGTCAAATATTAGAATTTAGTCTTAGATAATATAAAAAGTAGCCTAACTTAAAGGCTACTTTTTATATTTATTCAGTGTGAAGCGGTCAGCTTTAATTCTTTTTTAATGTTTTTTTGCTTTTAATATAGTAAGCGGTTCCAGCTGTTATACAGCCAAGGCCTACAATACTCAGAATGTCAGTTGATATACCGGTTTGTGGCAATGTTGCTGGAGTGCTTGTTGTAACTGTATTATTTGTTGTTGGTGGTGTCGTATTATTTGTAGGAGTAGTACAGGTTTTATTTACTGTTACTGTCGTAGAATCTGTCTTAGTACCATTAGCAGTTACAGCTGACACGGTATTAACTAAATTGTTATTACCGCAAGACAGCTTGTCGGCTGAAGCTACGACAGCGCTAAATTTAAGATAGTTAGTACCATTAGGTGAATATGATCCTATGTCGTAACCACCGTTTGAAGTTACGCCATCAACAGTGCTCTTGTACGATCCGCCGGTAGTTGTGTTAGCAATTAAACTGCTGCCTGATACATAGGAAACATTAGTTGGCATGGTATCTTTTAAAACAACATCATTCTGTTGTATTGTTCCGGTGTTTTGGTAAATTAATCTATAAAGAATAGTTTGACCAGCAGAAGCATTTACGCTTTTTGCCCAAGTTTTACCACCATCGACACTAACTTGCTTAGTAATAGTAAAGTTAGGTTGATCAACGGTAAAATCAAATGTTACATAGCCGGAATATTGATTACATCCAGGAATAACACCGTCTAGGCTATTATAGCCAAGTTTGACTCCTGTTGAAAATATATTGTCTGATAAAGCAGCGCCATTAACAGCACCATTGCTGCTAGCAATTTTTGCTGATCCTTGTACATATCTTAGAGCAACGTCGCCGCTGTTTGCTACGGCATAAGCATTGTCCCAAACTTCTCCAGGATTTGCGTTAGAAGAATCAATAAAGCCAGTTATTGTAGCTGTATTACCAGACTTTACAGTTCCAGGCATTTGTACTCTTGTAGTAACGTTTTGGGCAACACCCTGGCCACTATCATTAAGATTACTAGCTGCATTATTATGATAGAAAATCATAACTTCATAGGTTTTTCCTGCTTGGAGATTTACGCTATCAGCAAAATTATCACTACTGTTAGCTTCTCTGATTCGTACGAAATTTCTTTCATCACCAACTTTTGGGTTATCTGTAATAGAGTTAAAAGTTACATATGGAGCAGGATTCTCATATGTAAAAGTAGCGCGACTTGGCCCCCACGCAAAGATAACTGCCGGAACAATAATTGCAACTAGCGCAGCGGCAACTATTGTATTTCTTTTGGGATGTTTTTTTACTGAACACAAAAAACGATCCAATATATTCATGACACACTCCTTTTAAACCTCAATTTTACTATTAAAATATAATAAAAAATCGAGTATGTAAATAGTTATTATTTATTCGTAGTTAAAATCAGATTGTTACAACACAAGAATAATTGACCAATGGTTTAATGTTTGTGAGCTTTGCTCAAACAAAAACATTAAACCATTGGTCTAACCACTTCCTCTCTTTAGAAATAAACTAATTATCCGGATCAACAATGTGTCCGCCGGGATTAGATTGTGATGGTGTATTCTTTGGATCTGTTACTGGTGCAGTTGACTGCGTTGATGTGTTGCCACTGCCAGTAGAACTGTTAGGCGAAGCTCCCGGAGCAATTACGTTTTCAGAGCTCGTTGTTGCAGCTCCTGATGGTGTTTTTGGATTAATCGGGTTACTTGGCCTACTTGGTGGAGTTGACTCAACACTGTCGGTTTGAGGTAGTTGAGTTACTCCAGCAGGTGGCTTCGGGTCATTTCTAGGATCTTTTGGCGTTAAGCCTGAAGAGCTAGAGGGTGTGCTACTTGGCGTACTGCTAGGCGTACTACTCGGTGTAGACGATGTCTTGACCGGAGTAGGTATCTTGCTCTGTACGTTAGAGCAAACTCGTCTTACTGCTACAGCTGTGTAATTTGATGACGATGATTGCAGTGCCGAAGCCTTATTGGCGTTAGCACTGGACAATGCGGGCGGCACATACATAAAAAATGTTCCACCAGTCGCATCATTTTTAGTTGATGAAACACCAACTACAGCTCCATTCTTATACATTGTGTTTCCACTGTATGAGAATGGTACATTCGATTGAATCAAAACCCAGTTTGTCGAATCTCTGATGTTGTTTTGATCGGAATCACCACTTTTTTCACTAATAAATGATAGTAGTGAATTTGCTTCAGATGAACCACTATTAAGAAATGCTGCCAATTGTGAAGTACTGGTTATGCCTTCCTTAAAGGAGCCATTTCCAGTAGTAGATTTATCTTGTGATAGATTTACACCGCTATTGACAGAAAACGATCCGTTTGACCATCCCGTTGCATATAAAACTGTTTTAGCTACAGCTTCGGGATCTTTCTTAACTGATGGAACTGATGCAGAGACAGCTGGTTTTGTAGAAGTAACGGTTGTTTTGGACTTTGGTTCTGGAAATTCAACCAGAACTATTGTCGCAAACAACGATACTACAATTATCAGTATCCAACGGAACTTTTGGTATTTGGGTTTTTTAGCCACCCAAAAGACTATCAGTATCGTGCATAATATGGGTATATAGAAAAGAATATTACCCAAAAAAGACAAATGATGGACTATGCTAACAACTGATAGTATAAACAGTACTGACGAAAAAACTATCCAATCTTTGGGAATTCTAGACGCTGGAACTTTTAATATTATTAAGCTGATCACAGCTAGCAATATTAAAATTAATAGAACAACACTGATATACAACTTTAATCACCCCTTTACGCTTCTTTATCGTCGTCATCGCTGTTAGGCAAAGCGCCGATTACAAAATTTCTGAGTCGATTTACTAGATGTTCCTTGTTGTGGCCAAGTCTTTTTTGGAGTAATCCATTCGGATCGCTCTTGTACGTTTCCATTTCAGCGGCCCTTTCAGCAGATGCCTTGTTGGCTTTTTGAAGATTCTTTAGCAGCTTTTCGCTGTAGTTCTCTGTCTCTTCGATTGCTTTCAAGATATTGCTAAGTGTGGTCTTTTTCTCATTTAGGGCACTCAAGTAGGCTTCAGTTAATTCCTGAGCTTTCAAGAAGTCCTTGTCATCTATCATGCTTGATAGATACTCCATCATTTGAGAAGAAACCATTCCCATATTAGTGGGATCAGTGGCTCCTTCTACTTTACTTTTAATCTCGTTTACATCCATAGATACAACACACCTTTCTAAAATAGAATTTGCCTCATAAGAAGCAGCTTGGCATCAAATATGATATCAAGCTGCTTCTTACAAAACTCATAATATTAAGAAAGAAAATGGTTGCTGCATAGCAGCACACGTGAAATAAATTTTATGCCACGTGTGCTGCTATGCAATTCATGAATCGTAACAATCTGATTTATTAACGATCATCTTCCACAAACAGCCTCACACTACTTGTTTAGACTACGTAATATTAACATAAAATCGCAATAAAGTCAATGCTACTATGTGGTAATTTAATGTTCTTGTGGCAAGAGATAGTAAACGTCTACAATAGATGCTTTTGTTAACTTGATTTATATTATAAATAAAGTAATATTATCTATTTTTTATCAAATTTTAATAGGTGTAAGATCATTCTTCAACAATGATCTTTTATGAATACAAAAATCTAATTTAAAGAGAAGAAGAACGCCATTAATAATATTATAATAGTTTATAGTTGTAATAATGAGAAGGTCATAGGAGCGTTTAAATTACAAAGCACTTATGCTATCATGGTAATGAAATAGTTATGGTAATAAAAGGTGGGGTAAGATGGAACAAGTAGGTACTAACGTACTAGATACAGAAACTTTAAGAAAAACAAATGCTTATTGGCGTGCAGCTAACTACTTATCAGTTGGTCAGATATATTTATACAATAACCCATTGTTAAAAGAATCGCTTAAATTATCAGATATCAAACCACTTGTTGTAGGTCATTGGGGAACGACACCTGGTCAGAATTTTATTTATGTTCATCTGAATAGAATAATAAAAAAATATAATTTGGATATGTTCTACATATCTGGTCCTGGACATGGTGGCCCAGCACTTGTTAGTAATACTTACCTAGAAGGTACTTATAGTGAGGTCTATCCAAATATTACACAGGATGAGATTGGAATGAAAAAGCTGTTTAAACAGTTCTCGTTTCCTGGTGGCATATCTAGCCATGTTGCCCCAACTACGCCTGGATCTATACATGAGGGTGGCGAACTTGGATATTCTTTAAGCCATGCTTTTGGAGCAGCTTTTGATAATCCAGATTTAGTTGTAGCTTGTGTGATTGGAGATGGTGAGGCTGAAACAGCGTCACTTGCTACCGCTTGGCATTCAAATAAATTTCTTAATCCTATAACAGATGGTGCAGTTTTACCAATCCTACATCTAAATGGCTATAAGATTAACAATCCAACAATTTTAGCTCGAATTGATCATGATGAGTTGCAAAAACTATTTGAGGGGTATGGATGGGAGCCATATTTTGTTGAGGGTGATGATCCCGATACCATGCATCAGCTAATGGCATCAACTCTTGATGTAGTAATAGAGAAGATAAAAAACATACAGAACGAGGCACGTACTAATAATAATCCGGATCGACCTAAGTGGCCTATGATAGTATTTAACTCACCAAAAGGATGGACATGTCCAAAATTTGTTGATGGTGTCCAACTTGAAGGAACATCACACTCACATCAAGTGCCTATCATTGTTGATGCTGATCATGAAGATCATGTCCAGGTTCTTGAAGATTGGATGAAGAGCTATCATCCAGAGGAACTTTTTGATGATAATGGTAAGCTAAAGTCAGACATAGCAGAATTAGCACCTAAGGGTGATATGAGAATGGGTGCAAATCCACACGCAAATGGTGGAAAATTGTTGCATGATTTAAGAATGCCAGATTTTAGGTTGCAAGCAGTTAATGTTCCAGCTCCAGGCGCAATAAGCGATAGTGACACAACAGTACTTGGCAGATTCTTGAGAGAGATTATTAAGCTTAATGCTGATCAAAGAAACTTCAGAATTTTTGGCCCAGATGAAACAGTTTCTAATATGTTGACTGCGGTTTTTGATGTGACTAATAGACAATGGGAAGCAAAAAAGCTAGATAGTGATGACTTTCTAGCACCAGATGGTCGTATAATTGATTCAATGCTAAGCGAAAATCAGTGCGAAGGCTGGCTAGAAGGATACTTGCTGACTGGAAGACACGGATTATTTAATTGTTATGAAGCTTTCATCAGAATTATAGATTCCATGTTCAGCCAACATGCCAAGTGGATTAAGGCAAGCTCGGAATTATCATGGAGAAGGCCGATTGCTTCATTAAATTATTTATTGACTTCTCATGTTTGGCAACAAGACCATAACGGTTTTACACATCAGGATCCTGGATTTTTAGACCATGTTATAAGTAAAAAAACTAATATAGTAAGAATCTATTTGCCTCCAGATGCAAACTGTTTGTTGTCGACAATGGATCATTGTTTAAGAAGCAAAAACTACGTTAATGTAGTTGTAGCTGGCAAGCACCCACTCCCCCAGTGGTTAACTATGGAAGAGGCTATTGTTCATTGTACTAAGGGCGTAGGAATATGGCGCTGGGCTAGTAATGATCAAGGATCTGATCCAGATTTAGTCATGGCTAACTGTGGCGATACACCTACCTTAGAATCGTTGGCGGCTGTTTCTATATTGCATCAACATTTTCCAAACCTAAAGATAAGAGTCGTTAATGTTGTCGATCTTATGAAGCTTGAGCCTGACTATGAAGGCCCACACGGTCTAAGTGACTATGACTATGACAATTTATTTACTAAAGATAAACCAATCATTTTTAACTTCCATGGCTATCCTAGCCTAATTAATAGGCTAACTTATCATAGGACAAACCGTAATTTGCATGTTCACGGATATATAGAAGAAGGAACCATCACAACAAGGTTTGATATGAGAGTTCAAAATAAAGCGGATCGATTTAGCTTAGTCAGAGATGCAATAAAGAGCTTACCACAGCTTGGCAGCGATGGTGTCTATCTTGACCAGCTTATGCAGGATAAACTAGTTGAGCATAAACAATACGTACAACAGTATGGTAAAGACATGCCTGAAGTAGCAAATTGGAAGTGGACTAATTACACAAAGTAGATTTGATTTAATGAGTGTGTTTAGTATAAAAAAATTAGGCCAAATTATGGAACCAGAGCCAGGCAACCCTCTAGAGATAGAGGGTTGCCTTAATCCGGCTGTGGCACGTAGTCGTAACGGCAGAGACGTTTATATATTTCCTCGCATTGTAGCAAAAGGAAACTACTCAAGGATTGGTATAGCAAAGGTCGTTTTTGATGAAGACGGTATTCCATATGATGTCGAAAGAGTCGGTATTGCTCTAGAACCGGAGGCCGATTATGAAAAGAGACCGGACGGTGGAGGCTGTGAAGATCCAAGAGTGACTTTTGTAAAACCGCTAGATAAATTTGTGATGACTTATACGGCTTTTTCCAGCCAAGGCCCTCGTATTGCACTTGCTACTTCTGACGATCTTATTCATTGGGAACGACATGGTCTTGTTCAATTTAGCGACTATAATGGCGTTTCGCTTAATTCAATAGACAACAAGGACTCGTGCCTTTTCCCTGATTACATACCTGATGCTAACGGAGAAAAAAGATTAGCAATTATGCATAGGCCACTCTTCCCGGGCACTAGGCCAGAGGACACCATCAACAAAAGTGATGATAGATCAATAAATTTTGAAAAAGAAAGCATTTGGATATCTTATTGTGATATGAAAAATAATAATGATGATTATTGTTATTTTTCATCTCATATGAAGCTTGCGTCACCGACGTATAACTGGGAAAAGTTGAAGATTGGGACGGGCGCTCCGCCAGTTCTGACTAACCTTGGATGGATGGTTATATACCATGGTGTTAGTAATTTAAAACATCATCAGGGTAGAAAGAAAATTTGCTATTCAGCCGGTGTTATGATCTTATCGGAGAACAAACCAACAAGAATTCTTTATAGGAGCATTGATCCGATAGCAAGGCCTGAAACGCCTTATGAATTAGTTGGAACGGTGTCTAATGTTATATTTCCAACTGGAATAGATAGAAGAGATGACATTGGGCTACCTAATGATTATGATGTCTATTACGGCATGGCAGACAGTAGAATCGGTGTTCTAAGAATCACTGTGCCTGATTCATTACCACTGAGCAGTATAATATAAGCATGGCTAACCGTTTGATTGTTATCAGGGGTAATTCTGGAAGTGGGAAAACAGTACTAGCTAATACATTAAGGCAAAAAATCGGGTATAAGACTATGCTCATTAGTCAGGATGTTGTTAGACGTGACATTCTCCGAGTTCATGATTTTTTAGATAATCCTTCGATTGACCTTATGTATAAGATGGCTAAATACGGTAGTGAAATCAATTATGATGTAATTGTTGAAGGCATATTTTATTCCAAAAAATATGAAAAGATGATTCAAAAAATAAGCAAATTATTTAATAATAATTTTTTTTATTATTTTGACATTCCTTTTGATGAAACATTAAAGAGACATTCGTTGAAGCTTAATCACGATGAATTTGGCATTTCAGATATGAAAAAATGGTGGCATGAAAAGGATTTTTTGAATTTCTGTAGCGAAAAAATAATCAATAAAGACATAACGTTGGAAGAATGCACTAGCATGATAATGGAAGATATAAAAACAAAATGAGAATTTCTAGCTGGAATATAGAAGGACGGTTAAGTAAAGTTAGCACTAGTGGTCGCGGAAATCCGGAGCAAATCGTAAACAACATAATCGAGATCAATCCGGATGTTATGGTTCTTTTGGAAGCGCATAGCGAGACCAATATTGATAATTTATTAACTATTAGTAAACTAAAATTGCACGGTTATTTTGTCTATAATATCCCATATGATGATGATCTAAAATCTAGACCTGATGCTAAGGACAATAGGTTATCAATGATTCTGCTATCAAAATTGCCCGTGAGTAATTTCGAAATTGTAAAGCTAGGCAATACAAGAAACTGTTTTATTGCAGACTTGTTTTTTGAAAAAAACAGAACAGTAAAAGTTATTGGCGTGCATTTTGATGATCGTAATGAAAGCAATCGTCTAAAACAGCTAAGTACGTTGATGTATAAAATCAACGATCAGGTAAAGCCACTGATTATACTAGGTGATTTTAATACTATGCATTATGAAGACTTTAAGTCGAAGCTATTAAGAAATAAATTCATTAGAACACTAGCTTCTCATATACTACCATCAATATCGGTTCGTGCAACAGAGATGGCAAAGGGAGGAGTTATTACCGGCCTTGAAAGTATCGGTCTTATAGATGCTGATTGCAAACATAGGCCAACAACAACTCTAAAAATGCGTGGTATGGAATGGATACCAAGTCTACGACTCATACAAATAGATCATATTATGGTTTCAAAAGATATAAATATAAGAAATTACACGATTTGTCGTGACGGTGGCTCTGACCACAGAGCCATTTATGCTGATTTAGATATTTAACAATACTGGCACAATGCTACAGATTGAGCCATGCTCGATATAATAATAAAAAATGCTAAGACATAATATTTTTTTTATTTTACTATTGGAAATAGTTTATAATAACGTTATGACACAGATAAGTAGAGATGACGTGCTGCATTTGGCTCAACTTAGCAGTTTACAATTAGATGAAACTGAGATTGAACCGCTACAGCGTGATTTAGCGGGAATTGTTGACTATATTAATCAGCTTAGCGAGCTTGATACTAGTGGAGTAGAGCCAACGTACCAAGTGACAGATTTAAAAAATGTTTGGCGTGAAGATAAAGTTGATAATTACAATATCGATCGAGAAAAGCTTTTACAATTAGCTTCGAAAAGTAAAAATAATCAAATTGAAGTTCCGAAAGTGTTGTAGGTATGGTGAAAATAAATGATTTTTTAGGTAGATCGGCAGTATCAAATCTAGATTCTGTATTCGACAAAATTGATGAGATGAGTGAGTACCATGCTCTCTTGCATCTTACAAAAGATAGGGCTTATCAGAGAGCTAAGCTAGTTGATTCTGGTGAAATTAAAGGATCTCTAGCGGGTGTTCCATTTGTTGTTAAAGATAATTTTCTTGCATTTGATGGCCCAAGCACGGCAGCTAGTAAGATGTTAGAAGAATTCAAGGCTCCTTTACAAGCAACGGCTGTAGAAAAGCTTGAAGCGGAAGGTGCTATTTGTGTTGGTAAGGCTAATCTGGATGCGTTTGCACATGGTGGAAGTACTGAAAACTCAGCGTTTGGCCCAACTCTTAATTCTCATGATAGGACGCGTGTTGCGGGTGGTAGCAGCGGTGGATCGGCGGTTATTACAGCGCTTAATGTGGTTCCTTTTGCTCTTGGAACAGACACAGGTGGCTCAATTAGGCAACCAGCAAGTTTTAATGGTGTGTATGGTATAAAACCAACTTACGGTGCCGTTAGTCGCTATGGCGTAGTTGCTATGGCAAGCAGCACTGATACAATTGGCTGCTTGGCTTCATGCGCTGAAGATGCCTACACTGTTATGCAAATAATGTCTGGGCTTGACAATAAAGATATGACAACGCTACCAGATTTCTATAATAAAACGGTAGATTTGAACAAGAAACTTCGAATTGGTGTAATTAAAGAATCTATGACGAATGATGTTGATAGCGAGGTTCTTTCTATAACGAACGCGTACATTCAAAAGTTAAAGGACAATGGCAACACAGTCGAAGAAGTCGAAATACCAATGCTGAAATATGCGTTAGCTATGTATTATATTATTGTTCCAGCAGAAATCTCTAGTAATTTAGCTAGGTATGATGGTATAAGATATGGTCATCGTGATCAGAACGCTGAAAAGATTGATCAGGTTTACGGAATGAGCCGAAACTATGGTTTTGAAGCTGAGAATAAAAGACGAATCATGATAGGCAGTTATGTATTATCTAGCGGTTTTTTTGATGCTTATTATCTAAAAGCCCAAAAAGCGAGAACATTACTTATTAATGAGTTCAATAAAGCGTTTGAAAAATATGACATATTATTAACGCCAACCGCTCCAACGCCGGCTTTTAAAATTGGTGAGAATACTAATGATCCTGTAAAGATGTACTTAGCTGATATAATGACGGTTCCTGCTAGTCTTGCTGGCCTACCGGCATTAAACATTCCAGCTGGAAAAACTCAGAATGGTTTGCCAGTCGGTGTACAAATAATTGGTCAGAGAAAAAATGATATTGTTTTATTTTCGCTTGCGGAATCTATGGAGAATAAATAAAAATGGATGCTAGAATTATATTGCTTTTTGCGATAATTATAATTATCGCAGGTGCGGCTTTTTTCATTGTTACCTTTGGTAAAAACGGTGATGAACAGCTTGATGTCGAAAAATACCAGAAAATGTGGTTAGACATAGAACAGAGTTTGAGCAAAACCGATGTTAGCAGCTATCATTTATCCATTATAAATGCCGATAAATTGCTAGATCAAGCTCTAAAAGAAAAAGGCGTTCGTGGTGAGACAATGGGCTATAGATTGAAAAATACAAAATTTTCCTATGTTAATGATGTTTGGGATGCACATAAACTGAGAAATAAAGTTGTTCATGAAACTAATATTAAGATTGATTATCCTATGACGGTTCATGCATTAAGGAGCTTTAAGCAAGCGCTAAAAGATTTGGGAGCTATATAAATGATTACCGAAGATATATTATCAAAATACAAAGCAACAATTGGTATAGAATGTCACGTCCAGTTATCAACGCAAACGAAGCTATTCAGCGGAGCTGATAACGATGCTAGGGATGCTGAGCCAAATATTAAGACTAGTCCAATCGATTTTGGTTTACCAGGTATGCTTCCAGTACTTAACAAAAATGCGATTAGGCTTGCGATACTTGCTGCTAAGGCATTAAATGCTCCAGTTGCAAAAGTTAGTAGATTTGATAGAAAACACTATTTTTATCCAGATTTGCCTAAGGGATATCAGATAAGTCAAATGTATGAGCCACTTATACAGGCTGGATATGTTGATGCTCCATTAAAAGATGGTAGTGTCATCCATATTAGAATAAATCACGCGCACGTTGAAGAAGATGCTGGAAAACTAACGCATTTTAGCTCTTATAGTTTGATTGATTTAAATAGAGCTGGCACACCACTCATAGAAATAGTTTCTGAGCCTGATATGCACTCCCCAGAAGAAGCAAGGGCGTATGCAACTGAGCTATATAGATTAATGGTTTATTCCAATGTGACATTAGGTGACTTATATCATGGTAATATGCGTTTTGATGTTAATGTTTCAGTAGCTCCAGTTCAATCTGACAAACTTGGCCAAAGAACTGAGATTAAGAATCTAAACTCATTCAGAAGCGTAGAGAAGGCGGCTGATTATGAGATAAAGAGACAAATCGATATTATTACGAGAGGTGGAAATATTGATCAAGAGACTCGAGGTTGGGATGAAGCAAAGCAAAAGACCACATCGCAGCGAAGCAAAGAGAACGCTCAGGATTATAGATATATGCCTGATGCCGATATTCCACCAATAGTTTTAACAGACGAAATAATAGACGATATACAAAAAGATTTACCTAATTTACCACAATATTATAGAAATAAGTGGGCAGATCTTAATATGGACGGGTCGGTTATAGAGAAACTTTTAAGTAATCAAAGTTATGCCGTGCTAGTGAGTAACATACAAGATAAAGCAAATAATGACGCTGCAAAGAGAGTGGCGTATTGGTTGTCTAGCGCAGTCGAACAAAATGATGAAGAGTCAACTTCGATTGCAATTAACTTTTCTCCAGATAATTATATTGAGCTATCAGAGATGGTCGCTAATAATGAATTATCCAGTACAGCAGCCAAAGAAATTTTTAATGAACTGATGACAAGTGATAAATCGCCAAGGGCGATTGCTACTGAGAAAAATATTTTACAGATAAGTGACGAATCTGCTATTGAGTCTGTTGTCGATAGTGTCTTAAACTCACCTGCAAGTAGCCAATCTATAGAAGACATAAAAAATGGCAAAGATAAGGCAATTGGATATTTAGTCGGACAAGTTATGAAGCAGTCAAAGGGCAAGGCAAACCCATCAGTTGTTCAGAAAATTATTCGTAATAAAATAAGCATGTAACAGCTCTAAAGTAATGTTACAGCATAGCATTTTTGTAAAATGACGGAAGACGCCTATACTAATAATGTGTATTTTATCAGCTAGCTGATAAAACATTTTATATTCGTCCCTTTGTTATACAGATTGTGACTTATCTGTTAAACATAATGGGAAATTAAATTAGGAGATAATATGAAATATACCAAAGAACCTACCAAAGCTATCATATGTGCAGCTGGTTTGGGAACTAGATTTTTGCCACAAACTAAGGCTATGCCAAAAGAAATGCTCCCTATTATAGACAGACCTGTCATACAACTCATAGTTGAGGAAGCGGTCGCAGCCGGTGTAACAGAAATAATCATCGTGACAGGCAGTACTAAGAGAGCGATCGAGGATCATTTTGATCGTTCTGATGAACTTGAATCAGAATTAAGAGAAAAAGGTAAGAATGATAAAGCTGATCAGATAAAAGCGATTGCCGAGATGGCAAATTTTGTCTATATTAGACAAAAAGGCTCCCCTAAAGGCAATGCGCGACCGGTTTTAAATGCTCAACATTTGATTGATAGTGATGAGCCATTCTTTGTCTTTTTTGCCGATGATTTCTTTAGAAGTGAAGTGCCAAGAGCTGTTCAGCTCAAAGATGCCTATGATAAAACTGGTAAATCTGTCATATCTCTAATAGAAATTGATTCGTCAGATGCCGATAAATACGGTATGGCGGATATTAGTGATGATATTGGTGATCAAACTTTTAGGTTAAAAAGTTTAGTTGAAAAGCCAGGTAAGGAAAATGCACCGAGCAACTTTGCGTCTGTCGGCGGATACTTGCTGACTCCAGATATTCTACCTATTATTAGACAAGAAAAAGTTGGCAAGGGTGGAGAAATAACTTTAGCCGATAGTATAAACGAGTTAGCACAGAATGATTTGGTTTATGGAAAATTCATAAATGGTATATGGCATGATACTGGAGACCAGTTGAAATATATTCAAGCTGTTATCGATGTTGCGCTCGAAAGTAAAATATACGGTCAAAAGCTTCAGCAATATCTAATTGAGAGACTTGACCTATTGCAAAAAAAATAATTTCGTGCTAATGTCAAGTTGTAATCAATAAAAACAAAAAGGAATAAAAAATGAATATAGCATCGGAAGTTCTTGTCATAATCTTATCGATATTTTTGGCACTGTTCCTATTGCTCAGTGTTATTCTCCTTGTACATCTTATAAAAATATCCAAGCAGATTAGTGACATAACTGCCTCTTTTCAGAGAACAACTACGACCGTTGAAGATATAGTAACAAATGCTGCAAAATTAACTTCACCAATGTTAATTTTTAAAGCAGTTGTTAGACAATTTAATAAACACAAAAAAGGAGAAAAAGATGAGTAAATGTAAGTTTGTATTAGGTGCCTTTTTAGGAGCTGTAGTTGGTTGGACTGTCGGAGTCTTGACTGCACCGAAAAGTGGTAAAGCGACTAGAGCAGATATAAAAGTGAAGGCAGAAGCGATTAAGCGCGAAACTACCAAATCACTGACATCAGCTGAGGATAACTTAAATGAATTTAGCGACGACATGAAGGCTAAGGCTGTTAAGGCAGTTGAAGTTGCCCGTGATAAGGGTGATGAATTTAAATATCGAACTGAGAATGCTATTGATGGTGCTAAAAAAGGATTCAATCGAAAAATATAATTACATAAAAAGTTAACTAAATATCCCGCATCGTTTATAATAGAACATAACGATGGGGGATATTTTAAGTGATAATGCTGAGTATGGTGGACTAGTCCCTAGTGACTTTGTCCATCTTCATAACCATACTCATTACAGCGTGCTAGATGGTCTAACTAAAGTTGGCGAACTAGTAGATTATGTTAAATCTAGCGGTATGGAAGCATGCGCCATTACTGATCATGGTACAATGTCTGGCACTTTGGATTTTTATAAAACAGCTACAGCTGCCGGTATAAAACCTATATTGGGTCTTGAAGCTTATGTTGCAGCTAGATCGCGTCATGATAGAGATCCGGCTAAAGATAAAGCTAGATATCACCTAACGATGCTTTCTATGAATATTCAAGGTTTTCGAAACTTGATGGCGTTATCTTCAAAAGCAAACCTCGAAGGTATGTACTATAGGCCAAGAATCGATCATGAGCTTATCGAAATGCATAATGAGGGATTGATTGTTTTATCAGGCTGCGCTGGAGGAGAGCTTGGTGAATTATTTAGATCCGATGATTATGAAGGTGCAAAAAAACTTGCCCTATGGTATAAAGGAATATTTGGTGATAGATATTATCTAGAAATGCAAGACCACGGTCATCCAGATGCCCCGAACAGATGGGATGTACAAACAAAAATCAATGGCTATGTAAGGAAATTATCAGAAGAGTTGAACATTAAACGAGTCGTAACTTGTGATGCGCATTATTTATGTAGAAAAGACAAGGAAGCTCATGAAATACTTCTTTGTGTTGGTACGGGTGCTTATCTAAGTGATCAAAATAGAATGAGCCTTAAGGAGTTTGATTTACACGTAACTGATCCCAATGAAATTATTAAACGATGGGGTAAAACAGATCCTGAAGCTATTTCAAATACAAAAGCAATTGCGGATAGATGTAATGTAGAGATAGAACTAGGAAAAATATTAATTCCTAGGTTTCCAACGCCAAACAATGAAAGTGAAAAAGATTATTTTCACCAGCTTGTTTATAAGGGCATGGCTGTTCGCTATGGCAAAAAAGAACCAGCTGAGGCTGAAAAGCTTTCAAGACAGCAAGTTCGAGATCTCCTCGAAAAGAATGTTTTAGAGCGATTAGATATGGAACTATCAGTTATTGATAGAATGGGCTATAACGGATATTTTCTTATCGTTCAAGATTTTATTAACTGGGGCAAAGATCAAGGAATAATATTTGGTCCAGGTCGTGGATCTGCTGCGGGCTCTATTATTGCTTATTCCCTGAATATCACAGATTTGGATCCTATTAAATACAAACTTCTATTTGAGAGATTTTTAAATCCAGATCGTATATCAATGCCAGATATCGATGTTGATATTCAAGATACAAGAAGAGATGAGGTTGTCCAGTATTGTGCACGTAAATACGGTGAAGACCACGTATCTAACATAGTTACCTTCGGAACTATGGCTGCTCGTGCTGCAGTTCGTGATGTCGCTAGAGTTCTTCAAGTACCATATTCGGAAAGTGACCGTATGGCAAAACTAATACCTCAGCCTGCCCAAGGACATCATATTCCTTTGAAGGTAAGCGTTAAAGAAGACCCGGATTTGAGAAAAGAATATGAGACTAATCCGGTTGCTAAAGAGGTCTTTGATTATGCAATACGTTTAGAGGGTACAATAAGATCGCATGGTGTCCATGCGTGTGGGGTTGTAATTGCGCCTGATAAGCTAATGAAGTATATTCCACTAGAATATGCACAAAAAGGTGTTGTATCAACGCAATTTCCTATGACCCAGGTTGAGGAACTTGGTTTATTAAAAATGGACTTTCTTGGCTTATCTAACTTAACGATTATTAATAACACACTCCGGATAATCAAAAAAATCTACAAACAAGTAATTAATATTTCAAATTTATCGCTTGATGATGAGGAAGCTTATAAGCTGCTGCAGAGAGGTGACACTACTGGCGTATTTCAGCTAGAATCTGCGGGAATGAAAAGATATTTAAAGGATCTGGAACCAACATCCTTTGATGATATTATCGCTATGGTAGCTCTATATAGGCCTGGCCCTATGCAGTTTATAGATAGCTTTATTAAACGAAAACATGGTGTTGAAAAAATCACATACTTACATTCTGGTATGGAAAATTCTTTGAAGGACACCTATGGCATTATGGTTTATCAAGAACAGTTCATGCAAATAAGTAAAGAATGGTGTGGATTTACGGGTGGTCAGGCTGATACGTTAAGAAAAGCTGTTGGTAAAAAGAAGATCGACCTTATGAAAAAAGTCAAACCAGAATTTATAGAAGGTGCTGTTAAGGTTGGTGGTGCTACAAAAGAAATTGCTGAGACATTTTGGACACAGCTAGAAGAATTTGCTAATTACTGTTTCAATAAGTCGCATGCTGCATGTTATGCAATGATTGCATATTGGACGGCGTATCTTAAAGCGCACTTCCCAGACGCTTTTATGGCAGCCTTAATGACTAGCGATCATGATGATACAGATAGGTTGGCAATTGAAATAACGGAATGCAAACACATGGGTATAAATGTATTATCACCTGATGTAAATGAGTCGTTTGTTGAATTTTCTGTTGTACCAAACAAGAAAGAAGTCCGTTTTGGAATGGCCGCCGTGAAAGGTGTCGGCGTTGGTGCTGTAGAAGAAGTTCTGAGGGCCAGGGAAGAAGGAGGTAGCTTCAAAAGCATTGAAGATTTTGCTAAAAGAGTTTCTACAACTAAATTTAATAGAAAAGCCTGGGAATCACTTATAAAAGCTGGTGGATTTGACTCTTTCGGAAATCGATCAGACTTGTTGTTTAATCTTGATACGATCCAAGCTTTTGCAAGCAAAATACAAAAAGATACTTTGAATGGTCAAACTGATATATTTGGAATGTTAAGCGCTGATTCTGCATCAGGTGCCCAGCCAACTTTAACAATAACACCTGCACCAAAACAATATTCCAATAAAGAACAGTTAATGTGGGAACGTGAACTGTTGGGACTATATATAAGTGCACATCCGTTGGATAATTATACTGTTTATCTTGATGAGCAGACTATTCCGTTAAACACAATAAATCAGGATTTAGACGGCCGACCAGTAACAATTGGTGGAATTATTAGTAATGTTAGAACCATAATAACAAAGAATGGATCTAAGATGGCATTTGTTGGTATAGAAGATAAATATGGCGAGGCTGAGATTATAGTGTTTCCTAATTTATTTGAAAAGATTGGCGTTGAATTAAAACAGGATGCCGTTATAGTTGTTAATGGTAAGGTTAATGCTAAAGATAAAAATGGCAACACTGTAAGTGATGTAAAGATTATTGCTGACACAATTGTTGCTATAAATGACGAAGAAATTATGACATATCAAACTACTGGTAAAAAGATTGAGATGCCAAAATATAATGCTAAGGCAAGAAATAAAAATTATTCAGAAGCTGTTTCAAAAGAAAATAAATATATGAAAGCTGAAGCAAAAGAAACGGAAACAGTGAAAATTGATCCGCCAAAAATACAGAAGTTGTATGTATTAGTCGACACTGCTGATGATTCTGATTCGCTTTGTGAGATAAAAAAATATTGCACAAAGCATCCTGGATTGACTGAGACAATATTAGTGATCGGCAAAGATAAAAAAACAGCAATGCGTTTACCGTTTAGAGTAGATGGTAGCGACTCTTTAGTTTGTGATCTCGTGAAACAGTTGGGCGAAGACCACGTAGCTTTAAAGTAAATTATTTATTAAAGCGTAAACAGTATAAAGCTATTCCAGCTGATACACTCACGTTGAATGATTCTTTCGTGCCATACATTGGGATCTCAATAATATCGTCGCAAGCATCAAGAAAATTCTTATTTATACCATTGACCTCTTCCCCTAACAACAATGCTATTTTGCTATTGGTATGATAATCTTGGATTTTAATTGATCGCTTATCTTGTTCTAATGCAACTAACTTATAGCCATCGTTTTTTAATGATTCGAAGTCGGGTTTGTCCTGATATTCAAAACTGACGCTATCTTCTGCACCGAGCGCTGTTTTATGAATTTGTTTAGAGATCTTTTCGTATATGAAAGGCAGCCTTTGGTCATTTTCTATCTTTGGATATGGTGTGTAACCACTTAAAATTATTTTCTTTATGCCAAAGCCATCAGCCGTTCTGAATATTGATCCAACATTATATATTGATCTTATATTATGAGCAATTACTATTATGTCTAACATGTACATACTAGTATATCACTGTAAAATGCTTTAGCTTTTTGTTATTATTAGGTTGATGGATGAGAAAAAAATACAAGAGAGAAGAAGAGAGCAAGAAGAACTTTCTACCAGACAACGAGCTGCCATACTTGGCATGCAGTATTTAGACACACGAGGTATTGAGGATACGATATCACTTCTAAGAGATGTTGTTGATCTCAATGTTATGTATGACAATCGAATATTCCCTTTAGCAAAAGGCTATGATGCTAATCCATGGAGTTTTGGTGTTACAACTCAAACACCACAATCTTTCATAGGACAAATTCAAAAGGAATATAGCGACAGTGGTAAAAATACACAATTTGTACTTATAAGCATAAGTGGATTTAGAGTCTTAATGAATAGATATGATCCGCCAAAGAAGATCGTCTATGAAGACATTAAAATATCTAAGACTAATGACGTAGAAGCTTTGAAATCTGTTAGCAATATATTACAGACGGTTAAGGCGGATGATATATTTGATTATTTGGTTAAACAAGCTGATAAACTTCGAGCAAGCGATATACATATTGAAAATCAAAGAAATGAAATAAGAATTAGGATGAGAGTTGATGGATTATTACATCCAGTAGCAAATATTGAAAAAGGGCGATATAGAGCTTTAATGGGTACTCTGGCGAGTAGAGCTAACATATCTATGGCTGCCAGTGATTCTCAATCTGGGCACATACAACAGGAAATTGTGTCTGACTCCGGTAATGATAAACACTTATTGAACATAAGAGTCGAGACTGTCCCCACTATGTATGGTCAAGATGCTGTTTTGAGATTATTCAATTTTAACGAAGATATGTTGAACCTTGATAACCTAGGTATTAACAATAGAGAGAGAAGGCAGATAGATAGTATAATAAATCATCCAAGAGGCATGGTTTTGATGGTTGGCCCGACTGGTAGTGGTAAATCAACAACTCTCTATAGTATGATTAACGCTCTAAATACGCCGGAGAGAAAGATTATTACACTCGAGGATCCAATAGAGTATGGTATTGAGGGAATTTCTCAGATACCAATTAATACGACAGCAGGACAAAATTTTGCTGAAGGGCTACGCTCAATTTTAAGACTCGATCCGGATGTTGTAATGGTCGGCGAGATAAGGGATCAAGACACTGCTAGAACGGCTATTCAGGCATCGATTACAGGTCATTTAGTCCTGTCGAGTTTTCATGCCAATACAGCTAGCGCTGCTTTTAGCAGAATGATTGACTTAATAGGTATTAACCCTATATTCAGTACTGCGATTAAATTAGTCATAGCACAACGATTAGTTAGACGGTTAGACGATTCAACAAAAATAGACTATGAGCCTGATGATTCTACAAAAAGATGGTTAGGAAATGTTATAAATAATTTCCCTGTCGGTATAGATCGGCCAGATGTAAATACGATAAAACTATATAGGCCAGTATCTAGCAACGAGCATCCATTTGGTTATGTCGGTAGAATGTCAATAATGGAACAACTGATAGTTAATGAAGATATTCAAAAATTTCTAAGAGGTGATGTTCAAGAAGTAAACACAGATGCAATTGAGAAAACTGCACGTGGAGCTGGAATGCTTACGATGCTTGAGGCCGGTGTTATAGCTGCAATAAATGGTTACACTACGCTTGAGGAAATTAATAGAGTTATCTAATTAGTATCCAGTGGTCTTTTAAATTATGTAAAACTATGATATAGTATATCTTTAGTTGATATATTATTAAAGGTAAAAGTGAGAGAGATAATGAGCTTCGCGTTAATTCAGCAATTAAATGAAAAGCAGAAAAAAAGTGCCGTTGTTGATGTCAGAACTGGTGATACAGTAAGAGTACATCAAAAAATTAAAGAAGGTTCCAAAGAAAGAATCCAGATTTTTGAAGGTGTCGTAATTAGAACTGACAGAAAAGATTCTTTAACTAGTAGAATTACTGTTAGAAAAATATCTAATGGTATAGGTGTTGAGAAAAGTTTTCTTTTACATAGTCCGCTAGTAGAAAAAGTAGAAATTACTAAGAGAGCAAAAGTAAGAAGAAAATATCTTTCGTTCTTAAGACAGAGAAGTGGTAAGAGTGCTAGGCTTGCTATGGTTAGTTTTAACCGAGAGTCAGTTAATAATGTGGAAAATATAGCAGCTGAGGCTGAAGAGCAGAAAATCAGAGATGAAAAGAAGCGCGAAGCAGAAGCTAAGGAAATTAGCGAGAAAACAAAAGAAGCTGAGCTAGAAGAAAAAAGAGCTGAAATTGAAGCTCGCCATACAAAATAGTAACCATTTATGATTATAGGTATTGATGAGGTCGGCCGCGGTTCGTGGGCCGGCCCATTAGTTATTGGAGCTGTGGTTTTAGATGACAGCTATTCAATAGTTGGTCTAAACGACAGTAAACTTTTAACAAGAAGCCAGCGAGAACAGCTGATTGATACTCTGACAAAATTTGGCAGAGTATTCTCTAGTGGTTGGGTTGATAATAATACTATAGATAGATACGGTTTAACTATAGCAACGAAAATTGCTATATTAAATGCACTCGAAAAAATTAGTGTCAATGTAGCTATCGATAAAATTATTATTGATGGAAATATCAACTATTTAAAGGATACTAGCTATGAGGGCGACGTATTAGTAATGAAAAAAGCTGATTCATTAGTCCCGTGTGTTTCAGCGGCCTCTATTTTAGCAAAAGTAGTTCGTGATCGATATATGTTTCATATGTCAGAAAAATATCCCGAATATGATTTTAAAAATAATGTCGGCTATGGTACAAAAACACACATTGATGCCATAAAACGATACGGCACTACTCCAATACACAGATTGAGCTATAAACCACTGAAAATATTATCATAACTTTCTAGCTTTTTACATACAGCGTCTCGGTCTCGTTGAATTAACGATATTTTGCTTTGTATCTCATTGATGCCTACGCTAATAGATCTAGCCAAGGCTTTGTCCCCCATCATAGGACTAAAGAAAGCTGTATATTTATTTAAATAATCTTGTGTAGTTAAAGCACCTGCTGTATATTTTGGAAAATCGTCATAACTCATATCGCTTTTAAAATTATCTTCTATCCATTCCCAATTATTTGTTAACCATTGCCATGTTAAATCTCTAGAATACTTATTCCTTAATGAATATACGTACCAGCTTGTAACATCCTGAGGCTTAATGGTGTCAGTATTTTTAAAATTTGATAATATATATTTTATTGAATCAACATTTTTTGTTGATGTTATAGCTGCGGCTAGATCATGTTTGAGCTCAACGGAGCTTATTTTTTTGTATGCATTTACTAGATCGTTAACTATTCCTTGAATTGAGCCTTTTCTAACAGCAGCACATAGAATCACTGCTCTTAGCTCTGAATCAATAGTTTCTATACTCTCTTTGTGGCTCTCATATATTTCCAAGGCTTTTGCAATTGCAAGACTGTCATCGGAATATAACATCATGCCTATAATTAATGGTCTTAGTTTTGTATCGTTATCACTTTCATGACTTGTTTTTACCCAACCAAGTCTATCATATTGTTTAATTGCCATCATCCTATAAAAAGATTTTAAGCGTAGCTCAGACTTTTCGTCTTCATCAACGAATTTTTTAAATCCGTTTAAGGTAAGAGATATTATATCCCAAACAAATTCGTTTGGTTCATTGATGTATGATAGCAGCATTGGCAACAACTCGGAATATGATTTTATACCTGATTGAGCGAGCAAAGACTGCTCGTGTAATACGCCGAGCCTATCTATAGGTGAAATTGATAATGATTTTATTGATTCTAGAAGCTGTTTTAAAAGACTATCGTCGTAGTTGGTTATAAAATGAGAATTATCATTGCAATTTAGTATTAAGGGTTTATCCGTTTTTGTATATTTTATAGAGCAATTTTTGTCTATAAAAAGTTTTGGTATAGTTATGTCGTTAGGGCTAAAAATGACAGGCCATATTTTTTCTGATTCGCTGTGTGGGCCAATGAAAAATTGTTTTTGGTCTATAGATAACTGAAAATTTGTGTATGTTAAACCAATAATTGGATATCCACTTTGATTAAGCCATGGGTCCATGATTTTAGAAATTTTTTCATTACAAACCGATTCGAGCTCCCCCCATAAATCAGATGCTTCTGTGTTTGAATAAGAATTATCTATAAAATAGTTTTTTAGACCCTTTCTAAAATTATCTTCACCAATGTAGGCGTAGATCATTTTTAGTAGTTTTGCACCTTTTGCGTACACAATTGCTCCGTCAAATAGAGTATCTATTTCTTCAGGGCTATTAACGCTTATGCGAACAGGCTGTACGCCATCGATAGCGTCTCTATTAAGAGATACTATACTTTCGTAGGATGAGAAATTAAGCCAGATATTCCATTCTGGATGAAGATAATCAATACATATATATTCCATCAATGATGCAAAGCTCTCATTTAGCCATAAGTCATTCCACCATTTCATAGTCACTAAATTTCCAAACCACTGATGTGCTAACTCGTGTGCTACAACAGTAGCAATGTAATGTTTACTTGAGATACTTGTTATGCCTGGTTCGCTGAGCAATGCAACTTCTCTGTATGTTATTAACCCCCAATTTTCCATTGCACCTGCAGAAAAATCTGGCAGGGCTACGTGATCAGACTTAGGTAAAGGGTATTTAACACCAAAGTAGTTCTCGTAAAACTCAATAGATTTTATAGCTATGTCTAAAGAAAAGTCTAAAGACTCTATTAGATGAGCAAGGGTAGACCAAACATTCACCTCAACTCCGTTTTTTGTGCATCCTGTCTTTTTTTGAAGTTTGCCTATTACCCATGCTAATAAATATGAACTCATTTTTGGCGTTTCGGCAAAATATGTAATTAACCTATCTTTATCGCTAAGCTGTTTTTTAATGGGCATATTGCCGAGGACAGTAACATCAGTCTCGCTTTCTATAGTTACATTAAAAATAGCTTTAGCTAGAGGGTCGTCAATACATGGGAAAACCTCCCGTGCATAATGGCTCTCAAATTGTGTTGCAACTAGTTCAGCTTTTTTTCCATCAACATTGTAATAACATGGATACATACCATGCATAGCATCTGTAATATTACCACTGTATTTAATCTCTATCTCATGATTACCCTTATAGATAGATCCGCTGATTATTAACCTGTCTTCATCAACGTTAAATGTTAATATATCACCATCAACGCTGACACTTTCAATTTGTAACTCGTGTGAATCAAAAACTATTTCATTTATTAAGAATGATTGACCTGTTATATTCACATTTCCATGAAAAGCTCTTGCTTCGCGTTCAATAGAAATATAAAGGTCGTATTTTTTTGGTAAAAACCATTTTGATGTTCTTTCATTTTCAGACATATATATATTGTAGCATTCGGTAGCCGATTAAACTTATTTTAAGGTGACGACGTTAATATCACGATTGTGAAGATAAGAACAAAATTCAAAAAGCGTTTTATTGTGATACCTATTGTCATTGTACTCTTAGCTGTTGGATGTTTTTTTGCGTACAAAGCGTATGTACTTTACAATGCGGCTAATCAGGCTTTAGTATCTGTAACAAAAAATAAAAAAGCAACTATTGCTGACTTGTTAAAAAGTGAGAAGCTCAATGGTGAGGACGGGGGTGTGGTGAATATACTTGTTGCCGGTAACTCTGTTGATGATGCTAACCACGGCGGTGCTAAGCTGACAGATTCTATAATGGTAGCAAGTATTAATATAAAAACTGATAAGGTTATTTTAATAAGTATTCCTAGGGACTTATGGGTTACTACTGATTCTTATGGGTCTATGAAAATTAATGCATTATATGAATATGGTGGCATGGATTTATTACAAGCAACAGTTGAAAATGTACTAGGAATAACTATCAATCATCAAGTTTTAGTTAACAACACGGCCTTCAAAACTGTAGTAGATGCAATAGGGGGCATAGATATAGATGTTGAAGGAGATGATGCTCGAGGAATATATGATCCTATGATTGGTCTAACTCTATCAAATGGTGTGCAACACTTGGATGGTGCAACCGCTCTCAAGCTTGCTCGATGTAGAAATGATCCAACATATGATGGGCGTATTGCATACGGACTTTCAAATGGCGACTTTGATCGCACGATGAATCAGAGAAAAATCGTACAAGCTATTTTTACAAAAGTGTCGACAACATCTGTACTTGCTAATCAAAACACATTGTTAAAATTGATTGAAGCTGTTGGGAGCAATGTTGTTTCTAATTTATCGCCGGGCCAAATTAGAAGATTGTACGATTTAAGTAAGAAAATCACAATTTCAAGCAGTATAAACATTCGAGGCGATTCTAGTAACTATCTTCTTTCAAGCTATGAATCATCTGACGGTCAGTCTGCGCTAATTCCGATAGACGGTGTGAATATATATACTGATATAAAGGCGTATATCCTAAAATATGTATAACTCTATTGATTGTTATTAACGGTAATGATATTATATCTGAAGTACATTACCGGCCGTCAGGTCGGATTTTTTAATAAAGGAAGGTATTATGGAAGAAATTAATATAAAGCAACTGACCTTAGCCATTAGGACTATTGCTGAAGAAAAAAATTTGCCATCTGATATTGTCGTGTCTGTTATTGAGCAAGCTATTGCCGCAGCTTGGAGAAGAGACAATGGTGAACGAGAGCAAGAAGTAAGATGCGAATTGAATGTAGAAAATGGTACGGCAAGAGTATTTGTCTCAAGAGAAGTCGTTGATGACGTCTTAAATCCGTATGTTGAAATTAGTCTAGATGAAGCAAAGACAAAAAAGTCGGATGCTAAAATAGGGGACGAAATTGAAGAGTCGCATGAAGTAACTTCCTTCGGGCGTGTTGCAGCACAAACTGCAAAACAAGTTATCCTTCAGAGACTTCGTGAAGCCGAAAGAGATGTTATTCTGGCTGAATATGAAGATAAAATCGGTAGTGTTGTAATTGGAACCGTTGTAAGGGTAGAGCCAAAAGTTGTTAGGGTTGAGCTTGGTAAAGCAACCGGTATAATACCCCAGAGCGAGCAAATACAAGGTGAATTTTATAGCATAGGAAGTCGAATAAAAGTTCTTATAAAGTCGATAGAACATGATGCTAGGGGTCCACAGCTAATATTGAGCCGAGGAAGCAGTGTTTTTGTGGAATATCTGTTTAGACAAGAAGTTCCTGAGTTAGAGAACGGAGCAGTAGAGATTAAAGCTATTGCAAGAGAATCCGGTAAAAGAACAAAGATTGCTGTTTCTAGCAACGTACAGGGAGTAGATCCAGTTGGTACATTCGTTGGCGGACATGGTGCTAGAGTCCAGGCAGTTATGAATGAAATAGGTGATAACGAAAAGATAGATATTATAACCTATGATAAAGATATAAAAACATTTATAAAAAATGCACTAAGTCCAGCAGATGTTGTTAAAGTTGAAACTGACGACGAGAAGAAAAAAGCAATCGTCTATGTTATTGAAGATCAGCAATCAATAGCTATTGGTAGAGCCGGGCAAAATGTCCGCTTGGCTAGCCAATTAACCGGCTATGACCTCGACATAGAAACTATCGTTGTTAAGAAAAACGTAGAAAGTCAAAAGCCTAAGAAGAACGTTGAAGACAGCTTATTCAATGCACTAGAAGAGACTCAAAAATAATTAATATTAAAGAAAAAATATTTAGCACTCTATTGACTAGAGTGCTAAATTGTTTGTATACTATATCATATGATATTCGATATATATCAAACTAAGGAGCCATTATGTCTGATGATTTAAACGATTTTATCAACCATCTAACTGATAATGCTAGAATTACGGTTCACCATGCTGGAATAATAGCTCAGGGCACTAATAGCTCTTATGTTGGTACAGAGCATTTATTGCTTGGTCTTCTTTCCCAGAACAATTGCATAGGAGCAAAGTTGTTGGGCGATATCGGAATAACTTTTGGGAAAGCACAACAGGCGCTGAACATGTCTCCGGTAACTGTTGTAATTGCTGTCAGCGGCCCTAAAATGCTATCTGAGACGGCAAAATTGACACTAAAGATGAGCTGGGATATTGCACAAGAATATGGTCAAGAGCTACTTGGTACCGAACATATACTTTATAGTATTATTTCTCAGAAAAATGCTCGAGCGACTGTCTTACTGAAGGAAATGGGAGCTGATATAGATGTTCTTGCATCCAAGCTAGAGAATTTTTTTGAGAAACAACAAGAAGGTATTGATACTGATTCTTTGTATAGTGATAAGAAAATCGATACAGCCAACGATGCTATCAGTGAGTTTAGCATTGATTTAACTGAAGAAGCAAAAAACAAAAAACTAGATAAAGTCATTGGTCGTGATAAACAAATCAATCGAATGATTACAATCTTAGGACGCAGAACAAAAAACAACCCAGTACTAATTGGTGAGCCTGGTGTTGGAAAAACAGCAATAGTTGAAGGTTTGGCCCAACGTATTGTTAGTGGATCTGTACCAGATTTTTTAAAGAACGCAAGAATTGTTCAGCTTGATCTGACAAGATTAATTTCTGGAACAAAGTATAGAGGTGAGTTCGAGGAAAGGTTGAAAAAAGTTGTCGATTATCTAAGTTCCCAAAGTGATGTTATTGCTTTTGTTGATGAGTTGCACCTTATAGTTGGCGCAGGTGCTGCTGAAGGATCTTTGGATGCAGCAAACATCTTAAAGCCAGCTTTGGCTAGAGGAAAGCTCCACATGATAGGTGCTACGACGCTAGACGAATATAGAAAACATATAGAGAAGGATTCTGCTTTAGAAAGACGCTTTCAATCTATAGTAGTGCCAGAATCAAGCAACAAAGAGACACTTCAAATTCTTAAAGGACTCAGAGAATGCTATGAAGATTATCATAATGTAGCAATATCAGATGATGTGATTGAAAACATAGTATATATGTCAGACAGATATATAAAAGATAGATATATGCCCGACAAAGCAATAGACGTACTTGATGAAGCGGCTGCAACCGTTAAAGCAAAATCTAAAGGCTCTCAAAGCAAAAAAGATGATTTAGTAAAAGAGACTAAGTACCTAACTGACAAAATGGAAAGAGCTGTTTCTAACGAGAATTATGAAGTAGCGGCACAATGTAAAACCCAGTTAAGTCAAATTAATGAGAAAATGCAAAAAGTGCTAAATAGTACTAGTAAGCTAAGGTTATCTCTAACTGATGATATTGTTGCTAGCACTATATCATCCATGACTGACATACCAGTCAGTAAAATACATAGTTCTGAAGCAAAGATGCTTAAAAACCTAGAGTCATATTTAGGAAAATATGTTATTGGTCAAAATGGAGCAATTCATCAAGTCGCAATGTCGATAAGGCGCAGTAGAAGTGGAATATCTAATAACAAGAGGCCGATTGGATCATTTGTATTTATGGGGCCAACCGGTGTTGGCAAAACTGAACTTGCAAAAGTAATAGCACATGAGGTTTTTGGCAGTAACGATGCTCTTATAAAAATAGACATGAGTGAATTTGGTGAAAAGCATAGCATCAGTAGATTACTTGGTGCACCAGCTGGATATGTTGGTTACGATGATGGGGGCCAGCTGACTGATAAAATTCGCCATCAACCATATAGCGTTGTTCTGTTCGATGAGATAGAAAAAGCTCATCCAGAAGTATTTCACATTTTATTGCAACTACTTGAAGACGGCGTTGTTACAGATGCAAAAGGTAAAAAAGTTGATTTTAGCAACACTGTTATTATTCTAACTAGTAACTTGGGTGCTGATCAGATGCAGAAGAAAACAGGTATGGGATTTTCAATTAATGAAAAGCAAAACAGTGATGCAATTGAGCAACAGCATACTAGAAATAGCGAAATTGCGCTAGATGCTCTAAAGAAGTTCATGAGACCAGAACTCATTAATAGATTTGATTCGATTATAACGTTTAATTCACTGAGCAAGGACGATGTTAGTAAAATATTCGATAATATGATAGGCGATCTAAGAGAGAGACTATCACATAAGGGAATAGGTATTAACGTCAAATATACTGCGAAGAAATATCTAATAGAGAAAGGCTACAGTGAAAAGTTTGGAGCCAGAGCTTTAAGAAGAGTTTTGCAAGATGAGTTGGAACAAGAAATTGCTAATGGTATACTAAATGGTGAGTACACAAAGGGTACTATTATAGAGGTAAAATTTATTAAGAATAAGCTTACATTATATGCAACAAGCGAATTACTCACCAATAGCACAGCAACAGTTAAAACAGTTAGAAACTAAAAAAAGTCCGATAGGCTCAATAATAGCTGCTATAGTTACACTTTTTTTTGTTGGTTTAACTATTTGGGCGTGGGTCAACAAGCAGTATGTGTTTGACTTAGTGTCCGTTATCAGATATACACCATCGGCACAAGTAACCAATATTGTTGCTAATAGCACAATGACAGACCGTGCAAAGTTTGATTTTTATGCTAGTCAGCCAAGCGTACAGTCGGCTAATGATTTTAATTCAAATTGTAAAAAGCTACAGGAATATACTGCAGTTTTGGGCTGCTATAATAATTCAAAAATTTATATATATAATATAACCAATTCTGAATTAAACGGTATTATAAACGTTACTGCGTCTCATGAGATGCTTCATGCAGTTTGGGCGAGAATGAGTGATTCTGAAAAACAAAAGATAACTGTATTGCTAGAGCAAGCTTATAATAAGTTGAACAATGATAATCTTAAAAAGACTATGTCGTATTATGATAAAACTGAAAAAGACCAACGAGATAATGAACTTCATAGCATATTAGGAACTGAGTATGGCAATATTGGCTCTGACTTAGAAAAATATTATTCACAGTATTTTTCTGATAGAAGTGCTTTAGTAACTATGTATAATAAATACCAGAGTATTTTTGATAATATTCAGAAACAATCGGATCAAATAGCATCACAACTTAATTCTATGGCGACTCTATTGAATAAAGAGATAGCATCGTATAATCAAACAGTAAAAAATTTGAATGTCGATATTAGTCAATTAAATAACTCTGCTAAAACAATTGATAAAGCAGATGAGCAAGCTGTAGCTAATTTTAATAATAAAAGACAGCAAATATTAGACAGTATCAGTTCAGCTAATGAGTCAAAACAGAAAATAGATTCTAATACAGCAACTTACAATAATCTATTAAATCAGTATAATCAACTTACTATAAAAAGTAATGAACTAAATTCGAGCATTGACAGCACGATAAATCTATCTGAGTTATAAGTTACTGAGCAAAACCTTATTCAGTAAAATGCCAAAGTTTCACAATCAAATTATTGATTTTTCTATTAGCTTGCCTATATTAGGTTACAAGTATCCGTCTTTTAGTAATGAAGCATGATATTAGTAAATATTGTTAAAATTGACAAATTTTATCAAATATTTTACTATCTTAGTATCACAGGTAGGTGATAGATCTTTTATAAGCAGCTTCCAAAAAGAGGTGATTATATTGTTTGATTATGTTAGTCTGCTTGACAGTCTATCTAGATCAAAAGATGCTTTTGAAGAAGCAAAAAGCAAATATGACGATTACTGCTTCAGTACCGAGCCGATAAAGAACTCGAGATTACAGAAGGTGATAGGTAACTATCGAAGAAAAGAGAAGCTCTATAAAGATTCTGTTTTTAGGGTTTGTAGTGCGCTGAAGATTTTTTCAAATAGAAACTATGTCATAAAACTTGAGTGTGGAAATGACTTTATACATGTCTTTTTCGGATCTCATAATGAAAGAGAATTTAAACGTCATCATGGCCACATCGTAGTCGATGTAAAATCGAATAGGCTCGTTTATTCTAGAATGCCCAATCAACCACATGGTCCAAAAAATCACTTAAAGTAAACTGCTTAAATGTGGTAGGCCCATTTTAAAAGGGCCTATTTTTAGTTAGAATATAAGTATGATAAAAGAAATTCGTTTGATTATTTCAGCTCTCTTTGGAATTGTCGGTTGTGCGCTATCTTATATAATATTTAAAGCTCCGTTATTTTGTCTAATTATTGCATGGTGCATTTTTGCGCTCTTCTTTATTTTCAGTATTATCTATGATTTTGCGAAACATAATAGTGATGCTACAAAAAGCATAGCTATTAGAGATGACATGAATAGAACGATTTCTGACACTCTAATTATAATTGCAAGCTTATCTAGCCTTATAGGTGTTTTTTGCTTGTCTAGCATCCACACAAATGGAGTTAATGAGGTAATGCAACTAGTCGTTTGTTTGTTCTGTATTGTACTATCCTGGATAATGTTGCAACTTATTTTTACACTAAAATACACTGCCTTGTATTATAAAATGCCGGAAGGCGGTGTAAGCTTTAATTGTTCAGAAAAACCAAGCTTTTCTGATTTTGCCTACCTTGCTTTCACTATAGGTATGACTTATCAGGTTTCTGATACTAATTTACAATCATCGGATATGAGAAAACTAGCTCTGAGGCATGCACTATTGTCGTTTGTGTTTGGAACTTCAATAATAGCAACTTCTATAAATTTAACTGTTAATCTTTAAAACTGCTCGTTAGGTTCTTCTACTGTGTTCAACTTATATAACTGAAAAGACTTCTGACAAATAGCAACAACAGGTATAGTTGGCGACATAGTCATATTGAGTTGCCTGTTTGTTTATAATTATTAAGTTATCTCCAGAAAAATAATTTATTAAACTTGCTGCCGGATAAACCACAAGAGATGTTCCGCCTATTATTAGAGTTTTTGAATGACTAATATAATGAATCGCTTTTAACAGTTTTTCTTGATTAAGAGGCTCTTCATAAAGCGTTACTTCGGGTTTAATAATACTATTACATTCTTTGCACATAGGAATTCCAACAGACTCTTTAACGTATTTTGCTGAATAATCCTTACCACATTTGATGCATAGATTATGGTTGATAGACCCATGTAGTTCTATGACATTTTTGCTTCCTGCTAGTTGATGTAGACCATCTATATTTTGGGTAATAATTGCATTAACTTGTCCGGTGATCTCCATGCTAGAAAGTACTTTATGTGTTATATTAGGCTTTGCTTTGTCATTAATAAGATTTTTTCGATAAAAATCAAAAAAATATTTAGTGTTATTATAAAAAAATGAGTGGCTAAGAATCTCTTCAGGACTATATTTTTGACGATTGTTTGTATATAGGCCGGATTTGCTACGAAAGTCTGGTATTCCACTCTCAGTTGACACGCCAGCTCCACCGAAAAAAACAATATTATTGCTTTCTCTAATTATTTCAGCACATTTTTTTGAATCAATAATCATTGTTAATATTTTATCATTATTTTTTATCCAATACTGTTAGTCAACGCGTTACCCTAATCGTTGAGAGTTGTCGTTAATAAGTATATAATATTCATTTAAAGAGATGAAACAAAAGACAGAGTTTGTATGCCAACAATGTGGAAGCCATTACCAAAAATGGATTGGAAAATGTAATAATTGTGGTTCATGGAATAGCTTGGTTGAACAGATTATTGATAATGCCAGCGAGAATGTTTCTAAGAAAAGAACAAGCAGCGGCAATATGCTCAATCCTCTGTCTATCAATGAATCAAATGAGGAAGATAGTGGCGAAATAAGGATATCTACTGGTGTAGACGATTTAGACGTTGTTTTAGGCGGTGGTATACTGCCTGGTGGCGTTATATTACTAGCTGGTCAGCCGGGGATAGGTAAGAGCACGCTACTTTTACAAATTGCCTCAAGCGTTGAAAGATCTAAAGATGTCTTATACGTGAGTGGTGAAGAATCGTTCTCGCAAGTAAGGCTACGTTCAAAAAGACTAGGTGCAAACAATAATTTTGGCTTCATTTCTAGTACATGTGCAAATGATATAGTAAAAACCATTGAAAGTGGTAAGTACGATCTAGTAATTGTTGATTCAATTCAGACGATTAGTCTTAATGAGCTGTCAACTGCGCCAGGTACTATAAGTCAGATTACAAATTGTACAAATGCTATCATAAAGTCTGCAAAAGCTACTGGAACAGCAGTAATATTAGTAGGTCATGTTACGAAAGAAGGATCAATTGCTGGCCCTAAGATCCTCGAGCATTTAGTTGATGTAGTCTTGCAGTTTGAGGGAGACCGCTATGGTGGGTTTAAAGTTGTTAGGGCAGTAAAAAACAGATATGGATCGACAAATGAGGCAGCTATTTTCGAAATGTTTGACGATGGTCTTAGAATAGTTGAAAACCCGTCAGCCAAATTATTAGAGGAAAGAAGAGATTCTGATGGATCTATAATTCTTGCTACTATGGACGGTCAGAGACCATTACTTGTTGAAGTACAAGCACTGGTTAACGCAACTAATTACGGATATCCGAAAAGGACAGCATCGGGATTTGATCTAAATAGACTCAATATATTAATAGCTATTATTGAGCATAGAACAAAGTTAAAACTTTCTGATAAGGATATATTTGTAAACATAGTTGGCGGTGTAAAAATACAAGACCACGCAGCTGATTTAGCAGTCTGTATGGCTATAGCTAGTGCTGCTGCAGAACGTAAAATTGATAGTAAGACAGTAGTTTTCGGTGAAGTCGGTCTTGGTGGCGAGATTAGATCAGCAAGACAGACTGCTAAGAGGGTTCAGGAAGCAAAGAAGTTAGGGTTTACAAAAGCCATAGCTCCATCTTTCAACGCTAATGATGGTCCTAAATTTATTGAACCAGCGAAAGACCTAAGATCTATATTAATAAAATATTTACAATAATTAAAAAAAGTTTGGAGAGATTATGCAATATTTATACCTAGTTCTATTGATAAGCATTCTTTTAGAGAATACCTATCAACTAATTCATTCGAATGTCCGTGTAGGCGCTAGGACGAGTCGTCAGAAACTTTTAATTGACACATCAGTATTAATTGATGGAAGAATAATTCTAATAGCAAATAGTAATTTTATCTCTGATATTGTGACTATTCCACAAAGCGTAATTGGAGAACTGCAAAAACTTGCGGATGGACAGGATTCTGAAAAAAGAGTCCGGGCACGCTATGGGCTAGATGTCATTAGTGAACTAAAAGAAATGAATAATATTAATGTTGAAATTTTGCATGATGGATCTAATGCTAGCGAAGGCGTAGATGAAAGACTCATTAATCTTGCAAAAAAATATAAAGCAAAGATATGTACTGTAGACTATAATTTGAATAAAGTAGCTAAAGTTGAAGGTATTAGTGTTCTTAATATTAATGATCTTGCCATGTCTATAAGAACAAACTTTATACCAGGCGATAAAGTTGAAGTTAAACTCTTAGATAAGGGCAGTGAGCGTGGACAGGCTGTTGGATACTTAACCGATGGAACAATGATTGTTGTCGATGATGCTCAAAAAATGATTGGCCAAAAGCTGACCGTAGAAATAAAAAGAAGCTTACAGACATCTGCTGGAAGAATGGTCTTTGCTAATACAATGCAACAAAATAGACCAAGTAGAAAAACATTACCTTACCACCGCAAATCTATAAATAGATAAATTATTAGAACTAAAAAAATAGGTAGTTTGTTGCTACCTATTTTCTATTGTCGGTTTAATTACTGCTAGTAGGTGAGAACGTCTTACTACCAGTATAATAAGCAGAGTCAGTAACTGTAGCCGTAATAACTTGTCCTGATGAAACAGTTGCGCTAAACTCTTGGGTTCCAGAACCCGATACGTTTATATCTCCAACACTAGTACCGTTTACGTCAACTTTCAAAGAAGAAAGCGAATTAGTACCTTGAGCAAAGGTTACATTTATTTTGCCATTAGCGTATGTAATGGTAGAGATGCTTGGTTGCTGATCACTACAATTATGGACGTTATCGTCTTTAGTTGCATCATATCCATCCGGTGCTATATATACGTCGCTCTTAGTAATCGGATCGGTTGATTTTGTAACTGTCAGCTGAACTTGCGCTGCTGATGGAGTGCAGGATGTTGCTTTATATTTTGATACCTTATCGAATGTCATAGTGGAGGTTGAGGATCCACTAGTTTTATTGTACCAGGATGGGAAGAGCTCATTATTTATTGTTTGTATATTACTTGGTTTAGTCAACCAGTCGCCACTCTTCCACTTACCTTCATTTGCGTAAATAGTTTTATAAGCGTATTCCAATGTATTGCCTACAACTGAGCCACCAATATCAGAGTTTACTGTTGCTAATGTCGATGAATCTGAATTTCCAAGCCATAACCCCATAGATAAAGCAGCTCCGTAGTTCATAATCCACAGGTCTTTTGCATAGCCGTTCTTGTCGGATGTACCAGTCTTTGCTGCTGTCTTTACGCCAGGTATATATAAACCGGCTGCGTGGGCACCATGTAACGCTGTTCTAGCACTATCATCGGACAATATGTCACCTATCATATAGGCAATTTGTGGGTCCATTACTTGTTTACCACTAGTGTCGCTCCACTTTTTAAGAACATCACCATTACTATTTTTAACCTCTAAGACTGTTGCAGTTGGCTTGTACACACCCATTCTAGATAGAGTTGCATATCCATTGACTAAATCAAGCTGAGTTGCACCGCATGCACCGATGGCTGACGACAAACCAATGCCACCATTTGCTTCTTCCTGTGTACAATAACTCGTTACACCAGCTGAATGGATTAGGCCTAATGTTGGTTGAATTCCATTTATATACATCGCCTCAACAGCAGGAACATTTCTTGATAGTGCCAGGGCTTTTCTTATAGTCAAATTGCCCATAAATTTGTTATCCCAGTTTCTAAGAGTAGCGCCATACAGGCTATCTATGTTTTTATCGGCTAATATTGATCCTGTTCCGTAATTAGTACTGCCTGTCCCTTTATCTTCGAATAATTTGGCATAGACAAACGGCTTAATTGTTGAACCTGTCTGAATCGATGCTATAGCAGCATTGTCTTGACCATAGCCAGGATAGTCGAAGCTACGGCTTCCTAACATTGCAACAATTTGGCCAGTTGCTGTATCCTCAATAGTTGCTGCGCCGTTGGTAATTTTATATCTTGTGGTTGTACTGGATGCAAAGAACTTTGTCATCTCACTCTCCAGTTTTGTCTGAATATCTAGGTCTAGCGTCGTTTTAACGGTTAAACCGCCTTTTCCTACTACCGACGATCCAAGTTCTGATTTTAATTGATCACGAACCATTTCTACAAAGTGAGGCGCTTTTATGTCAGTATATTGATCTGACTCTGGCTTAAGCTCGTCTAGTACTGATACTTTTTTTGCTTCAGTGGCTTGCGCCTTTGTAATATATCCCTGGCTAGCCATATTATCTAAAACTATTTGTTGTCGAGCCAGTAGATACTTATGTCCATCGACATTGTATGGGTTATATAGCGTTGGATCTTGCGGTATTGCAGCCAATAGAGCCGCTTCTGCTAATGTTAAATCTTTCGCTGATTTGCCAAAATACGTTTGTGCAGCTGACTCGGCACCATTTCGTCTACCTCCGTATGGGGATTCATTGAGATAAAGCGTAATTATCTGATCTTTTGTGTACATACGTTCGACTTCTTCGGCAAGTATAATTTCTTTTATCTTTCGTGGTATTCCACTTATGCCACGATCACTTGCTTCATCAGCAAAGAATACCTGTTTAACTAACTGTTGGGTGAGTGTTGATCCTCCTTGGACGCTTTTTCCAAGTAAATCATTAATGGCTGCTCGAAGAGTACCAGTTATGCTAAATCCGGAATGTTTATAGAAATCTTTATCCTCGATGGAGACTGTAGCTTCTTTCAAATAATTACTTATTTCGCTGCTACTAACAACTAACTTATAGTTTCCACTACCTTTGTCTTCCCAAAGTAATTTGCCATTTCGGTCGTAGTATCTCGATACTGTCGTTTGAACACTTTTTGCTAATTCACTGGGCTGGATTTTATCAACATCTTTTCTGAAATAAGCGTATGCACCAACGAATATTACAAATATTACGGCTACAATTATACCTATAATTTTAAGAACAGTTAGACCACCTTGTTTAGAAAACCAGAATTTTGCGACTCGCTTAGGATTCATCTTATAAAAAAAGCGTTTTATTGGGTCTTTCGGTAGTTTGGCTAGATACTCAGCTTTCTTTCTAGAAGCTTCGTCCTTTTTGATTTTCCTATTGTATGACCATCTGGAAAAGAAGCTCATTCGTCTATTTTTAGTTGATTTAGCCACAGATATAATTCCCCCTAAATAAATATACTGTCATTATAACACATAAACATATGCGAATATTTTGCTATAATTATATACAATTAAAACGGAGAATAATTATGATTTCCTTAAGTTTTTCAGACGAATTGAAATGGCGTGGTTTTTTTAATCAGACTACATATAAAAATATTGAGATTCTCAACAAAGAGAATAAATCTTTTTATTTAGGTGTCGACCCAAGTGCCGATAGTATGACAATCGGCAATTTAGCCGCTGTTATGCTTGTTAAGCATTTTATTAAGGCCGGCCATAAGGCTTATTTGCTAGTCGGCGGAGCTACTGGCATGATTGGTGATCCTGACGGGAAGAAGGACGAACGTAATCTTAAAACAATTGATGAGATTAATCGCAACAAGCTGGCTATTGTTGAACAGTATAAGCAATTACTGAAAAGCCAGGATTTTACGGTAGTAGATAATTATGATTGGTTCAAAAATATTAATTATTTGGACTTTCTACGTACAGTCGGAAAACATGTACCACTGAATCAGATGCTAAGCAGGGATTTTATACAAAGCCGGCTAAGTACTGACGGAAGTGGCATTAGCTATGCCGAATTTAGCTATGCGCTTATACAAGGGTATGATTTTTTACATCTGAATGATAAGCATAATGTGTCTCTACAGCTTTGTGGTGCTGACCAATGGGGCAATGCAGTGGCTGGTGTTGACCTAATACGACGTATCAGTGGCAAACAAGCTGACATTTATTCAATACCACTGGTAATTAATAAATCAACAGGAGTTAAGTTCGGAAAAAGTGAAGAAGGCGCCATATGGCTTGATTCTAATAAAACTAGTGTGTATAAATTTTATCAATTTTGGCTTAATGCTGATGATGAAGGCGTAATAGACTATCTAAAGATATACACTATGCTTGGTAAAGAAGAAATTGAGCTGATAGAACGCAAAAGAGACACTAATCCATCAGCTAGAGATGCACAGAAAGCGCTAGCTAGAGAAGTAACAATACTAGTCCATGGCGTAGAGAGATACAATAGCGTAAAAAGAGTGACTGATGTCTTGTTCGGCAATGCTGATTTTAAAACACTTGATGAAAATGACATAAACGGTTTGTCCCTAGAGATTCCTTGTTCTAACATAAACAAAACGATTAGTGAAATATTTACCGAAACTGGTATTACAAAAAGTAGAGGTGAAGCTAAGAGGTTAATCATTGCTGGTGCGGTTGCGGTTAATAATAAAAAAATTAATGACGATATTATCGTGAAATCGTGCTGTCTAATCCGTAAAGGTAAGAATAACTTTGTCCTAGTAAGATGAACATGATATACTCGGTTTTATAAATTAAGGAGGGTTTCCTATTATGACAAAAAAGGTAATTGCTTTTGACCTTGATGATACACTGGCTGTTACAAAGTCACCTATTTCTAATAGAATGAGTGAAATTCTAACGAAATTGCTAGATTTATATGATGTTTGCGTTATATCAGGTGGTAAATTTGACCAGTTTAAAAAACAGATTATTGATTGTTTACCGAATGCAACACCAGAGCAGTTATATAGATTGCATATAATGCCAACCTGTGGAACTAGATACTACAGGTTTGATATTACCAGCGGAGAATGGATCCAAAAGTATGCAGAAGATTTGACAGAAGAAGAAAAGGCTAAGATTATAGGAACATTAGAGCTCTCAGCTAAGGAAGTCGGCCTATGGGTTTCTAATCCATACGGTGAAATTATTGAAGACAGAGGCAGCCAAATAACTTATTCTGCGCTTGGTCAGCAAGCACCAGCCGAAGAAAAATATAATTGGGCAAGAGAAAATGATGAAAATAAAAAAAATTTGCAAAGAATTGTTTCTAGCAGATTACCAGATCTTGAAGTAAGGCTTGGTGGTACGACGAGTGTCGATGTAACTCGAAAAGGCATTGATAAAGCCTATGGTATGAAAAAACTTACGGAAGAGCTACAAATATCTAAAGAAAATGTTTTGTATATTGGTGACAAACTGCAAGAAGGTGGAAATGATTTTCCAGTGAGAAATATGGGTATAGATACTATTGAAGTTCGTAATGCCGAAGATACAATATTTATCTTAGAAGGTATTCTTGCGGTTGCTTGTTAAATTATTATGAATATTGATTCCTCTGTAGAAGAAATACATGGGGTAGGCAAAACTATAGCAAATGAATTGCGTACTGCTGGATTTACTACCGTTAAGAGTTTAATCTATTTTTTTCCACGAAATCACGAAGACTATTCAAAAATTGAAAGAATAGCCGATGTTCAACCGGGTCGCGTTATATTTAAAGCAAAATGTGAGTCAGTCTTTCATAAGCAGGTCAGAAGAGGCCTAAACATTACAACAGCTGTTTTGTATGATGATTCAGGAAAAATGAGAGCAGTGTGGTTTAACCAGCCGTATAGAATTAAACAGTTGAAATGCAATAAGGAATTTTTATTCTCGGGCAACCTTGAATTTAGTTATAACAAATATCAGTTGTCTAACCCGAGTGTACAATTATCTGACGAATCTGTAATGGGCAATGAAAACAAAATTATGCCAGTTTATAGACAGCTTAATGGAATAAAAAATAATGTTTTTTACAAGATAATATCAAGTCTAAAAAATGAGATATTGTCATTGGAAGATAATTTGCCCAGGGTAGTTATAGACAGTGAAAAGCTCATTTCACATGCGAGGGCTGTTTATATTATGCATTTTCCTGATAATTCTGATGATTTAGAAAAAGCGAAAGAAAGACTAGCCTTCGAAGAGCTTTTTTTTGTTACTTTATCTAGCCAGCTAAATAAAAGCGAAAACCAGAAGCTAAAAGGAAGAAAAATCTTATTTGATGCAAATGTGATAAAGAGTATTATCTCAAAACTTCCTTTTAAGCTTACAAATGCTCAAAGAATTGCAATATGGGAGATGGTCAAGGATCTTGAATCCGGTGTGCCTATGAACAGATTGCTGCAAGGCGATGTTGGATCTGGTAAAACTGTGGTTGCTGCCGTAATTGCATGCTTAGCATCAAAAAATGGTTTTCAAACCGCCTTTATGGCTCCAACGGAAATATTAGCTGAACAGCATAAAAAAACATTACAAAAAATATTGTCACCTCTTGATATAACAGTGTCGTTGTTAACTAGTGGAGTTAAAGGCAAGAAAAGAGCTGAGCTATATGATGATTTGAGTAAAGGTAATATTGATATTATTGTTGGTACTCACGCTTTGCTACAAAAAGAATTAAAATTCAAAGAATTAGGACTAGTAGTAATTGATGAGCAGCATAGGTTTGGAGTTAAACAGAGACAGGAGCTTATCAGCAAATCCAGTATTATGCCGCATCTATTATCCATGACAGCTACACCGATACCTCGTAGTTTAGCGCTTACTAGTTACGGAGAGCTTGATATGTCGATACTTAATGAGCAGCCAATAGGCCGAAAAAAAATAAAAACAAAGATATGTTCTCCTAATTCATTGGACGAAATATATAAGTTAGTTAGAGATGAACTTGATAAGAAGCATCAGGCATATTTTATCTGTAGTTTGATTGATGACAATCAAGATAATGACGTTCAATCTGTTGCATCGGAGTATGATAAATTAAAGAAAAGTTTACTAAAAACGTACAATATAGCTACTATAAATGGAAAACAAAAATCTTCTGAAAAAAATAAAATTATGGAAGACTTTTTAAGTGGTAGTATTGACATATTGATCAGTACAACAGTTGTTGAGGTTGGTGTTGATGCACCAAATGCGACAGTCATAGCCATAGAAAATGCTGACCACTTTGGTCTAGCACAACTACATCAGCTAAGGGGCAGGGTCGGTAGATCTGATCAACAGGGTTATTGCTACTTAATTAATAGTAATAGTTTGAAACCATCAAATAGACTTAATGAGCTAGTAAGATCAAATGACGGTTTTTATTTAGCAGAAGCCGATTTACGTTTAAGAGGTCCCGGAGAAATGTACGGAAGTATTCAGCATGGCTCACTAGACATGAAAGTAGCTGATATCAATGACGTTGAACTTATTCTAAGAACTAGAAAATGTGCTAGAAAATTAATAGATAATAACTTTAATCTAAAAGACTGCCCACAAATAATTGAAAAAATAAATTATTATAGAAGAATAACGGTATTAAATTAATGTATTCAGGAACAACTTTTAGAACTAAATCAGGAAGAATGATTGGCGTCCATCAAAAGATAGATAGGATTGCAAGAAAACAGGTATCTTTGTTTACTTCTGGCAATAATATACCTTCAATAAAATTAATCTTACATTTTGAAGGTTTAAACGGTCCTGATGGGATAAAAAGAAAGAGTCCGGGTATTGATGAGCCATGGCATTTTGTTGATCCAAAAAAAGATAGTGAACAACCAATTTTTGTACTTATCAGTGGCCATATGTATAATGCCAAAAAAGCTATAAAGGGCGGTGATAAAGTGCAGGCTGCTTTTGAGCTAGCATGGATGTCACATGCAATTACCGACATGCTGACTCCAGCTCACCAATATCCGTTTGAAGAAAAACTTGAAGAAATAAGAGGTGAAGGGTTAGAGACGAGAACGACAAGAAAATCAAAGTTTATCATGCCCGGAGACACATTTTCAAAAAAAATTAACAACAATTGGAAATATTGGGGTGCCAAGGGCGTAATGACGAGCCATTTAGAGTTTGAATTTGGTGTAGCCTTAGCCTTCTCAACATACAAAGCAAAGAAGCAGATTATTAATAGTGATGATATAAAAAAATATGAAAAAAGAGGCTACATTAATATTCTATATGATGATATGCAATATATTGATTCGTTAGACTTATATAATTATTTTTTAGCAAAAGGTTGGAATAGAAAATTGGCAATTGCAGTTCAGAAGCAACTACTACCTGTTATTATAAAGGCAGTAACATTTTGTTGGTTTGAATGTAGCAAATAGAAAATATATGCGTATTATTTCTGGAAAATATGGTGGGATTAACTTAATAACACCAGCAAACAATAGAATCACTCATCCAATGGGCGATCGTCAAAGAATGGCTATTTTTAATATAATCGGTAATGCGTCTTTTAAGGGTGCTGCAGTACTTGATATATATTCGGGTAGTGGCAGTTTAGGGATGGAAGCTTTAAGTAGGGGCTCTGATAGCGTTACATTTGTAGACAATAATTTTTTAGCAATTTCGGCGATAAATGATAATTTGCGTAAAATAAAGGGAAACGACAATAAAAAAATAACTGTAGTAAAAAAAACTGCAGAAAATTTTATAAAAAATCAAAAGAGTAAATTCGATATAATTTTTGCTGATCCACCTTACGATGACATCAAGTTATCCACAATCGAAATGATTTTCAGTCTTTTAAAACCAGGTGCGCTTATGGTATTATCACACCCAGGTAGGGGTGAGGCGCCGACCGGTAATAATGGAGTTGTTGTGGTGGACAATCGTAGTTATGCTTCGGCAAACATCACCTTCTACCGCCGTATTAGTTGATAATAATTATGGATGTTAATATTTCTTTTATTGACATTCATTGGTAAGTTATTTGTTATTGGTCGCCTGAAATTGCAATTCATTAACGGAAATTTGCGTTTAAACTGTGCTATACAAAAAGAGCTAGTGAATAACTAGCTCTTTAAAATTAGAGGCTTGATAGCCTCTAATTCATAATATTCATCTTTGGTACACGAGAGAGGACTTGAACCTCCACACCACAAGGGTACTAGCTCCTAAAGCTAGCGCGTCTACCAATTCCGCCACTCGTGCGTGTACAAATGTAATTTTAACAAAATTAAAGTAATATTGGAATAGATTTTACTATATTTAGGCAAAATATTATACTTACTGTAAATGCTTGTGTTATTATAAAGTCATTAAGAGGGGTGTATTGAAGAAATATGAACAAAATTGCGCAATATCTAAATGAACACATTGTCGGTGAAGTTACAGATAAGGTTTCTGTAAGGCAATCCTTGTCTCATGATAAAAGTCTTTTAAAGATATTGCCTGAATTGGTCGTATTTCCAAGAAACACTAATGATATTCGAAAAGTTGCAAGATTTTGCTGGCAGCTTGCTGAAAAAGGTCATACTATACCGATTACCGTTAGGGGCATAGGAGCCGATAGATCAGGGGCTGCAATTGGTCGGGGAATAATTATCGATTCGTCAAAGCACTTAAATAAAGTCCTATATATTGAAAGCCGCAAGGACTCGTTCGTTCATCTTCAATGTGGCACAGATATCCAAATAGCCAATAGCGCACTAGAGTGGTACAGCTTATTTGTTCCTTTTGTAGGCCAACTAGACGATAGAATGACAATAGGCGGAATTGTTTGTGGCGGTTATGATGGAATATATAGTGGTCAATATGGAAGAGTCTATGACTATATAGACAGATTGGAAGTTATTCTAGCCAATGGTGATGTCATTGAATCAAGCAGAATTAATAAGCATGAGCTTAGTAATAAAAAAGGATTACAGACATTTGAAGGCGAGATTTATCGACAACTTGATGGACTAATCGATGATAATAAAGATCTAATTAAAAAAATAGCCGACTCGAACGATAAAATTGGTTATTCTGGTATTGTTGATGTAAAAAGAAAAGATGGATCTTTTGACTTAACACCACTTATCGTTGGAAGTCAGGGAACGCTTGGAATAGTTTCTGAAGCTATGATTAAGACAGTACCTTACAATAAAGATAGAAGTTATGTTGCTCTAAAGGTTGATTCTTTAGAAAAGGCTATTGATGCCTCAGAAAAAATTTCGACGTTTGGTCCGTTACTGCTAAATATAATTGATAGTAGCTATTTTAGCCAACCTATCGGTGATTTTAAAAAATATGTAATTCTGAATAATGGCGAAACAGATGATATAAATTTCAGGTATTTAGTTATTGCAACATTCAATGACATGAACAAGAAAACACAGTTTAAGAAGATTAAAAAAATACGTAAGATTTTATCTAAAGAAGATATTGCAGTTGCCAGCAGCATAGAGTACGAAGATCAGGATTTTCTTGCTATTCAGGATATTATTGAAAATACTATTGTTAGTAGCGGACTTAGTTCTGAGAACCATACTATAGTTCTTGAAGGGTCTATGGTTGATGTTGGAAAATTAAGCGAGTTAAAAGCTGAATTAGTAAAACTTGAAGATAAAATTGGCTATGCTATTCCTTTCATATTTGATTATCAAACTGGACGTATCTCAGTTAGTCCTATAATAAATACGTCATCAGTTTCAGATAAGCAAAAGATGCTTAAAATAACTACTGAATTTTACGATATCATTAAAAAATTAGGTGGTGTCTATTTTTCAACGGAGAGTGAAGGAAGATGGGCGTCAGCGATTTTATATAATAAAATGAATAGTGATATAATCGACCTTTACGAAAATATTAAGAAAATATTCGATCCTTACGTTATATTAAACGAAGGCGTAAAACAGCCTGCAGAACTACGAACTTTAATTGAGCAGCTGCCAAGATAAAACTAATACTTGCAAATCTTTGCATAAGATATAATAATCTAATATATGCACGAGTGGCGGAATTGGTAGACGCGCTAGCTTCAGGTGCTAGTACTGCAAGGTGTGGAGGTTCAAGTCCTCTCTCGTGTACCAATTAGAAGCATAGGTTTAAAATGACTACATTATCAGCACAACCATATAAGGGAACAAGAGATTATTATCCCGAACAGAAACAACTGCAGAATTATATTTTTTCAATTTGGCGTAAAGTTGTTGAATCATTTGGATATGAAGAATACGGAGCTCCATTACTTGAGCCCCTTGAACTTTATGCGGCAAAATCCGGACAAGAACTAGTTAATGATCAAACTTATACATTTAATGATAGAGGCGGTAGAACCGTTGCTGTACGTCCCGAAATGACGCCAAGTATTAGCAGAATGGTAGCGGCGAGAAGACAAGAACTGGCCTATCCGGCTAGGTTATACTCAATAGCTAACTTTATGCGTTATGAACGTCCTCAGAGAGGAAGAGAGCGAGAGTTTTGGCAACTAAATGTTGACATATTTGGTGTTGATAATATTAGAGCAGAATCTGAAATAATATTTATGGCTGATTCTATTCTAAAGGAGTTTGGCGCAACAGATTCTGATTATAAAATAAGAATTAATCATAGAAAACTAATTAATTATGTTATGGCTCAATATCTTTGTTTGGATCAAATTGAAGCTCAGAAAATGATTAAACTTTTTGATAGAAAAGATAAGATTAGCCAAGAAGATTTTGAAAGTCAGGTATTATCAATTTGTCAGTCTAAAGATGGCAATGAAATACTAAATAAAATAAATATTCTAATTAATGCAAAAAGCATGAATGATTTGCCAGATTCAATTAAGCAAAGTACGGCAGTAGAAGAAATACAGAGATTATTTACCAGACTTGAAAAATTTGGAGTCAAAAGCGCTGTGTTTGATATAACTCTCATGAGAGGTCTGGATTATTACACGGGTACTGTATTTGAAGTATTTGACACGCATCCAGACAACAATAGAGCTATGTTCGGAGGTGGTAGGTATGATGGTCTTGTAGGGCTATTTGGTGTAGATCCAATTAGTGCTGTTGGCATGGCTCCTGGTGAGACTATGTTTGAAAATTTTCTTACTGTACACAATTTAATACCTGATTTCAAATCACATACCGATTTGTACGTAATTTTACTGCCAGGATCTGAAAATGATTATCATGATGTTGTCAAAGCATTGAGAGCACAAGGTCTAAACGTTGAAGTTGATATAAGCGGCAAAAAAGCTGATAAGCAGATAAAAACTGCCGTAAAAAAACGTATAAACTATATCATTTCAATTGGTGGTAACGAAATCAAGACTAATCAATATCCCATTAAAAATCTTTCTAATGGCCAAACCTCAACTGTCTTGCTCAATGATGTTAGCTCTGCAATCCATTAGGTTTTTTGATTGTTGTCTGTATCTTTGATATACTCCATATATTATGCAGACTAAAGTTAATAAAATATCCGAGACGAAGATTAGACTTGATATAAGCCTAGACTTAAATGAATTAAAAAAAGCAGAAGATATTGCATTGGTTAAAATATCTAAAGAGACAAAAGTTCCTGGCTTTAGGAATGGGAACGCTCCATTATCAATGGTAAAGAAGTATGCTAATCCCAAAATGCTAGAAGAAAATATTCTAGATAGCGCTATCATTAGTGCTATAAGCTCTGTATATAAAGAGAATGACCTACATCCTGTTGATAGACCATCAATTGACATAAAGAAATATGTACCTGGTGAAGTTTTGGAGTTCTCAGCCGATTCAGAAGTGCTGCCAGAAATTAAACTTGGTGACTACAAAAAATTGAATGTTAAAAAACAGAAGACAGAAGTCACCGATAGTGAAGTCAAAGATGTATTAGAGAAAATTCAACATAACTATAAGACTTTAAAGCCTGTTGACCGTGAAGTCAAAGATGGCGATGAAGTAATAATCGATTTTGTCGGTAAAAAAGACGATGTGCCATTTGAAGGTGGCACTGGAAAAGATTATCACTTGAACATTGGTTCAGGCCAATTTATAAAGGGATTTGAATCTGGCATTATCGGTCACTCAAAAGGCGACGATTTTGACCTTGATTTAAAGTTTCCAGAAGATTATCCTGCAAAAAATTTATGTGGTGAAAAGGTTGTATTCTCAGTTAAATTAAATGAGATTAATGAAGTAGTCCTTCCTGAATTTGATGATGAACTTGCAAAAAAGACGGGTGCTTTTCCATCGCTAGATGCTCTAAAAAAGGACATAAAGGATGAGCTGCAAGATCAGAAGACTATAGCATCTGAAAATGAGTATAAAGATAATCTTGTTAAGAAGCTGGTTGAGATAAGCAAGCTATCAGCACCAGAAATTATGATTGATGATCAGGTGAAACTTGTACAAAATGATATTCAGCAAAACCTTCTCTATCAGGGCCTTGATAAAGAATCTTATATTAAGTCACGTGGCTATAAAGATGAATCAGAATGGCTAGAAAAAGAAGTAAAGCCATTAGCTGAGCAAAGAGTTAAAGCCGGCTTGGTTTTGTCACAGTTAGCTAGAGTGGAAAACATAACATCGTCTGATGAAGAAATTACCGAAAAGATGAATGACCTTAAAAAACGTTATGGAAAAGATGAAGGTGCACTGAAACAGTTGCAATCTCCTGAAGTGAGACAGGAAGTTTCAAATAGAATAGTCACTGAAAAAACTATTGATTTTTTAGCTAATCTAAATAAATAACAAAGAGTTTGTAAATAAAAAATTAGCACTCTATTTACAAGAGCGCTAATTTTATTTATAATTACAGGCAATGAATAAATTAAATGATTATTTAGTTCCAACAATTATTGAAAAATCATATGATGGAGAAAGAGCCTATGATATTTATTCTAAGTTATTGAAAGAAAGAATCATTTTTCTTGGTGAAGAAGTTAATGATCATACTGCTAATCTTGTTATTGCTCAGCTTTTACACTTAGCCTATGAAGACCCAAAAAAGGATATTAAACTATATATTAATAGCCCCGGAGGAAGTGTCTATGATGGTCTAGCCATCTACGACACCATTCAATATATTAAGCCGAATGTTTCGACTATTGGAATTGGGCTTCAAGCTAGTATGAGCGCACTCCTTCTATCTAGTGGTGAAAAGGGTAAAAGATATGTTTTGCCAAATAGTAGAATAATGATTCACCAACCAAGCAGCGGTACAGAGGGAAAAATTACAGATCAAGAGATATCATTACGTGAAGGAATCTTTTTAAAGCATAGACTAAATGAAATTCTTTCAAAAAATACCGGCAAAAAGATTGCTGAAATTGAAAAAGATGTTGAGCGTGATTTTTGGATGAGTGCCGAAGAAGCGATAAAGTACGGTCTTATTGACAACATAATTGAAAAAGACTAAAAAATCTATTGACTTATTGCTCGTTTGATATCAAAATCAAATAAGAAGTAGTGTAGCTATGGTGTTTTTTACTTTTGTTTGTTGGCAATGATGAAAGTAGATCATAGTTAGGGGTCTTCGAAAGCCGATATCACTAATCTATTTAAAGGAGCGTCAATGTCAAGTATAAAACCAAACGAGGCTAGACGTCGTATTCTCTTCACTGAAGACGATACAGCACTAGCTTTGCCTAATTTAATTTCTCACCAAACCAAGTCATGGCAAGATTTCGTCGAGACGGGTCTAGGTGAAATATTCGCTGAAGTAAATCCGATTGATGATTACACTGGGCAAAAGCTAGCGCTAAGATTTAACAATTATTCGTTTAAAGACCCTAAAGTTTCTGCAAAAGAAGCAAAGGAAAACAATACAACTTTTGAAGCACCTTTAATGGTTAACGTTGAGTTAACAAATAAGGTAACTGGTGAAGTTAAAGAACAAGAAATATATTTGGGTGACTATCCATGGATGACAGATAAAGGTACATTTATCGTCAATGGTGCCGAGAGGGTTATTATCTCGCAGCTAATACGATCAGCAGGTATATTCTTTACCGCTGAGAAGACGCATGGTCGAAATATGTATGGTGCAAAGCTTATACCAGGCCGTGGCGCATGGATGGAATTCGAGACTGCAGTTGGTGGTGCTATCTATGTAAAAATTGACCGAAGAAGAAAGTTACCAGTTACAACTTTGTTAAGAGCGCTAGGACGCAGCCAAACTAATGAAATAAAGAGCATGTTCAGCGATGTTGATACTGGTGAAATAAAATACATTGACGCAACACTTGAAAAAGATCCAGCACGTGCTGTAAATGATGCCTTAATTGAGACTTATAGAAGACTAAGACCGGGCGATTTAGCTACAGTTGACAATGCTAAAAGCATGATTGAGAGAATGTTCTTTGATTTTAAGAGGTTTGACTATAGTAGGGTCGGCCGATTTAAGATGAATCAAAGACTTGGAATTAATGTTCCAAATACGACTGAAAATCGTGTGTTCCAAATTAGTGATTTAATTGCCATTATTAAAGAAATTATTAGATTAAATAATACCCAAGAAGCTCCAGATGATATCGACTCTTTGTCAAATAGAAGAGTAAAACTCGTCGGTGAACTCGTCGCTAGACAGTTTAGGGTAGGAATGCTTAGACTGCAAAGAAATGCAATGGACAGAATGAGCATGAGTGACATCGAAACTGTCACACCTAGTCAATTAATCAATGCACGTCCGGTTGTTGCAGCTGTAAGAGAGTTCTTTACTAGTTCACAGTTGTCACAGCTTATGGATGAAGTTAACCCATTGTCAGAACTTTCTCATAAAAGACGTTTAACATCGACTGGCCCTGGTGGACTTTCAAGAGAACGTGCCGGGTTTGAAGTTCGTGATATGCACCCAACTCACTATGGTAGGATTTGCTCTGTTGAGACACCAGAAGGTGCTAACATCGGTCTAGTTTTAAATCTAGCTATTTATGCAAGAGTTAATGATTACGGTTTCCTAGAGACACCTTATAGAAAAGTTGTTGATGGTCGCGTAACTGATGAAATTGTATATCTAGATGCTTCACAAGAATCTAGTGAGATTATAGCTGACGCTGGTGCAAAACTTGATAAAGACAGAAAATTTGTCAATGATCGTGTCAATGTAAGGAAAGAAGGCCTTCCGTCACAAGCTGATGCATCTGAAGTCACTTACATGGATGCTGCCCATAAGCAAATTCTTGGGTCAACTGCTTCGCTTGTTCCATTTATTGAGAAGAACCGTGTCGATCGTTCATTGACCGGCTCAAACATGCAAAAGCAAGCTGTACCTCTTGTGTCTCCACAGTCTCCTATTGTAGGCACTGGTGTTGAATCATACGTTGCCATAAATTCAAGCCAACTTGTAGTAGCTGAAGCTGATGGTGAAGTGGTTAGGGCTGATGGAAACGAAGTTCATGTTAAATATGCTGATGGTGTAAAAATATATGAACCAATACACTTTGCAAAAAGTAATGATGGACGATCCATTAACCAAAAAGTAAGAGCTATCCGTGGCCAAAAAGTAAAAAAAGGTGATATTTTAATCGAAGGTGCTTCAATTGCTGATGGCGAGTTAGCTCTAGGAAAAGATCTTCTTGTGGCCTTCATGCCTTGGCATGGATACAACATGGATGATGCAATTGTCCTTTCAAAGAGATTAGTACAAGATGATGAGCTTACAAGTATAAACATCGAAGATTATACAGTTGAAGTAAGAGAGACGAAGTTAGGGCCTGAGATTGTAACAAGCGATATTCCTAACGTTAGTGAAGAAAGCTTGCGACATCTTGATGAAAATGGAATTGTCCAAATTGGTTCAGAAGTTAAAGCAGGCGATGTCTTGGTTGGTAAAATTACACCAAAAGGTGAGCAAGAGCTTAACTCAGAGGAGAGATTACTAAGAGCAATCTTTGGCGAAAAAGCTAAAGACGTAAGAGATACGTCACAAAGAATGCATAACGGTGGCGGCGGTAAAGTTGTTGGCGTTAAAGTATTCTCTAGAGAAAATGGTCATGAGCTAAAAGCCGGCGTTATTAAACAAATTCAAATCTTTGTCGCACAAATGAGAAAGATTATGGTAGGTGATAAAATGGCAGGAAGGCACGGTAACAAGGGTGTTGTAGCTAAAATTCTTCCTGTTGAAGATATGCCATTCATGGAAGATGGTACTCCAGTAGATGTTATCTTGAATCCGTTGGGTGTTCCAAGCCGTATGAATCTAGGACAGCTATTTGAAACACATCTTGGTATGGCTGCAAGAGCACTTGGTTATAAAGTTGCTACACCTCCATTTAACGGTGTGCCAAATGAAAAAATATCCGACGAGCTAGAAAAAGCTGGATATGCACGTGACGGTAAAAATCAATTGTATGATGGCTGTACCGGTGAACCATTTGAGGAAAGAACTACTGTCGGTGTCATGCATATGATTAAACTTCATCACATGGTTTCAGACAAAATACATGCACGCTCTACTGGCCCTTATGCTATGGTTACACAGCAGCCACTAGGTGGAAAAGCTCAGAATGGTGGACAGAGATTTGGAGAGATGGAAGTATGGGCCTTAGAAGCTTATGGCGCTGCCTCAACTCTACAGGAAATGCTAACTATCAAGTCTGATGATGTCTATGGTAGAGCAAAAGCGTATGAATCAATAATCAAGCATGAACAGATTGAAGCGCCAAAACTTCCAGAGAGCTTTAATGTCTTAGTTAAAGAGTTGCAAGGTCTAGGTTTGCGCGTTGATCTTTTGAGCAATGCCGACCAAGATGCTATTGATGCTGAACAAGTCATAAGTGATAAGTCTAAAGCAGAAGAAGACGCAGCTGAAACCGAACAAGATTCTAATAGTGATGTTCAAGCTGAATCGAATGATAGCAAGGAGGAAATGTAATAATGAGCCGAGTTATAGCAAATGCTGGCATAGCTGACTTTGATGCCGTAAGATTGTCCGTTGCAAGTCCGGAAGACATTTTAAAGTGGAGTTATGGTGAAGTTACCAAACCTGAAACGATTAACTATAGAACTCAGAAACCTGAGCGAGATGGTCTTTTCTGTGAAAAAATATTTGGGCCTGTTAAAGATATTAACCCGCATGATAATAAATTTAAGGGTATACGTTCAAGAGAAGCTGCTGTTGATAAAAGCGGCGAGCTAGTTACAAAAAGCATTGTAAGAAGAGAAAGAATGGGGCACATTAGCCTGGCTACACCAGTAGCGCATATATGGTTTATGCGTGGTGTTCCTAGTGCCATGAGCCTACTTATAGGCGTACCTGTCAAAAGTCTTGAAAAAATTGCATACTTTGCAAGCTATGTTATTTTGGACGTAGATGAAGAAAAAAGAGATCAATTTATGAATGATCTCGAAGCTGAGACTGAAGCTGGCCGTGCTGCTATTAAAATAAGATATGAAAAAGAGCTTGATTCTAAAGCTGAAGGTATTGATATCAAAGCTTTAGCTGAAGCTAGATCAAAAGAAATTGAAGAGCTCAATGAGACATATATAGCTAAGAAAGCACAGTTAGAAGGACTTGTTAAGACTTCTATGATAAGTGAGTCTGATTACAGAAACTTGCCAGATGAGTACTCTGATATCATAAAAGTTGGAATGGGTGGTGCTGCACTAAAGACACTACTAGATGATATTGATCTTAATAAGTTAATTGCTGATTTGACTGTCGAATCTGATGAAGCAAAAGGCCAAAAGCGAAAAAGAGTGCTAAAGAGACTAAAAGTCTTGGAGAGCATGCAATCTGCTGGTGTTAAGCCAAGCAGCCTAGCGCTAACTGTTTTACCTGTTATTCCTCCAGATTTGAGGCCAATGGTTCAGCTAACCGGTGGTAGGTTTGCTACAAGTGATATGAATGACCTCTATAGAAGAGTGATTAATCGTAATAATCGACTTAAAAAACTTCTATCATTGAATGCGCCTGAAGTTATTAGACGAAACGAAATGAGAATGCTTCAGGAAGCTGTTGATGCTTTAATAGATAACAACGCCGCCAGAAACGGTAGAGCCGTTAGTGCTACCGGTGGACGTAGACATCTTAAAAGTTTAAGTGATCTTCTAAAGGGTAAGCAAGGTAGATTCCGCCAAAACTTACTTGGAAAACGTGTTGACTATTCAGGTAGGTCTGTCATTGTTGTCGGTCCAAAACTTAAGATTAATCAATGTGGTCTTCCAAAACAAATGGCGCTTGAATTGTTTAAGCCGTTTATTATCAGTTGGCTAATCAGAAATGATTATGCTCACAATATTAGAACAGCTACAAGATTGATTGAAGCTCGTGATACTTCGGTATGGGATGCGTTAGACGATGTGGTAAAAGGAAAGTATGTTCTGCTAAACCGTGCTCCATCGCTTCACCGACTAAGCATTCAGGCTTTCCAACCAGTCTTGGTTGATACTTTAGCCATACAGCTTCACCCACTAGTCGCAAATGGATTTAACGCAGATTATGATGGTGACCAGATGGCTGTTCACTTACCTTTGTCTGATGCGGCACAAGAGGAAGCACGACGCTTAATGAGCGCTACTAATAACTTACTAAAGCCTTCAGATGGTTCTCCTGTTCTAAATATTGGTCAGGATATTGTACTTGGTAACTACTATCTAACTTATGACAAACCATCTGCTATGACAGACAATGTTAAAGCTTATAGCTCTGTATATGAAGCTGAAATGGCTTATGATAATAAGAACATACAACTTCAGACTCCTATAAGAGTATTTGCTAAGGGTGAAATTAGAAATACTACTCTTGGTCGAGTATTCTTTAATGAAATATTGCCAACTGATTTCCCTTATGACAATAGTATTCAAAACAAGAAACAGCTTAAAAAAGTTCTTGCTAAAGTCTTTGATAAATATGGTGCCGAAGAAACAGCTAAGACTGCTGACCGTATGAAAGGTCTAGCATTCCGATTTGCAACTGTAGCTGCTGTATCAACTGGAAAAGACGACTATGTTCACTTTGATGAAATAGCAGAATTTGTTGCTGAAGGTGATGCTAAAGCAGCCCTTATTTCTGAACAATATAATCAAGGTTTAATAACTAACGAGGAAAGATATTTGTTGACAGTTGCTACATGGAGAGCCGTTGATAGCAAAGTTACTGAATTCTTGCAAAAAGAACTTAGTGGAATGGATACAAGTATCAGTGTCATGGTTAAATCTGGTGCTCGTGGTGATATTTCTAACGTTAAGTTAGCAAGCGCTATGATTGGTGTTCAGGTGGATGCTGCAAACCATGAAATTGAGTTACCAATTAAATCAAACTATAAAGCAGGTCTATCGTCTCTAGAAGCTTTCGTAGCAACTAGAGGATCCAGAAAAGGACTAATCGATACTGCTCTAAAAACTGCTGACTCTGGTTATCTAACAAGACGATTAGTTGATGTTTCCCAAGATGTATTTACGACTGAGGACGAATCAGGAGAAGATGATGGTTTTGCCATTTATCGTGACGAGACAGACCAAACAATGATCGAGTTTGGTAACCGACTTTACGGTCGTTATGCCGCAGAAGATATTTCTGGGTATATTAACAGGGGTGAGCTAATTACTCGTTTAGTTGCAAACGCTATTGAAAATGATGAATCAATCAAGAGCGTTAAAATCCAAAGTGTTCTTACAGCTAAGACGCTCCGTGGCATACCTCGTAAGAGTTATGGTATTGATATGTCAACAGGTAAACTAGTTGAACCAGATCAACCAGTCGGTGTTATTGCAGCTCAGTCTGTCGGTGAGCCTGGTACTCAGCTAACACTTAACACATTCCATTCATCCGGAGTTGGTGGTAGTGATATTACTCAGGGTCTCCCTAGAGTTGAGGAACTTTTTGAAGCTCGTAATCCAAAGGGTCAGGCTTATATCAGTGAAACTAGTGGCTTAGTCGATATCTGGGAGGATGGCAAGAAATATATTGTCCAAGTTACTCCACAGGGCGGACAAGTCAAGAGACTTCCACTTGATGGAAGAATGGCAGTCATAAAATCAGGCAGCAATGTTAAGATTGGTGATGTACTTGCTTCAAATGACGGTGGCGGAAATCCTATACTAGCACCGTTTGACGGTATAGTTGAAATGGCAGAAGACACTATAGTTATTGCAGCGCAAGCAAGTTCTCCTGTTAAGTATGAAGTTCCTGGAAGTATGCAACTTGTTGTCAAATCTGGCGATGTAGTTGAACCTGGTGATAGATTGACCATTGGATCATTAAATCTAAAAGACTTAATGAGGTTAAAGGGTACTGAGGCAACTCAGCGATACATTATTAACGAGGTTCTGCGAATCTACGCTGCTCAGGGGCAGGATGTTGCCGATAAGCACCTTGAGATCATTGTTCGACAGATGTTTAGCAGAGTGCAAATTGAAGATTCTGGAGACAGTGACTTTATATCAGGAGAGATAGTTTCTAAGGCTTCAGTTGTTGAGGAAAACAAGAAACTTGCTCAAGATGGTAAATCACTGATTCAGTATACTCAGTTGCTATTGGGCATAACCAAAGTGTCAATTTGGAGCGATAGCTGGCTATCTGCAGCATCATTCCAAGATACTACTCGTGTGCTTATTAATGCATCTATATCTGGACGTGCTGATCACCTACATGGACTAAAGGAAAACGTTATTATCGGACGAAAAATTCCTGTTGGTACTGGTGCTCATGAATTACCAGACGAAATTGACGAAGAGTAATAGATAGTAAAAATCTACAAACAATCATCCTAGCTATATGATAAAATAAGTAGCTAGGATGATTTTTGTTAGAAGTTTCAGTCTGCTTATAACAGTTTTCTTTCTGTATTCATTCGTTGGATGGTTATGGGAGAGTATTTACTGCTCTATTAAAGCAAAAAAATTTGTAACCAGGGGATTTTTAAATGGTCCCTACTGCCCTATATATGGTTTTTGTATGTTGACTATAGTCTTTCTATTGTCGGTCTTTAAATATAATATTTTTATACTTTTTTTGGCCATCGTATTAGTCTCATCCGTATTTGAATATTTTACATCATATTTTTTGGAAAAAATATTCCATGCTAAATGGTGGTCTTATGACAATGAGAAATTCAATTTGAATGGAAGAGTAGCCCTGAGAATATCATTATTTTGGGGCATAATGGGAACATTTGTGATTATTTTTGTACAACCATCATTTGATGGCATTGCCTCTGTAATTTATGAAAAGTTTGCTTTTTGGCCATCGCTAATAATACTTACTATCATGCTAGCTGATTCAGTTTATACTCTGCTTGGAATGGTTGGTCTTAGACATATAATCGATCATTTATATAGTAGATTAAATAGAAAGCCGGTCTTTTTATCAGATACTATAGAATTTTACGAATCTATGTTGAATGATATCAGAAAGAAAGGTCGACTTCATTATGGCGAAAGGCGAATTCTTAAATCATTTTCTGATATAAAGAGCACAAGAATTAAACAACTTGGTACGAAAGTTCAGCTTTTGCTAAAGGCTGATAAAAATCAAAAGACGAGACTTAAATAGGGGTGAGCATTGTCTTTTTATCCGTTTTCTGATAAAATGTCAAATGAGTTTCCACCTTTGGGATATTGCTATCTGTACAAATAGTGATATGGCTGAAGAAATTATAATAACTATTATGGGTTTTAAAGAGGAGTTGCATGCCAACAATTAACCAGTTAATACGAAAACCTAGAAAGACTGTTTCTAAAAAGAGCAAGTCTCCTGCTCTAGGCAAAATACACAATGCATTAAAATCAAGATATTTTAATCAAGATTCACCATTTAAAAGAGGTGTTTGTATAAAAGTAACTACTAAAACACCAAAAAAACCAAACTCTGCTTTGAGAAAAGTTGCACGTGTTAGGCTAACTAACGGACAAGAAGTTTGGGCCTATATTGGTGGTGAAGGACATAATCTTCAGGAACACGCCGTCGTTCTAATACGAGGTGGAAGAGTACCTGATCTTCCAGGTGTAAGATACCACATCGTAAGAGGATCGCTTGATCTACAAGGTGTTCAAAAACGTAAAAAAGGTCGTTCAAAGTATGGTACAAAGAAAGAGAGTAAGTAGTCATGCCTCGTAAAGTTACAAAGAAATTGCAACGTGAGCTTAATCCTGACAGAAAATATAAATCAGTTTTAGTCCAAAGGCTTATTAATAAGTCAATGCTTGATGGAAAAAAACAAGTTGCTGAGAGAGCTGTTTATAGTGCTTTAGAAAAAGCCGCTAAAAAAGTTGGAAGTGAAGATCCACTTGATGTTTGTGAAAAAGCTATAAGAAACGTATCACCTGATTTTGAAATTAAAAGCAGAAGAGTAGGTGGTGCTAATTACCAAATTCCATTTCCTGTTCACGGCCATAGACAGTTACACTATGCCCTAACATGGTTAGTGCAAGCTGCTAGGTCAAGAAATGGTATGCCATATGAAGATAGATTAGCTTTAGAGATAACTGACGCTTTCAATTCAACTGGTGCAGCTGTTAAGAAACGTGACGATACACACAGAATGGCAGAAGCCAATCGTGCATTTGCTCATTTTGCTCGTGGCTAATAAAAGATAAAAGGAAATATATGGCGGAAAAACAATATTTAATAAAAGATTATAGAAACATAGGAATTATTGCCCATATTGATGCAGGCAAGACAACTACTACCGAAGGTATCATGTATCGAACGGGCTTGTCTCATAAGATTGGTGCTGTTGATTCCGGTGATACAACGACCGACTGGATGGTACAGGAGCGAGAAAGAGGTATTACTATTACTTCTGCTGCTGTTACTTGTTTTTGGAAAAATAACAAAATCAATATTATTGATACCCCAGGTCACATCGATTTTACGGCTGAAGTAGAAAGAAGCCTTAGAGTTCTCGACGGTGCTGTTACTATTTTTGATGGAAAAATGGGTGTTGAGGCACAAACTGAAACTGTTTGGAGACAAGCTAACAAATATGACATTCCTAGAATTTGCTTTATCAATAAGATTAATCAGATAGGTGGTGATTTTTACAAGTCTTTAGACAGCATTCATAAGCGTTTGTCCAAGAACGCGTTGCCTATTCATTTGCCAATTGGTTTTGAAAAGGATATTCATGGTGTTGTTGATCTCGTAGATATGAAGGCATATACTTATGACGATTTTACAGATCATTCGTTGAAGGTTGGTGAAATACCGGCTGATATGCTTGAAAAAGCACAAAATGCCAGGAAGCTACTTGTTGAAGCTGCCGTTGAAGCTGATGATGCTCTGTTCGAAAAATATCTAAGTGAAGGCGAAGAAGCAATCTCTATTGATGAACTTAAAACATGTCTAAGAAAGAGAGTCCTAGGTGGTGATTTTTACTTAGTCACTGGTGGTGATGGAAGAGGTGTTATTGTTGAAAAATTACTAGATTTGATTATTCAATATCTACCAAGCCCTATAGATCTTAATTCGACATGGGGTACAAATCCAAAATCAGGCGAAGAAGAAGAGCGAAAGCCTTCAGATGATGAGCCTTTATCAGCTTTAGCATTCAAAATTGCTACTGATCCTTTTGTTGGTAAGTTAATCTTCGTACGTGTTTATAGCGGAAAGTTAAATGCTGGAAGTTATGTCCTTAACGCAAGTACTGGTGATAAGGAAAGAATAGGCCGTATTGTTAGAATGCATGCTGATAAGCGTGTTGATATCGACTATATTGGTGCAGGTGATATTGCTGCTGTTGTAGGACTAAAGGCTGTTACTACAGGAACTACGCTATGTGACATGTCCAATCCAATTAGACTTGAGAGTATTGAATTCCCTGAGCCACCTGTATCTATTGCTGTTGAGCCAAAAAGCAAAGCAGACCAGGAAAAAATGGGTATCGCCCTTCAAAGGCTTGCTGAAGAAGACCCAACTTTTAGAGTTCACTCTGATGAAGAAACTGGACAAACTATTATGAGTGGAATGGGTGAACTACACTTGGACATTCTTGTAGATAGAATGAGACGTGAGTTCAACGTTGAAGCGAATGTAGGTAAACCGCAAGTTGCTTATAGAGAGACAATTAGATCTGTTGCCGAAGTCCAAGGAAAATATATTAAACAATCCGGTGGCCGTGGTCAGTATGGTGATGTATGGGTTAAGTTTGAACCAAACGAACCGGGCAAGGGTTTTGAGTTTATTGATATGGTCAAAGGTGGCGTTGTGCCTCAAGAGTATCGTCCTGCCGTACAAAAAGGTGTAAAAGAGACACTTGATGGTGGTGTTATAGCTGGTTACCCTGTAGTCGACGTCAAAGCTACTCTATATGATGGTAGCTATCATGAAGTTGACTCCAGTGAGATGGCCTTTACTTTTGCTGCTCATATAGCTACAAGAGATGGTATTAAGAAAGCTCATCCTGTGCTTCTTGAGCCAGTTATGCATGTTGAGGTAACTACACCAGAAGACTTCATGGGTGACATAATTGGAGATCTTAACTCAAGACGTGGCCGTATTGAAGCTATGGAAGATTTGCCTGATGGCGCTAAGCTCATTAAGGCTTTTGCCCCTCTAGCTAATTTATTCGGATATACGTCGGAGCTGAGGTCAATGAGCCAAGGTAGAGCTGCATCAACCATGGAACTAGCTCAATATGAGGAAGTTCCACCTAATGTTGCTCAGGAGATTGTAGAGAAAAGGAATAAATAAAACCTTTACTACTCTTTAATAACTCTGTATAATAACAACTATCGAAAAAAAGATATATAAATAAGAAGGAGACCTTTATGGTAAGTTTCGATCGAACTAAACCACACGTCAACGTAGGCACAATGGGCCATGTTGATCACGGTAAAACAACTTTAACGGCAGCAATTACTCACGTTCTTGCTAAGAGACTTCCAAGTGAAGTTAACAAGCCAAAAAACTATGATGAAATTGATAATGCTCCAGAGGAAAAAGCACGTGGTATAACGATTGCTACTTCTCACCAAGAGTATGAGACAAAGAAAAGACACTATGCTCATGTTGATATGCCAGGACATGCTGACTATATCAAGAACATGATTACTGGTGCTGCACAGGTTGATGGTGCTATCTTAGTTGTTTCTGCAGCTGATGGTCCAATGCCACAGACTCGCGAGCATGTTCTGTTAGCACATCAGGTCGGTGTTCCTAAAATTCTTGTATTTTTGAATAAAATGGATATGGCCGATCCAGATCTAGTTGAACTAGTTGAAATGGATGTTCGTGAACTTCTAACTAAAAATGGTTATGATGGTGACAACGTTCCTATTATCAAGGGATCAGCCCTTAAGGCTCTAGAAGGTGATGAGAAGTCGGAAGACGCAGTCATGGAACTTCTAGATGCAATGGATGATTATATCGATGAACCAGTTCGTGAATTTGATAAACCATTCCTAATGCCTGTTGAGGATGTTTTCTCAATTAAGGGTCGTGGTACTGTTGCAACTGGTCGTGTTGAACAAGGTGTTGTAAAGATCAATGATGAAGTTGAAATCATTGGCTTACACCCAACACAAAAGTCTATCGTAACAGGATTAGAGGCTTTCAAAAAATCGCTTGATCAGGGTCAGCCTGGTGATAATATCGGTGTTCTATTGAGAGGCATTGAAAGAGACCAAATCGAAAGAGGTCAGGTCCTTGCTAAGCCAGGTTCAATTACACCACATACTGATTTCTCAGCTGAAGTCTATGTTCTAAAGAAAGAAGAAGGTGGTCGTCATACTCCATTTACTCAGGGTTATAAACCACAATTCTATTTCCGAACAACTGATGTAACTGGTGAAGTTGAATTACCAGAGGGCAAAGAAATGGTTATGCCTGGTGACAATGCAACATTTAAAGTTAAGCTATTAGCTCCAGTTGCTATGGAAAAAGGACTAACATTTGCTATCCGTGAAGGTGGTAAGACTGTTGGTGCTGGACGAGTAACTGACATTATCAAATAGTTTTTGATAAGCGCTTTATAACACACCCTTTGCTATAAGCAGTAGGGTGTGTTATATTATTAAAGATAAATAATATTTATATTTGAGAACTTACAATAGTAAGGTTACAAATATCGTACAAAGGAGTATATATGTCAGATAAAGATGAAAAGCTAAGGATCAGAATTAGGCTAAAGGCGTATGACCACAAAGTTATTGATCAGTCTGCCAAGCAGATTATCGATACTGCATTAAGAACTGGTGCAACTATTGCCGGCCCTATCCCTCTTCCTACTCGAAGAAGCACTTACACTGTAGTAAAGAGCCCGCATGTTTATAAAACAGGTGGTGAGACTTTTGAGATGAGAGTCCACAAAAGATTGATAGACATAACTAATGCAACTGCTAAAACTATTGACAGTCTGCAGAACCTTAGTCTACCAGCTGGTGTTGATGCTGAAATCAGAATGTAGTGACTGAAGACTACAAATAATAAAGCCACTCTTTAATAGAGTGGCTTTATTATTTGGGATAGAAACTATTTTTTCTTAATAGCAGTTATATTACTGTTAATTTCAGTAACTTGATCTAAGACTGATTGAATCTGAAGTTCCAGATGTGACACCCAAATTGTAAAAATGATAGCTATGATTAAAAAAATACTCCAGTAAAATGTATTTCTAGTTAGTTCAAAAGAGAAAAAATCAATTGATTTGTTTTTCTTAGATTTATTATTTTTATTCCTTGTCGGCATAGTTCCCCCCGAAATTAATTTTAATTAAGATACTGAAATTATAGCACAATGATAGCATTAGTGAAATTGACATATTACGGTAATATGTGCTATACTCGCCAAGTAACTTATTACATGATATTAGCAACGCTCTTGGTGAGCGAGAAGGTCCAACTTAAGGGGAAACCACTCGGCACCAAGAGTTTTAAGTGGAAGAGAGACTATGCAAGCAATTCTTGGTATTAAGGTCGGAATGACCCAAATCCTAGCTGAAAACGGAGTGGCGACACCGGTCACGATAGTTAAAGCTGGGCCAGTAACAGTTACTCAAGTAAAAACCGTAGAAACTGATGGCTACAATGCCATTCAGGTAGCATTTGGCGAAGGAAAGAATCTTAGCAAGGCAGTAAAAGGCCATGTTAAAGATGCTAACGTAACTCCTAAGTATATTAAGGAGTTTCGAGTTAGTACTTTACCAGAGAACATCAAGGTTGGCGATCCTATAGATGTTTCAACGTTTACGGTTGGAGATATTGTTGATGTAACTGGAACCAGCAAAGGTAAAGGTTTTGCTGGAAACGTAAAGAGAAATAATTTTAACACATCTAGACATACACACGGTGGAAGTGGCGATGTCAGAAAACCTGGATCTATTGGATCAATGTATCCACAGAAAGTTTTCAAAGGTAAAACTATGGCTGGACGAATGGGCGGTGAGAGAGTTACCGTGAAAAATTTAACTGTTGCCTATGTAGATGCTGAAAACAATTTATTGGGCATTAAAGGTGCAGTACCAGGTCCTCATAAAGGTTTAGTCATGATTGGAGGAAAAGAATAATGTCCGAAACTACTAAAAATGTATTGCCAGACGAGATATTTGCTGTAGAAATTCCTAATCATGAATTACTAAAACTAGCATATGATAGCTATCTTGCTAATGCTCGCATTGCTAGTGCTGTTACTAAAAAACGAGGTGAAGTTCGAGGTGGTGGCAAAAAACCTTGGAAGCAGAAAGGTACTGGTCGTGCTCGTTTTGGTTCAACCAGAAACCCAATTTGGAGAGGTGGTGGTATAGTATTTGGGCCAACCGGTGATGAAAACTATGTAAAAACACTTCCAAAAAAGAGTAAAAGAAAGGCTATTATGCAAGCTTTAACCACTGCTAATGTTGATGGTAAGATTGTTGTAGTGCCTGAGATTAAAACAAGTGGCAAGACATCAGAAGTTGCTAAATATCTTGAAGATAAAAAAATGTCTAAAAATGTTCTTATTGTTGTCGACGAAAAGAAGCAAGAGCTTATTAAAGCCACACAGAATATTGGCTTTGCAAAATTGGTAAGTGCTAAGTATTTGAATGTATTTGATATATTGAATGCTGATTATATAGTTTTCTATAAGAGCGCTATCGATATTACAAAGAAGTGGCTATTAGGGGAGGAGGCTTAATATGATTTCAGTTATACCTTCGATGTCTGAAAAGGCATATAGTCAGAGCAAGAAAAATACCTATTTATTTAATGTACCTTGTGATGCAAACAAGAGTCAGATTACAGATGCAGTTGAAAAACAATTTTCAGTAAAGGTAAAAGATGTTAAAACGCTAGTTCGTAAAGGTAAAACCGTACGAGTTAGCCGTGGTAAAAATCGTTATCCTGTAACAGCTGTTCGTAAAGATACTAAAAAGGCTTATGTGCTATTAGAGGATGGTAATAGCATTAAGGTCTTTGATGAGCCTACTGAAAAAGAGAAGGAGAATAAGTAATGCCAGTAAAAGCATATAATCCAACAACTCCAGCCAGGCGAGGCATGACATCTCAAGATCTTAGTGAGATAACTGCAAAAAAGCCACTCAGAAGTCTTCTAAAGAGTAGAAAACAACGAGCTGGAAGAAACAATGCTGGCCGTATAACAGTCAGACATAGAGGAGGTGGCGTAAAAAGACAATATAGGTTGATTGATCATAAGATAGAATCAGGTCTTATCTTAACGGTCAAAGAGATTGAATATGATCCAAATAGGTCTGCTCGTATAGCGAGAGTATTGGATCAAAATAATAATTACCATTATATTATTGCTGATACACAGATGAAGCAGGGACAGACTATTTCTGTCGGAGAGGATGCTTCAATTGAACCATCTAATAGATTGCCACTGTCAAAGATACCAGTAGGTACGCAGATTTATGCTATTGAGCTTAATCCTGGTCACGGATCACAACTAGTTAGAGCTGCTGGTACTAAAGCACAACTAATGGCTAAAGAAGAAAAGTATGCACAAGTTAAACTTCCTTCTGGCGAAGTTAGAAGAGTTTTACTTACAGCCACTGCTTCGATTGGTACAGTAGGAAATGTTCAGCATCAGAATGTACAAATTGGCTCAGCAGGTAGAAAACGAAGAATGGGCATAAGGCCTACTGTCAGAGGTGTTGTTATGAATGCTGTTGATCACCCACACGGTGGTGGAGATGGTGGTCGTCACGGAACGGGTCGAGCTCCAATGACTCCTTGGGGTCAACTAACGCTAGGCTATCGTACTAGACGTAGGAAAGATACCAATAAATATATTGTTAAAAGCCGTCATACAGCTAAGAGGAATAAGTAAATATGAGTCGTTCACTAAAGAAAGTTCCATTTGTAGACATAAAGCTAGAGAAGAAAATTTCTGCTCTAGACTTAGGCAGCCGAACTATCGTTAAGACGTGGTCAAGAGCTAGCACTATAAGTCCAGAAATGGTCGGATACACAATAGCGGTTCACAACGGAAAAGTTCATGTTCCAGTTCTAGTAACTGAAAATATGGTCGGACATAAACTTGGTGAATTTAGCCCAACGCGTAAGTTCAGGAGACATGCAAATAAGGAGAAGGGTAATGCCTAAACAAATTACAGTTAGATCATATATCAAGGGCGTTGATCAGGCTCCAAGGAAAGTTGCTATTGTTGCTAGTCTTGTTCGAAACAGGACTGTCAGCGATGCTGTTGTCATTCTTGATAATGTACCAAGAAGGTCAGCATTGCCTGTTAAGAAAGCTATTGAAAGTGCACGTGCAAATGCCATTAACAATAACAATCTAGACAGTAAGTCGCTAACTATATCAACAATCTCTGTGACTGCAGGAAAAAGGCTTAAAAGATATAAGCCAGCTAGCCGAGGACGTGCCCTTCCTTTTGAAAAGAAAACGGCTAATATTTTAGTCAAGGTTACTGGCATAGAAAAGGCTGCTAAGAAAGCATCATCTACTAAAGTAACTAAAGTTGAGGAGAGCAAATAATGGGCCAAAAAATTAATCCAATTAGTTTTAGGCTACAAGTTCATAAAAATTGGGATTCAAGATGGTTTGCCAATAAAAGGGACTTTGCAAAATGGCTAATTGAAGATTCAAAGATTCGTGATCTTATTGAGAAAAAATATTCATCACGACCTACCATTGGTAGAATTGAAATCGAACGATCGGCAAACTTAGTAACTATAACAATCCACACTGCAAAAGCAGGTGTTGTTATAGGTCGTGGTGGAGCCGGCGTTACAGAACTTAAAGGTGATATTGAGAAAATTGCAAGTTTACCAGTTAGAATCAATATCGAAGAAATACGAAAACCGGATTTATGTGCAAAGTTAGTTGCTGAAAATATAGCTAGACAGCTAGAGAGAAGAGCTAACTACAGAAGAGCAATGAAAACTTCTCTTCAGAATACAATGAATGCTGGCGCTAAAGGTATACGTATTGAATTAGCTGGAAGATTAAATAATGCTGAAATGGCAAGGAAAGAGAAGATGATAGAGGGATCAGTTCCTTTACATACTATCAGGGCCGATATAGATTTTCATTCAGCAAGGGCTGCAGCTCCAGGTGTTGGTATCATTGGGGTGAAGGTCTGGATTTATAAAGGTGAAAGGAATTAATATAGATGTTATTGCCTAAGAAAACTAAATTCCGAAAGGTGCGAAAAGGCCGTAACGATGGCGTCGCAACTAGAGGTAACTATATAGCCTTTGGCGATTATGCTTTACAGAGCCAAGAAAATAGTGACGTTACTTCGAGGCAAATTGAAGCTGCACGTCAAGCTATGACAAGGTTCATAAAACGTGGTGGTAAAATTTGGATTCGTATTTTTCCTCAAGTACCTGTTACTAGAAAACCACTTGGTCTAAAAATGGGAATGGGTAAAGGAAATCCAGAGTTCTTTGTAGCCAAAGTTAAAGCAGGTACTGTTTTGTTTGAAATGAAGGGTACCACGGAGAGTGATGCTCAAGAAGCTATGCGATTAGCTGGCCATAAGCTACCAGTAAAGACTAAATTTATAAAGAGAGAGGAGGATTAATTATGGTTAGCAAGAAAACAACTAAGGTAGAACCTAATAATATTGATCTCCCGAAAGCTTTATTAGAAAAGAACAGTGAGCTTATCAGTTTGAAAAAATTGTTTATGTCAGGTGAACTAAAAAACCCACATGCTTTATCTAAAACCCGTAAAGAGATAGCTCAAATATTAACTAAGATTAATAGCGAGAAGAATACGTTAGATAAGGAGAATAAATAATGGCTAATTTACTGACAGGAACAGTTGTATCTGATAAGAGAGATAAAACTATTACGGTGTTAGTCACCACTAGCAAGTCACATCCTATATATCATAAGAAGTATACTGTTAGTACAAAATATGTTGCTCATGATGAGAAAAATTCTGCAAAGAATGGTGATAAAGTTACCATCAAGTCATGTAGGCCTATATCTAAGACAAAGAATTTTGTTTTGGATAAGATAATTGAGAAATCGCAAGATCTTATTGTAATTAAGGATGACACGGAGGCGTAAATGATACAGCAAGAAACACGTTTAAGGGTTGCTGATAACAGCGGCGCCAAAGAAATTCTTTGCATACGAGTCTTAGGTGGCACGAGGAGACGTTATGCTAATGTCGGCGATATTATTGTCGCTTCAGTTAAAGATGCTTCTACTAATGGAACTGTAAAAAAGAAATCTGTAGTTAAAGCTGTCGTTGTGAGGACAAGAAATCAGATTCATAGAACTGATGGTAGTACTATTGTTTTTGATGATAACGCAGCTGTTATTATCAATGCCGATAAGACGCCTGTTGCAACTAGAGTCTTCGGTCCAGTACCTCGCGAACTAAGAGATCTAGGTTATAGTAAAATTATTAGCCTTGCACCGGAGGTTCTATAATATGTCAAATATAGTAAAAGATAGTACGGTAAAAATTATCAGTGGCTCCGAAAAGGGCAAGACTGGTAAAGTATTGAAAGTTGATAGAAAAAAAGACAATCTTTTGATAGAGGGCATAGGACTGAAGAAAAGGCATATACGCCCTAGTCAGTATTTTCCTCATGGTGGGACAAAAGATATTCATGTTGCTTTTCCTATTAGCAAAGTAACCTTGGTTGAGAAGAAAGCTTCCCCTATAAAGAAAAGTGTAGAGTCTGTTGATAAAAAAGACAGTAAGAAGACTATTCGCAAATCAAGCAAATTGGAGAATAAATAATGGCTAACAGTGAATATGTACCAAGATTAAAGACAATGTACAAAGAGCAATATTCTAATGAACTCATGAAAGAGCTCAATCTAAAGAATATTAACGAAGTGCCAAAATTAGAAAAAATTATTATCAGCTCTGGAACAGGTAAAAAGAGAGATGATAAGAAGTACTTCGAATTAGTAAAGAGCAATCTTACTAAAATTACTGGCCAAGCTCCAATTGATAAGAAAGCTAAGAAATCTATTGCTGGTTTTAAGATACGATCTGGAATGACTAGAATGGGACTAGTAGTAACATTGCGAAATGACAAAATGTACGAATTCCTAGATAGGTTTGTGAACATTTCATTGCCTAGAGTTCGAGATTTTCACGGTGTTGGACTAAAGTTTGATAAAAACGGTAACTACAACCTTGGTATTGTTGAACAATCTATATTTTCAGAGTTGAATTTTGAAGACACTCAGATTTTACATGGTTTGCAAATTACATTCGTTATAAAAAATATTAACCCAGAGCATAGTCGTAAGCTGCTAGAAAAGTTTGGCATGCCATTTGCCAAACAAGGAGGAAGAGCGTAATGGCTAAAGAATCAAGCGTAGTAAAGAACGAAAAGCGTAAGAAGTTAATATTGAAGTATGCTGCAAAAAGAGCTGAGCTAAGAAAGCTTGGAGATCAGGAAGGTCTACAAAAGCTACCGAGAAATAGTAATCCGACAAGATGGAAAAATCGTGATTTATTAGATGGCCGACCAAGGGCATATATGAGACGATTTGGATTGAGTAGGATTAACTTTAGGAATAAAGCAAGCAAAGGCGAAATTCCTGGCATAACAAAGAGTAGCTGGTAGGAAAGGAGACGATAAAATATTATGTCATTACAATCTACTGATCCAATCGCTGATTTGTTAACTAGAATTAGAAATGCTGTTGCCGTAGGAAAGAGTGAAATTACTGTTCCTTCAAGCAAAATGAAGCAAATGATTCTTAGTCAATTAAAGAGGTATAATTACATTGCAGGCTATAAAATTGAAAATAGCAAACCGCAAGCTAAATTATTAGTTAAAATTAATAATGACGGTGACGTTTGTAACATCAATGAGATAGTAAGAATAAGCAAACCTGGAAGACGAATGTATGCTAAATCTGATGAAATTCCTACTGTCATGAATGGCAGAGGACTTGTTCTAATCAGTACAAGCAAAGGCATCATGAGTGGAAAAGAAGCTAAGACGAAAAGCCTTGGTGGTGAGCTTTTACTAAAGGTTTATTAAAAGAAAGCGAGTTAATATGAGTCGAATCGGAAAACTACCTATCAATATTCCAACCGGCGTGAAAATAACGGTCGATTCAGATTTTATATCTGTCGAAGGTCCGAAAGGGAAACTTGTAGTTCCCTATCTAAGCGAAATTAATGTTAGTGTTGATGATGGTAAAATTATAGTTACTAGAAAAAATGATGAGCACATTGCTAAGTCACAACATGGGCTCGAGAGAGCTTTACTGTTCAATGCTGTAAGTGGTGTTGTGACTGAATATTCTAAGAAACTAGAAGTTAATGGTGTTGGATTTAGAATCTCAGGTGGAGGAAAATCAATTGAAATGAGCCTAGGATTTTCTCACCCTGTAAAATACACAGCTCCAGATGGAATTAATCTTGAAGTTAATAAGATGGAAATAACTGTAAGCGGAATAGACAAACAACTTGTTGGTCAAGTAGCCGCTGACATAAGGGCATTAAAGAAGCCAGAACCATATAAGGGTAAGGGTATAAAATATGCTGACGAGGTCATACTTCGAAAAGCAGGAAAGACGGGTAAATAAACTATGAAAGATTTACAAAATAAATTACATAGAGTTTTACTGAGGAAAGATCGAGTTCGTTCTAAAGTCTTTGGTACTGCTGAAAGACCTAGACTGTCAGTTAGTGTGTCCAATAAATATGTAAGTGCGCAGTTGATTGATGATGTTAACCAAAAGACTTTAGCTGCAAGTACAACTGTTGGTACAAAAGACCATGGCTCATTGAGCGAACAAGCAAAATTTGTCGGTTCGGATATTGCTAAGAAAGCTAAAAAAATAAAGATCTCATCTGTTGTTTTTGATAGAAATGGCCATCAATATGCAAGCCGTTTATCAAGTTTAGCAGATGCTGCGCGTGATGGAGGACTGGAGTTTTAATATGGCAGAGCAAAATAATGCAACGTTCAAGAGTACCCAGCAACTACACAAAAATCCTCGACAGAGTGGACGAAGAAATAGTCAAGCTCCTGTGGAGAATAAAGAATTTGATGAAGTTGTTATTAGCATTGATCGAGTAGCAAGAGTGGTAAAAGGTGGAAGAAGATTCCGTTTTCAAGCTCTTGTAGTTGTCGGTGATCATAAAAATCGTGTTGGTATTGGTCTAGCAAAAGGCGGTGATGTTCAAACTGCAGTACTAAAGTCTACGCAGATTGCTAAAAAACATCTTATCAATGTCCCTATATCAAATGACACAATTCCACATGATATTGAAGTCAAGTTTTCCGGCGCTAGAATTTTGCTGAAACCAGCATCGCCTGGTAGTGGTATTATCGCTGGCGGCGCAATAAGACAAATTATTGGTGTTACTGGAATAAAAAACTTGTCTTCTAAATCATTAGGTAGTGCCAATAAGATTAATATATCGTATGCAACAATAAAGGCTCTTTCAAACCTTGTTTCAAAAGATAATTGGAATAAAGTTGATAACGAAGATAAGTCGGATAAGGAAGCCTAATTATGAAATACAATGAATTAAGTGTTCTCCCTAATAGAGATAAAAAAAGAGTTGGACGTGGTATTTCAGCTGGTCAGGGAAAAACTGCTGGAAGAGGAACTAAAGGACAGAAAGCACGAACTGGTAAAAAATTGCGAGTTACTTTCCAAGGTGGTCAGAGACCATTAGTGTCTGGCGTACCAAAGAGACGTGGCTTTAAGAGCCTTAGGGTCCCAGCCCAAATTGTCTTCCTTGATAATTTAAATATATTTAATGATAAATTAGTTGATAATATGGCCATGTATGAGGCTGGTCTAATCTCAACTCCTTTTCAGAGTGTTAAAATCATTTTGAGAGGTGAATTAAATAGTAAAATTAATGTTGAGACCCAGGGTGCTTCTAAGAGCGTTGTCGAGCTTATCGAAAAAAATGGTGGAAGTTTTAAGAAAACTGTAACACCGATAAAAAAGAAATCTCCTGAAGACAACTAATTATTAAGATAATAATATTATACGCTCAGAAATGAGCGTATAATATTATTGTATATATTGTGTTAAAAACTAAATACAGAGAGTTAGGATATTAGCAGAAATGAACTGGAGAGTCATATTCAAGTCATTAAAAAATAAAGACATGCTCAAAAGAGTAGCTATAGTTTTTGGACTTATAGTTGCATATAGATTTTTAGCTCATGTTCCGGTTCCCTTGACTGAACCGGCAAAATTAAAGGATGTTATAAGTAGTGTCATCTCGAGTTCTGATTTCGGTGGCTTTCTAAACTTGCTAACTGGTGGTGCTCTATCTAGCTTTTCATTAGTTTTAGTTGGTATGAGCCCATTTATTACGGCCAGCATTGTTATGCAATTACTTTCAAAAGCTGTTCCTAAGCTAGATGAAATGCAAAATGATGGTGAAGCTGGCAGACGTAAGATTAATCAGTGGACTAGGATGATAACTTTTCCATTAGCTATTGTTCAATCTATCGCTTTCATCTATATACTTAGAGAATCAGTACTAGCTAGTAACTCAACTAGCCTAGGAGCAAACACTTTGACTGACTGGATTGTATCAGTTACGGCCATGACGGCAGGAGCTATGCTCTTGATGTGGATTGGCGAACTTATAACTGAGCAGGGTGTTGGCAACGGAATAAGTTTGGTAATTTTTGCTGGCATTATTAGCCAATTGCCACAAACTTTTTCAACACTCGGTAAAAATCTTTTTAGTACTACAAGCGGAAAATTACATATATTCAATTGGTTTACGATTACTGTTAATCCAAAAACGTTTTGGGCAATTTTTGCTGTTTTAGCGGTCTCTACTCTGCTTTTATATCTTCTTGTGAAGTTAAACGAAGCCCAGAGGATTATTACCATCAACTATGCAAAAAGAGTTCATGGTAATAGTGCTTATGGCGGCGTTAAAAGTATTTTACCAGTTAGACTTATCTCCGCTGGTGTTGTGCCTGTCATCTTTGCTGTTGCATTTTTATCGTTACCAGCCTTCGTAGGACAAGTCATTAAGGCAAGCGGTAACAAGGCTTACCTATCTCTTGCCAACAACTTGATTGCTTGGTTCCAGTCGCCTAGTGCAGGATCGTTTACTGGTTCGTCTGCTCAATCCTTTATCTACCCGATTTTGTATTTCATTCTCGTTATTTTGTTTACATATTTTTATACAGGAGTTATCTTTAATGCTAACGAAATTGCTGATAATTTACAGAAGCAAGGTGGTTTTGTTGAGGGCGTTAGACCGGGCAAACAGACCGAAAAATATTTAAGTCAAACAGTAAATCGTTTAATGCTTTTTGGATCACTTGTCCTTGGACTCATAGCAATAACGCCATTTATCGGTGAGTTTTTATTATATAACTTGGCTGGTATACAAAGCAGTAACCTATCAATAGGTGGTACAGGTCTTTTGATTGTTGTGTCAGTTGCTCTAGAAACGCTTAGGCAGATAAATAGCAGGGCGTTAATGGTAACTTATGATGACTATAAATAGGATAAAGGGTATTGATAAAAAGTAAATATTACTGTATAATCAATTATTGTTATCTATGGTTGGACAAAAGGAAGTAATTAGGATGCAAGGATCGGTAGTGGAAGCACTGCCGAACACTCAATTCAAGATAGAACTTTTGAACGGTCATACGATCACCGGGTATATAAGTGGTAAAATGCGAAAGCATTATATTCGTTTAGTTCCTGGTGATAAGGTGGAAGTAGAGATGACTCCTTACGATCTCACGAAGGGTCGAATCGTCTTCCGCATGAAAGATTAATTTAATAAGGACGGGAGTTTTATCAAGCGCTCATGAAAGTTCGTGCTAGTGTCAGAAAAATTAGTCCTGATGACCAGTTTGTCCGTCGTAAGGGCAGATTGCGTGTCATCAACAAGAAAAAACCTAAGAATAAGCAAAGGCAGGGTTAATCATGGCTCGTATAGCGGGTGTAACTATTCCTTCAGAAAAGCAAGTTCAGATTGCTTTGACTTATATCTTTGGTGTAGGTCGTACAACTGCAGATAAGATTTTATTTGATGCAGATATCGAACCAACCAGAAGAGTCAAAGATCTAACCAGTGACGAAGAGCAAAGAATTCGTGACATCATCAGTAGGGACTATACTGTTGAAGGTGATCTTCAGAGAATAGTAACTAATAATATTAAACGTTTAAAGGATATTAGTTCTTATCGAGGTCTAAGACATAAGAATGGTTTACCAGTCAGAGGTCAAAGGACTAGAACTAATGCACGTACTCGTAAAGGTAAGGCTATTGCAGTTGGCGGTTCTCAGCCTAAGGCAACATCAAAAACTTAGGAAAGGTATGTTTAGTTTAGCATGGTAGAAAATAAAGTAGCTCAGCAAGGTCATAAAAAACAGAGGAAATCTATATCCTCTGGTCAGTTGCATATTCAAGCAACTTTCAATAATACTATTATAACCTTTACTGACCAGAATGGTAATGCTTTGTCTGCTTGCAGCGCTGGTGCTGTAGGGTTTCGAGGAAGTAAAAAAGGAACTGCGTATGCAGCTCAAGTAGCAACAGAAAAAGCTGCTGAAGCTGTGAAGAGCCTATATGGTCTTTCTACAGTTGATGTTTTCGTAAGTGGCGTTGGCTTAGGCAGAGAAGCTGCTATTCGAGCCGTAGGCACTTATGACATGTCAGTCAGTAGCATTAAAGATGTTACAAGTGTTCCACACGGTGGTGTTAGAGTACGAAGAATGAGGAGAGCATAAAATGGCACGTGACCATTCACCAATAGTTAAGCAAAGTAGGCGAGAAGGATATTCATTACATCCTAAAGCGCCTAAAATTCTTGTAAAAAAATCAGGTATTCCTGGTGAGCATGCTCATGGTCGCCAAAGTAAGCCTAGCCTTTATTCAACACAACTTAGAGAAAAGCAGAAGGTACGCAGAATCTACGGTCTTCTTGAAAGGCAATTTGCTAAGTTAATGAATGAAGCTACTAGACAAGAAGGGCTTTCCGGTGAAAATCTATTGAGGCTATTAGAAACACGCTTAGACAACGTTGTCTACCGAGCAGGTTTTGCAACAAGTAGAAGAGCTGCAAGACAGTTAGTAGGACATGGTCATTTTCTTTTAAATGACAGACGTGTTGATATTCCATCAATTCAGGTCAAAGCTGGAGATAAAATAGAGCTTAGGTCAAAGAGCGCAAAGAATGGCTATTTTAGCAGTCTAGACTTATCAAAAGATCAGACTGTTTTGTCATGGCTTAAGAGCAATCCATCGAAGTTTACTATCGAGATTACAGGCATGCCAAAGCGCGAAGAAGCTGAATCTGATATTAATGAACAATTAATAGTTGAGTATTATTCAAGATAATTTAAGAAGGAGCCTATTAATGACAAAAGCTATTCATAACCCGGCTTTATCGGAAGTAAAGGATCTTACTGATAAAAGTGCGTCATTTATCATTGAACCTTTGGAAGCTGGTTACGGCAATACCCTAGGTAATAGTCTAAGAAGAGTTTTGCTATCGAGTATTAGTGGTGCTGCAATAGTATCATTTAAAGTCGCTGGTGCAACTCATGAATTCACTACTGTTGATGGAATTAAAGAAGACGTTGTTGATATAGCATTAAATATCAAAAACATACGTCTTAAGGTATTCAAAGATGAACCAGTTGAACTTCATCTAGAGAAAAAAGGTACGGGTGTTGTAAAAGCGAGTGACATATCAGCGAGTGCCGATGTAGAGATAATCAACCCAGATCAAATTATCGCAACTATTGATAAAGCAGACGGTGTATTGTCAATTGACTTTATTGCTGAAACTGGTCATGGTTACAAGACAATTGAGCAATCTAGCACAGAAAGAACTCATAGCGATCATATAGCACTTGATGCTGTATTCAGCCCAGTTTTGAGAGTTAGATATAAAGTTGATAATACTCGTGTTGGACAAGAGACTAATCTTGATAAACTAACTGTTACTATTGAAACTGACGGTTCAATTACCCCACGTGATGCTTTTGAAGAAGCAGCTGCCATACTCGTAAATCAGTATACTGCGCTTGCCGGTTCAACAAAGGTTGAAGCTGCACCTGCTTTGGGTCAAAAGAATGAAACTGAAACAAATGAACTAAGTACATCAATTGAGGATCTAGGATTGAGTGCTAGAACTGCTAACGCGCTAGTAAACAATGATATCCATACAGTACGTGACTTAGTAACATTAAATGAGCAGGATTTGAGAGAACTCAAGGGCTTTGGTTCGAAAGCTCTTGATGAAGTAAAAGAAAAGTTAGCTAAATTAGAGTTATAGATTATGCATAGACACGGATATAAAGGAAGAAAATTAGGTAGAGAGAGAAATCAGCGAAACGCCTTAATCAAAGGTTTAGCTACTAGTCTAATTGAATATAAGAAAATTGAAACAACGTTGCCTAAGGCAAAAGAAACTTCTCGATATATTGAGAAGTTAATCACAAAGGCAAAAAAAGGCGACTTAGCAAAGCGTAGAGAAGTTATTGCTTCTTTGTCAACGCAGAGTGCCGCTAAAAAACTTATTGATGTAATTGCACCGCAACTATCAGCAAGAAATAGTGGTTATGTGCGCGTAAAAAGATCAAGAATTCGCGTTGGTGATGCAGCCCAAATGGCTATAATAGAATTTGTTGATGATATCAAAGATTCTATTGAGACGAAAAAAGAAGAGGTAAAGGCGTAATATGGCTAAAATTCAAAAGACGTACTCGCAAAAAGCATCAGAAATATCTAGAAGATGGATTTTAATTGATGCCTCTGAAGCTCCTATCGGAAGAGTTGCAACTTGCATTGCTAAATATTTAATTGGCAAGAGCAAAGTTAGCTATACTCCGCATATTGATGATGGTGATTATGTTGTTGTCATTAATGCAAAAAATGCTGTTTCGACTGGATCTAAGGAAAGAGCAAAGACGTATTATAGACATTCAGGATTCCCTGGAAATCTTAGAGAAACTTCTCTTGAAGATATGCGTAAAAAGAAACCAGAATATGTAATTGAGCATGCTGTTAAAGGTATGTTGCCGAAGAACAAACTTACAGCTGATAGAATGAGTAGGTTGAGAGTTTTTTCTGGTGCTGAACATAATCATGCCGCTCAGAAACCTGAGAAGGTTGAGGTAAAATAACAATGACTACAGATAAAAGATATTTTTATGGCCTAGGAAGAAGAAAAAGATCTACTGCCCAAGCAAGACTATATAAAGGCACCGGTGTTATAACTATCAATGACAAACCTGCACTTGATTACCTTAGCGGTAATAAGTCGTTATTTGCTGAAGTTACCGATCCTTTAGCGTTAGTTAATAAGCAGTCTGATTTTGATGTTACTGTTAAAGTCAAGGGCGGTGGTTTATCAGGCCAAGTTGATGCTATCAAACTAGCTATAGCAAAAGCACTGACAACTAGTTATCCTGATTTGCGCATTGTGCTCAAAAAGGCTGATCTACTTAAACGTGATCCTCGCGAAAAAGAACGCAAGAAATATGGTCTGCGATCTGCTAGAAAGCGTGAACAGTTCTCTAAGCGTTAGTTTTAGTGTATAATTTACACATGCATAATAAACCAGTGATATTAACAGGCATTCGCTCCAATGAGGAACCTACTTTAGGTAACTATCTTGGGGCGTTTGTTCCTATGGTAGAGCTGCAAAAGAAATATGCGGGCGAATATCAGATTAATATGTTCGTTCCAGATCTACACAGCTTTACTACGCCAATCGACCATAGTGTTCTTTATGAGAACACTTTAAGAAATGTAAAATATTTTATAGCAGCTGGACTTGATATTGAAGATCCAGATACATATACCTATCGTCAGAGCTATATACCGGCACACAGTGAGCTAACATGGATTCTAGACTGTTTCACCTATATGGGTGAAATGAGCCGCATGATTCAGTTTAAGGAAAAATCTACTGAGCATAGCGATAGCGTTACAGTTGGACTATTTAATTACCCTGTTCTGATGGCGGCTGATATATTATTGTACAATGCAAAGTGGGTTCCAGTTGGAGAAGACCAATTCCAACATCTGGAAATAGCAAGAGATATTGCGATAAGGTTTAATAATCGATTTGGTGATGTGTTTACTGTGCCCGAGAACACGAAATCACAGGTGAAATTTATGAATCTTGAGAGCGGTGTTAGAATAAGAAGCCTAACAGACCCTAGTAAGAAAATGAGTAAGTCATCAGCTGATGACAAATCAAAGATACTTCTTAGCGATAATCCAAAAAGTGCTGCAAAGAAAATCATGGGTGCTACAACTGATAGTGTTGGTGTTATCAACTATGATATTAAACAGCAACCCGGAATTACTAATTTACTTCAGATTTTGGCCCTTCTATCATGTAGATCTCAAAAAGATGTTAATCAAGAATGGGTTGGAACAAAAAAATATGGTGATTTGAAAAAAGCTGTTGCTGAAGAAGTAAATAAGTTTTTAGCCGAATTTCAAAAAAAATATAATTCTATTTCCGACGAATATTTACTTGCTCAACTAAAATTAGCTGAACAGGAAATGAGTGTCGTCGCCAATGATACATTAAAACGTGCTCAGATCGCACTAGGATTAAGGCCAAAGGAATAAAGTGAAATTAGCCAACAGTGATATAAAATCTATTTTATGGTCTTTTAAGTGCGTCACTGATGGCGCTTCAAACTATATTGAAAGTAAGAAAATTTTTCATCCCAGTAAGTCTAACAAGGCTTATAAATTCACTTTCAATAAAAGAAGATACGTTATCTTAATTGATGCGGAAACACATAATGAAGCTAATATATTATCTGAAATAGGTAAAGTTTCTGATGGTGTTGATGGGCAGCTACTAAAAAATAGCGAAACTTCAGATCACGAGCTTTTATACAAAGGGAAGTCAGTATTCTTATTCGTTTGTGATGATGAACAGAAGAAAAGATTAGACCTATATTTAAAAAATACTGAGTTGCCAGAGAAATCACGTAGCTATTGGCAAAAAATGATAAAAAATGGGCTTGTTAGTGTTGACTCAAAGGTTATTTTGAGTCCAAACTATGAAGTCAATAAGAATCAGAAAATAACAATAAAAAAAGATAGTGTTTTGGATGACAATAAGAAAATAGATTTGCCAATTATTTATTTAGACGACAACGTTATTGTAATAGATAAGCCGAACGGACTACTTACTCATAGCAAAGGTGTGACTAATGATGAATTTACAGTGGCTGATTTCTTTAGCGATTATACAAGTTGGGGCCTTGATACTAATCGTCCCGGTATAGTACATAGATTAGACAGGGACACAAGTGGAGTGCTTATTGGTGCTAGAAACCCCGAAACCGCTTCAAAATTGCAAAAACAGTTTGCCGAAAGAAAAACTAAAAAAACTTACATAGCAGTTGTAGATGGTGTTCCTAAATTTCCAGAAGCGGACATAAATTTACCTATTAAAAGATCAATCAATAAGCCAAATACGTTTGTTGTGGATGCGAGTGGCAAATCAGCCCTCACGCATTATCGTGTATTAAAAACCAACGGTAGAAGATCATTAGTTGAATTGTTACCTAAGACCGGAAGAACACATCAGCTTCGCGTTCATATGCAGTACATAGGAACACCAATACATGGTGATAAGTTTTATAACAATGCAAACGTTAAAGGAAGATTGTATCTTCATGCAAAATCTCTAGAGATTACTGTACCCGATGGAGACAGAAAGATATTTGAGTCACCGACACCAAAAGATTTTGTTAATATGGTAGCCTAATGCTTAATCAAAAAACAAAATTTTCTTTAGAGAAAATGGCCTCAAATATTCCTCAAAGTTTAATTTTTTATGGTGAAAAAGGCGTTGATTTTAGTAGTGCAATTTCGTATTTGTATGGTAATGAATGCAAAATTTTAAACGTATTACCACAAAAAAACGGATCCGGTAATTTTTTATTATCAGTTGATCAGATAAGAGATCTCTACAATATAGTTAATAAAAAAAGAAAAAGCAATCAAGTAATAGCTATATATAATGCTGAGCTAATGACTAAGCAAGCTCAAAATACTTTTTTAAAAATATTTGAGGAGCCACCGACTTATACATATATATTGCTGTTGTGCAATGACTTAAACAAAATTATTGATACCATAAAGTCTCGGGCGCAATTGCTTCGTATTAATAAGCTGAATAACGTAGAATCAGCAGAGGTAGTGGATAAAAAAAATAAGACTGATAATACAAAAAGTCAGCAGATTCTATTTATTGCTAATGGATTACCGGATTTTATAGAAGAGTTGTCAAAAGATAAAAAATTATTTGAAAAGCATTCAAATATAATACATGATGCAAAAATTTTTCTGCAGGGAACCGCAAAAGACAAAATAGTACTGATAAATAGTAAATACAAAGATAGCAGAGAAAATGCTGAGCAGTTAATGAAATATATTATAAAAATGTTGCGAATAATAATAAAAAATGCTCCATCAATTGATTACATATCTTTTATGGATAGAGCTATCGAGACCGAAGAAAAGCTAGAGTCAAACTGCAATGTTAGGCTCTCAATGCTTTATTTTGTGGTAGAATGGCTATGATATGTTAGGTCTAGTTATAGTTGTGTTCTTTGGCTCCATTGCAGTTTCCGGCAAAATGATATTATCAGGCTCAAACAATTCATCATTGCCGATAGAGCTTACTACAAGATTGGACAAACTTTGGCAAATTGCACAAGAAGCACTTAATGATAAAAAATATCTAAGAGCAGAAAAAGCGCTTCTTATGATACTCCATGTTGATGAGAAAAATGCGAGTGCATATAATAGGCTCGGCATATTATATGCTAAACAGAAAGAGTATAGCGATGCTATTGAATGTTTCGAAATAGCACAGAGCTTAGAACCAAGCGCAACTAGTTTGCATAACGTAGGTCTTATTTACTATGAAACGGGTGATTATGAAAAATCAGCCATTGCTTTTGAGCAAGCTCTGTCGCTTGATGACAAATCATCAGCAAGATTAATTGCTTATGCTCAAACTCAAGAAAAATTAGGCAATCATAAAAAAGAAGTTGAGCTGTTGGAAAAAGCAATTAAAATTGAACTACATAATAATAATAAACCAACACCAAAAATTATGAACATGATAGCTGACGCCTATGAAAAAACAGGAAAAAAAGAGCTTGCAGATAGAATACACGAAAAACTAGCAAGATTAATTTTGACAAGCCAAAATACATCTGTAGAAAAAAACAGAAAAGACAAAGTAAATAAAAAGACTGAGACAAATAAAAAAAATAAACTTGTAATGTAAATTTACATAGGTAGCTTAGAATTACAAAACGCTTGCTGTTTTATAAATTGACTGATAAAATAAACATATTGCCGATTTAGCTCAGTGGTAGAGCAGCTGTTTTGTAAACAGCAGGTCCTGGGTTCAAGTCCCTGAATCGGCTCCATGCTGAGGTTGTGGAGCGGTCAAACACAACAGACTGTAAATCTGTCGGCATTAGCCTTCGTAGGTTCAAATCCTACCCTCAGCACCAAGTTAAGTTGACAACCAAATTACCCCTGTTATTTCAGGGGTAATTGTTTTTGTTATTTAAATAAAAACAAGATTCTTCATATAAAATAATGATAATTTACATAGCCTTGCACCGCTTTGCACCACATGCACCAGCTTGCACCGCTCTCTCTTGATATGCACCAATAACTCATTGTGCCACATCACATCTGAATTGTACCCCGAAAAGTTGACACCAACTGGTGCGTGTACCCCATTTTGTGGACACTATGCCGGTGCATGTACCCAACTTTGTGGACATTTGATTGGTGCAATTTTGTGTCTCATTTTTCTCGTTATGCTAGAATGATCCCATAAAATAACGGAGAAATTCACATGGCAGTTAGTAAATTAACAAAAGAACAAATTGAAACACTTTCAAGCTATCCTCAAGTTGCACGAACTACGGATACTACGGTGGTTTTTACACAAACGTTTAAACGCCACTTCTGTGAAGAATATATTAAAGGTAAACCACCAAGGACAATTCTTAGAGAATCCGGTATTGATCCGGATGTATTGGGTGTTAAGCGTATGTATAGCTTAAGGTGGCATGCTCTTAAAGAATGGGAAGCAGCTGATGGCAAGATTGATCAGACCATTAATAAGAGCGAGATTTCCAAGACTAAAACTATTGAAGATAAATTCTCTTTATTGGAGCATGAACTTATTTATGCCCGACAGGAAATAGAGTATCTAAAAAAAATATTTCTCGCCGACTGCAAAGCTCGAGACAACTGGGAGCTGAAGCAACAACAGGCGAAAAGTTTGCAATTATCCGAGAGGTAATGAACCAAGATGGAAATCTCTTAAATCTATCTTGGCTATGTAAGATTGCCGCCGTTTCGCATAGTGGCTATTACCGCTATATGGCTGCTGAAGAAAATCGTAAGAAACGAGAAAATTATGACAGAGAAGATTTCTCTCGTATTCTTGAAGCGTATAACTACCGTAGCTATGCCAAAGGTGCACGCAGTATTAATATGCGCCTGTTTCGTCAGCAACAATCAACCCGAATGAATATTAAGAAGATCCGTCGGTTAATGGATAAATATGGACTCAGATGCCCAATACGTAAAGCAAATCCATATAGGAAAATACTGAGGGCGTCACAAGAAAGCCGAACCGCACCGTATCTACTAAATCGTGAATTTCGTGAGCATGGGCCACGCCAAGTGCTTCTTACGGACATATCCTACTTGTTTTTTGGCAGTGGCCTGAAAAGTTACATATCTACTGTTATTGATGCCTACACCAGACAGATCTTAGCCTTTGCGCTTAGTAAGAACCTTGAAGAAGATTTCGTGCTGGAAACTATCAATAACCTGCTACGTGATCATGGAATCTCCCTAGACACAGAAACGCTTGTTAATAGCGATCAAGGAGCTCATTACAAGAGCTATCAGTTCTCGAAACTGCTTAGAGACGCGAGTTTGAGGCAATCCATGTCTCGCAGGGCTAATTGCTGGGATAATTCACCACAAGAGAGTCTCTTCGGGCATATGAAAGATGAGATTAATTTATCCGACTGTCGCACGCATGAAGATGTTGTTGCAGTAATAAACGATTGGATTGACTATTACAACAATGACCGTTACCAATGGGATCTTGCAAAACTATCTCCCAATGAGTATTACCAATACTATCAAACGGGTATTTATCCTATTGAGAATCTGGATAAATGAGTCTATGCCTTTTTTCAATATTGCACAGTTTTTTCTGTACAAGTTTTATCTGTAAAAATTCAATTACACCATTAGACGTGTCTACAGTTTGGGGTACACATCAGGGTACACATCACATTGAACTGTATTATTTAAAGCTGAAATATTTAATATAGAAAATTAATATACGTTTCAATTAACGAGTCACATTGCCAACATGACGACACTGACTAGGGTAGTTGCTATTAGGCGTTATCAAATGTGAACAAGTTTGGCATATGCTAAGTCCTAAATAGTTATTATCGCCTGATAGCTATTCTCATATCGTTCCATTCAATTCCCCATAATCCACGTTCTTGCAAAATATGTATGGTATCACCAATAGACGCTTGATAATACGTCTGAATGTCAACGCTCACATTATTATTGTCGGGATAATCTCCCCATGGTGATAATGTTAGATAATGTATGGTTGACCTATAAGTATGGCTCGTATATCTATTTTCAACTATAGCTTGATACTGAGCGACTGGTCTTGTAATTACCATGCTATTTGTCGTTAGGACACTGGAATATAAAAAAGCAAAGATAAACAGCATAAGCACAAAAGCTACCGTTTTACTACGGAGACGCCTGAAGCGTATCAGACAGAAAGCAACACATACAACAGTTAAAAATAAAAGCACTAGACATACGGTCCATATATGTACGATATGTACTGCAATAATCACCTTTAAGCTAAGAACTAAGGGTGGAAGAAGTATCGCAATAAAGAATGACGAATTTGATTTAAAGCTGCTACGTGTTTTACTGCGAAAAAAGCCACGATATTTCCACTGCGCAAAAAGTGCAGCAATTGGCAGAAGAATGTTCATAATAGCTCCACCTGTCAGTGAATATGGTAGAAAAAATACCCATATGGCAGCAATGGCCGTCAGTATATTGAAAACGTATCCAAGTTGATTGACTTTCTTTGTGTTTTTCCGATCCATCCTTTTGTCTATTGGTGCAATGAAGTCTCTCGGTTCGGTGTTATTAAGAAATGTAAAACGATTAAAGCCACTTTTTTGTAGCTCTTCGGTTAGCAAAGAGGGTTGCGTCTGGCTACAAAGAATAAAGTGATGTGTCTGATTTCTTGCCTTGAATTGAACGATTCCATAATTATCCCATGAAGCCGTCCATGGATCTCGTTTTGTTTCCATATGTATTTCAAAAATGGAGTTCATGGATAATTTGAAGCTATTTTTTCTTTTTAGTAGTTCGTTTTCTTGCATTCCAACCCGGTAGTATTTTTCTTCATTTTTCGTGGCATAAAACTTATAGTTGAGTCTGCAAAAAAAGAAAAAACCATCTTGTATAATGAGTTCATACAAAATGCTCGGAAAAAAGAGACGAGGTTTTATTAATAAAATGGGCTTTTTCTGAATCTGTTGTTTAGATATCATAACTATTCTTCACGTGTTTTTTCATAATATTCTGCTTAATAAATAAAAGTAATATGATCAAAATCTAGGCACTTTTACTATATCATAAATTCAATAGTTAAAAAGTGAGCGAAAAGTTCGAAAAAATTTAAATTATTTCATTTTAATTTCTATGTTTCAGATTCATACAGCATTCATAAATTATGTGCTTTATGCGTAGTCTGAGTATTGACTATGTAACAAAAATCTGTTAGATTATGCGTAGTCTAACGGATTTTGTTAGAAGCATCTTAATAAACGGTTTATACGTTTCTAATTTTTGGAGGTGTTCTTTATTATGTATTTTGATAATACACATACGCTACAAGAGAATATAGACATTTTTATTGAGCAGAATCCCCAGTATGCCGATCTAAAAGATAAGATTTCTGAGGATGCTTTTTCATTGGTTGATGATTTTCACTATGATCCAGTAGATGTTTTTAATGCCGTTAGCTCTTTCTTTATTGATGTTGAGTCAAACGATGATGAAGATGAGACGCTAAAGAGAGCAAGAGAACTCAATTCGAGCGCACCGAAATTTCGAGTTTTAAAACAAGCAATCATAGACTATATTTGAATAGAAACTGCACTAAACCGTTTTGCCATAGACTTATTGTCTATGGTTTTTTAATTTATACAAAAAATATCAAAATATAAAAAACTGTTTTTAAGACTTTATTTATCAAATTTACTTACTATTTTCAAAATATTTTCAATATTTTTGTCTATTCTTAAGATCGAGTTTATAGCCATCTGTTTTCTAACTGTACTATAAATTAAAAAAGCTATTAAAATTATTGACAATACTATTGAGACAATAATCATAATTACACCGAATGATTCAAATCCACTCAGGTCTACGCTATTGCTTACTGTATTAATTGAGTTTAAATCCATATTAGTTTTCCAGTCTTTTTATTAGTTGATAGGATTCACTATTTTTTTATAAATTATAATTCCATTATGACTATTGTAATTTATAATTGCTCAATTAAATAGTAATAATTAATATTTGTACGAGATATTCTTAAAAAACAATAATGTTAATATAACAATTTTTATTGTTATAACTTATTGTCATATTTTTTTATTTTTTCTTGACTTACCCTCCTTATAACCATATACTTTATATAGTTTACAAGAGGAGGAAAATGTATAGAAAGAGCTTATAGTAATAGGTAATTATTAGTTATAGTATTTGTATTACATTTTT